>Ga0302325_10001400_pt1 | contig 61552 bp, 44 predicted proteins | sample Palsa_T0_2_FD_201948 | JGI IMG/M metagenome (GOLD analysis project Ga0302325, IMG submission 201948) | Peat permafrost microbial communities from Stordalen Mire near Abisko, Sweden - Palsa_T0_2 | ecosystem: Environmental > Terrestrial > Soil > Palsa > Peat permafrost | place: Sweden: Abisko...
CGACGAGCACGAATTATTTCAGGATGTTGGCGGCGCGACCCCAGCTAGGTCGCCTGTACACCCAAAACGATGAGCGGCCGGGGTTCATCGATGGGGTTGTACTCAGCGACGGTTTCTGGCGGCGAACATTCGGAGGCGACCCAAATGCCATCGGCAGGAAAATTCGCCTCGACAGTGATCTCTACACGATCATCGGGGTGATGCCGCCGGAGTTCCGGCACCCGGGCCGCTCCTTGGCGAGCGAGGTCGACGGATGGACGGCCGCGGGGTTCAACGCGCCGCCGTTTCCAGCACCGGCGCTGAGGTCGCTCAGGATGTTGCCGGGAGCGATGGGCCGGTTGAAGCCCGGTTTGACGCTCCAGCAGGCGCAAGCACGCCTGAATGCATTTTCCGACCAGCTAAGCCGGCAGTATCCGAATGATTATCCGGCGCCCGCCCGATGGGCCTTGCGCCTGGTTCCGGTGGAGGAGGATCTGGTCGGCAACATGCGGACGGAGTTGTTCGTGCTGTTCGGTGCGGTCGCGTTCGTTCTGCTGATCTCTTGCGTGAACCTGGCAAATTTGCTGCTGGCGCGCTCGGCCGGGCGGCAGCGCGAGATAGCAGTGCGGCTCGCGCTGGGCGCCGGAAAAGTGCGACTGATCGGACAGTTGCTTGCCGAGAGCATTCTACTCTCAGCCGTCTCGGGCGCCGTCGCATTGAGCACCGTTGCGCTTATGAAAACGTCGCTGCTGAAACTGGCCCCGCCCGATCTTCCGCGAGTCAATGAGATCGCGTTAAGTCCGGGCGTTCTGTTATTCGCATTCTTCGTCTCGATCCTGACAGGCGTTATTTTCGGCCTGGCGCCCGCGTTGCAGACGGTGCGTCCGAACCAGGCGGGCAATCTCCGGGAGGGCAGCCGCGGCTCGGGATCGAGCAAGCGCCAGATCAAGATCTCGCGCATCCTGGTCGCCTCGCAAATCGCTCTCTCCCTCGTGCTCCTCATCGGCGCGGGCCTGCTGTTGCGAAGTTTTTGGCATCTGCTTGAGGTGCGGCCAGGCTTCGAGCCACACCGGATTTTAACTGCCAAAATATGGCTGCCATTTCCGAATGATCCCGCCGAGGACGCTTATCGCGTGACCGAGAAGCGCGCGGCGTTTTATCAGGAAGTCTTGCGCCGCGTCAGCGGGCTCGCCGGCGTCGAGCATGCGGCTGTTGGAAGCGCTCCCAGTCTTCCTATGAACAGCACGCGGCGAAATCAAAGCGCTTTCGTTATCGAAAATCGCGCCACGGAATCGGAGCGCGTACCGGTCGCTGAAGTGGCCAGCGTTAGTTCGAGCTACTTCGATGTCCTGAAGACTCCTCTGAAGAGAGGGCGGGTGTTCACCGAGTCGGACAACTCCAAGGGTCAGCCGGTCGCCGTTGTTAACGAAGCGCTTGCGCGTCAATACTGGCAAGACGCAGACCCTGTCGGACAGCGTATTAAGCTTGGTTCGGGGCGAACGCTGCTAAATGGCGCATCGGATCTCGTCATTGTCGGGGTTGTCGGCGACATTAGATCAGACGGTTTCGATGCGGCGAGCGTGCCTCATATTTACCTTTCCGAACCTCAAGCTCCAGCTTATGGATCGGTTGTATACCTGCGTACCGCCGCCGATCCGGGTAAATTGGGCGAGGCGATTCGGCGCGAGGTGCAAGCGGTGGACCCTGGCGTCCCAGTGTTCGGCATCCGAACGATGGACGACGTCGTGGGGAGGACTCTAGCGGCGCGCCGGTTTGCTCTAGAACTCCTGGGCGTATTCGCGGCGGTCGCCTTTCTTCTCGCCGACATCGGTATCTACGGCGTCATGGCTTATACCTTTAGCCGGCGTATCGGTGAAATCGGGCTTCGTGTGGCGCTCGGCGCGCAGCGCAGCGACATCCTGAAAATCGTGCTGGGAGAGGGGGCGCGGATGGTCGTGTTCGGAGTGGCGGCAGGGTTGATCGGATCTGCGATGTTGACGCGATTCCTGCAGACGATGCTGTTCGAGATCAAACCCACCGATCCGACCACGTTTGGCGTCCTCACGGCGCTGCTCGCATCGGTGGCGCTACTGGCGTGTCTTATTCCCGCGCAGAGGGCCACCCGCGTTGACCCGCTCGTCGCACTGCGCCATGAGTGACGATCAAGGCGTGACGTCTCTACCGATCATCAGCCGGAATAATGCGGAACATTATGCCTGGGGAACCGGCTGCGACGGCTGGCATCTGGTCAGGGATTCCGACTTAAGCGTCATAGAGGAATACATGCCTGCCGGTGCTTCAGAAGTGTCTCATTGCCACCGGAAATCCCGGCAGTTTTTCTATATTCTGAGCGGTCAAGCCGTTATGGAGACCGATGGCGGGCCGATTTCTTTGTCCGTGGGCCAGGGCGTAGAGATGCCGCCTGGCACGTACCACCGATTTTGCAATGTGTCGAATGAGCCGGTGCGGTTCCTGGTGATCTCCCAACCGCCGAGTCATGGGGATCGCCTAACGAAGTAACGGAAGGCATCAAGTGCCGGAAGGTGGATCGCACCGCCGAAGGAGACCGTAGGAATTGGCTAATAAGCCGCTGCGTTGGATTAACGGTTGTCTGGGGGCAGTGCTCATGATGAGCGTACTTGAGCGCCCACGGGCTGCCTCGCGCGAGACACTGCATCTCGATGTCTTCATCGGCGCGGCCGATAGCTGGGATGCGACGTCTACCCTGATCTATGGCGAAAGCGAGGCGATCCTCGTCGATTGCCAGTTTCGGATAAAGAAGAGCGCGAACCGTCCGGATTCTGCCAGTGTCGTAGCGGCGATGGAGAAATACCTGGACCATTTTGAGTCGGCCAGAAAGGCGGCGTCCGGCGCCGGCGAGTTGGTTGCCGTGATGAAGGCGAAGTATCGCGACCGGTCGTAGGAGAGGCTGCTCGTGGATTCCGCGAGAACCGCGATGGCCGAAGCAGCACAGAAATGATCGGACGATCGCATAGCTTCGTGAGGCTTTGAGGAAACAGATGATTTACCGGAATCTCTGATAACCGACAAGCGGCACAGGGTACAGCAACCCTCCGGGTTTGCACGTTTCGGTGCAATATATTGCCATGAAGCTACCCACCCAGTTTGCCAACCCACAGACGCACTTTTGGTACCTAAATTGAATTTTCTTACCACAATATACGGCGCGACGGACGAAATGGGCGTTCAATCAGTAGGAAAGCCGGTGGATACCTACGACCTTCACGCGACGGTTCTGAACCTGCTTGGACTGGATCACTTGAAAGTCACGTTCCTGAACAATGGCCGTTCGGAGCGTCCGACGGTTGTATATGGCGAAGTAGTGAAAGATCTGCTCGCGTAGAGCTAGCGGCTCTTGGTCGCGGCGTTTTGCCCGGAAGGCTCATCCTTCCGGGCTTTTTACGATACGCCGGCAGCATCGTCGCCCAGCCCAAGCGTCGCGACTAAGCGGTAGACTGGAGCGAGAAAATCATATGAATCCAGCCTGGCTCGGCCTGTTCGCGCTGATTACGGCATCCGCTTTTGCGCAGACCTCGGCGGAAAGCTTTCCGCCAGTGGCGACCATGCAACAACTCATGTTGGATCTCATTCATCCGGCTTCCAACGACATCTTGCTGTTTGTGAATCGTGGCTCGCCCAAAGATGAAAAAGAGTGGGCCGCTATTCGGCGTAGCGCGCTGACGCTTGCGGAATCCGGAAACATTCTTCTGATGCCGGGCCGCGCCAGAGATAAAGCCAACTGGACGACCGATGCGAAGAATCTAGCAGACGTTGGCACCGCCGCTTACAAGGCGGCACAGGCGAAAGATTTCCCGGCGCTCGCCGCGATCACCGACTCGCTGGATGCCTCCTGCACCACCTGTCACAAGCACTATCGGCCGAATGTGTTTCGCCACAATGGAGATGGTGAAGGGGGGCCGAAATGAGCTATTCGCGCCGGAATTTCCTCAAGGCCGCCGGATCGGGCGTCGTATTGACCGCGATGGGCGGGGAATGCGTTTTGGTCTCGGTAGCTGCTCCGGCGCTTTCGTCTCCGATGACCAAGGAGAAGGCGTCATTCCTCATCAACGGAAAACTGCACGCCGCCGAATACGAAGCGCGCACGACGTTGTGGGAAGTCATCGCCATTAAGCTCGGCCTCACTGGAACCAATCGCAGTTGCAACCGGGCCAGTTGCGGAGCCTGCAGCGTGCTGGTGGACGGCATCCCTGTTTATTCCTGCCATACGCTCGCCACCGAAGCGGCCGGAGGCAAGAAGATTTTGACCATCGAAGGCCTGGGAGGCGAAAGCGCACAGCCTGCACGTGGCGTTGTGCGCGATGAGAAAAGCAATCTGCATCCCTTGCAGCGGATCGGCCATGCGCGCGTGGCCGCCGATTGCGGCTTTTGCACGGCCGGGTGGATTGTTACCGCGAAAGGGCTCCTCGACAAGAACCCCAATCCCAACGAAGATCAAGTGAAGCAGGCTCTGGCCGGCCACATATGCCGCTGCGCGGCGTACCCGAACATCATACGGACGGTGCTGGATTCCGCCGCGGTGCTGCGCGGGAACAAAATACAAATCGAACCCGAGCCGGATTCCATCATCCAGATCAAGATGCCAATGGTCCGGGATTACTCCACCAGCGGCGGACATCTGGTTGGCGATGACGTGCTGGAAGGCGCGCAAAAGACGGTCACCAAGAAATGGCAAGGCTATCCCCCCGAGAATCTCCACGTGCTTGGGAAACCGCTGCCGGCCCTGCCGGAAGTCTCAATCCCGAGATTTACGGGCAAAGCGCAATACGCCTCCCGAGTCTGGTTCCAGGACCTGCTGTATGTGAAGTTTCTCACCTGCCCGCATCCGCACGCGCGGATCAAGACCATCGACACCAGCACCGCGGAGAAGATGCCCGGCGTCGCGTACATCCTTAGTTATAAGAACGCTCCGAAGCCGAAGGGTCCGGCCGCGGCCGGATTGAGGGCCATGCCCGATGCGCTGCCCCAGGAGCTCAATCTTCAGGGCGAAGCAGTGGCTCTCGTTGCGGCGGAGACCGAAGATCTTGCCGAGGATGCGGCGGCCGCGATCCAGGTGGAGTACGAAGTCCTGCCTTTCGCATCCACGCTCAAGGACACGATGGCTCCCGATGCAGCCGACCTGCGCAGAGGAAAAGGGAACCTTCTACGGCACGCCGATTCGCCCGCCAAGTTCCCCAACGCCACCTGGGCGGCGGAGCAGGGCGACATCCAAAAGGGTTTCGATGAAGCCGATGTGATCAAGGAATTCACTTACCATTTTGCCGGCGCCGTTTCGTTTCCCATACAACCCAGCGGCAGCGTTGCCAAGTGGGACGGCGATCGGCTTACGTTATGGGGCATGGGCCAGGGAATTTATCCGCCGCGCGCGAACCTCGCGAACGCGCTCGGCATCGATCCATCGAAAATTCGTTTCATCAATAAATGGAATGGTTCTACTTTCGGATCCTCAAGATTGGCAGCCGAGCGATTTTATCCGTTGATTGCACACCTGGCGAAACTTACCGGCCGGCCGGTGAAGGTGATGCTGCCGAAGGACCAGGAACTCGCGCAACTGGTGATTAAACCGGAGACCATCACGAAATTCAAAGTGGGCGTGAAGAAAGACGGGCAGATCACAGCGATCTATCACGAGGTTTACGTCAGCGTCGGCGAACTGGAGTTTGGCGTACACGCCGACGGCCCAGGCAACGCTTTTAATCAATTGGAGCTTTACACGGGGCACGTTCCGCACTGGCGATCGTTATGGTGCGCCTATCGGACGAACGCGCCGCGCCCGGGGCCCTCCCGCAGCCATATCCAGCAGGAAACGAAGTGGTCCTGGGAAAACATGATGGATGAAATGGCCGATGCGGTGGGAGTGGATCCGGTCGAGTTCCGCCTGAAACATATTACGAAACTCACGCCCGCGGACACGCGACATCCCTATCAATCGTTCGCATCCGTGGAAGTTCTGGAAGAAGGCGCGAAGGCCTTCGGGTGGGCCAAGAGAAATCCGGTGGCAGGCGGCGCGCCGGGAAGATTCAAGAGCGGATTTGGCCTCGGCATGTCGCAGCATCACGGCGGCCTGATGGGTTACCACGAAGGGGAGGTAGCGTTCGCGAAGCTGGCTGCGGCGCCCGGCGCGAATCTCTTCAGCGCCGATTTGGAGCTGGGGGCCGACGGTCGCGTGACCATGAAAGTCGCGCTTCCAGACAGCGGGTCGAACGCCGGCACGGCGCTGGCGCATGTCACCGCGGAGATGCTGGGATTCACCACGCGCGATCCCATCCGGATAAGTTGGGGCGACTCCGACATCGCTCCTTCCAGCGATGAGTGGTTTGGAGGCAGAACCATTACCTTGCAGGGAGCTGCGATCTGCAGCGCCGCCGACAAGCTGCGCAAGGATCTCCTGACTCGCGCGGCCTCGGTCTTGCGGGTCAACGCGGAAGCGCTTCAGATTCGCGACGGAGTTATCTCGTCCATCGAGAATCCATCCAAGAGCACCACCTTTGCTGCACTGGTCAAAGCAAACAACGGCGTGATTCGCCACACTGGCCGCGGCGTTGCCGGCGGCGAACGAGGAGGATCGAACAAGGGCGTGGGCGCCTGCTTCGTCGAGGTGGAGGTGGACACTTGGACCGGCAATTGGCGCTTCGTACGGGCGACTTACGTGCACGACACGGGCCTGGTGATCAACCCTCTGGTTGCCGAGGCCGACATGGTGGGGTCGCTCGTGGAGAGCACTCAGGTTGCCACCGATGCTATTCCATGGGATCGCGAATTTCCGGGTACACGGCATTACAGCGTGGGCTATTTGTCCTATCGCCTTCCGACCATCATGGATATTCCGAAATCGACGCAAGTGTACATCGACAGCCTGGAGCCGCGCTGGTTCTATGGCGTAAAGAGCTTCAGCGAAACCAGCATTGGGGCCGTGCCGGGTGCGATTTCCAACGCCATTTATAATGCTTGCGGAGTCAGAATCCGGGAGCATCCCATCACGCGGGAAAAAATCATGGCCGGCCTGAAGTCGCAGCGGGGGCGAGCATGAAGCAAATCTCTATCTATCGCCCGAAGACCGTCGGCGAAGCTGTACAGATCCTGTCGTCGCATGGAACCGAAGCTGGAGTTTATGCGGGCGGGACGGATCTTCTCATCCGGCTAAAGAACCGGCTGAAGCAAGCGCCCAGCTATCTGGTTGATATCAAGACCATCGAAAATCTCCGTTACATCAAGGAAGATGCGCAGGGACGCGTCGAGATCGGTGCGGCCACCAAGCTGGCGGAGATCGCGGAATCCGACTTGTTGAAGAGGCGATACCCGATGCTGGTGGAGGCCATCAACATGATCTCGTCGCCGGAACTCCGCAATGCATCCACCATCGGTGGCGACCTGTTGCAGGAAGTCTGGTGCCAGTATCTGCGCGGCGGCTATTCCTGCTGGAGGAATGGCGGGTACCTCTGCTATGGGGCCATCGGCGACAACAGCTATTATCATTCCGCGATGGGCGGACGGCTGTGCTACGCCGTCTATCCCGGCGATGCAGCGGTGGCGCTGATCCCGTTCGATGCCTCCGTGAAATTGGCCACGCCCGCGGGGACCAAGGAGCTGACCGTCGAGCAACTCGTGCCCGGGGACTTGGTCGTGGATGGGCGCATCCAATCCCATGTGGTCCGCTTCAATGAAATCCTTACTGAGGTAATCCTGCCTCCGCCCAAACCAAACTTACGGGCATCGTTTGAGAAGCTCAGGCCGCGCGGTGTTTGGGACTTTGCCATGGCCTCGCTGGCGCTGAGTGTCCAGCTCGGCGGCAACACCATTGAAGATGCGCGGGTGGTGTTTGGAGGAATCGCGGGGAAACCGCTGCGCGAGCGCACGGTGGAGACCTTTCTGAAAGGCAAGACGCTGAGCGTCGATTTAGGCGATCAGGCGGTTGCCATTGCTCTTTCGAACGCAGCCCCGCTCAAGTACAACGCGACCAAGATCGACATGGCCAAGGGGCTGCTGGCTTCGGGTTTGGCCAAGCTGCGCGCCAGCGCAGCCTGAATGTATGCAAGTGTGACGCATGCAAACAATTAGGGGCATTCTGTTTGAGCCCGTCGGCTGTCTCGCCGAATTCCCTGCGGAGCCATTCCTTGAAATCGCCGCTCGCTTGTCCGGAGGCAAGAAAAAGACGAGCAGGTCCGGCAGCCGGGCCTACTGGCATTTACTGAACTTGATGGAAACGTCTAAGAGCGATTCATTGGAAGCTCTCGAAGTCGCAGCCGTGGATGGCGCGAGTCTGTACGAAGATGTGATACCGGCGCTGTCGGAATTGAAAGCGATGGGCATCCAGCTATGCATCGCGTCGTCGCTTTCCAACGCCGCGATCGCGCGCTTCCTGGACAAGGGCTGCCTGCACGAATACTTTTCGTCGGTATGGAGCAGAGATAATGCGAAGGGCATAAAGGCCGCGTCCCTGAAATCCGCCCTCGACGCAGCAGGCCTCGAAGCGCGACAAGCCATGTTTCTTACCGACACGGCGGAAGGTTTGAAAGTGGCCGAGAGCGTGGGTGTCAACCCGATTCTGATGATGAACGATCCCGATGAATCGAGGCGGTTGGCTATGCATGATCCGGCAGGGGGGATTGTCTCGCTGCACGAACTGCCCGATTTTATCAGGCTCGTGCGAGCAGAAAACATGAGACCACGCCACGAATTGCCGTCTGACTGACCAACGGGCAACGCCACACGGGTTAGGCTCGCGCAGCGTTGAGTGCGGCAAGTACCCGCGCGTCCCGGAACGGAACTCTGCGGAGCCGAACGCCGGTGGCATCGTGAATCGCGTTCGCAACCGCTGCCATTAAAGGCTTGCACGCCGTCTCGCCGCCCCCGTATGGAGCAAGGTCGGGCCGGTTCGGATTCGGATCGCCATTCAACAACACAACATCAATCCTGGCGGGACAGTCGGCATGCCGAAGGCTCGGATGAGATACCCAGTCCACGCTCGTCACCTTCTCAGTATTGAACTGGACTTCTTCATGAAGCGCGCGGCTTAGCGAATGCAGCATCGCGCATTCCACGGTGTGGCGCAGCGCTTCCGGGTTGATTATCAGGCCGCAGTCGTGCGCGCAGACCAGGCGTTTTACCCAGACGTGACCGGTGGTGCGGTTCACCTCCACCTCGGCGACCTGTGCGGCAATGGTCTGCCCGCGGTATGCATACGCGAAACCACGCCCGGTCACGATGTTCCCGGATGCAACTGGTTTTGGCGAGGGTCGAGGATCCCAGCCATAAGCTTCCGCTGCCGCCTTCACCACCGCAATCGACCGGGCCCGCTTAAACCCGGTATCTTCCGTCGTGCTCGCCGTGAGGAGCTTCATACGAAATTCCACCGGGTCGGCTTTTGCGGCGAATGCTAGTTCGTCGATGAAAGACTCGGCCGCGAAGGTCGACTGGGGGCCGTTGGGATCGCGCAAATTGCCCGTGCGAACGGGCGATTCCCAGACCAGCGGCAGGCTCACCACGTCCCTGGACATGCGGCGATTCGGAATGGCGTACATTTCCGCCGGCACTTCGGAACTGCCGGACGCGGGCTTGTCGCGCCTCGCCCCCATGAGCTGAGCGATCAGTACTGTATCGGGCTCGTTATAGCCAACGTGGTTGTGGTCGGCGGCACGCGCGTGGTATTCGTACGCCACCAGATTCCCCGCGGCATCCAGCCCCCCGCGCGCCTTCACGGCAAAAGCCGGCGCCTTGGTGTCCCAGGCAGACTCTTCGTCCCGCATCCATTGGATGCGAACCGGGCGGCCAATCTCCTTTGCAATATAAGCGGCCTCGAACCCCGCATCGTCGGCGGCCGTGCGCCCGAACCCCTGCGGGCCTTCCATCCAGATGACGCGCACTTTGTCCCTGGGCATCCCCAGAAAAGTGGCGACGCCCGTTCGCATCCCATAGGATTTCATGTCGTTCGAATAGATGGTCATCAGACCATTCGAGGGGTCAGCCAACGCATGCGCGGGGCTGAACGCGGTGTGTCCCTGATAGGGAATGTCGTAATCGGCTTCGATAATCTTTGCTGCGCTTGCGAAGGCCGCGTCCGGGTTTCCCACCACGATCGGGTTGGAAACAGATGTGGGCGTTGCGCCGCGCATGTATTTAAACAAGTCTTCCGATGACGGGAAGGGCGCCGTGGCCGGCTTTTCCCAATTCGCTTTGAGACGTTTTGCAGCGTTAATCGCCTGCTCTTCCCGTTCGCAGACGACGGCGACGTAGTTGCCCTTGCTCACCACCTTGACGAACCCCGGCATGTCTCGCACCGACGATTCATCGATACTGATCAGCTTGGCCCCCGCGAACGGCGGCTTCACATTGCGGGCGTGAACCATGCCGGGCAGCTTGACATCCACCGCCCACTTCAGCGAACCGTCCACCTTGGCGGGAATGTCGTAGCGCCGGGGGGACTGGCCAACGTTTTTGAGCGCCTGTACCGGTTTCACAGCGGCCACGCCGGCAATCACGTTGATATTTTTTCCGGTCACGGCGACATTGAATCGCTTTCCACCGATCAGTTGTCCGTAGGTGACCCGCTTCGAAGCATCGCCCGGCACCGTAATCACGCCATCGCTCACGCTCAGCCGCTCGACAGGCACGTCCAGCTTTGTGGATGCCATATCGAGCAATACCCTGCGGGCCTCCGCTGCAACGCGTCGCATAGGCCAGCTATCGCGTTCCATGGCGGTCGAGCCGCCGGAGCCGCCCTGATCGACAGTGATATCCGTGCTTCCCATGATGCAGGTGGTCTTGTCGTAGGGAAAGTCCAGTTCGTCCGACATGATCTGCCGGAAGGCCGTTCCCGTCCCTTGACCGCAATCCGTCTTGCCGACGTAGAAGGTCGCGGTGTCGTCCTGATGAATCACGATCCATGAATCCACTTGGCGGAAGTCGGGGTCGGGATACGGACCGGCAGTGGCGCTGGGATCAGCCGCCTGAGCTTTCGCCTCAGGTACGAACGTGCCGGCCGCGCCCACAGCGCTGAGGGTCACGGCGAACATACCTGCGTTCCTGAGGAACTCCCTGCGCGAGGGAGTGACGTTCAAATGCTCCAGATCCTGTTCCACTTCGCGGGGAATGCCATTAAAGGGGGTCATGCCGTCACCTTCGTTTTTTCCGACTGCCGCGCGTCCGAGATTGCCTTAGCGCCGCGCTTGATGGCGGCTTGAACCCGGTAAAACGTCATGCAGCGGCACAGCACACCGTTCATTGCCTCGCGAATCTGCACATCGCTTGGATTCGGAATCTTATCCAACAGCGCCTTGGCCGTCATGATCTGCCCGTTTTGGCAGAAGCCGCACTGGGGGACCTGTTCATCGATCCAGGCTTGCTGCAGCAGATGAAGTTTGCCGCCTTTAGCGATTGCTTCGAGCGTTGTGATTTCAGCTTTCACGGAAGAGACCGGGGTGATACACGACCGAATCGCTGAGCCGTTGATAATCACTGTACACGCGCCGCATTGGCCAAGTCCGCAGCCAAATCTCGGACCCTGCAGACCAAGGTCGTTGCGAAGGATGTAGAGCAGGGGCGTCCCAGGCTCGACATCCAGCGTGTGAGTGCTGCCGTTCACCTTCAGTGTGATATTGCTCATTCTCCGTGCTCCTTGTGCGTCGACGAATATCTTCGTGACCTGTCTTATTCTATCGGAGCGAAGTCCGTGAAGTTTGTGTCCACTATCCGACACAAAAGACCGAGTCGCCTCGCGTAACAAAATTGCGAAAACCCCTAGATTCCTAAATTCAATCAGTTGCCGTTGGTCACCAGGTTGCACGTACACCCGCGAGAAGGGCTGCGGCTGAAATCACTGGACAAGAAACGTCATTGATGTCTGCCGAACAGAGGTGTCTGCCGAACAGAGGTGTCTGCCGAACAGAGGTGTCTGCCGAACAGAGATTGAAAGTGTTGAAGCTCAACCTTCCGGCCCCGTCCGAGCCATTCGGGACGTACGCGGAAGCGGTTCAGACTGGCGACCTGCTCTTCCTGACCGGGATGCTTCCCACCGAAGGCCGGGTGGCGAAATTCGTGGGACGCGTGGGAGCGGAACTCGATGTCGAAGCGGGCCGAAATGCAGCGCGCCTTGCGGCGATGAATGCGCTTGCGGTGGCGCGCCAGCATCTCGGCTCGCTCGATCGAGTGAAGCGAATTGTCCGTCTCGGTGTGTCGGTGGCTACCTCGGGAGACGTTCGGGATCACCCGAATATTGCGGACGGAGCGTCGGTTCTCTTCGAAGACGTTTTTGGACGGGATAAAAACCCCACTCGGCTGGTCTATGGAGTGGCCAGCCTTCCGCTCGGTGTCCCGGTCGAGTTGGAACTGATTTTTGAGGTGCAGTCGTGATCGCAACAAACCCATGAAATATCCCACATACTATCGAACTGTTGCAATCGATGGGGTTTCGATTTTCTACCGGGAGGCCGGTCCGAAAGACGCGCCCACCCTTCTGCTTCTACACGGTCTGCCCTCGTCTTCGCGGATGTTTGAGCCGCTGTTCAGCCGGCTTTCCGATCGCTATCACCTGGTCGCGCCCGACTATCCCGGGTTTGGTAATAGCGACTGGCCCAATCCCAAGGAGTTTGCATACACGTTCGACCATTACGCGGAGATCATGACTCATTTCAGCGAGGCTCTCTCTATTCCGCGCTACACGCTGTACATGCAGGATTACGGGATCGATGTGGGCTTTCGGATGGTGCTGGCGCATCCGGAGCGAATCGAATCGCTCATCATTCAGGATGCCGTCGCTCACAACGAAGGGCTGGGAGCGAATTGGAAGACTCGCCGAGCCTTTTGGGCGGACCGCGCAGCCAATGAAAGCGCGCTTCGCACCAATCTCCTTTCACTTGGGGCTACGCGGACACGGCACGTGGGAAGCGATCCCAATGTCGAGCGCTATGATCCCGACCTTTGGAAGGACGAGTTCTATTTCTTGAACCAGCCCGGTCAAGCCGATATTCAAAGCGACCTGTTTTACGATTACCGCACTAACGTCGAAGCGTATCCCAAGTGGCAGGCCTGGATGCGCGACAAGCAGCCGCGGCTTCTGGTGATCTGGGGTAAACACGATCTGTCGTTCGACCCATCCGAACCGGAAGCCTATCGCCGGGATGTGCCAAACGCGGAAGTGCACGTACTCGATGCCGGTCATTTCGCGTTGGACACTGCCGCGGATGAGATCGCGGCGTTAGTCCTGGCTTTCAGAAAGTAGAAGAGATCTTCTAAGCCCGCTTGAGATTTTCGCCAAGAGGACCAGATTTCAGGCTCCGCCTGGCAGCGCACTCGATTCGCCGGAAATCAACGACTGTGTTGTTCGACGCGCTGGAATTAGAATGGTCGTAGCCCAGGCCCTGGCTCTCCAGGTTCGACGTGCGGGAGATTCCGAGCCGCTGCATCCTGGCGATGAGAGTGGTTCTGGCCACTCCGAGTTTCGCAGCGGCTCCACGCGGTCCACCGACAATCCAATTGGTCTCACGAAGTGTCGCGATGATATGCGCCCGCTCGGCGTCAACCAGCGTCGTAACCGGCGCGGACCGGGTTTCCGGCGTTATCAGTTCCGTCGCTCGCTGATTCAGCACGGGCCCTGTCGTCATGATCACGGCGCGCTCGATGACATTCTGTAGCTCTCGGATATTGCCCGGCCAATCATAGTGTTTCAGAACGTCCATCACGTCATCGGGGATGCGTTCGATCGACTTGCCCTGGCGATTCGCGAACATCTGAACGAAGTGTTCTACCAGCAGCGGGATATCTTCGTTACGTTCCCGCAAGGGCGGCAGCGTGATGGGAAACACGTTCAGCCGATAGTAAAGATCGGCTCGGAACCTGCGCTCTTGCACCATCCCCCAGAGGTCCTGGTTGGTGGCCGCGATCACCCGCACGTCCACCTCAACAGTCCGGCCGCTTCCCAGGCGTTCGAACCTCTTTTCCTGAAGAGCGCGCAGAAGTTTCGGTTGCAGCTCGAGAGGAAGGTCTCCGATTTCATCCAGAAACAATGTTCCGCAGTCAGCCAGTTGAAAGCGTCCCGTGGTCTGCGCCACGGCGCCCGTGAAGGCGCCCCGCTCATGGCCGAAGAGTTCGCTCTCCAGCAAACCGCTCGGAATAGCCGCGCAGTTGAGAGCTACGAAACGGTTCTGGCTGCGCGGGCTGGCCTCATGAATCGCCTGTGCGATCACTTCTTTGCCGGTGCCTGTCTCGCCTTGCACCAAGACGGTGCAGTCTGTTGGCGCAACCAAGTTTATGTGGCCGAGCACAGCCCGGAATTTTGCACTGGATCCAATCAAGTTCAAAATAGCCATGGTTTTATCCTGTTCGCCCATTTCTGCCGATTATTGGTTAGGCCGGCTGGATTACTTCCAGCAGGCCAAAAGCACACTTCGATGATAGGGACGAGGGTGAAGCCTGACAATTATAGATTCATTTATGCCGCTTCAAAATCGTGGTGGCGAGTTTGACGCAAGGCTGGAGGGGAACGCACAAAGGCTTGCTCTGCTAGAAGGTGCTGGGCTCAGAAGCGAAAGGTGCTTACTTATGCTTTCGTCAGAGCCGACTGGATTATTTTGAGGAGTTCCGCGGCATCGAAGGGCTTATATAGAAAATCAAGGGCGCCAGCGTCGATAGCTTTCTGTCGAATTTCATCATTATGGCGCGCCGATATCAGGATCACTGGTAACGCCGGACGCTCCAGCCGGATGCGGCGCTGTAGCTCTATACCATCCATGCCGGGCATCCGAACGTCGCTAATGACACAGGTGGCCACGGCTAGCGTCCCAGAACCCAGGAACTCTTCGGCAGACGAGAACAATACAGGTGCGTATCCGGCCGATGCTAATAAACTTTCAATGGATTCCCGAACTCGAAAGTCGTCATCCACCGCCGCGACGACAGGTATGAGTGGGTTCGCCATAGTGAACAACGCCTAGCACATCAATGATACCGGCAACCCAAGAAGGCTGACTATTATAGGTTTATTTAGACGGTTCCAGCCGCTCGGGAGATCCCGAGTTTGTCGGCCATTCTGACCAGCTCCGCCAGCGACTTAGCGGCCATCTTTCGCATGATCTGGCCCCGGTGAACCCCAATGGTGATCTCGCTCGTGCCCAGGTCGGCCCCGGTCTGCTTGTTGGCGAAACCCGCGACCACGAAGGGAAGAACCTCCCGCTCGCGAGGCGTCAGAAGGTTGTAGTGTCTCTGCAACTCGGCGAGTTCCGACCTTTTCTGCCGCTCGATTCGATCCCGATCAAGGGCGGAGTCAATGGCCTGTAGCAACTCCCGATCGTCGAACGGCTTGGAAAGGAATTCAATGGCCCCGGCCTTCATCGCGCGCACTGAAGACGGGATATCCCCGTGACCTGAGATGAAGACAATGGGAGGTGCATCGCCTCCCACTAACTGCTGCTGGAGTTCGAGGCCGCTGGTACCCGGAAGCTGCAAGTCCAATACCAGGCATGCGGGGGCATCCGGCTTTTCATATTCCAGGAATTCGGCAGCCGAGCCGAAGACCGCTACTCGAAGTCCAGCGGAGGAAATCAGGCTGGAGAGCGCTTCTCGTACACGATGGTCGTCATCCACCACGAAGACAACTGGGCTGTCGGAGTTCACGACGCTAAGCCCGCCTTGGCTGGAAGAGTAAAGGAGAAGATGGCGCCTGGACCTTCGCGAGTTGCAGCCCACAGCCGGCCCTGATGTGCAGCCACGATGGAGCGGCAAATTGCCAACCCCATGCCCATTCCGTTTTCTTTCGTGGTGAAGAAAGCATCGAAGATTCGCTCTGGATCCTTTAGGCCAATGCCCGAATCCCGCACCTCCACCAGGACGGTTTCCGGGCTGGAATGTTTCGAACGGATGGAGAGTCGCTTGAGACGGTCCACCACCGGGTCCATGGCCTCGATCCCGTTGAGAAGCAGGTTGAAAACCAGTTGCTGCAACTGCACGCGATCACCGGCAACATGCGCCAGATCCTGGTCCAGGTCCGTCTCCACAGTGATGCGCTTCTTCGCAGTTTCGCCGTTCAGGAGGCGGAGCACTTCGGCGATCACTTCATTCAGGTCGAGCTCGATTTTCTCAAGGGCTGCCTGCTGGAAGAGCGCCCGGATTCTCCGCACTACCTCTCCGGATTCCTTACCGTCACGGACAATCCTCTCGGCGGCTTCCTGCGCTTTAGCGATGTCTGAGGGCTGGGCCGCAAGCCAGCGCAGGCAGGCCTGACCGTTCGCTACCACGGCAGCCAGGGGTTGGTTGATTTCGTGCGCGATCGCGGCGGCAAATTCGCCAACCGTGGCCTTCTGAATCGCGCGCGACAATTGTGCCTGGCTCTCGCGCAGGGCTTCCTCCATATACTTGCGGTCATGAATATCGATCAGTAAACCGTACCAGCGAACCACTCCGCCCTCACTGTCACGCGCGGCCTGGCCGAGCACCTGGAACCATCGGTAGACACCGTCGGACCGGCGGAGCCGGAATTGACCTTCATGCGGCTGCCCGCTTGCGACAGCATGCGCCCAGGCATGCGCAGACGGAGCCGCATCATCCGGGTGGAGGAGATTAGCCCAGCCTCGCTTCGCCCAGTCGTCGTGGCTTGTGCCGGTGTAGTCCAATAATCGCTGGTTCAGGTAGGTCAGTTCGCCGTCTGGAGCGGCGCACCATATCAAACCTGGAATGGTCTCAATGATCAAACTAAGATCGCGTTCGCTCGCGCGCAGCTTGTCCGCGGTCTGCCTTCTTTCACTGATATCGCGGATGAATCCGGTAAATAGTTTATGTCCGTCTCTGGTTAGTTCGCCAAACGAAACTTCTACTGGAAACTCCTGGCCATCCTTGCGCAGCGCGGACAGCTCGGTCCCTCGCCAGTTGATGTGCCGCTGGCCCGTCTCGAGGAAGCGCCTGAACCCGCGATCGTGAAGTTCCCGCATGAATTCCGGCATGAGAACAGTCAGTGGCCGCCCCACCAACTCCGTCGGATCATAACCAAAGATTATCGCGGTTGCGGGGTTGGCGAACTGAATTGTGCCATGGTCGTCCATGCTGATGACGGCGTCGCTGGCCGTTTCGACTACCAGGCGATGTTTTTCTTCGCTACTTCTCAGATTTTCCTCAGCACGCCAGCGCTCGGCAATTTCCTTGCGCAGTTCTTCGTTGGCCGCGGCCAGTTCCGCGGTACGTTGCGCGACGCGTCGATCCAGCTCGCTCGCCACGCCTTTCTGTTCGCTTCGGAGCCGTGCCTCTTGCAACCCGATGGATGCCTGATTCGCCGCTACGCTCAGAATAAGTCTCTCGGTTTGCCGCGGGAAATCGGCTCGCTCTGAGCCTGCTACGATTGCGCCAATTTCACCCTGCAGCCCCAGTCCCAACGGCACCATCGACAGGTCCCTGCCTCTAATAGGATTCCGTATCAGCAGAGGCCATTCCTGAGCGTCGGCGCCTAACCAGTGTTTTAGTGCCTCGCCGATCTCGTGCGGCTGGACCATTTGTTTTTGTGATTGAGGACACCGAACCATCTCGATAGGTGCCTGGCTGCCCGGGTTCTTCAAACGTACATAGACCAGATCCACCTGGAGCATACCCAAGAGCGCGTCGAGCAAGGTATCAACAATCCGGGATGGATCGCCGCCGCTCCACATCGCCGGAAGAGCGAGGACGCTAACCAGATCGTTAATGCAACGCTCGAGGCCCTTGATCTCCTCTGCCGGATCCCTGGGTTGGACATCCATGTCTCAGGCCGCACCAGTTGAGCGACTGCGACCAGCCCGCCGCTGGCGAAATTCTCGCAGGAACTCATCCGGCGGCACAAAGAAAGGATTGTGCTGAAGGATACCGCCGACGATGACCATGGGATGCGTCCGCATGATGTCAATCACCGCGTCCCCTCCAAACTGCCCAAGATGGTAAGTACAGATAACCGCGTCGTCGTGATGCAGCCACACATCGTTTACACGCGCCTCGAACTCAATCACGTCATCGACATGAGATCGATCTTCAACCGCCCAATCCATACGGCAACAAATACGACTCAGGGGAAATCCTCCCGGGGCGTTCCCGCTGGCCAGTTGCTCAAACACCGCCAGCATCCGATCCTGGTCGAAGCGGCCATCTGGAAGGTAGACTTCGGTATTGGTCCGAAGCTCCAGCTGCCCGCTCCCCTCGGCCGCCGCCGGGTCGATACCTGCGGCAACTAAGCGTTGCACATGGTCCTGGCGTTGCTCAGGGTTTAGGACGTGAACGGCTTTGTCGCCAGATTTCAACCCGTCCTTTATGAACGGAAGCAGCACGCGATATTCTTCCTCGTCACTGTTGAAAAATGCGCAGACGTGACGGGTTTCGCCGAGCTGGGAGCCGGCAAGAGAAATGGGTGATGGAACGTTCCTCATGGCCTATCCCTCCTATAGAAATATCGTACCGCGTGTCTGTTACGCGGCCACCGGTCCGATGCAGCAACCTGTTAGATCTCTATAATCGATTTGAAAGGCCCAGTAGTGACGATCCGTCCCGAGACTACATGGCGCGACGTGCGCTACGGATTCCGGATGTTGCGTCGAAATGCCGGCTTCACTGCTGTTGCTGTGGTTGCCCTGGGGCTGGGAATCGGAGTGAACACTGCCGTCTTGACGGCCTATAAGGCCATGGTCGCCCGGCCGCTGCAGGCACGCGAACCTGACCGGATGGTGAACCTGATGCTGCTCCGCGACTCGGGCGGCGCCGAATACTTGTTCAGCTATCCCGACTACGAAGCGTATCGGGATTCAGCGCGTTCCTTTAGCGGCCTGATCGCCACCAAGATTGAGCAGCAGTTGATGCTGTCGAGCGCCGGTGGGATTGCCGGCCAGCGCCTGCCGTCCTCAGAGTCGCGCGCGGAATCCGGGCTGGGAAGATTGGGGCTGCTGCCTCCAGGGCCCGGCAATACTGAGTTCTCGATCGTAATGGCCGTTTCGGAAAACTACTTCGATGTTCTCGGAGCCCGGGCCTTGCGCGGCGGGACTTTCCACTCCAGCAGCGGTCCCGAACTGTTGGCGTCGCCCTCTGTTCTGATCAGCGAAAACTTCTGGCGGAAGCGATTTGCGGGCGATCCAACAGTGCTCGGGAAAACGATCCGTCTGAACGGCGCTGCGGTCACAATCGTAGGAATAACGCCGCACAACTACATCGGGACCGGCATCTCCACGCCCGATTTCTGGCTTCCGCTCAGCCTGGAGCCGCTGATTCATGCCGATCCCAACTGGCTTCGTAATCGTGAGAACCAGTTCTGCCGGGTATTTGGCCGCCTTGCTCCCGGCGTCAACATGGCTCAAGCGCAAGCGGAGACCAGCCTGGTGGCTGATCGCCTGCGCACGCTGCACGATCCCAATTCGGAGTGGGCGAAACCCGCGACTGCGTTGGTGTTCCCTGGTTCCCCCATGGCCGTTCCATTAAGGATGAACCGCCCGCTGACCTTGACGATACTGTTCATCGTGGCAGCCACCGGGATAGTGCTGTTGGTGGCCTGCGCCGACGTGGGCAGTCTGCAACTGGTACGTGCCCGATCCCGGCAGCAAGAACTGGTAACGCGCCTGGCGCTGGGCGCCAGCCGTGCGCGCATTATCCGGCAATTGCTGACGGAGAGCGCTCTGGTTGGCTTGCTGGCGGGCGTGCTGGGGTTCCTGTTCACTGCGGTGTTGCTGAAATTTGGCGTGACTTTTGCCGCCGAAGCCTTCCCGGCCGAGTTTGGCACACTGATTTTCGACGTCACCCCCAACCTCGAAATCTTCGCCTACGTTCTTGCCTTGTCTCTGGCCGCCGGCATCCTTTTCGGGCTCGCCCCGGCGATGGAGAGTACCGGCTCCGCAGTCTCCTCGGCCAGAGGCGGTACTTCCACGATTCGGACTCGCCGAACACAGGACTTCCTGGTGGCAGCGCAGGTTGCTCTCTCGCTGGTGCTCATGATCGCCGGAAGCATGCTCATTCGAAGCGCCATCAACTCGGTGAAAATGGACACCGGCTACGACAGCAAGCAGGTGTTGGATCTGGATCTGCAATTTCCCGAGGGGGCGAAATATACTCCGGCGCGGAAGATTGCACTGGTTGGTGAGCTTCGAACGCGACTGGCAGCTCTGCCGGGAGTGGCTGCCCTCACCAGCGCACGGCCTCCGGGCGATCCCGGTTTCCTGACCGCCGCCGCGCCGTTGGCGCAAAGCGTGCAGCAGGGCGTGCAGAGGATGCACTACGCGTATGTCCAGTCAAACTACTTCCAAACTCTCGGCATTCGCATGACTGGGGGCCGTAGTTTCCAATCGGAGCGTTCTATCGTCCTGAGCGAATCGGCCGCCAAACAACTGTGGCCCCAGGGAAATCCTATCGGCCGCGGCGTCCGGTTAGGCGCAAGCGATGAACGAGTCCACAATCCAAGCGAACTTCGAGCTGATGGACCTGTCTATCAGGTGACCGGCGTAGCGCGCGACACGCGGGGCTTGGAGCTCAATGGCAGCGACTCCAGACTGATTTACCTGCCGTTACCCGAAGACCGGCTTCCGCTGTATTCCATCCTCATTCGCACGTCGACCGATCCCGAGGTGGTCATCCGTGCGATCGATTCGGTGATCTCGTCTGTCGATCCCGATTTGGTGGTAACTTCGTCCACTCTCGCAGGAATGCTTCGCCGGTCGCCGTCGTTCCTTATCGCCAGCTTGGCGGCCGTTGTTGCCACCACCGTTGGGCTGCTCGGGCTGCTGCTCGCATTGATGGGCATGTATGGTACGGTCAGCTATATCGTGCTCCTTCGCACTCGCGAAATCGGAATACGCATGGCGATCGGAGCTCAAAAGCGCGATGTTCTCGCGCTCATCCTCGGAGAAAGCGCGAGGCCGGTTATGGCTGGGTTGCTGGCCGGAGTGTTTCTCGCGGCGGGAGTTTCCTATCTGCTGCGTGGCCTCCTTTATGGACTCGGCAACGTGGATGGCATCTCCTTCGGCGGTGTCTCCCTCTTGTTTCTGACCATGGCGCTCCTGGCCGCCTACATTCCATCCCGGCGAGCCATGCGCGTGGATCCCATGGAGGCGTTGAGATACGAATGAGCCCGAAAAAATCCTATATGAAAACCTGGAAGAATTGGGTCGACGGAAAGTGGGTGGAGGGCGCGGGCGGCCAGATGACTGCCATCGAAAATCCAGCCACCGGCGAGAAGATCGCAGAAGTGCCGAGCTCCACGGCCGCCGATGTGGACCGGGCGGTCGAAGCCGCGAAGCGCGCTTTCTACGACGGCCGCTGGACTGGTCTCATGCGCGGCGAGCGGCAGCGCATGCTCTGGCGATTGGGCGAACTGGTGGAGCAAAAGGCGCAAGAACTGGCTCGTGTGGAATCCGAGAATACGGGGAAACCGTTCCAGTATCTGAGCCTGGGCATGGACATTCCCGGCGCCATCGACCACCTGCGTTTCTTCGCCGCGTGCACCCGCGACACCTTCGGGGATGAAGCCGGCGAGTACCTGCCGAATTACACTTCCTATTTCCGCAGTGAACCAGTGGGTGTGGTCGGACAGATTACGCCCTGGAATTATCCGTTCGTGATGGCGGTGTGGAAGATCGGTCCCGCGCTGGCCGCCGGTTGCACGCTGGTGCTGAAACCTGCGCCGGCAACTCCTTTGACCACTTTGATGCTGGCAGAACTCACGGCCGAAGCCGGCTTCCCTCCGGGCGTGGTCAACGTGGTTACTGGAGACAACACCACCGGACAAAGCATCGTCGAGCATCCCGATATCCGGCTGATCAGCTTAACGGGATCCACGGCCGCGGGAAAAAAAGTGATGGCTGCGGCTTCCGCTACGCTCAAGCGCGTGCATTTCGAACTGGGAGGCAAGGCGCCGTTCCTGGTGTTCGACGATGCAGATCCGGCCGTAGTGGGTGAGAAAGCTGCGTTCGCGGCATCTCTGAACACGGGGCAGGATTGCACGGCGGCCACGCGCATCTACGTGATGCCGGCGAAGCAGAAGGCCGTGACAGAAGCGGTGGTGGAAGCCATGCGTGCGGTCAAGGTGGGAGATCCCTTCGATGACAGCGTCAAAATGGGCCCGCTCATTTCGAAGATTCAACTGGAACGGGTGCAAGGATTCATCGAGCGGGCGCGGGCCCAAAACGCTTCGGTGCTCACCGGTGGATCCGCGCCGGCGGAGTGGAGCGAACGCGGATACTATTACGAACCCACCGTGGTAACCAACGTTTCCCAGGATTCTGAGATGATCCAGGCCGAAGTGTTCGGCCCCGTGGTCACCATCAGCACTTTCAAAGACGAAGCGGATGCGGTGCGCCTGGCCAACGATGTGCCGTATGGGCTGGCTGCTTCCGTTTGGACCAAGGACATCGGACGAGCCATGCGAATCAGCAAGGATCTCGAGTTTGGCGCGGTTTGGATCAACGATCATTTACCCGCCACTTCGGAAACGCCGCATGGCGGTTTCAAGCAGTCCGGCTTTGGAAAAGATTTATCCCATGAATCGGTGAAGAATTACAAAATCACCAAGCATGTGATGGTCACGCACAGTTGATCCGTGCGCCTAGGTCAAGCGCGACGCCGAGGTGTAGATATTGAACCGGTCATTGCGAAGAAAGCCGATCAGCGTCATTCCGAAGCGCAGGGCGGTCTTGACGGCGAGGCTGGAGGGAGCGCCGACCGCTGCCAGGATGGGGATGCCGGCCATCACCGATTTCTGCACCAATTCGAAGCTCGTTCGGCCGCTGACCATCAGCACGTGATCGGAGAGAGGCAGGCGATTGTCGAGATAGGCTCGACCAACCAGCTTATCGACTGCGTTATGGCGGCCTACGTCTTCACGGCTCAGCAATAAGTCGCCTGAGGCGGTAAACAGGCCGCAAGCGTGCAATCCGCCGGTGCGGTCGAAGACTTGTTGTGACTCGCGTAGCTTGGCCGGCAGCGAGCGGATCACCGACTCGGACACCCGCGGCACGTCGCGCGGAAGAATGCTGCAGCCGGCCGACTCGATGGCGCCGATGGACGCCTTCCCGCAGACTCCACAACTGGATGTGACGTAGAAATTGCGCTCCAGGCGGGATGCATCGAGCTCGACGCCAGAGGCCAGGGTGACGACGGCGGTATTACGAGCGCATGCAATTTGCTTGATTTTGCCGGGCTGCACGATGCCCTCGGTAAAGAGAAAACCCGCGGCGAGTTCAGCATCCTGACCGGGAGTGCGCATGGTGATGGCGATGTCTCGGGAGCCGATGCGGATTTGAAGCGGTTCCTCCACCGCCACCAGGTCCTGCTCTTCGGAGCTAGAGCCGCCAGCGAGCTTGCGGACGGGCACGGTGAGAATGCTGCGGGTCGCCATGGGTGTATCAACCAGATGCGTCAATCTACCAGATGGGTCAACCTACCAGATGGGTCAACTTACGGTAGCAACCATAGGCTAGCAAAACGCCACTGTGATAAAATCCACATGGGACATCTTCGAGCCCAAAGTGTCTTTAACATGAGCACGATACAAACCTGGGACGCAGATCGGGCGCTGCTGCGTATACGCGAGTTGCAACATGTTCCGGGTGCTCTGTTGCCAATTTTGCATGCATTACAAGACGAGTTCGGCTATATCGATAGCGCCGCCATCCCGTTGGTAGCCGACGCGTTGAACATCTCCAAAGCCGAAGTTCACGGCGTGATCAGTTTCTATCACGATTTTCGCCATCACCCTCCGGGCCAGCACGTCCTCAAAATGTGCCGCGCTGAGGCGTGCCAATCCATGGGATGCGACCAGACCATTCAACACGTGGAGAAGCGCCTGGGCGTGAAGCTCGGCGAAACCACATTGGACGGAAGCTTCACGGTGGAACAAGTGTTCTGCCTGGGGCTGTGCGCGCTTTCGCCGGCCGTGATGCTGGATGGCAAGCCTTATGGGCGAGTTTCGAAGCAGGTGGCCGACATGCTGCTGGATAACGCGCGGAGGCTGCAATGAAGATTTACGTGCCGTGCGATACAGCCTCGGTTTCAGTGGGTGCGGACGGGGTGGCGCGCGCCATCGAGCAGCAGATCGTGGCTCGCCGGATCGACGCTCAAGTGGTTCGCAACGGATCGCGCGGATTGTTCTGGCTGGAGCCGCTGGTGGAAGTGGAGACGCCAAAAGGCCGCGTGGCTTATGGTCCGGTAGCCGCCGAGTCTGTCGCGGAAATGTTTGACGCAGGCTTTGCCAAGGGCGGACAGCACGCTTTGTGCCTGGGGCTCACCGAAGAGATTCCTTATCTGAAGCAGCAGGAACGGCTGACGTTCGCGCGCTGCGGCATCACCGATCCGCTGTCGCTGGCGGACTACATCGGTCACAACGGCTATCGCGGGCTGGAACGGGCGCTGAAGATGACGCCCGAGGCGATTGTGGAAGAGGTGGCTGGCTCGGGTTTGCGTGGCCGCGGCGGCGCGGGTTTCCCCACCGGCATCAAGTGGCGCACGGTGCTGAAGACCGCGGCCGGGCAGAAATACATTTGCTGCAACGCGGACGAAGGCGACAGCGGTACCTATGCGGACCGCATGATCATGGAAGGCGACCCTTTCGTATTGATCGAAGGCATGACCATCGCAGCCATCGCCGTGGGCGCCACCGAGGGCTACGTTTATATCCGGTCCGAATATCCGCAGGCATTCCGGACCATGACGCGAGCCATCGAGATCGCGCGCGATAAAGGCTATCTGGGTGCGAGCATCGCGGGCAGCGGCAAGAGTTTCGATTTGCACGTCAGGCTGGGCGCCGGCGCGTATATTTGCGGCGAAGAAACTTCGATGCTTGAAAGCCTGGAAGGCCGGCGTGGCCAGATCCGGTTCAAGCCGCCGCTGCCGGCCATCGAGGGTTTGTTTGGCAAGCCCACCGTGATCAACAACGTGATTTCGCTGGCTACGGTGCCCGTCATTCTGGACAAGGGCGCGAAGTTCTACCAGGATTTCGGCATGGGCAAGTCGCGAGGCACGCTGACCATCCAGTTAGCCGGCAACATCCAGCACGGCGGCCTGGTGGAAAAAGCCTTCGGGCTGACGCTGCGCCAGGCGATTTACGATTTCGGCGGCGGCACCGCCAGCGGGCGTCCTCTGCGCGCGGTGCAGGTGGGAGGGCCTCTGGGAGCGTACTTCCCGGAGTCATTGCTCGATACGCCACTGGACTATGAAGCGTTCGCGGCCAAGCGTGGACTGGTGGGGCATGGCGGCATTGTGGTGTTCGACGACACCGTCGACCTCGCCAGACAGGCTCGCTTTGCAATGGAATTTTGCGCTATCGAAAGCTGCGGCAAATGCACGCCGTGCCGGATCGGCTCCACGCGCGGGGTGGAGGTGATCGACAGGATCATCGCCAACCAGGAGCGGACCAAGAATCTGGAAGTGCTCGACGATTTGTGCGAGCTGCTGTTGGATGGATCGCTTTGCGCGCTGGGCGGTCTAACGCCCTATCCGGTGCTGAGCGCGGTACAGCATTTCCCGGAAGATTTCGCCAAGCCCGCGCCGCCCCCACCGGCAGCGCATATTCAGGAGACACAGCCATGGCGTTGATGCAAGAGGTCGATTACGGAACACCGCGCAGCGTCGCAGAGACGCTGGTGAGCTTGGAGATTGATGGCAAGCCGGTAACCGTGCCGGCGGGCACGTCGGTAATGCGCGCGGCCATCGAGGTTGGCGTGCAGGTACCCAAGCTGTGCGCCACCGATAGCGTGGAGGCGTTTGGGTCCTGCCGGCTCTGCCTGGTGGAGATCGAAGGCCGCCGCGGCACGCCTGCGTCCTGCACCACAATGGCCGAGCCCGGCATGAAAGTGCGGACGTCGTCGCCGAAATTGCATAAGCTGCGCCGGGGCGTGATGGAGCTCTACATTTCCGACCATCCGCTGGATTGCCTGACCTGCGCTGCCAACGGAAACTGCGAGCTGCAAGACATGGCGGGCGTGGTGGGATTGCGCGAAGTACGCTACGGCTACGAGGGTCAGAATCACTTTAAGCACAACGTCACCGATACGTCCAATCCTTATTTCCAGTTTGAGGCAGCCAAATGCATTGTTTGCTCGCGCTGCGTGCGGGCCTGCGAAGAGGTGCAGGGCACTTTCGCGCTGACCATTGACGGGCGCGGCTTCGCCAGCAAAGTTTCGCCGGGCGGAATGGACTTCCTGGACTCTGAATGCGTGTCCTGCGGAGCTTGTGTGCAGGCCTGTCCCACGGCCACGCTGATCGAGAAATCCGTGGTGCAAATCGGACAGGGCGAGCACAGCGTGGTTACAACCTGCGCCTATTGCGGCGTCGGTTGCAGCTTCAAGGCGGAGATGCAGGGCAATGAAGTGGTCCGCATGCTGCCGTATAAGGATGGCAAAGCCAATCACGGGCATTCCTGTGTGAAAGGACGCTTCGCGTGGGGCTACACCACGCACAAGGATCGCATCTTGAAGCCGATGATTCGCGCCAAGATTACCGACCCCTGGAAGGAAGTCACCTGGGACGAGGCGATCAACCATACGGCCAGCGAGTTCAAGCGCATTCAAGCCCAGTACGGCCGGGATTCCATTGGCGGGATCACCTCTTCGCGCTGCACCAATGAAGAGACCTACCTGGTGCAGAAGATGATCCGCGCGGCGTTCGGCAACAACAATACCGACACCTGCGCGCGCGTGTGCCATTCGCCCACGGGCTATGGATTGAAGAACACTTTCGGAACTTCGGCCGGGACCCAGGATTTCGATTCGGTGGAAGAGGCCGACGTGATCATGGTGATCGGCGCGAATCCAACCGATGCGCATCCGGTGTTCGCTTCGCAGATGAAGCGGCGGCTGCGCGCGGGCGCGCGGCTGATTGTGGTAGATCCACGGCAGATCGATCTGGTGAAATCGGCGCATATCCAGGCGGACTATCATCTGCCGCTGAAGCCTGGCACCAACGTGGCGGTGATCAACTCCATCGCGCACACCATTGTTACGGAGGGCCTGCTGAACGAGGCGTTCGTCCAGGAGCGCTGCGACCTTAAGGAATTCGAGCAGTGGCGCAACTTCATTTGCGATGAGCGCAACTCGCCGGAAGCCATGGAGCCGTTCACCGGTCTGCCGGCTGCGGATGTTCGCGCCGCGGCGCGGCTCTACGCGAAGGGGCCCAATTCGGCGATCTATTACGGGCTGGGCGTCACGGAGCACAGCCAGGGATCCACTATGGTGATCGGGATGGCCAACCTGGCCATGCTCACCGGCAATCTGGGACGAAACGGTGTGGGCGTGAATCCGTTGCGCGGACAGAACAACGTGCAGGGCGCATGCGACATGGGATCGTTCCCGCACGAATATCCGGGCTATCGCCACGTGTCTGACGATGCGACCAGGCAGTTGTTCGAGCAAGCCTGGGGCGTCGAGTTGCAACAGGAACCGGGCCTGCGCATCTCCAACATGATCGACGCTGCCATCGATGGCAGCTATCGCGGCATCTATATCCAGGGTGAGGATATTTTGCAATCCGACCCCAACACCAAGCACATGACCGCCGGCCTGCTGGCCATGGAATGCGTGGTGGTGCAGGATCTGTTCCTGAACGAGACCGCTAGCTACGCGCATGTGTTTCTGCCGGGATCGTCGTTCCTCGAAAAAGATGGCACGTTCACCAATGCCGAGCGGCGGATTAGCCGTGTTCGCAAGGCGATTCCTCCCGTGGCGGGACTGGAAGACTGGGAAATCACCATGAAGCTGTCGGCGGCCATGGGTTATCCGATGGACTACAAACATCCGTCGGAGATTATGGCGGAGGTGGCCCGCCTGACTCCTGGCTTCGCAGGTGTGACCTACGAAAAGCTGGATGAGATGGGCAGCGTGCAATGGCCCTGTAACGACAAGGCTCCCGAGGGTACCCCAATCATGCACATCGGCGGATTCGTGCGCGGCAAGGGCCGCTTCATGATCACCGAGTTCGTGCCCACCGATGAACGCACCACTGGCCGCTTCCCGCTGATTTTGACTACCGGCCGAATCCTGACGCAATACAACGTGGGGGCGCAGACGGCTCGCACCGAGAACAATGTCTGGCATCCCGAGGACATTCTCGAAATTCATGCCGAGGATGCTGAAAACCGGGGAATCAAAGAAGGCGATCTGGTGTCGCTGGTGAGCCGCGCGGGGGAAACATCGCTCCGAGCGCGAATTTCAGAGCGCATGCAACCGGGCGTGGTTTATACCACCTTCCATCACGGCTTTACTGGAGCGAATGTAGTAACCACGGAGTTCTCCGATTGGGCCACTGGCTGTCCGGAATACAAGGTCACAGCCGTGCAGGTGACGCCGGCGAAACATATCTCAGAGTGGCAGAAGCATTACCTGGAGACGCGCAAACAGACCACGCAGATTGAGGCGGACGCCAGCAGGTAAGCATGAAAGCCGAGAACATGGTTCATGACGCGAACCAGATCGCGCTGTTCTTTGCGTCGTATCCCCATGATGAAGCGCTGGACGGGGTGGTGAAACATTTCCAGATGTACTGGGCGCCCCGCATGAAGGCGCAGATCAAAGCCTATGTCGCGCAGGGCGGCGCGGGCTTGCACGCACTGGCGCTCGAAGCCGTGAAGCGGTTGGCGTAGCGGGGTGCTCCGCCCTGCCCTTTCACTTCTTCGGGAATCCGGCGCTCGCTTTGATTTCGCGGATTTGCAGAATGTGCCGCTGCTCGTGCGCTGAGATCTCGAGCAGGCATTGATACGAGTCGACGCCCCAGTCCGGCACGGCGTGCGCGCGAAGATCTTCGTTCGTGGAACGCGCCATGGCGAGCAACTGTGCGTGCATGGCGAGAAAGGTGTTGAGCGCCTGCGCCGCGTCGATGTGCTGGTCCTTGGGATTTTGGTCCGGTGATGTTTTGTCGTGCTGCGTGCGATCGATTCCGTACCAAAGCACGTCGGCATCCGTCGGCTGTTTGTCCAGCTTCTTGGGCGGCTGCTTCAACGAGTCCTGAAGCAGCTTCCAATAATTTGGCTCAGCGATCACCAGATGTTGAATCACCTCCGCCACCGTCCATCGATCGGGCGCGGGCCTGAAATTGAGCTGCGCCACGGACAAGGGAGAAACCTCGTCGGTGAGCCAGGCCTGGGTCATCTGCAGGTGAGCGACAACGTGCTCGCGCTCCTGCTGAGTGATGGGACGCGCGAACGCGGAGATCGCCGTAGCAAAGAATAGGACCGCTGAAACCTTTTTTGTAGGCATAGGCATTTGCTCATTTACACTCGCAATTGACCGGCCAGGCGTGAATATTCGATCCAAAGGCCCGGCATAGCAGCCGTTGTCCACTCACGGGATTCAACTGTCCGGAATTGTGAGCCGACTATTTCCCTGCCACGGCCACCAGCGTGTCGTATATTAGTCTGGTCCCCTGCTCGAGGGACTGAACCGGCACCCGCTCATCGTTTCCGTGCATTCTGCGCAACTCATCGTTCGAAATCGGATAGGGATAAATACCATACACCGGCACACCGCGGCTGCGCCACGCAATAGCGTCCGTTCCCGCCTGGAACAGGTAGGGTGTCACGGGTGCACCCGGCCACAGCTTCTTCGCGGAAGTTTCCAGCGCCCGATACAGCGTCGTATCGATGGTTGAATCTTGGGTTCCCGCTACGCTGTTGGGGATGGTTCCAGGCCGCGCGGGATTCGAGCGTGGTGCGGTAACCTCGATGCGCGGATCGTTGACGATCTTCTTCACCATCGCGACCAGATCTTCCGCCGTTGTTCCAGGAATGGTTCTGAAGTTTACGTTAGCTTCCGCCGAACCCGGAATCACGTTGCCGCGAAACCCGCCGTTGATGATCACCGGCGCTATAGTGGTTCGCATGATGGCGTGCAACAGGGGATCTTCGCTGATGGCCTTATCCGCTGCCGCCAGTTTCACCGGATCTCGCCCGTCCACCAAGTCCGAGAAATACTGCTTCATCGGACCATCCGCGGTCTGCCCTAGCGTGCTGAAGAACTGCCGCGTGCTGGGCGTAAGCTCCACCTTTGTCTCGTAATCGCCGAGCTTGGTGAGCGCCCGCGCCAGGGTGAAGATCGCGTTATCCGGAAGCGGCATGGAGGAATGCGTGGAGGTTCCTCTCGCAGTGAGCACGATTGCGATGCTCGACTTGTCGTTGGTGGAGACGCTGACGTACCGGACCTCGCCGTTCGGCTTCGTCATGATCCAGCCGCCTTCGTTCAACGCGAATTCGCAATCCATCTTGTCCCAGTGGGATTGCGCCAGCCACGAAGTGTTGTACGTGGCGCTCTCTTCATCGGCTTCCACCAGGAAAATCACGTCGCGCTTCAGCGGAACTTTGTTCCGCGCTAGCTGCATGACAGCCTGCGCGAACACGGCCATACCACCCTTGAAGTCGATGGCCCCGCGGCCGTAGATGTATCCGTCTTTCGTCAAGCCCGCGAAAGGATCCACGGTCCACTTGTCGCGCTCAACGCCCACCACGTCGCCATGCGAGGCAATCAGCACCGGCTTCGCGCTGCCATCGCCCTTCAACCTTGCGAACAGCACGGATTTTCCCGGCACCGGTGTCGGAATGATATCGATCTTAAATCCCAATGGCCGCAGTTTGGCTGCCAGCAGATCGTCGATCCGGGCCTCATTGCCGGGCGGATTGCTGGTATCCACCTGGATCAATTCTGTCAATAACTCGGCCGTGGGACCCGGGCTCTGCGCCCGCGCGTCCGCGCCAAAACACAATGCGGCAACGACGGCCGCGGCGGCGTACCGCGAAAAAAACGGGAATGGATTCACCGAGCGCATCTCATAAATTGTTGCACTGCTTCCCCCTCTACATTGACACGGGTCCCGTAGAGACGTATTTTGGAAGGCGCCTATGCTAACTCCGCTCCATTGGCCGCGCCGCTTATTTGCAGCAACCATTTTGATGCCCCCAGCACTCTTCTCTCAGTGGGGGGCGTACCCCACAGCGGGCGTCCCCAGGACTCCCGACGGAAAGCCGAACCTGACCGCTCCAACTCCCAAGACCGCTGAAGGCAAGCCGGACTTTACCGGTATCTGGCAAAACGACCGTACCGTCGGTGGCACCGTAGCCGCCCGAAATGGTCCGACCCCTCCGGCATCCAACGAAGATTTATTGACTGTCGCCAGACGCAGCCCATTCTGGAACCTCGGGTCTCAGTTCAAAGACGGTCTGCCGTTTACGCCCTGGGGTGCGGAAATACACCGGCAGCGCGTTGCCGACAACAGCAAGGACAACCCGGACGCACACTGTCTGCCGATGGGGCTCTTGCAGTTTCATAATCACGGCGAACCCCGCAAGATGATCCAGACCCCGCAGGTGATCGTGATCCTTTACGAAGCCAACGCCGGGATACGGCAGATCTACACCGATGGACGGCCCATGCCCAAGGATCCCGATCCGTGGTGGTACGGTTACTCGACCGGCCATTGGGAAGGCGACACCCTGGTGGTCCAAACCGCTGGCTTCCGCGATCTTGGATGGCTGGATGTGGAGGGCAGCCCTTTGTCCGAAACCGGACGCATTATCGAGCGCTTCCGCCGTCCGGACTTCGGGCATCTGGAAATCGAAGTTACCATCGACGACCCGAAGGCCTATACCAAGCCTTGGACTGTAAACGTGCACCAGCACATTATGGTGGATACCGACATAATCGAGTTCGTTTGCCAGGAAAATGAACAGGACGCGCCGCATTTAAAGTGAGTATGGCGCAGTACGGCCGTCGTTAAGTTCCGGAATGGTTAAGTCCCGGAATAATGGTTCCAAATTTGGATGGCGTATCTGGCCGGCGTGTGATTGCCTACCAGGTAAGGCGGCGGGTCCACCAGTCCTTCGCGTTCCTTGGCGAGCGAGACGAATGTCGCGGGATGAGCGACGTCACTGATGCAGGCAGCTCCGTCGTGCTCGACGATGCCAGGGGTTACGTCGACCCACTTCTCGAAATCGGACGGGTGATCGAGGATGTCGCCCGCGCGAGTAATGTAGCGCTCGGCTCCGACGTGCCGGTAGTAATGCGCCAACGGGACCTCAGGCGGGATCTGCGTGACGATATCCTGGCAATTCACGAAGCGGAAGACCTGCTGGGTTTTCTGCAGTACCGCTCTGACAAACCGATCGTCGCCAACGCGCGGCGAGCCGATGGTGTAAAGGGCGCCGACCGGGCCTTGGAATCGCGCGACGGAAATGGTGGCCAGCGCCGCTCCCAGGCTGTGCCCGGTGAAATAGACAGGTGCGTCCGGATGTGAGCGGAGGAATGCGGACAGCGCCGGGGCAACCTCCGCGTCCCAGACCTGGTCCAGGGCTTTGAGGAATCCGCGGTGCGCCGTATAACCGTCTCTCGCTTCCGGCTCAAGGTCCTCATCAGTCGTCAGGGTGCGCGGATCGCCTTTGTCGGTTCCACGGAAGGCTACTATGGCGAACGGCGCGGGGTCTGATCGCCAGGCCATGAATCCTTTGGTGCTCTTAGCCGGGTCCGGCCCGATCTGTTTTGCATCCTCGAAGCCGGCTTTGACGAGAATCGCTTTTATTTCGCCCCATGTCCTGTCTTGGACATAAGCCAGCAGCGACGCTTCGGCCAGCCACCACGCGTTCCTCCAGGAGAAATCCCGCGCGCCGGGTTCAAAACCAAATCGATCGGAGCCTTCGAAATAGACGTAATTCGGAGGAGGATAGTACAGATTGTTCCAAGTATCGTCGGGTAAAAGCTTACGCATTGTGTGCTTAATTCTCCGAGTAACTATCTTACACCGATCTTTTAATCGCCGTGTTGCCCGTGCAGCCGATCAGCGGAAGGGGGAAGAAGGCGAGCCCCGACGGCTTCGCTTTCGCTTCGAACGGGAATATAATCGTACGCGAACCGAAAGGCGGCGGCCATGCACTCACCAATTCGCGGTTATGTTGCGGCGGTAATGTTCTTCTCCTTGCCCCTGACAGCGCAGTGGAAGAATCTCCCTTCGAAAAACGTGCCAAAGGGCGCCGACGGCAAAGTGAATCTATCAGCCGCCGCGCCCCGCGGTTCGGACGGCCATCCCGATCTTTCGGGCATCTGGGAGCCAAGCGCCAACCGCTATGTGCGCGATATCGCCGTGGATCTGAAGCCAGGCGATGTTCCCTTTCAGCCCTGGGCCAAGACGCTATACGATCAGCGCACCGACGGCTCGCATTCCAAGGAAGATCCCGACGCGAACTGTCTGCCGCAGGGTGTGCCCAAGATCGACGCGGCTCCCGCGCCCTGGAAGATCGTCCAGACGCCCGGCTACATCGTCATCGTTTACGAGGCGTTCAACCTCTGGCGGCAGGTATTCATGGATGGACGCGAGCTGGATCGCGACGTGAACCCCACCTGGATGGGTTATTCGACCGGCAAATGGGATGGCGACACGCTGGTGGTGGACTCGCGCGGGTTCAATGGCAAGGCCTGGCTGGATCAACTGGGCAAGCCGTCGACGGAAGCCTTACATGTGATCGAACGATTTCATCGCAAGGATTTCGGGCACATGAATCTCGAAATTACGATTGACGATCCCAAGGCCTACACCAAACCGTGGACCGTCAACGAAGAAGTGCATCTGTTGACGAACACCGAACTGCTGGAGTTCATTTGTAACGAGAACAATCGGGATGTGGTTCACCTGCCGGGGCTGTGAATCCGCCGATTAGCGGAGAGTGTCTTGAACCGGAAGGTTTTCCCGCGGTTTCCCGTCGAGCCAGCGTCCGAGAACCGCCGCCACAGCGGACGTAGAGATTGGCTTCGAGATGTGGTCGTCCATTCCCGCATCCAGGCAGCGCGCTTTGTCTTCCACGAACGCACCGGCCGTGGCCGCGACGATCGGCGTTCTATGGCCGTTCTTTTCCAATTTTCGGATGGCGGCTGCCGCTTCGTAGCCGTCCATTTCGGGCATCTGGCAATCCAGCAGGATCAGGTCATAGGCCTTCAACCTGGCCATCTCAACTGCTTGGATTCCGTTCTCAGCCACGTCCACGGTGCATCCCTCGCGGGTCAATATGGCTCGAGCTACCTTTTGGTTGATGAGATTGTCTTCGGCCAGCAGGACGCTCCAGAGACGCGCTCCTCGGGGGGTTACCGGGTGTTCAGCATAGTCCAAATTGTCGGAGAGAGCCGCGAGAGAAGTTGAGCTGGGGGATTGGACACACACGTCCGCTTCGATGAAGAAAGTGAAGCAGGAACCCTTGTCAATCTCACTGCGCACCTGGATCTCTCCGCCCATCATGTTGATGAGCCGCTTCGCAATCACCAGGCCCAGTCCCGTTCCTCCGTAGCGCCGCGTGGTGGACGAATCCGCTTGAGAAAAATTAGTGAAAAGCCGGTTGAGCGTCATCTCATCCATTCCGATGCCGGAATCAGCGACCTCAAAGTACAGGCGAACTCGACCGGTATGGAGTGGCTCAGTCCACAAACGCAGGCTCACCGTTCCGAAGGGGGTAAATTTAAGCGCGTTCGACAGCAGATTCAGAACGATCTGGCGGAGGCGAGTGGGGTCGCCATACACGGATTCGGGGATGTCCGGCGCCACATCCACGGTGAACAGGAGCTCTTTCTGCCGCATCTGTTCATCGAAGAGAGCGCTGCAGTCCCGTACCACCGCCGCAACTGGAAACTCGATCCGTTCCATCTCCAGCTTGCCGGCTTCGATTTTGGAAAAATCGAGAATGTCGTTGATCACCGTCAGCAGGAGGTCGCCTGAGTGGCGGATGGTGTTCAACCATTCGGACTGCTCGGCGGTAAGAGGAGAATCCATCAGGAGACTCGCCATTCCGAGGACTCCATTCATCGGCGTTCGAATCTCATGACTCATCACGGCTAGGAATTCGCTCTTTGCCCGGCTGGCCGCTTCGGCTTCCTCTTTCTTCTTGTCCAGGTCCGAGGTTCGTTCCGCCACCATGGCTTCCAGTTCCCGTTGCCGCAACATCAGCACGCGCACCCGCCCCCTCCAAACCAGAGCGACCGCCAGTATGAGCAGACAGCCCGCGGCGGTGAAGGAGGAGCCAGAGAACCACCAGGGTGGACGAATGACAAACGGAATACGATAAACGTTCGAATCCTGTCCGAGCGCCGGATCCGTGGCCACAGCCTCAAAGGTGTACGCTCCCGAAGGAAGCTGCGCGTATCGGATTTCGCGGCCGTCCGCAGACACCCAGTGGTCTTCCAAACCTGCTAACCGGTATCGCAGCCGCAGTGTACTGCCGTCTCGAAAGGGGGTGCCGAGGTGGATGATCAGGGGCTCCCTTGTCCAGGGCAGGGAAGAGGCCGCATTCGGATCCAGGCTTTGGCTCCCGAGTGACGCCGTGGCAGTCAAGGTCAGGGAGGCGGGCCTGGTGTAGTAAGAAGGCTCCAGCAAGTGAGAGAGTCCCCCGCTGGTTCCGATCCAGATACTGCCATCCTTATCCTCGAAGAAAGCCTGATCGTCCGTGTCATTCCACACCAGGCCATCCTGCTGGGTGAGGATGTGTACGATCTTGCCGTCCAGAAATGTGGCGCCGGTGTCCAGCCCGAGCCAAATCATTCCGTGACGATCGCGCTCAATGAAGTAAGCCCGCGCCGATCCCAGCGTCGTTTCGGTGTACCGATCGACATGTATGACGCGGTCACCCTGAATCTGAAAATGGACCACTCCGGGTTCTTGGTTGACCCAAAGAGAATTTGGCCCGTCGGCGGCCAGTGGGGAATCATTGCCGCCTAATTCTAATCCCGGGCCGGGATCGATCTTCGTCCAGCCGCCGCCGTCCAGGCGGAAGAGACCATTCCTGGCATAGGCAAAAAACTTTCCGTCGGGAGTCTCGGCCACATGCGCAGTCCAGTGATCCAGGCTCTGCGATGTTTCCAGCCGGGAGCCGGGGCCGGGAGCGGTCTTGATCAGTTCCAACCCGGACTTGGTTCCAGCCCACACCCGGCCATGCGAATCGGCCCGAACCATGAGAACGGCATCGTTGCATTTTACGTTCGTTGCCGAGTGCGTAACGGGATCGATGCGCACCACGGTGTTTCCCGTGGCCACAAAAACGGCGCCGTCAGCGGACTGAGCCAGGGCCGAAACTCTCTGCCCTTTCGGTACGCCCGGAAGAGGCCAAGCCTTGAATCTTTTCGCAACCGGGTCGAGGTACGCCAGCCCGTTGTCGTTGCCCACCCAAAGCCGTCCGCGGTTATCCCGCAACTCGGCCCAGATGGTATCGCTTTGCAAGCCCTCAGCCGTGGTCCACGTTTCCCACAGGTTGTAGCCGAGCCACCGGTTCAACCCGTGGCCGCTCGATGCGAACCAAACTTCACCGGCAGGATTTACGAACACCGGTGCTACGCCATACGGTGGCAGACCCTGACGCTCATCGAAAGCTCTCCAGGCTCCGTTCTCCCAGCGCAGCACCTGCTTTCCGCTGGAGGTGAGAACCCGCCCCTCGCGATCTTCGGTGATCGCGTTCAGCGAATCGGGATTCTGCATATCCGGCACGTCACGCTTTTGGAATCTGGACGCTCCTTGTGGAAGCGTGGCAATATGCTTCAATCCGAGCGCCCAAAAGTCTCCTTTGCTCGTCACGAAGAGGCTCTGCCAATTGTCCTTCTCCAAACCCTCTTTCTCTCCCCACTTTTGCAATTGGGAGCCGTTGAGCCTGCAAATACCGTCTCCGCAGCCCAGGAACAGGGACGCGTCCTTGCTGGTCATGACGCTCATCACGACGCTATGCACCTTCAACGTGAGAGCGGGCGCTGCCGGATCGGCAAGCGGGACTTTGCGAAAGTTCCATTCACCCGACGGGCCGGATTGCTTTCCAGCCATCAGATCCCCATCGCTCGCAACAAAAACCGTTCCATCGGACGACGATGCGATGGTGGACCCGGAGAACAAGCCTAATTTCCTGCCCTCAAAGTGCATGACGCGGAAGACGCTGCCTTCCAAATATCCGACACCGTTCTGGCGGCCCACCCACAGGCGCGCTTGAGCGTCCTCATGCAACGCGAGAACGTTTCCAACCAGAATGTCCGGACCCAGGTTCACGCGCTCAAAACGCTCGCCGTCGTAGCGAAAGAGGCCGTTTTCAGTTCCGGCAAACAGAACCCCGGCGCGACTCTGAAGCAGGACGTTTATATTCAGATTGCTCAGGCCTTCCGCCTGGCCGTATGGTTTAAAGGTATAGCGCTGGGCAAGGCAGAATGGGGACGCGAGCAGCGCTCCCAAAATCGATATCAAAACGATACCGAAACGTAGCTTACCCATATCTGAAACTATCGACCTGGCGCCCGGAAGTCTTTAGAAATTCGGGTGCTTCGCCGCACCAGCCACAATAGGCTGAACATGATATAGTTAGCGCCGAGAGCGGATCATCGCGGAGGCATATTTCCCATGGCAAAATCCAAATCCACCCCCCTCGCCCGCCGAGGTTTTCTCAAGGGAGCTGCCGCCGGCGCCGCCGCCCTGGTGTCTTCCCCCCAGGCCGCTTCACCCCAGGCCGCTTCGCCCCAGGCCGCTTCATCCCAGGCCGCTTCATCCCAGGCCAAATCGCAGGAAGCTCAAACACGTGCCGTCGCGGTGCCGCCCACCGCGGCGCAGCGAGCTGCCGAAAACGCCAATGCCTCAGCCACGGTGGAAGACCCCCAGATCGTCGAGCGCCCGGGCGCCGATTACATGGTCGACGTCTTCAAATCGCTGGGCTTCGAATATCTGTTCGCCACGCCCGGATCGAGTTTCCGCGGCATCCACGAATCTGTGATCAATCACGGCGGGAACAGCAACCCCGAGTTCATCACCTTTACGCACGAAGAGTGCTCGGCGGCCGCGGCCAACGGCTACGCCAAGATCGAGGGCAAGCCGGCGCTGGTTTGCGCGCATGGAACGGTCGGCATCCAGCATGCGGCGATGGCGATTTATAACGCCTATTGCGACCAGGCTCCGCTCTTCATCGTCGCCGGCAATATCTCCGATGCAGCCGAACGGAGGGGACGCGTGGAATGGTTGCACGCCGCGCAGGACGTGGCTGCCACGGTGCGCGATTACACCAAGTGGGACGACAACCCCGCCTCTTTGACGCATTTCGGCGAATCGGCCGTGCGCGCTTATCAGATCGCCATGACCGCGCCGATGATGCCGGTGCTGCTGGCCGCCGATGGCGTACTGCAGGAAGGCGAAGCGCCGAAGGATTTCGACTGGCGCGTGCCCAAGCTACCGAAGATCACTGCACCGTCGGGTGATTCGGCTGCCGTAGCCGAGCTGGCCCAGATGCTGGTGGCCGCCGAAAATCCCGTGATCGTCGCCAGCCGTTCGGCCCGCACGCCCGCCGGATTGGCGCTGTTAGTGGAGCTTGCGGAAGTGACCGGCGCGGCAGTGATCGATCAACAGCGCCGCACGAATTTCCCCTCCCGCCATCCGCTCAATCATACTCAACGTTCGCGCGCGGCGGTCTCCAACGCCGACCTGATTTTGGGCCTCGAAGTCTACGACTTCTTCGGTGTTGTTCACACCCTCGGAGGACAGATCAACGTCATTCCGAAATCTATCATCAAGCCGGGCACGAAACTCGTCAGCATCAGCTCTTCGGACCTGTTCTATAAGAGCAACTATCAGAACTTCCAGCGCTATGAGGCGGTCGACCTGTCGATCCCCGCGGATGCCGAAGCCACGCTGCCCGCGCTGATTGAAGCCGTGAAGCGGCTGCTCACCGACGATCGCAAGCAAGCCATTCAGTCACGCGCCGCTAAGCTTGCGCAGGCCAGCCATCAGGCGCTGGAGCAGACGCGAACGGCAGCTTCTTACGCCTGGGATGCCAGCCCCGTCTCCACCGCCCGGCTCAGCGCGGAACTGTGGGCGCAAGTCAAGAACGAAGATTGGTCCCTGGTGTCGGATCCATTTTGGGTGAGCAACTGGCCGCTGCGACTTTGGGATTTCACCAAGCACTATCAGTTCATCGGCGGCGCGGGCGGGGAAGGCGTCGGTTACCTGGCTCCAGCCGCGCTCGGAGCCGCGATCGCCAATAAGAAGCACGGCCGGCTGAGCGTCTCCATTCAATCCGACGGCGATTTCATGATGGGTCCTGGAGTGTTATGGACCGCCGCGCATCATCGGATTCCGCTGCTGACCGTGATGCACAACAACCGGGCCTATCATCAGGAGATCATGCAATTGCAGCGCGTGGCCAACCAGCACAATCGCGGCGTGGACATCGATAAGTGCAAGATTGGAACCGCCATCGAGAATCCGAATATCAATTACGCCATGATGGCCAAGAGCATGGGAGTCGAAGCCGAAGGACCTATTTCAGATCCAAAAGATTTGAGCGCGGCAATCCGCCGGGGAATCGACGTGGTGAAACGTGGCGATCCGTATCTCATAGACGTCATCACCCAGCCGCGCTAGAGGAGCAACCGTGATTCGGAACATGATCGTAATCGTGCTGCTGGCCGCCTCATCGCTCTGCGCGCAGGGCAATGCGGAAAATGGCAAACGACAATTTGTGAAGCTGGGCTGTTACACCTGCCACGGCTACCAGGGACAAGGCGGAGGCGCCGGGGCCAAGCTCGCGCCGCATCCCATCGCGGCAGCTAATCTGATCGCTTACGTGCGTCACCCCGCCGGCAGCATGCCTCCGTTTACCGCGAAGGTGGTTTCCGATCAAGAACTGATGGATATCCACGCGTACCTGGCGAGCGTCCCCGCGCCGCCGCCGGCCAAAGACATTCCGCTGTTGAATCAATAGCCGCTATTTTTTCTTCGCCACCGGATCCATGCCCGTGGCTTGGATGGTCGGCGCGGATGCCGCGCTGGTCAGGGACTTGACGATCTTCTCAACGACCTTGCGGTTCTTGGCGGAACTGCCGATTCCCGCGGACATCGTAATCGGCCTTTGGAATTCGGGCAGCAACGGGCCGGCTAACTGCACGCCGGGAACCGGCACAATTTCGCTCACCAGTCCGAATGAGAGCTCGGCTTGTCCATTGGCGACGCTCGCCATGTTTTGGTCCGCCCCTGGTTGATAGAGGACCTTTTTCTGAACCTCATCGCTGATGCCGAGCGTGTTGAACATGCTGACGAGGCCGGGCGTAGAAGCGCCCTCCTTCACGTAGGCGATCGATTTGGCCTTCAGCAGGGTTTGCTTCACCGCGGCTGGCGTGGAAACATCCGGCTTCGTCGCCCCCGCGCGGACCGCGATGCCAATGCCGCTGCTGGCTATATCCATCGCCGTCCCGGCCGCGATTTTTCCGTCCTTGCTCAAGTCCGCAATGATGGGCGACGTCAGGATGGCGAGATCGAACGCCTCTCCACCCTCAATGGCCCCCTTGATCTTCGCCGAGGTTCCGAACGTTACGTTCATCTTGATCCCCAGGCTGTGTTCGTACTCCGGCTGCAATTTCTCCATCGCGGCCTTGAATCCGTTGGAGCACAAGACGCGGACGCCAGAGTCCTCGGCAACGGCGCGCTGCGCCGTTGGCAGAAGTAATGCGCAAATCGATGCCGTAAGTAACGCGGTTCGTACTGTTGTTTTCATGGTTTTGCTGCCTCCGGACTACCGAAATTGTAGCCGGATCCCTTCTCGCCGTGGAATGAGTTATAAACCACCGGAATCCCTTTTTCCTTCATGAGCCGCGCCATTAACGCGACGGTCTCAGTATGATAGATCGCCGACGACATCCCAATCGGCACACCCTCTGCCCAATTCAACGGCGTCATTCTGACGGAGCTAACTCCGAATCCGTAATCCTCGCCTTTATCCAGCGCGTCGAGCTTGGCGCCGTGATCCACCAGGACCTGCACAGCCTTGTTCGCACCCTTGAAGCCCGCGCCGTGGAGTGCGGTGATGCCGTGATCGTTAACGGCATTTACATCCGAGCCGACATCCAGCAGTAACTTTACCACTTCGAGCGTCTGGTCTTCGGAATATTCACGCAGCATTCCATCCGCCCAGCCTACGCCCGAGGCTGCCATGAGCGCGGTGGTGTGGTCGAAGGTAGGAATCGACGGATCGGCCTTGTGATCCAGCAGCAGGCGCACCACCGGTAAGTCGCCACAGAGCGCCGCACGCAACAGAGGCGTAGCGCCGGCTTCCTTCAACCAGGCGGACGTCATTCCCTGGTGGACTTCGGTCTCCACCTGGATCCGCGCATTCGGGTTCGCACCGCGATCGAGCAGCGTCTTGATAAAGTCCAGTACGCCATCCGTGTCCGGCCCCGGGATCGCAGTGGTTTCCTGATTTCGATCCTTGACAGCCAGATAGAGCGGCGTCCAGCCCTTGGAATTTGCGAGATTCACATTCGCGCCGTGGTCCATCAGATAGAGCGCCATATCGTAGTAACCGTTCTGCACGGCCACTAACAGCGGACTGCTCCCATCGGCCGATACCTGATTCACATCGGCGCCCGACTTAGTAAGTACACGAACGCATTCCAGCGACCCTTGCCGAGCCGCAAATAACAATGAGGTAAGTCCACCTTTAATAGGGGCGTCGGGCCCGCCTTGTCTGCTCGCCGGAGCAAACCCCAGCCCGGCTCTCTTGAGCGGCCGCAGTACCGCGGACTGAGCACGCACGTCGGCGCCGCGAGCGGCCAGCAACTCCACGATCGCGACGTGGCCCTGCTCGGCGGCCCACATCAGTGCGGTAGTTCCCCGCAAGGTGTCTTTTGCATTCATCCCGGCCGCATTCATCCCGGCGCCATGATCGAGCAATGCCTTCACCGCGTCGATATTGCCGCTGCGCGACGCCATCATCAGCGCCGTCTCGCCATGCGAGAGCACGGGAGCATTGACATCCGCTCCGGCCTTGAGCAGCTGATCGATCATCGCGGCGCTTCCATTCTGCGAAGCCAGGAACATGGGCGTGGCGCCGTCATGGTTGGCTGCCTTGGCATCCGCCCCGGCCTGGATCAACAAACTTGCCGTTTCGAGATCGTTCCAGCGAGCGGCCCAGTGCAGCGCCGTGGTGCCATCAGCCTGCGGAGCATTCACATCGGACTTCGCGGCCAGCAGTTTCCGGATCGCGGAATTGTTCTGATTCATCACCGCATCGGCGATGTCGCTGGCATAGGAGAGCGACGCTCCCAATAGAATTAGGCCAAGCGCTCGCATTTGGTTATGAGAGCGACAGCGGCTTGGTACTGTCGCCAAGGCTTTCCTTCTCGACGCCACACATCCGAAGCGCGGTCAGCAACAGGCTGGCCGTGGAGCCCTCCGCGCGAATGTGACGGCCGCCTTTGTGCTGGCCATTCGCACCGCCAATGAACATGTGTCCGACATCCTTGTGACTGTGGAGGTTGGAGTCGCCCATGTTACTCGCCCACAAAATGAGCGTATGGTCGAGTAAGTTGCCGTCGCCATCCGGCGTCGCTTTCAACTTATCCAGGAAGTAAGTCAGGCATTGTATGTGATATCGGTTGATTTTGGCCCAATCTTCGTATTTCTTCGGCACCGCGCCGTGATGCGATGCGGCATGGTTTGCCGTGGTGACGCCCGATTCCGGATAGCTGCGCATGCTGACGTCATGCGCGTACATCAACGTTGACACGCGTGTGATGTCGGCCTGGAACGCCAGCGTCTGCAGATCCCACATCAGCTTGATGTGTTCGGTGAACGATTCCGGCATCCCGAAAGGCACTTCCGCATCGGGAGTTGGGTCGGACGCCTTTCGAACATTGTGCATCCGGCGCTCGATTTCGCGAATGTCATCCAGATACTCGTCCAGCCGCGCCCGGTCCGTACCCGGAAGTTTGTTACTGAGCCGGTTCACTTCCTGCGTCACGGCATCCAGCAAGCTCGTCTTGGCCTGCCTGCGTGCCTGCCGCTCTTGCGCATTCCCTCCATCGCCAAACAGGCGCTCGAAGACCACCTGTGGATTCGCCTCATGCGGCAGAGGCTTAGTAGGTCCCGACCACGAAACCGAGTTCACATACGCGCAGCTATAGCCCCAAGGACAAGTGGCGAGCGAGCTCTGATCTTCAATTCCCAATTGGATGGATGGCAGCGCATTATCCTGGCCGTGTTTTTGCGCGATCATCTGATCGATCGTAGTGCCGAGATAGATATCGTCGCTGACGGTTTTCTTGGGCGGCACGCCGCTGAACACGGCCGCGCTGCGCGAGTGATCTCCCCCGGCCATTCCCGCCGGTGGCATGGACGACGTGGCGTCCAGGCCGCTGATCACCGTGATATGTTCCCTCCACGCTTCAATCGGTTTGAGAACGAACGGATATTCATTGATCGCACCTTGCTGCGGCATTTGCCAGTATTCGGGCGCCCACCCATGCGGACTGAAGATTCCGGCGAAGCGTGGAACTTTCGGAATCGCTGCTGCTTTCGCCAATGGTTGCAGGGCCGGTATCATCGAGTCCAGCAGCGGCAGCGCCAGGGAAACGCCCAGACCTCGCAGCACTGCCCGCCTCGGAATGTGCTTCCCGGTGATGATCATTTGACCTCCCTAGCAGCTGTGAGCGGCGCTTCCTTTTTCCGATTCATCTGAAACTGATCGCTCTTCACGATACCCTCTATTAGCGCCGAGAATCGATAATCGTTGCGCGCGGCATTTCGTACGATAGCGCGCACCACTGGCATATCTTGATACTCAACTCCGCGTCCCAGCGCGTAAGTAAGCAACTTCTCCGTCACCGTCCGCGCGAACTGCGGTGAATAGCCGAGCAGCGCATTGCGCAAATCCACCACGCCCGAGATTTTTGTTCCGTCCGTCAACTGGCCCGACGCATTCACTATCTGTCCGGCTTCCTTGGTCCGCCACTTCCCGATGCCATCGAAATTCTCCATGGCGAAACCGATGGGGTCCATCATCTTGTGACAGCCCGCGCACGCTGGGTTAGCGCGATGCGTTTCCATCTGCTGCCGCAGAGTGAGCGGACCGTTGCCACCCGCGGACGCTTCCTTCAGCGCCGGAACATTGGGCGGAGGATCGGGCGGAACGACACCCAATATATTCGTCATCACCCACTTACCACGCTGTACCGGAGAAGTCCGGTCCGACACGGAAGTTACTAACTCGATTCCGCCCTTGCCGAGTAAACCTCTGCGCACGTCGAGCGGGCCGTCGAGCTTTACCCGCCGGAACTGGCTGCCATAGATATTCGGAATGCCGTAATGCGCCGCCAGGCGCTCATTGACGAAGGTATAGTCGCCATTTAGTAGGTCGATGATGCTGCGGTCCTCGCGCACGATGCTTTCGAAAAACATTTCCGCCTCGGTGCGGAAGGCCTGCCGGAGATTATCGTCGAAGTCGGGATAGTCGGTCCCTTCGGGCGTCGAGCTTTGCATCACGCGCAACTGCAGCCATTGACCGGCGAAATTCTTCACCAGCTCATGCGTGCGTTGATCCGCCAGCATCCGCCGCGTCTGTTGTTCCAGCACGCCGCTATCGCGAAGTTTCCCTTGCGCCGCCAGCCGAATTAGTTCGTCGTCCGGGCCGCTGCTCCAGAAAAAGAAGGCCAGTCGTGAAGCCAGCTCCAGGTCGCTGATGCGATACGCCTCACCCGGCTTGACGTTGGTGGGACCATCTTCGGTGCGAAACACAAACTCCGGGTGCGCCAGGACGAATTCGAGCCCGCGCTCAATTCCGTCTTCGAAGTCTCCCGCGTTACGGCCGACCTGATAAAGATTCATCAGAGATTCGGTATCGGAATCCGTGATGGGCCGGCGGTAAGCTTGCCTGGCAAGCGTGGTGAGTATCTTTCGGGCGCAGGGTAATTCGTCGCTTCGACCGCTTGGCTTGCAGATGAGAATCTTCTCGCGGCTGGGAGTGTCCTGGGGACGAGTGCCGTCATAGGGACCGGAAACGGTGACCGAGCTCACTTGCGGCGTGAACGTGAAGCCGTCAATCAGATTGTCGTCAAGAATGCTGCGATGATAATGGCGATTCAGATCCACATTCGGCACGTAGGTGGTGGCGAGAAACGTCACGCCTAGCGTGCGTTCGCCCGCTTTCACCGGCACGCGAACTTCATTCTTATCGCGCAGGCTCGATATCGGCACGTCCTTGCCGATGCGGAACACCTTCACGCGCGCCCCATCGATCAGCACCTCGGCCTGTTCATCTTCACTATCTCCGCCGTATAAACCGCCTACCGTGGTTCTCACCGGATCCCAAGAAATCGCATACTCGCCGTCGGCCGGAAAATAGTGGTGAATCAGCAGACCTCCGCGCGTGCCGAATGGCAGACCTTCGATGTGCTCCTCCTGAGAATAGTCTTCGCGGACGTGGTATATCTTGCGAGCGGGCGCCGTCTCGTGGCCCAGCGCCAGACGGCTGATTTTCGCCGCCGCTTCCACGTAGCCTTCCACCAGAGCCGGCGAAACTCCCAGGCCGCTGACCACGTTGTCGAATCCGTAGCTCGAGTCGTCGGCGGGCAGAAACGCCGCGGCATCGATATCCAGCGCCAGCAGACTGCGGATCGCGTTCGAATATTCGGTTCGATTCACCCGATGAACGCCTGGCGCGGGCAAGTGCGGATTGGCCTGCGCCGCACGGTCCAGCTCATTTTCGAGCGCTACGGTCAAGGCCTCGTAAGCGGCGGCATTCGGGCGCGGCAGGCCGGCCGGTGGCATCATCCCGGCACGCAGTTTGCGCACCACTTTTTCCCACTGCTCGCCGTGCTCGCCAACTTGCGCGAGATCGAGTTTGTCGAGCATCAAGCCCGCGGTCTTCACTTTTTGGTTGTGACAGGTGACGCAGTATTGATCCAGAACGGCGCGTTGTGAAAGCAGCGAAGTGGCCGTCTGGCCATGAGCCATCGCGGCCGCAAACAGAAATATCACAGCGCGACGCACGTCTTCGTTGGTATCAACAAAGTCCTTCGGAGTCAAGGGGGTAGCTTGACATCAGCGCCCTTCCGTGGATAGGATCGGCTTTCCTATGCCACCTCATTCCTCGCCTCGCCGCCGCGATTTTCTCGCCGGGCTTGCCGCCCTGGGGGCTGGCGCCTTGCTGCCCGCCAGATCCAGCGCTCAGACCACGCGAGTCATTGACTGCCACCATCATTTTGTCTCTCCCGCCTTTCTCAAAGCCCTGACAGCCAAGGAGGGCCATAAGACCGAGGGATTCACCAGCTTCTTCCCGCTGGGCTTATGGAAGGATTATTCGCCCGCGAAAGATATCGAGATCATGGACCGGGACGGCGTGACCACATCGCTCATCTCCTGCACCGCGCCCGGTGTTTGGTTCGGAAATCCCGACGAGGCTCGCGGCCTGGCGCGAGAGCTGAATGAGTACGGCGCCAAAATGGCATCCGATTACAAGGGCCGTTACGGATTGCTGGCCGTGCTGCCCATCCCACGCGTGGACGAAAGCCTCAAGGAAATCGAATACGCCTTCGATACGCTCCAGGCCGATGGCGTCGGCGTACTCACCAGCTACGGGAACCACTGGCTGGGCGATCCCGCGTTTCAGCCGATATTCGATGAACTCAACCGGCGCAAAGCGGTTGTCTACACGCACCCTATCGATGCGCCGTGCTGCCAGGATGTGATGCAGGGCGTCAATCCCACCACACTCGAATACCCGACAGACACAGCGCGAGCGATCCTTAGCCTGCTTTCGACCAACGCGGCTACTCGTTATGCCGACATTCGCTTCATCTTTTCCCATGCCGGCGGAACCATGCCGTCGGTAATCGATCGCATCGGGGTGGGCAACCCGGACACCATCGCGGCCAATCTGCGCGGCACTCCAGAGCCCAACTCGCGGCTCTACCATCTGCGGCGCTTCTATTACGACACGGCGCAGTCCACCAACGCGGTCCAGATGCAGGCGCTGAAGACCATCGCCGGTGCATCGCAAATCGTCTTCGGAACCGATTACCCCTTCGGCGCCACGGCCGTGAAACACTTGCAGGGCTTACGCGAGTGCGGTCTTAGCGCCGAGGAGCTCCAGGCTATCTACACCAGTAACGCGCTCCGGCTGGTTCCGAAGTTCAAAAGCTGACCGCGAGCGATTGGATGCCCGCGAAGGAATTAGAAATTCAACTCGATACGAAAAATTTTTCTGATTAGCATCGGCTGTGGCAGGTGCTATGATGGCTCAGTCCGAAGTTAGTCTTTGATTGCATCCTTCGCGCGCGCAACCCTGTGCGTTGCAAACTTCCCCAGTCGGATTTCGCGGGTGTTGTGTATGGATCGAGCTCTGAATCCCGAAGACAAAGTGGAAGAGTCCTGGCCGAAGCCGGTCCGCTCGTTTTCCGACGATGCGATCCGCGTTCAGCTCGCGAGTATACTCGGGAGCCGGACATTTCGCGCGGCGCAATCGCAGAAGAAGTTTCTCGCCTATGCCGTGGACCAGGTGCTCGCTGGACGCGCACACCTGTTGAAGGAATACGTCATTGCGACGGAAGCGCTCGGCAGAACGGCGTCCTTCGATCCCCGCCTGGATCCGATTGTTCGTACGGAAGCGAGGAAGCTCCGGGCCAGGCTCGACAAATACTACGCGACTGAGGGATCCGGCGATCCACTTCGTGTCGAGTTCCGCAAGGGCTCCTACGTTCCGTCCTTTCACCATGCTCACCGTCCGGATACAGAACCGCCCAGTGAAGCTCACCAAGAGGTCAACACGCTGCCTGTTCCCGGCGCTCTCGAAGCGCCCTTGCTGCCCGATGTCCCTACCAACCATGTGCCTACCAAGCGGGCCCCATCGCGGAGAAGCGGCGTCCTCGTGTCGCTCGCAGTTATGGTGCTCGCCGTCGCGGGCGCTATCGTTTTTCACCTGTCGCCCGCCAGCTTCTCGGACACCACGTTGGCCGCCAATGACGCCTCCATCGCCGTTCTTCCTCTCGTCAACCTAAGCGACAACAATCAGGAGTTTCTCAGCGATGGCCTGACCGACGAACTCATCGATGCCCTCAAGCAGGTTCCGGGCTTACAGGTGGTGGCTCGGACATCTGCATTTCGGTTCAAAGCGAAAACCTTTGACTTTCGAGAGATCGACCAGAAACTGCACGTCCGCGCTGTCTTAGTGGGCACCGTTCGCAACTCCGAAAACCGGCTGGCTGTGGCGGTTCAACTGAATAACGCGGAAAACGGCTATCACTTGTGGTCTGGAAGCTACGAACGGGACTCCGCGAACATCGGGAGCATTCCGCCCGAGATCGCAACCGCAGTGACCAACGTGCTTGGCGTCGGGATGGTGCGCGGCGGCGGCCAGACTTCCAGTCAGGCGGCCGCGTCCCCCAATAGCGGGGCCCACGAAGATTATCTCAGAGGCCTCTACTTTCGCAATCGTTATAACGCGGACAGCCTAAATAAGGCGATTGAATATTTCAAACAAGCCATCGCGGAAGACCCGTCGTTCGCGATGGCATACGCCGGGTTAGCCGATTGCTATGCGATGGCGCGTCCCGTGTTTGCCACGCCTCCTCTGGAAGTAGTTTCGAAGATCAAGGCAGCCGCATCCAAAGCCCTGGAACTGGATGCCAAACTGGGTGATCCGCATATCGACCTCGCGGTCAGCGCCGAATACGAATTCGATTGGGCGGTGGCGGAACGGGAATTCAAGAAGGGGTTGGCGCTCAGTCCTGGCAACGTACAGGGACACCTTTGGTACGCCTGGTATCTGGCGTTGGCCGGCCGCAAGGACGAGGTGCTCAGCGAGCGAACCATTGCGGCGCGGCTGGATCCGGTTTCCCCTTCCGCGGTCGAATCCTTGGGCGATTACTATTCCGCCGTCGGGCGCTACGACACGGCAGTTCAAGAATTCCGGAGCGCGCTCGCAATCGAGCCAAACTTCGGTCTGGCGCATCAGGACCTGGGCGACACGTACCTGCTCCAGGGGCGGTGTGACAACGCGCTCGACGAACTGCGTTTGGCCAATGAGTCCATGCCCGGTCCGCGTCGTATGGGCGATCTGGGGCATGGATACGCGGTGTGCGGACATACCACCGAAGCCCGCCGGATATTGCGCGACTTTCTCGAGGAGCCTCGGCACGGCGCGATCCCGGCGTTCGCCATAGCCGAGATCTACATGGGGCTGGGCGACAAGGATCGGGCCTTCCCTTGGTTGGAAAAGGCCATCGATGAAAGAGATTTAGGTATGGGTTTGAAGTGGGACGGTTATTTTGAGCCGATTCGCTCGGACCCACGCTTCAACGTATTGCTGCGTCGTATGAAATTGAACTAGCCATCCAGCATGAGGCTCAAACAGTAACCGGTAACCGTGATCAGTTCCATCCAAACATATGTTGGTTCATCATCTTGCGGAACTCCATGCGCCGCCGAACCAGCGGACGCGCGGCTTGACTCAAGAGCTCTATTTGGCACAAACTTCTCTAGCGTCATCTGCTCCGTTGCAGCGTGAAGGGACCACGCTCATGGCAACTTCCTTGGAGTCTTCGGAGTCTTTGATGGACGAGCGGATACGCGCCGCCCCACGCGGCCGCAACCCGTCGCGTGAACTTGGCCCACCCACATATTTGCAACCCCGCGAAAACGGTAAGCGTCCGCGTCTTATTACATGCTGGAGATTGATATGCTGAGGAACAAGTGACCACGCGAATTTTGACCCTCCTGGTGTCTGCTTCCTGTCTGCTGTCGACAGCGTTCGCCCAGAGCGGCAGCGCGGGCGGGGAAGCGTCGGCGGTTGCCGCCGATGGCCCCGTCGAAGAAGGAATTCCGGTTACCGATCCGCTGGTTATCTCGCGTTGCGGGACCTGCCACACCAAGGATGCGAAAGGCAATCTTTCGCGTATCTCATGGGAGCGCACGACGCCGGAAGGCTGGGAAGAAGCCATTAAGAGGATGGTGCGTCTCAACGGGATGACCATTACGCCCGCGGAGGCACGGTCCATCGTGAAGTACCTGGCTACCTATCACGGCCTCGCTCCCGAAGAGGCCAAGGCTGTGATGTATATGCCTGAACACCGTTTGGTGGATGAAACCAACATCCCGAACGACACGGTGCATGACGTTTGCGCGAATTGCCACGCCTTAGGGCGCGCACTGTCCTGGCGCCGCACCAAGGCCGACTGGCGATTGCTCACCAACATGCATCGCTATTTGTATGCGCAAGCCGACAATATTTTCCAGCACGGATCGGGAGCTTTTCCGGGCGTCCATGGCCTGCGCGTGGAACGTCCCGGCGCGGCTCAGACCGCCGACGCGGCAACTCCGCCGGCGCCCCAACGCGAGCCATTCGAGGGCGCGCTCGATTTTCTAGCCAAGGCTGCTCCTCTGCACACTCCGGAATGGGCTGCCTGGCGCGCGCGAATGCGGCCGCCCAAGCTGGCCGATCGATGGCTTTTGTCCGCGAATCTTCCGGGGCATGGCCGCTACTACGGCGAGATGGTGATCCAGCCGGGCGCGTCTGACGACGAATTTACCACTCGCATCACGCTCAAGTCCGTGAAGGACGGATCCACGCTGACGCGTACCGGAGGCGGCCTGGTGTACGCAGGTTATTCCTGGCGCGGCAGGTCGGTGGCGGCAGCGAAACCCGGTAACGCGCCGGACGACATCCTGCATGAAACGCGCGAAGCCATGTGGTTCGATCCCAATCAACTCGAAGCGGAAGGCCGCTGGTATTGGGGTAATTACCAGGAATTTGGTTTCGACGTGAAACTGGTTCGCGCTTCGGCCGACCCTACCGTAACGGGCGTCGATATCACTTCGCTCAAAACCGGTTCGATGGACAACAAGGTCCGGATCATCGGCGACAATTTTCCAGCCAAGGTTGCGCCATCCGATCTGGATCTAGGCACCGGCGTAACGGTGACGCGTGTGGTGTCCAGCAATCCAGGTGAGATCGTGGCGGAAGTGAAGGTTGCGGCTGATGCGGTGACTGGCAAACGCGACGTGGCTTTCCGCCGATCTGTCTTGCCGAAGGCGGTCGCAGTGTACGATCACATCGATTACATCAAGGTGACGCCGGAGGCTGGCCTCGGGCATCTCGGTAGCGATGTGCACCCGAAAGGCTACCAGCAGTTCGAGGCGGTGGCGTATAACCGAGGCGCAGATGGCAAGTCCCACACCGCGGACGACGTCGATCTCGGACCCATCGACGTTGCGTGGTCGGTGGAAGAGTACCAGTCCGTTTTTGGCGACGACGACAAGGGTTTCATCGGTCAACTCAGTCCGACGGCCCTGTTTACGCCCGCGTCCGACGGCCCCAATCCGGAGCGCAAGTTTAGCCGGAATAATTATGGAGACGTTTGGGTGGTCGCCACTTCCAAGACAGAAAAGGAAAAGGACGGGCGCCCCATGATCGGCAAAGCGTATCTGGTGGTGACCGTTCCGACCTACATTAAGTGGGATCAGCCAGAGGTGGAGAAATGAAACACATTAGAGCAGTGAACAAGAAGGCTCAGCGCATTATCGATGCCGTAGAGGATGTGGTCGCCCTTCAGGATCAGGCGCCGGCGCGCCCGCACATCCCCACGGGCTGCTCGCTCTCGTTCTCGCCAGGTTGGGAAGTGGATTCGGCAGGCGGGACAGCGGGCCTTTGCCAGCCCGTGGAGCGGGACATTTACGATTGCTACAACTCGTGTTTCTGGCCGGCCCAGGTTCCCGACCACCTCAATAATTATCCCGACTGGTCGAGTAAATGCGCCGTGGCCACCAAGGACTGGCGCAATCTCGACCTCGTGTTCCCGTAGAGAAAATATGCGACGATTCGATTGCTCTCTCCTTCTACTGGCCGCCTTCGCCACCTGCGCGCACGGAGCCACGCTCTACATGGGGACGTATCACGACACCGTGATCGCCTTCGATGAAGCCAAAGGCCAGATCGTCGATACCATCCAGCTAAGCACCGGGCTGCCCAGCAACCTGCGGTTGTCGCAAGACAAAAAGACGCTCTATGTCACGACCGGCGATTACAGCGGGATCGAAGTCATCGACCTTGCCACTCGCAAGGTAACGAATCACTTTGTTCTGAATACGCCCACCAAGCGCATCCGCTTCGGCGCCAGCGGCGTTCCCGATCCGCAGGGCAAGTATATCTACACGGTCACCACCGAGATGAACAAGCTGGCCGATCATTATGAAATCGGCAAACCGAAATACACGGTGATCGATCTGGCTGCGCAGAAAATCACCAAGACCTTCGATGTTGCCAAAGAAGACGAGATCGCTATTGGGTCGGGCCGCGGCCGGGCGTCGTTCGATATTTCGCTCGACGGCAAGTACCTATACCAGTTTGGCGAGAAGGTGTTGATCCTGAATGCGGACGACTTTAAGGTGACCGACCGGATGGACCTTGCAAAGCCCGATCTGCCGGGCATGGAGGACATCGGGTTTGGCGGGCAGCTCGACAGCATTGGACAGCCGGGCATGCACGTTTCCTTGTTCAATTCGTCCGACCCTATCGTGCACAACCGCGTTTTCGGAATCGGAAGATTCGATCTCAATACGCGCCAGATGACCTTCGACCCGATTGGTCCGGCTCCAGCCGCCATGATGGGCCTGCAAGTGTCGCCCGACAAGACCCACGCCTACACCGTGGTTACCACCGGAACGCTCGGCAATAAGCGCTGCGAATTCTGGCAAATCGACATGGCCAACGACCGCATCACCAGTGCGCGAGAGTTTGCCTGCCGCAGCAGATTTAGTTTCGGAATGTCGGGCGACGGCCAGAAGCTTTACGTCTATGGCGCCGGTTTCGAAATCGACGTGTTTGACGCTGCCACGCTGCAACACGAAAAGACCTGGGATCTGCAGAACGACACCACCGGCGGAGGACTCATTGTCGTTCCGTAGCATCTTGCGAGGGGCTGTTGTTCCGGCCCTGTTGGTGTTTTCCCTGCTTGCCGCGGACCCTCCGGACAAGGCCACGGCACAAGCGCGTAAGGCGCTCGATCTTTTACTGGCCGAGAAATATCCGGATCTAACGGGCATGTTGACGTCCGCCGCGAAGGACCGCCTCACCGTCGATTTCCTGCATGACAAGGTGGGCGGCGAAATCCGCACGTTCGGCCAGGTAAATGGGATCGGTGATCCGGTGACGGCCAAGGACGGCGACAACACGCTGGTCAGTTTCCCGGTGCACTTCGCCGTGAACAGGGTATACATCCAATTCACGCTGGATCCATCGCTCCAGGTGTCCGGCCTGTATGTTCGTCCCTTGAACGCGCCGCTACCCAAGGTTTGGCAGAGACCCGCTTATAGCAACCCGGAAGCGTTCACCCAGCGTGACGTGACCATCGGAACGGACGAATGGAAGCTGAGCGGAACCCTCACGGTGCCCGTAGGCAAGCGGGCCGTTCCCGGCGTAGTGCTGGTGCATGGCCCGGGTCCGCATGATCGCGACGAGGAGATTTATTCTAACCGCATTTTTCGCGACCTCGCCGAAGGGTTGAGTTCGCGCGGTATTGCGGTGCTGCGTTACGACAAGCGCACGCTTACCTACGGCGACAAGATGGGCGATATGGCTTTCACCCTGGATCAGGAAACGGTGGAGGATGCGGTGCGCGCCATTGGTGTGCTGCGGCAACAGCCGGAAGTAGCCGCTAATCGGGTCTACGTTTTGGGGCACAGCCTGGGCGGTTATGCCGCGCCACGCATTGCGTCCCGCGACGGCAAACTCGCCGGTATCATTTTCTTTGCCGCCAACGCCCGGCCCATCGAGGATGTCGCGCTGGATCAAAACGATTACCTGGCGCATTTGCAAGGCGATCCGTCCCCTGAAATTCAGCAACGCCTGGACGCTTTGAAAGCCGAAGTGGGCAGGGTAAAGAATCTGCAGCCCGGCACTCCGCCTCCGCAATTGTTGCTGGGTCTGCCGGGTGTGTATCTGATGGACCTGAAGAATTACAACCCGCCGGCGCAGGCCAAGCAACTCAACATTCCCATGCTGTTCCTGCTCGGAGGGCGCGATTTCCAGATCACCTCGAAAGACTTCGCTCTGTGGAAGGCAGCTCTCGCCGGGCGCGACAACGTGCAGTTCAAGGAATACCCGGCGCTGAACAACATCTTTGTCGCAGGTGAAGGCAAGCCAGGCCCTTCCGACTACCTGAAGCAGGGCAACGTTGACCCTGCGGTGATCAACGACATCGCAACCTTTATCGCGCACTAAGGGAATCAGACAAATTTATGAACCGCCGCGAGTTTCTCGCTCTAGCCGCAACCAGTCTGCCAGCCGCTGAAATTGCTCGAGCGGCGGATCAGCCCTCCGCCGACATCACGCTGCGCATTGGCGAAATCACAGCCGATCTGGGACATGGCCATTCGGTAAAGACGCTGGCTTACAACGGACAGATACCGGGTCCGCTGCTGCGGATCGACGAAGGCAAAACCGTGACAGTCGACGTCGCGAATAACTTCCGCCTTCCCGAGTTGGTCCACTGGCACGGCTTTCACATTCCACCGGAAGTGGACGGCGCGCATGAGGAGGGAACGCCGCACGTCCAGCCGGGCGATACCCGGCGTTATTCGTTTACCGCGCAGCCTGCGGGTACGCGTTGGTACCACACCCACGGGATGGCTGGGCAAAATACCAAAATCGGAATGTATTCCGGGCAATTCGGAATGGTGATCGTGGAGCCGCGTCAGAATCCCGCGCGCTACGACGCAGAGTTTCCCATCGTGCTGCACGATTGGGAGCCCTACTTCCGCTCTGAAATGGAAGGCGACGTCGATTACCGCCTGTTCACGGTGAACGGAAAGATGCTGGGCTCAAACGCGCCGCTCCGCGTGAAGAACGGCCAGCGTGTTCTGTTCCGCGTGCTCAACGCGAGCGCGACCAAGGCTCATCGTCTTGCGCTGCCGTCGCATACGTTTCAGATCGTAGCTCTGGACGGGAACCCGGTGCCCAATCCAGCCTCCGTTCCGGTGCTCGATCTTTCTCCGGGCGAACGCGTGGACGCCGTGGTCGAAATGAAGAGCCCGGGCGTGTGGGTTTTGGGCGAAGTGGAAGACGCGCAGCGCGCTTCGGGCGCCGGAATCGAAGTGGAATACGCCGGTGCTCAGGGGAAGGCGCGGTGGATTGCGCCGCCGGCTTTCGAATGGAATTTGAGTTTATTCGGCCAGCAGCGCGAGCTTACTCCCTCCGAATCGGCCATCCCCATGGTGGTCGAACCGGGCAAAGACGGCTACCTCTGGGCCGTCAATGGCAAGTCCTGGCCTCACGCCGATGAGATCCGTCTCACATCTGGCGTTCGCAATCGGCTGGTGTTCGATAACCGCAGCATGATGGGCCATCCCCTGCACTTGCACCGGCACACATTCGAGCTCGGCTCAGGCGTGCGCAAGGATGTTTTGCTGGTCCCCGCTCACTCCAAATTAGAGGTAGACGTTCTGGCCGACAGCCCTGGCCCCGCGCTGTTTCATTGCCATCATCAGCTGCATATGGATTTCGGATTCATGGCCCTGCTGCGTTATTGACCAGCCAGCCGAAATGGGACCTCAAACAGTAACCGGCTACCGTAACCGCTTTCTATCAACCGCTTGTGTTTCATATTGCTTACGAAGCTTTCGAGCGTAGAGATCGGAAGAGCGTTTCGCTTGACTGAAAGCTTCGCTTGGCACAAACTTCACTAACACCTGCCCTGTATGCAGCTCGCCAGGGGAACGGCGATGTTGCCGTAAAGTTCTTTCGAGAGCTTCACCCCTGAATTGTCTTTGGCAACGCTGCCAGCCGCCAGGTTGCCTGCTCCCCGGAAGCCGAAATTTCCGAAGAAGACTTTTTTCATACATAGGGGTAGAGCGATGAGGAAGATTTTCGGATTGGCAGTCGTGTTATCGCTGGCTCAGGTGGCGCTTGGCCAGTCAACGTCTGGCACCATTCTAGGGACCGTGAAGGACCCTGGGGGAAGCGTTGTGGCGGAGGCCATTGTCGTGTTGCGGAACGAGGGCACCAGCGCCTCTCGCAGCACCGTAACCAACGACACGGGCTCGTTTCAGTTCGTGAACCTGGACGTGGGAACGTATGAGGTCACCATCGAAAAGCCGGGTTTCCAGAAGATGGAACTCACTACCATCGCGCTGAGTTCACGCGAAACCAAGCGTATTGACGCTGATCTCACCGTAGCCACCCAAACCACCACGGTAAATGTGGAGGCCAACGCCGGCACCGTCATCCAGACCGACACATCGGGTGGCGCGGAAACCAAGGGCAGCCTGGAGCTAACGGATCTTCCCGTCGCGATCACATCGCGCGCCAGCGGCTCTACCAGCCCTATGTCCACCCTCACCGCGCAGCCCGGCGTCCAGACCGATCCGAGCGGCAATATCTCCGTGGCGGGCCTCTTGCCCGCTCAACTTTCCATGACCATCGACGGTATCAGTTCGGTGGGGCCGGCCACCATGGGCGCCATCAGCGAATTGTTTCCCTCCTTCAACGCCATTGAAGAGATCCGGATCAGTGAGACCATCAATCCGGCCGAGTACGGCGGCGTCGCCGATATCTCAACCATTTCGAAATCGGGGACCAATCACTTTCACGGCGGCCTCTTCGAGAACTTCCAGAACAGCGAACTCGACGCGTCCAACACGTTTAGCAATCAAACGCCCACGTTGAAGATGAATAACTTTGGAGCCTATGTCGGGGGCCCTGTCATCATCCCCAAGCTATACAACGGGACAAATAAGACGTTTTTCTTTGTCAGCCTGGAATCTCTGCAGCTTCCAAGGACCCTGCAATACGTGGAGAGCGTGCCCACCGTCGCCATGCGCAATGGCGATCTGTCGGCATATCTGACGGCGGCCAATGGCGGCTCCGCGAACCTGCTGACCGGTTACCCGGGTAACATCATTCCGGCCAGCCAGATCAACCCCTATTCGATCGCGGCTCTGAATGCATTCTACCCGCTGCCCAACCTCGCGCCCGAGAATGCCTCGCAACCGTTCGCGAACAATTATCTGGCATCTTTTAACGTTCCCATCAAGAGCAACCAGGGCGATGTCCGGCTGGACCAGCAGTTGGGGTCCAAGAATCAGATCTACGCGCGGTTTACTTACAAGAACCGGCGAGTTACCAACGTGCCCCCTGACAATTACAGCTTAGGCTCCCCACCCACCTCGCCGCTGGTCGGTTCCCAGGTGGCTCCCGAGATCGACGATGCGCTCACGGTTGCCGACAACTGGGTGATCACCCCCACGGTCGTCAACGAACTCCGCGTGGGTTTCAGCGGGGACCACACTTACCAGGGGGTGGGCATCAGCACTCCGCAGGCTGCCTCCGAGCTCGGTTTGACCGGGCTTCCCGGTCCGCTCCCAATCGGCACCAACATCCCGCAGATCACCATTGCGGGATTTGTCGGAATCTTCGGACAGTCGCAAAACACGCAGGAAGGCACCGAGCAGGTTTTGGACACGCTCACCTGGACCAAGCAGAAGCACACGTTTAAGTTCGGCGGGGATTTTCGCGCTCTCCACGGCCTTTACACCAACGTCTTTGCGAACCAGCGCATGGGTACGTACACCTTCAACGGATCCGTACTGGGCAGTCTGCTAGGCAACGGCGAGGCCACCCCGTTCGCCTCTTTCCTGCTGGGCTATCCGGACTATAGCCAGGTTGCCACGGTGATCAATCCGAATACCGAGGGTTATGCGCGGCACTACGCCACTTTCATCCAGGACGACTGGAAGGTGTCGCGGTCGCTCACGCTCAACTTCGGCCTGCGCTACGAATACCATCCCAACTTTCGGGACCACCTGAACAACGAGGCGAACTTCCTGCCGGATTATTACAGCGTGCAAAACGGGCAGACCATTCGAGGCGCCGTGGTGATTCCCAACCAGAGCACCTTTGCTGAAGTGGACCCCGGGTTTGTTCAGTCCATCGCGCCCACGCCGATTCTGACAGCGGCGCAGGCCGGGATTCCGGAGTCCTTGCGCTTTTCTCAGAAGACGGATTTCGCGCCGAGGCTGGGTTTCGCCTGGCGCATGTTTGGAAGTGACAAGACCGTGTTGCGAGGCGGCTACGGGCGATTTATTCAAACTCTTCTCGGCTCGGCGGTTGAGAATGCCTGGGCCGTGGAGTCGAGCGACGTGGCCTTTTTCAATAACAGCTTCAACGCAAACGGGACGCCCGTGTTCAAGCTGCCGTATGCCTGGCCCTCCAACATCGCGCAGCCCGGAACACAGAGCTTCTACGTTGCGACGGACATTCATTACAAGGACCCGTATGTTCAGGAATGGGATATCACGCTCGAACGCGACCTGGGCGCGAACTTTGGCCTCCGCGTTTCCTATGACGGAAATCATGGTTCCGATCTGGGAGTGCAGTACAACGCAAACCAGCTTGCTCCGAACACCGCCGGTTTCAACGCGCTGGCGTTGCAGGTTCCCTTTCCGTTGATGAGCTACATCGGCTACCAGGCGAACCTGGGCTACTCCAATTACAATGCGGGGACGGTGGAGGTGAAGAAGCGCATGTCGAATGGCCTTCAGCTGCAAGCCAGCTACATGTTCACCAGGAATCTTTCGAACGTCAACGGCGCCATCTCGGGGTCGACCAACAACTTCCAGGGAGAACAAGGCGGAGTGCTCTCGAACCCGTACTCTCCGGGCCTGGATTACGGTAACGTCCCCTTCACGCGCCGCAACCGCTTTCTCGCCACCTTCCTTTATGACTTGCCGTTTGGAAGAGGCAAGACCTTCCTCAGCGGCAGCAACGGTCTGCTGAGCCGGGTCATTGGAGGCTGGGAGCTGAGTGGTATCATGCTCTATCAGTCCGGGCCATTCATGACCGTGACCACCAACAGCGACCCGTCCGGTACCGGGTATAACCTGTTCAACTCCAACGGTGGACGCGCGGACACCGTTCCCGGAGTGAACCCGTATGCCGGGCAATCTCTTTCCGCCTGGATCAATCCCGCGGCGTTCGCCGATCCCGGCGACAATATCGGACGTTTTGGCGACGCTTCGCAGGGCGATGTAGTCGGGCCGGGAACCGTCGCGCTTTCCACCTCGCTGATCAAGAGCGTTACGATCAGGGAATCCATGCGGTTCCAGATCGGCGCCCAGGCAGCAAATGTGCTGAACCACCCCAATTACGCGCCTCCGATCAACCTGACCGTGGGTGTCGCGGGTTTCGGGCAGATCAATCAATTACAGTCGGCGGAAGGCGCGGGTCCCCGGTCTGTGCAATTAACGGCGAGGTTCGTGTTTTGATTTACGAGCGAGTGCTGAAAATATGACAACTAATATTGTGAGAGCTTCACTGGCGTGTTTCCTCGCGCTACCTCTGCTCGCGCAGAGCTCGAAGTCGCCGGCCGCTGCTTCCGCCGAGATGGTCAAGCTGCCGCCAGAAGAAGGCATTCCGGTTACCAGCCAGGTAGTGATCTCCCGCTGCGGGTCCTGTCACGCCAAGGATGAGCACGGCAACCTCTCGCGCATCTCCTGGGAGCGCGCTACTCCCGAAGGCTGGGAAGAAGCCATCAAACGCATGATCCGCCAGCAGGGCGTCCGTCTTACGCCCGACGATGCGAAATCGATCCTCAAGTATCTGGCCACCGATCACGGCCTGGCGCCCGAGGAAGCCAAGCCTGTGATGTATTACGCCGAGCGCCGGATGCTGGACGAAACTAATATCCCCAACGACAAAGTGCGGGGCGCTTGCACCAATTGCCATGCCATGGCGCGACCGCTCTCCTGGCGTCGCACCGAGCAGGATTGGAAGCTGCTCGCCAATTTGCACGTCGCTTTGTACACGTCGGCCGAAGAGTCATTCCGCCGGGGATTGAGCATGGGCACGGCGCTCGACTGGGCGCCGGAACATGAAAAGACCCGTCCCGTCGACGTAGCCATTGCGTATCTCGCAAAGACCGCGCCGCTGCATACGCCCGAATGGGCGGCCTGGCGTGCTCGCATGCATGCGCCCAAGCTGGCTGGACGGTGGCTCGTCTCCGCTTACATAACGGGTCGCGGCAAATTTTATGGAGAGATGGAAGTGGAAGCAGCCAGTGGAACCGACGACGAGTTCACCACCCGCGTGAAACTGACGTCGGCCAAGGACGGGTCCACCATCTCTCGCACTGGGCACAGCGTAGTCTACGCGGGCTATTCCTGGCGTGGCCGGTCCAAAGGGACTCTCGCGGCCAATCCCTCTCCCGACGACCTGGCGAGCGAAATGCGCGAGGTGATGTGGGTCTCTCCGGATCAATCCACCGCGGAAGGCCGCTGGTTCTGGGGCCAATACCAGGAATTCGGATTCGACGTGAAGATGAAACGCGCCTCGGCCGATCCCACTCTGATCGGTGTGGATCGCACCTCGCTCAAGGCTGGATCTCAGGCCAATCGCGTGCGGTTGATTGCGGAGAGCGTCCCGGCCCAACCCGCTCCCTCAGATCTGGATTTCGGGACCGGTGTGACGGTGAAACGCATTGTCTCCCACACCCCTACTGAGATCGTGGCCGAAGTGGATGTCGCCGCCAATGCAGTTCCGGGCAAGCGCGATATATCCTTCCACCGCTCGGTGCTCGAAAGCGCGATCGCCGTTTACGACCGCGTCGATTACATCAAGGTGACGCCGGACTCAGCGCTGGCGCGCCTCGGCAGCCAGACGCATCCCAAGGGCTACCAGCAGTTCGAGGCGATTGCCTATCAGCGCGGAGCTGACGGAAAAACTCAAGGCAGCGATATCGAGCTGGGCCCAGTAGATGTGAAATGGTCGGTGGAGGAATTCTATTCCGTGGAGAACGATGACGACCGGGAATTCGTCGGTTCTTTGAGCGGCACCGGCTTCTTCACTCCCTCTTCCGATGGCCCCAATCCGCAGCGCAAATTCAGCCGGAACAATTATGGGGACATTTGGGTAGTGGCTACCGCGAAAGACGAAAAGGACAAAGACGGCAAACCGCTCACCGCGAAGTCGTACCTGGTGGTTACCGTTCCCTCCTACATGCAATGGGATCAGCCAGAGGTCGGACAATGAGCGCGTTGATGACATTGGAAGCCACTCGCGTTTATCGCTTAGGCGAATTCCACCGCTTTGAATCGGCTGGAGCAAATTTCCTTTACCTTGTCCCGGCCGGCGCGATTTTCGCCGTCGACACTGCGGTTGGGAAATTGATCGAGTGCCTGAGCTCCGGCGAGAAGGCCCACGAGCAGATCGTAGACGATCTGACCTCGAGCGGCCTTACGATCGAGGACGCCGAAGAGTTGATCGAGGAGATGGCTCACTCCAACGTGATTGTCAGCCGCGATTCCATCCCCGACAAGCCATCGCCCCTCCCAGACGTTTTTCCCATCCAGACGTTGGTGATGAACCTCACCAACCAGTGCAATCTCTCCTGCCAATACTGTTACGAATTCGGCGCCGACAAATTGGCCACGCCCGAAGGCAAGCCCAAGTTCATGGATGTCCCCACTGCCAAGGCCTCGGTGGACTTTCTTCTGGGACAATCCGGCGACCGGCGTTCGATCCACGTCACCTTCTTCGGCGGCGAAACGCTGATGAACTTTCCGCTGTTGAAGGAAGTGGTGGCTTACGGCAACCAGCGGGCCGCCGAGCAAGGGCGGCACATCGACTTCAGCCTTACCACCAACGCCACGCTGCTGACGCCCACCATCATCGAGTTTCTCTCCGAGAACCATATCGGTGTCACCGTCAGTATGGATGGTCCGAAAGAGATGCACGATCATTTGCGCGTCTTCTCCAACGGCAAGGGCAGTTACGACATCATCGAGCCGAAAGTTCGCGCTTTGATCAAGAACCATCGCACCCGGCCCATCACGGCGC
>Ga0302325_10001401_pt1 | contig 61547 bp, 58 predicted proteins | sample Palsa_T0_2_FD_201948 | JGI IMG/M metagenome (GOLD analysis project Ga0302325, IMG submission 201948) | Peat permafrost microbial communities from Stordalen Mire near Abisko, Sweden - Palsa_T0_2 | ecosystem: Environmental > Terrestrial > Soil > Palsa > Peat permafrost | place: Sweden: Abisko...
GCCGGGGTGACCGGATTGCTCAGTTGGTCGTGCAGCGGGTGGAGGAAGCGTCGTTTACGCCCGTGGCCGACCTGCCGGTTTCGGCACGCGGGTTCGGTGGCTTTGGCCACACCGGGCGGTAGTCCGGTGCCGGAGCTACCCGAAGTCGAGGCCCTGACTCGCTTTCTGGCCGAGAAGTGCTCCGGGGAGGAGATCGAGCGGATCGAGGTGGCTGCCCTTTCCGCGTTGAAAACCTACGATCCGCCGATTGAGGTCCTCCGCGGTCGGACGATCGACACCACATCCCGGTGGGGGAAGTATCTCGGACTTCAGGTCGGGGATCTCTGGCTGGTGACGCACCTGGCCCGGGGCGGGTGGGTGCAATGGCGCGACACCACACCGGCGGCCCGAGCCCGGCCGGGTAAGGGTCCGCTCGCCCTCCGGGTCGGCCTCTCCAGCGGCGGTGGCTTCGATGTGACCGAGCAAGGGACCGAGAAGCGGTTGGCGTTGTGGGTCGTGCGCCAGCCCACGGACGTCGAGGGCCTGGCCCGGCTGGGTCCGGACCCGTTGGACCCGGCCTTCGGCATAGCGGAGCTGGCGGCCCTGCTCGACGGGCGGGCCGGCAATCTCAAGACCATCCTGACCGATCAGTCGGTGCTGGCGGGTGTCGGCAACGCCTACTCCGACGAGGCCCTGCACCGAGCCAAGTTGTCGCCGTACAAGCCGGCCGGCAAGCTCGTCGCAGCTGAGGTGACTGCCCTGCACGGCGCCCTCACCGGTGTGCTCGGCGACGCCGTGCAGCGGTCATTGGGCCTACCCGCCAAGGGCCTCAAGGCCGAGAAGCGAAGCGGCCTGGCGGTGCACGGACGGACCGGTGAGGCGTGCCCGGTTTGTGGCGACACCATTAGGGAAGTGTCATTCGCCACGAAGTCGCTGCAGTATTGCCCGACGTGCCAGACGGGAGGCCGGCCCTTGGCGGACCGCCGGCTTTCGCGGCTGCTCAAGTGACCGAGCCGGCGCCGCCGCCCCGAGGAACGCAGTGGGGCCGGCGCCCGCCGCAAAGTGCCGTGCACCGGGGAGTTCACTGGTATCGCGACGAGCGGGGGCGGGTCAGCTTCTACGACACCGACGGCGAGCGGTGGGTGCCGTGGGCGTCGGGTGTCGACGCCCCGCCGCGCCCGCCGGGATGGGGCGGCGGGCTGGTACGCCCCCACTGGACGACCGGTTGGCGGCTGGTCCCCGTGGTCCTCACCGTGGTGGTGGTCGTCATCGCGGTGCTGCAGGCGCTGCGCCCCTCGGGCAATCAGGTGGAGAAGGAAGCAAAGGCTTCCGCAGCCCTGCTCGGCAAGTGTTTAGCCCAGAATGGTACGGCGTTGGGTCACCCGAAATATTCGTCGACGCCGGTCTCTTGTGAATCGCGGACCGCGACCGTCAAGGTGGTCAAGGTGCTGCCCAGTACCCCCGGGAGTCCTCTTTGTCCGGCGGCCACCACAGGCGTCGAACTGCCGTACGCAGGGGTAAAATTCCTGCACATCGAGTGCGTGCAGCCAGTGCATTCGAGCGGGTAGCGCGGGTGAGCTCCAAAGGGCGTCTGCTAGTCTGGAACGCGCTGCGGACGTGGCTCAGCTGGTAGAGCATCACCTTGCCAAGGTGAGGGTCGCGGGTTCGAATCCCGTCGTCCGCTCGGAGAAGGTGCAGGTCAGACGGTCACGACCGTCGCCATTGTCCCACAGAGGCTCAGGAATTTGTCAGTCAGCTCGGATGCAGGCGGGATCGGACACGTGTGCGGACACGGGATCGGACAGGCGGGATCGGACAGTGGATCGGACAGCGGGATCGGGCATGCCAACATGGTTGGGGTCGGGTCGAGTCCCAACGCGTGGTGTACAAGCTGTCGGTTTCCGACGGTCTCGCATCAACCTGAGTTGATCAGTAGTGCCCGGTTCTGGCCAGCATGTCAGCCGAGCGCTCGACAAACTGGAAGGCGGACGACCTCACGAACCGGTCATGCACCACGTTGAGGTGGTAGATGACTTTGTCGTGACCGTCGTCCCTGACCACGCAGACCGCGAGGAGCTCCATGCTGTCGAAGCCAGTCCGAACTGTCAGCGCCGAGAGCGCAGCCCTGATGGACACGCTCGAAGACGTGCGACCCGATTCCTCCACCGCATGCTCGGCGTGGTCCGCTCACGACATAGTCGCCCATCTCGCCGCGGGCGCCATGGAACACGCCGATCTCATCGAACACCGCCTGTCGGGCCATCCCGAGCGCGCCACCCGAGGCTTCGAGGAGCGCGAACTGCCGTTCCGGGCCCTCGACCACGACACGCTCATGGTCCGCTTGGTCGACGAGATCGGTCGCAAGCAGCGAGCGTACGAGGAACTAGCCGCCTCCGAGGACCCGTCGATCGCGTTCACCGGCACTCGGCTCACCAAGGAGAAGTCCGAGCTGCACTCCCGCAGCGAGGCGGCGTTGCATCGTTGGGACATAACCGGCGACGACGAGACCTCCCAAACGTTGCTCTCCCAGCCCGAGCTGGCCAGCCACGCCGTCTGGGTGTTGGACAACATGCCGGTTCTAAATGAATCCGCTCAGGCTCTCGGCGCCCGAACCGCCAGGACAGCGCCTGTGACCATCGTGTTTCGAACCGCGAACCAACCTGACATCGCCTTGACTCTCAGCCAGGCAGGTTCGCGCTTTCAGATCCTCCCCGAAAGGGTCGACGCCGATGTGATCCTGGCCATGCGAGCCGATCACCGACCTCTAGTCTTATGGGGTCGCAAGCCCGCCGAGCTCGACCTAGCCGTCGAAGGCGACCAAAAACTCCTTACCTTGCTCGAGAACACCCTGTGGCCCGACGCGACACTCTGGCCACGGGCCGTCTGAGCGTGGTCCTGCCCCGTCAAGGGTATCGGCCGCGCACCGCTCCGAATGCTCGCTGCCACGGCGGCGGTACTGGGCGCAACTAGGGGCCGATACAGAGTGGCCTTTACCGGCATTGGGGCCATGCTTCAGCTAGATATGAACCTTCGTTTGGAGACAAGCTCGGGAGCGCTGAACCTACAGCCGGTTGGCGACTGAAGCGAAGGTTGGTGAGCCGGGCTCGAGAGGCAGTCGCGTGCTCCGCGCGACGAAGCTGATCGCGTGATACCAACCGCAGAGTAGGAGTAGATCGAGCAGGTTCGAGTCACTGAAAACCCCCGCCATCGCTTCCCACAGTTCGTCCGAAATATCGGCTTGGTCGTGCAGTGAGTCCACGGCTTGAATGAGCAAGCGGTCGCGCTCGTCGATCCAGCAGGCGTCGTCGCTGCTGCCTGTTGTCAACGAGGCGATCTGCCGATGGTCAAGTTCTACTCGCTGAGCAAAGAAAGCAACGTGGACGCCCCACTCGTACTCGCAGCCGCAACGTGCGCACGTACGATCAATGACGATCTCGCGGTCACGCATCGATAGAGAGAGCCTGCGGCTGAGCTCGTAACTCCCCCACGCGCCCATCGCCTCGGCCATTGGAAGGTTCCTAACGAACGTGCGGAATAGGGCGATCGGGGGAATGCCGGGAGGCATCATCTTCGACAGCTGCGCCCCGATCTCCGGGGAATAAGGCGGCTCCAGCGGAGCCAACCTCGGTGCTACTCTTTCAGTAACCATGAATGGAAAGAGTACGTTACGGAATCCGAAACGTCAAGCTGTGCCCCGGCCTGGCCGGCCGGTCCGCGGCTCGTCGAGCGGCCGGCCCATCATGGCCGCCCTGGACCTTCTCGGCCGTCGCTGGTCGCTCCGCGTCCTGTGGGAGTTGCGGGATGGACCAGTCGGTGTCCGCGCCCTTCGCGAGCGGTGCGACGGCATGTCCCCGAGCGTGCTCTACGAGCGACTCAGAGAGCTTGGACACGCCGGCCTCCTGGTAAAGAACGACGACGGCCAGTACGAGCTCACCGAGATCGGACGAGCACTTGGTAGCGCACTGGACCCGCTAGACCAATGGGCTCGCCGATGGGCCAACGAGACCGAGGAGATTTCGACAGGGGACTAGCAACGACTTCCCCTAGGGGACTTGGGGGACTGGCCTATGCGCAGCAGACCCTCACATGGGTGGGATGAGTTCGGACCAACCATCCAACTGGGTGGTGTCCCCGGTAATGTCCACTCCTGCGGCGGAGGTGGGAAGGCGTCCCCAGACGATGAGGAGGAGTTGTTGAGCACGGCCGCAAATCTGCACATCGGCCTGGCGAGGTTCGGGGCTCACAGTTCGGCCCCCCTGCTCGGAGAGGTCAAGCCACCATTGGTCACCGCTATCACTGGACTGGAACCTGATCGTAGGTCCAGGTGGAGCATTGTGCCCGGCTCGTGATGCTTGGACGAACACGTCGAGATATTCATCGATCCCGTCGGCGGCGACCTCGGGTGCAATCAGGTGCACCTTGCCCCTCGCCGCATCGACGTCCCAGCGGTGCACGACGGCTTCGTACGCCATGCGGCGAGCCCACCACCCGACAGTACGCCCGTCTGCATACCATGACCAGCATTCGTCGCTGGCGGGGACGCTCAATAGTCGATCGAGCATCGAACTCGTGCCGGCCCGAAACCAATCTACGAACTCTGGCGCGTCCTTCGGCGGTACTTCGAGCGTGGCGAAAAGCCCAAAATCGGCGTCTGGTCGGTCTCTGACAATCTGGCCCACCACATGGTGCGTCGATGCCACGTGTCGAGCCACTGTACCGACGGTCCAGCGGTCTGACCACGGAACGGCCGCACGTCGATCGTCTTCGTACGCGCTGACGATCCCTGCCGTTTCGTCAGCGATGATGGACCCGTAGTCGATTGTCACGTCAGATCCGCTCCTGGTGCCAAGTGATTAGTATAACGAGTGTTATAGTAAATGTTGTGCCTCATTGTCAACAGGCCCCTCTGCCACATCGTCGCCACGACGAGGATCAGTGATGGCCCGACCGCCCGAGCCAGAACGCCGCCTAGAGCTTCTCGATGCCGCTGTCGACTATGTGGTGGCGCATGGCATCGCGGACATGTCGCTGAGACCTTTAGCCGTGGCGCTTGGAACGCAAGCGCCGGTCCTGCTGCACCATTTCGGATCGAAGGAGCAACTGGTTGTCGAGATCTTGGATCGCGTCCGGGATCGATTGCGAGCACTTGGGCGTGAAGCCGAATCCGATCAATACCGCTCTGGGCTTGGGGCGGTCTGGGCCTGGGTGTCTCACCCCGACCAAGGCCAGCTTATGCGTCTCTTCTTCGAGGTATACGGGCTCGCACTTCGTCACCCCAACCGGTATTCCAACTTCCTAGGTCACACCGTCCATGACTGGCTTGACGAACCCATGGCTGCCGTCGACGACATATCGGCCACGCTTGCCATCGCAACTGTCACAGGCCTCTTGCTCGATCTTCTAACCACCAACGATCGCGCTCGAATCGACAACGCCATGGAGCGCTTCCTGATCCTCCTCCGCTCACACGCCGACCAAACCACCCCAGCGCCGGAACCAAGCACACCTCGCTGAACATCGAACGTAGAACGAGGCACCTCCCACCGCAAGGGAAACATTGGGGCCCCTGTTTGGTTTCGACCCCCGGTCCCGAAGCACGGGGCCAGGGAGATTCGCATCAGGCTTGGTAGCGCCGAACATCGGGAACGGTCAGGGCAGGATGAGGGTTCGGACGGTGAGCCCTGGCGAGTTGGCGAGCCGTCGGTCGTCGGTGAGCAGCTGGGCGTTGAGGTGTTCGCCTAGAGCGACGTAGAGACCGTCGGCGAGGGTGACGTTGTGCCTGTGACGCCAGGCGTCGTGGAACAGGCCGCGGATCTGAACTATGTGCAGCGGCCAGGCCAGGAGTTCGGCGACCGCCGTGGCTATTTCGTCGGGGGGTCAGGACCCCGTTGATTTCCCACTTTCGAAGCACGGCCCCGCACTCGAAGAAATGGTCGGGCACCCATGGGACAGCGTCGAAGGGAAGAAGCCCGCGCAGAGCGCGGCCTCGTACGGTGTCGGCTGCCAGTTCGACGCCAGCGGAGGCGTCGATGACGACGGGTGTCACGCCTCGTCGAGGGCGCGAAGTTCAGCCAAAGTGTCAGCAGCGCGAACCCCGGGAGAGGCTGGCTCGGCGGCGTGCCGACGGTCCAGCCAGGCGCGGAAGGTGTCAGCCGTCACGTCATCGTCGGGGTTGGTGACAACGACGGCTGGATCGCTGGGAAGGTCTGATGCATGGCGAGCCACGTCTTCCATCGTAACGGGGGGCTCGGACGAGATCGCTTACGGCGCAGAACATCGGCCCGGACCGTAGTTGCGTGCGCAAGGATTGATACGGATTCGGCGTACTGGGCGAGTTGTCGGACCTCGCTCGCCTGGCCACAGGAGGTGCCGAATGTTCCGACCCCAAGCCTCAACAATCATGCACGATCTGGTTGCCAAGGACTTCCTAGCGGTCTGCTCATCCTGATTGCTCGGGTGGATTAGCGGGGTCGGCCGATCACGTCGAGGAGTTGTTCTGCCGCCCACCATCGGGTTGGCCTGCCTGTAGTGGCCGATATTCTCTCCAGTTCGTTCACGATCCCGCGAGCGGCGAGAGCTTCGAGGCCCAACCTGGCTGCCTGATTGCTGACGCCCAGGGCCTTTGCCGCCATGGCGGCGGATACGACCGGTATGGAGGGTAAGTGCTCGACGAGTCTCCGCCCTGCCGAGTCGGAGCGTAGATCCTTCGCCTGTTCACGCCACGCGGCCTGGATGTCCTCGATCAGTCCCATGACGATGTTGGAGTCTTCTGCGGATCTCTCCATGGCCTCGGCGAACCAGCGGACCCAATGTTCGACCATCTCCTCGCGGTAGAGCGTCAGGCCGGCCTGGTAACCGCCGATGTCCCTGGCGATCTGGAGCGATACCGGCGGGGGAACCGCGATCCCGAGCCGGGTCTTGACTATCCAGCCGATGAGGACCCTGCCTATCCGCCCATTGCCGTCAGCGAAGGGATGGATGGTCTCGAACTGGGCGTGGGCGATGGCCGCCTGGGTGATCGGATCAAGATCACCCCGGTTGCTGAAGACGACGAGATCGGCCATTAGCTTCGGGATGGTCTCGGCAGGCGCCGCAACATGAGCAGCCAGCTTGGGGTTCTGACCCCCGACCCATCCGAGCACGTCACGCCAGGCACCGATGTGGTGGTCGGCGATGCTGGGGCTGTGCTCCATCAGTCGGGTGTGCCAGTCGAGCAACACCTCCAGTGTGAGCGGCGCCGGGGTTGATAGCGCCTGCGCGACCACGGCCAGGTTGTCTGCTACCCAGGCGGCGATGCTCTGGTCCTCTTCGGTGGCCTCGGCGAAGGCGACGTCGGCCGCCGTGGCACGGAGCCCCTCGATGGCGCTCGACGCCAAACCCTCGGCTCGCAGCAGGAGGCGGGCGATGACCTCGGCGGGTCCGGCGCTTCGATCACCGAAACGTAGAATCGCTCCGGCGGCGCGTTCGGTCGACCTCACTGTGGCAGCGGACAGGGCCGGGTCCCAGTCAGCTATCAGAGGCGGATCAACGGCCTCGACTTGGAGACCGTTCCAAGTGACGGTGACCGTATCCATCAACGATCCTTTCCCAAGTCCGCCACTTATCAAAGGATAGCCCCGTAACCTTGATTAACGCTAGCACTTAGCCAGACCCTCAAGCTCCCTTTGTCTCCCGCCGCCGCTCCCGCGAGGAGCGCCGAACGCGCGTGCGGACCGTGCCCACCCCTGGGCCCTCACCGACGAGTCTCGCGACCGAATCGGCCACGGGCATGTCGGTCTCCAGGCTGGGTCCGGACCGAGGCGAGCAGAACTTTCAACGGGTTTCCTCGACGATCCGGGCCGCATGTTCGGAGCGGCCGCCGACGCGAGGGGTCGACGATCGATGAGCGCACCGTCGTCGATCTGCTCGGCCTGTCCCGTGGTGAAGTGATTCGCCACGCTGGTCACAGATGACCGAGTCGGCGTCGTGGCCACCGGTCCGAAGGAGGCGTCGAGGCCCTCGCTCTCCTGACTCAGTTAGCAGATCCCATCGGTACGGTGGCGGGGGCTTACGGTATCAACAGGGACTTCGGTCAGGTGGTCGAAGCCGCCCTCGAACGAATCTCAGGCGACGTAAGCCTCGGATAACCGGACTACATCGCCGTAGGCGAGGTGCTCGGTGCTATCGCTCAAGACAGCCGAAACCTTGGACGCATCCACCGAGGGCAGCCCGATCGGACCCCCCCATCCCACAGAAGTCGTACTCAAGATGGTGAGTGTGCTGCCCTAAGTCGCCCGGCTGCTGACTTCCTCGATGCTCTGCTTGCAGAGTCTCGGTCAGCGCTCCTTGACATGGAGCAACCCAACACATAGGACAGGCCGATCAGAGAGATCGTCTTGAGCTAGTTAATGGCCGGGATGTATACAGGGTTTGCGAGATTAGCCCGCGGGAGGTGAGAGATAGGGTTCAGCCGACGGACGGATCGGTACGGGCCTAAGCGATCGAGGGGAAGGTGGCGTCGAGCCGAGATCGCGGTCGTCCTCATGTTCGCATCGATCGTCGCCACCGGCATCGTCGGGATCGGACAATCCTCCGCGGCAAGCGCCTCGACCGGCTACCGGCTGGAGGGCGGTGACGGGTCGCTTTACGCCTTCCATGCCACATATCGTGGGTCGGTCGGCTTCCCCAGCCCGCCTGGGTTGGGCCTCCGTGTTTACAACTTCGTGGGCCTGGCCTCAGCGCAGGACGGTTACTGGATGGTGCAGTCGACCGGTGGCATCTTCGTCTTCGGCAGCGCACAAAAGTACGGGTCTCTACCTGGGCGGGGAATCAAGGTTGACAACATCGTTGGAATGGCCGCCACAGCAGACTTCGGCGGCTACTGGATGGTTTCCTCGACAGGCACCGTCTATTCATTCGGCGATGCCCGATCGTTTGGTGGGGCCCGAGCGACCGACATCGTAGCCATACCGAGTCCCGACTCTGGGGGCTACTGGCTCGTGGGAGCTGATGGGTCCGTTTACACCTTTGGCGACGCCAAAGGTCACGGCAGCTGCAGCCAGGTAGGCTCGGCCTGTCACGGTCTGACCAACATTGTCGGTGCCGCCAGCCCCGATACCGGGGGATACTGGCTCGTCAGCAGGACCGGGCAGGTATTCGCTTTTGGTAACGTTCGTCGCCACGGCTCCTGTTCCGGGGCGCAGGCGAGTTGCCGCGGTGTAACCGACATCGTGGGGATTGCGGCGCCTGGCCGTGGCGGCTACTGGCTGGCCGGCGCGAACGGCTCGGTCTATCAGTTCGGCACTGCACAGTTCTTCGGCGATGAGACAAGCGCGTCGCTTCCCCGTCCGATCGTTGCCATCTCGTAGGCCGACATACCCGCCCCCAAAGTCGGGTCCGAGCATTCCGTCGTCAACCAGGACCTAACAGGCCAGAACTAGCGCTGGAGGCCGTGAGCACGTAACGCTCTATCCGGAGCGGCCCACAGGCTCTAGGGTGCCAATCCGAAGCCGATCCGAATCGGCATGGACGCCTCTCAGAGACGGATGATCGGCTTGTTCCCAGCGCAGAATCACTAGCTTTACGCAGTCCGCGTACCCTCACCTGGTGCCCAGTCGTGCCGTCCTGTTCGCCATCACGGAGGAAGATCTCGCTGCGCTCCTTGAGCGCGACAGGTCGCCCGCGCTCGTTGACTACATGATCGAGGTCATCGAAGACCGCTGGGACAGCGACAACCTGTGCGAGCTTGACAAGGCGTGGGACGCGATCCACCGCTGTTTGACGGATGGATCACTCGACCCCGATGCTGGCGAGTACCCACTCAACGCAGCTGTGTTCGGCCGAGAGGGGCTACATGCCGGCACCAACTATTTTGTGGGCCTCACGAGGGCCGCCGACGTTTCAATAGTGGCCGAAGCGGTCTCGCAGATTGACTCCGATTGGATTCGACGTGCGTACTCGACCAAGGTCCCCACCGATTACGCCCCTGAGTATGGAGAGACAGACCGGGAGTACACAGCCGGCTGGTTCGAAGCTCTTGCCGACTTCTGGCGAACGGCCGCCACGCGCGGTCGCTCCGTGATCTTCACGGTCGATCAATAGTCCACGGTCAGCGCGGGCTGACCAGGTATCAGATACAGAACATGAGCGCATCCGAATACGGCTTGCCACTGCCCAACCGCCCCGAGTCGGCGATCTCGGACGGGTTGGTCGCGTCCGCAACAGTCGGGCGCTGTGCCCAGAATGTTCCGGCCTCAGGCCGGGTGGCGCCTGGACCCGGTATTCTTGAGATGTGAGTCAGGCCGAGCACGTCGCGGCTGAGAGGGTCCTTGAGGACCTGCCCTCGGAGGAGCGCGCCTGGCTCGAAAAGCAGTTGGATACCTACCGGGAGCTGCTCACCTACCTCCACGACCATTGAGACGACCGAGCCTTGAACTGGCCGTCGCAATCAATCGTCTCGTTCGCCATGACGATGAGTGGTTTGACGAGCCGGACGAGCTCGACCGGCTGCAACGGGCTCTCGACGCCATCGGCAGCATCGATGACCCGATCACCGCGGCGGCGGTCGTTGCTTTTCGGGTGGCGAGGCCCCAGGCGTTCGGCGAAGGCAACAAGCGGACAGCATTCCTGCTAGCCAAGTGGGTCTTGGACCGCAACGATGAAGACGGCGCTGCTTTCCTGCCTGCCGATGACCGAGAGTTTGCGGCGCTCCTGGTCAAAGCCGCCTCCGGCCTCGACGTTGAAGAGGATATCATCCGACTACTACGCCGCCGCCACGGCTGACCTATCAACGGCCGCCGAATATTCTGTAAGGCGCTATCTACCTGGGAGTAGCCGAGCCCCTTGACAGATACCGAATCGGCACTCGTGTGGCTACCCTCAACGCGTGGCTGTCTACCTCCCAGAAGCGACCAGAGAGCAGGTCGGCACCTTCCCGGAGACGCACTACGGGGTCCAGACGGTGAGGGTCACGTTGGCCGACGGACGAGTATTCCGCGGCGTCCAGGTGGCCTGGGGACGAGAGGTCGTGCGAGTAGACGGCTACCCGGAGATCCCTTTTAGCGAGGAGCAGGTGGTTGTCGTAGAGGACGACTCGAAGCCAGCCTAAGCCTGCTGCATAACAACAAAGGCTCCCGCACCCTCCCCCGACCATGTGGCTGCAAGGGACGACGACGGAATCGCTCTGGGCGGCTTCGAGCGGCGCCAGAGGTCGACGGATGAGTCAAGCTATGGCCGTGGCATTGACCGGTCTCGCCCACTCCATTTTGGTGATCCTCGATGGCGGCACAACGCTGTCCGACGAGGGGCGAGCAGTCTTCCTGACAGGCAACGACGGACATCTCGTCGGCGATGGGCTCCACGAGTATCTCTTCGAGTTCATCGACCCATAACGGTAGATCTCGGGCGCCGCTCCCGAGTCGTGTCCATATGGGTCCATCGTCGGTCCTTTCGATCAGGAATGATGGAGGGATGGCGTACGGGAACCCCTCCGGGGTGGTATCCGGATCCGGCCGGGTCTGGGGGGCAGCGGTACTTCGACGGCACTGCCTGGACCGCCTGGTCGACAGCCGGCGCTCCCGGACCGATGAACTGGTATCCGGACCCGCGCTACGGAATGTGGAAGGGGGCGAGGTTCGGCCTCCCGCGCTACGGCCCGGGGTCAGTAGCCAGTCCAGGTTCTCGCTTGGCGGCTCGTCTGCTCGACTTCGTTGTACTGTCGCCCTTGTACATCGCCTTCTACGTGGTCATGGTCGTTTGGTTCTTCCACCAAGCCCACAATCTCATTCCGCCGCAACCCACGCCGGCGAACCCGAATCCCACCATCTCGCAGCAGCAGCTGAATCAGGCCTTCTCTGGTTTCTTCGGGACCTTTGCGTTGTGGTCGTTGTTCTTCGTCTTAGTGAGCGTTCTCTACGAGGGCGGCTTGACGGCCCGTTACGGGCGCACCCTGGGCAAGAAGTGGATGGGCATCCGGCCGGCGACACCGGACGGCGCACGTTTGAGCCTAGGGCGCTCGTTCGGCCGTGTAGGGGCCATCTACATCTGCGCCTTCGCCTCGGTCCTCGACCCTCTGTGGTGTCTGTGGGACGACGCTAGCCAGTGCCTGCACGACAAGGTCGCAGGCACCGTCGTGCTAACCGAGAAGGACCCTGGCGGATCGCACTGGCAGCCGCCCGTGAGTACACCATCTCATCCCTCGCCGCAGGACCCCCGCTTGTGGCAACAAGGGTGGTCAGCGCCCGGGACCCAGGGTGATTACGGCCAAGGGAGACCGCCGACTAGCTCATCGTGAGCGTGCCCTGCCTCCACCTACACCGAGACCCGGCGCCACGGTTTCACCCGGCTGCGAGAGGCCGGGATGGCACTCGAAGCGATCCAGGCCCAGGCCGGGCACCGCTCGATCGAGACGACCAGGCTGTATCTGCACCTATCGAATGACTGGCTGGCCGACGAATACCAGCGAGCGGCCGCGCTGATCGACGCGTCCATGCTGCAGGCGGTGGCCCGATGACCCACCTCCTCGTTCCTGATGGTGCTGGTTCGGTCCGGCCCGGATGGGAGCCGATCGCCGGGGTGCGGCCCCAGTTGGCGGCCACCGCTTGCCGTTTCTTGGATCAGATCGAGATCTCCTTGCGGCCCAATACTGTCATCAAGACCGAGCAGGTCCTGGCCGGGTTCTGCCAGCATCTGCTGTCCAACCATCCCGACGTGGCCTGCTTCGCGGACATTGAGCGGACCCACATCGAGTCGTTCAAGCTGGCCTTGGCCGCCCGGCGCACCGCGCGGGGACCGTTGAAGGCGAACACTTTGCGGGCCCATCTAGGACTGCTCAAAGTGTTCTTCGACCGCACCGTCGAGTGGGGCTGGGACGAAACCCCCGCCCGGGCCCGGGTTTACGGGACCGACATGCCGCCGGTGCCCGAACCGTTGCCCAAAGCCCTCGACGACGCAGCCGCATCCCGTTTCCTGGCCGCCGCCCGCGCTGAGACCGATCCGCTCACCCGGCTGTGCGTGGAGATGCTGGCCCGCACCGCCATGCGCGTCAGCGAACTCTGCGACCTTCCCGCCGACACGGTGTCGTGCCGGTCAGGAGCGTGGTGGCTACGCGTCCCGATCGGCAAGCTCCGCAACGACCGCTACATCCCGCTCCACCCCCGCCTGATCGAACTGCTCGACGCCTCGCAGCAGCACCACCATCACAGCACCAGGTTGATTACCGCCGCCGGAGTCGCTTTGGACCGACCACGCCGTCGCTCGTTTGGTGCGTCGGGTCGGACGCAAAGCCGGTGTCGGACACGTCCGTCCCCACCAGCTGCGCTACACCCTGGCCACCCAGGCCATCAACCGGGGCATGCGCCTCGAAGCCGTCGCCGAGCTGCTCGGCCATCGGAACCTGAGGATGACCATGGCCTACGCCCGCATCTCCAACCGGGTCGTTGCCGACCAGTTCCAGATGGTCTCCGACAAGGTCGACGCCCTCTACGCCGATCCCGACGACGACCAAGAAACACCGGCCATGCGACGGCTTCGTCTCGAGTATCGCCGGATGCTCGGCAACGGCTGGTGCACCAGACCCAAAAGAACTCGACTGCCACTTCGAGTCGGTCTGCGAAGGCTGCGGGTTCTTCCAAACCGACATCGAGTTCCTGCCCACTCTCCAAAGACAGCGTGACCACGCCGCCGCCCACGACCAACCCGACCGCCAGCAGCTCTTCCAGGTGAGGGAGACTCCGGACTCAACCTGCTGGACCCTGTGCCCGACGTTCAAGCCGCGACGATGTCCCACCGTCGATTGCACGGGGGTCTTTGCCTATTCTCGCAGAGGAGGTAACCAGGCCTACCTGACCAGTTGGTGGACCCTTTGGTAGGAGACGCCGGTTAGGGTGCCGATGTCGCGGAGGTCCATCCCGCGTGTGCGCAAGGCTCGGGCGGTTGCGGCGGTGAGCGTGGCGAGTTCTTTCTCTGAGGCTTCGAGATCGGCCCGTCGTTCGCGGAGCTCCGCGGTCTGGCGGCCGATGTCGTCGTCGTAGCGGATGTCCAAGTCGATGTCGGAGGGGTCGACGTCGATGCCGGTCATGAGGTGGATGACCTCAGCGAGTCTCGCCGGTAGTTGGTCGAGTCGTCGGGCTTGGGTGACGCCACCGGACTGCGGGGTGGCTACCCAGTAGTACACCACCCACGACGAGGGTTTGCCGCTGAATGAGAGCATACGACCGAGATGGTTGCAAGTCGCCGGATCAGTGACTACGGTCGCGAAGCGTTCGGAGATCGTTCTCCGGCGACTGTCGGGGCAGGACACGGGCCATAGGGGACCCCTGCGCAATCGGGAAGGTGGTAACACAATGACTGTCGACCAGAACGGTGTGCGCGAACGAAATGGCAGGTCACGCCGATGGGCCGGCGCCGTAGGCATCTCGGTCGCACTTGCCGTGACCGTCCTGCCGGCCGCCGCAGCCAACGCTGATACCCAGGCGTCGCACTTTATCCAGGTCTCGAGAACGTCGAACAACGACACCAGCGCTACGTACATCAAGAATGGCGCCACCAATGGTTACCCCGACGCGCTTCTGTTCGTGACGCCGAACTACAGCCCGGGCGGTGTGTGCATCAACGGAGGGAGCAGCTGCGTCGTCGACACATCCCCCATCGGGGTGTTCTACGGGACCAACGACGAGTGGGGGATCTTCAACGAGAACGAGTCGGCCATGCCGACCGACGCTGCGTTCAACGTGCTCGTCGAACCGGTTGCCGATGCCAACGCCTTCGTGGTGACGGCAACAAGCGAGAGCATCGGGGGCACCGACAGCACCTCCACCCTCATCGACAACCCGGCCACCAACAACAACCCCGACGCCATCCTGCAGGCCACGCAGACCATCGGTACCGGCACTATGTACAACAACCACCCGATCGGGGTCTCCTACAACACCACCGCCGGCGAGTGGGCGGTCTTCAACGAGGACGGCGCGCCGATGACCGTGGGGGTGTCGTTCAACATCCTGGTCGGCACCACCGCCACCGGCGGGGGCAAGGCGATCACCCAGGTCGCGAGGAGCACCAACACCGGTGGGAATTCGACCCACATCAACAACGAGGTCACCAACGGCGATGCCAACGCGTTCGTGCTCGAGACTCCCAACTGGAACCCCAAGGGAATCGGGGGGACTTCCGACACGTCGCAGACCGGCGTGTGGTTCAACAGCGGGCAGATCGTCATCTTCAACGAAGACGGCACCACGATGGCCAAGAAGGAAGCGTTCAACGCGCTGATGTTCAACAGCTAGTCACGTCGGGGCCCATGCGTGACGGATGTGGTGATGATGGCGCGCGACCCTGGGTGACGTCGCCGGATCTTGCCGGCGAAGTGCTCAGCGATCAGCTCGTCCGCACCACTGATGAGTTGTTCGTTGCGAGCTAACTACATGCACGCGAGTAGAGCGGGAAGATCCTGAAGTCCACGAAGCACGTCGTTGAGGTGGGTGCAGGTGGTCGGCCCCTTGAAGTTGGTGCTGACGTGGGCGCGCAGGTCAGACAACGAGAGGCCCGACAGACGCGTGGCACTTAGCGCGGCGTCACCGCAGTCGGACGACGGCAGGGGGCCGACATCCGCCCTGATGGCTAGGAACTGCAACGTCCCAGGGTCGACAGAGGCCACGACGGTGTACTCGTGAACTATCTCTTCAGTCTCATCGTCGGAGACGAAGGTGTCGCGAAAGAAGGCCTCGATTCCGACGACTCCGCCATCTACGCGCCAGGCGTCGATCCTGCGGGCACGGCGCATTGACCCCGGAGGCAACGGAGGGAGGGCGTGCCAAGCCAGCGGGTCATCTGTAACGAGAGGTTCAGAAGCGCTCGGTCCCCGCCGCAGTTCGGGAAGGCCCGTCTCCCCAACGCTACGAAGCATCGAACCGCCGATCCGCCATCCGGCGCAGACGTCAGCCTGGCTGCGTTTGAGCGATGCCTGCCGGCGGATCTCGAGATGCTCGGTCGGCGGCAAGCCGACAGCCATGGCGTAACCGTTGACCAAAATGGTACTGGGGATATCGTCGAGCAACTGGTAGAGGACTCTGCCGCGCTCCCGCTCGCCGGGTAGCGCGGCGTCGAGCGCTGCCCGATATCCACCGGCCGCGGCGCAACCGACGAGTTCCGTCAGCGCAGTCCGGGTGGGCCCGGTCTCGATAGCCAGGATCCGCCGACCCCCCAAGTAATCAATGCGAGCTTCGAGCCGGGCCGCGTCGAGCACCTTCGGCTCACCGTCACTACCTGTCAGCAGGTCGCGTCCCGTGCCGACGAGCTGGATATCCCCCCGGATCCCATGCGGCCTGAACGAGTCATGAGTGGTAGTCCGCCGTACTGACCCAGACCGCCGGCGCGGCGTCATCCCCCGAACCCCACCGCCAAGACGTATCTGCGAGCGAACCCCTCCGAATTGTCCAGAGATCCCATGCCAGACAACCTAAACCGCGAATCGCATTCACACAAGGAGGACAGGGGCAGGACTCGCTTGGAGCCACTGACGTCCCTCTGGACTTTCGGTAACATAAGTGATTGGATATTACCGATGTCGGACTCCCTGGCCCGGATAGAGAGCGCCGCCACCCGGTCGGTCGAACGGGTGGGCTCACTGATGGGGCTGCCACGTGATCTGGCGCCGCGCCAGGTGGAGATCTTGCAGTCGCTGGAGACGATCTTCCTGCGTGACGGTTTTCGCTCCGTGACCATGGGCGAACTAGCTGCTGAGCTGTCGTGTTCCTTGCGAACTCTTTACCGGATTGCTCCCACCAAGGAGGAGCTTTTCCTTCTGGTCCTCAACCGGATGTGGGCCCGGGTGGGTGACCGAGCCCGCCGGTTGATGGTCGACACGGCCGACCCAGCAGATCGGATCGAGATCTTCATGCGGGAAGGTGCCCGGGAGTTCAGGCCGCCGTGGGACGCTTTCATCCGGGACGTGGAGGCCTACGGACCAGCCAAACGGCTCTTCGCTGACCACTTGGCTATCGGTACCGAGTTCCTGGCAGAGGTGGTCGCCGCCGGCGTTCGCGAGGGGCGTTTCCGGCCTGTCGAACCGCGCTTGGTCGCTAAGGCTCTGGAGGTCCTCGCCTACCAGGTGACCAATCAGGACTTCCTGGACCAGGTGGGCATGGATGCCCTGCAAGCAGAAGCCCAGTTGGCTCGGATAGTGCTCGAGGGAATCCTCGATGATAAAGGAGCAGGCACACGATGACGACAACCATCCAACCGGCGGCTTCCGAAGGCATCACGTCGCGCGAGCCAGTCGTCACGGAGCGGCAGACGCCAGCGGTGAAGATCTGGGCTTGTCTCGGGGTGGTGTCGTTGTTGTGCTTCGCCTATCTGTGGACGGCGTGGATCACCTCGGGTAAGGCCAAGACGGTCCATGTGGGCACCAATCCTCTGCCCCATTGGATGCACGTCGAGTTCCTGGTGTGGGAGATCGGCGGTCTGTTTGTGTTCGCCGGGTTCGTCTGGTTCTTTCTCGTCCGACCGTGGCGGAGGGAAGGGCATATAACCACCGACGGCTTGCTGGTCATTGCTTTCCTGACCTTGTACTGGCAGGACCCGTTGGGTGACGCCAGCGGCGCGTGGTTTACCTACAACGCCGGGATGATCAACTTCGGGTCATGGCTCGGGAACGTCCCCGGGCACCTGTTACCCAACGCCAATCGCATGCCCGAGCCACTCGTCTGGGTCTGGCCGATCTACGTCTACTGCTGCCTCGGGATGGTGCTCCTGGCCACGTGGCTACTGCGGCGCTTCAAGGCTCGCCACCCACAGATGGGCACTCTCGGCACCGTCGTCACCCTGTTCGTGGGATTCTGGATCTTCGACGCGGTCCTGGAGACGTGCTTCAACTGGATGGGGATATATGTCTACACCGGTTCCATACACGGGGTCACCATTTTTTCCGGGAGCTACTTTCAGTTCCCGCTGTATGAGGCCATCCTCTTCGGCACCACTTGGGCCAGCTGGACCTGCCTCCACTACTTCCGCAACGACAAAGGCGAGTCGTTCGCCGAGCGGGGACTGGAGAAACTCCGTGTCACCGGTTGGAAGCGGACAGGCGTCCGGCTGTTGGGCCTCATCGGCGCCCTGAACCTGCTGTTCATGATCACCTACAACCTGCCGGCTCAATATTTCGGAGTCCACCAGGGAGCCTGGCCGAAGTCGATCGTGAGCAAGTCCTACCTGACCGATGGTCTGTGTGGACCGGGAACCAGCTACGCCTGCCCGGGACCGCTGATCCCCATCGCCCACCCCGGATCGGCGCACGTAGACCCCAGTGGCAATTTGGTCGTCCCGTCCGGAAAAACCCTCGCCGGCTCCTAGAGCGGTCGGCAACCGGTGACCCTCTCGTCCGAGGTCTCTCACTCTGGGGCCACGGACTACGTGGATGTCGCCAGCGGCCCGGCGGGTGTCGTAGAAGGCCCGGGCTCCGGGGGAGGCGTTTTAGGGTAGCGAAGGCCCACAGGTAGATCGCATCGGCCAGACGGTCGTTGCGGCCGTAGCGGGCGAGCACGACCCGTTTGGTTGCGCGCTTCAGGGCGCGCTTCGCGCTCCGGGAGCCCGATAGGTCCTCCTCTCGGCAGCAGTACTGGTCGGCATTGACCGCGGCCCGGCCCTTGGGTTGAGGAGACGCTCGAAGAAGGGCGTCAGGGTCCCAACATCCGGTCGAGGAAGCCGTTGGCGAACATCCGTTGGGGGTCGATCTGGTTACGCAGATCGAGGAAGCGATCAGCCATCGGATACAGGGACAGCACGTCGGGGCTCTCGTGAACCGTCTCCTTGGCCCAGTGCGGGCGCGCGCCAAGCGGGCGCAGCGCCCCCCAGAACCCGTCGAAGTAGGGACGCTTGAGTCCGCGTATTGCCGTGCACGCCCCGAGGTGTACGACGTCGCCTCCGTAGGCGGTGCTCATCCAACCGGTGTCGGCCTTGCTGTAGCGAAGTTCTAGAATGAAGTTGGCGTGCAGATCGTCCCGGTCGAACAATCGGACCGTGCGGTCGAAGGCTTCGCCTCCGGCAGCCAGCGCCACCGCAGCCTCGGTCTCGTAATGGCGGATGGGTTCAGGGGTGGTGAGCAGCAAGGTGCTTGGCCCCACCCGTCGCTTCTTGGTCAACCATCGTGTGGCCACTTCGTTGAAACGCGGCACTCCGCTGGAGTGGTTCTGCTGCCACGCGTAGAGGGCGGGAAGGATGGCTCGGGGGAGCCAGTTTTCGAGCAGCCGCTGAGTCTCAGGTGACGGCAGTCGGGTCATCGACTCGTCGGTTCTCTCGTACCGGAACACCAGCACGTTGGCCGTCTGCGGCATCCACCACACCTTGACGTACTCGGCGCTCCGCCCCAGCTCCTCTGCTCGGGAGGCCACCTGCTCCACTGGAACCGGCTCGATGGTCTCGGACAGGTTGAAACGAGCGGTGGTCCGGAGGGTCAGCTCCGTAACCGGGCCGAGAGCACCGAGGTGAACCCGTATTCCGTCGAGCCTCTCGTCATCCTCTCCGATCTCGAGCACTGAACCGTCACCCGCGACCAGACGGGCGCCGCAGACCAGGCTCGAGAGATTCCCGTGGCTGAGACTTGACCCGTGGGTACCCGTCCCCACCGCCCCGGCCACACTCTGCTGTGCGATCGAAGCGACGACAGGCAACGCTTCCCCTACCGCGCCCAGGGCCCGGTTGAGCTGCCGCAAGCGAGTCCCCGCCTTAACCCGCACCCAGCCTGGGCCTCGGGCCACGATTCCACTCATACGGTCCAAGGTGAGGGCGATGTCCTCCGGCGCCGCTATGGCACTCCACGAATGCCCGGCTCCTACGGCCCGGATACGCCGTCCGGACGCCGCTGCCGCACGCACGCACTTTGACACCTCTTCTTCAGTCGATGGCGACTCCCATCCAGCCGGTGAGACGGTCACCGTCCCCGCGTAATTGACGAACCGGTCCTTACGATCACGCGGAGATCTCAGCGGCGGCTCCAGCCGCGACAACCCTAAAACCACCGCCGCACACTACGCGGCCCCGTCAGTCCACCGGCATGACCCGGTGGGTCAGGTCCCGGACACCACCAGTCGGTAGCCGGACCAGCGGTTCACCACGATGAAGAGGAGGCGGACGACTGCGGCCGCCGCAGTCGGGTTCGCGCTGGTCGCCAGCCTAGTTTTGGTTGAATCCTGCGGGGGACCGTCGTTGGTGGCGATGACGAGCAGCACCATCGCGGTCGGCTGCTACTCGCCCAACACGGTGTGAGTGTACAGGTTGACGAAAGGTGTCTCACGAAGGAGATCGAGGTGTCGCTGGCGATCGCCTGGTTCGTCATCGATCTGTTCTCCGATGTCGCCGGCCCTGAGGCGACTCGCAAGCCACCGGACCTGCCAAAGGCGCCCCGCTCGATACCTGAAAGGACCCGGCAGGAACGATAAGAGCCGCCCGATCACCGATTCCCTTCCACCCCGTGGTGGTGGTGTTCGCATAGACGTCCTAGTAGGCGATGACCCGTCTATCCCAGTCCCATAGTGACGGTCCTGGTGTGGTCGGAGACCGAGATGACAGCTGTCCCGTGCCTCCGGAGAGGCCTCCGGCTTAGGCCGCGGCTCCCGCAGCGCCGGGTCCCGTCCCCAAAGCGTTGCGGACGTACTCGAGCAAGGTCCGAGCCGTGAACGGCTTCTGGATCAGCGCGACCCCGTCGGGAAGGGCCCGCTCGGGGTTGAGCACACCCTCGCTGTAACCGGACATGTAGAGGACGGCCGTGCCCGGTCTCAACTCTGCGACGCGCGCCGCGAGGACGCGGCCCGACATGTGCGGCATGATCGAGTCGGTGAGGAGCAGCTGGAAGTCGGTCGATGCGGCGAGGTGTAGGGCACGCTCGAAGGTGCACGCCTCGAGTACCTCGTAGCCGCCCTGGCGGAGGATCCTGGAAGTCAGCTCGAGCACATCGAGCTCGTCTTCGACGACTAGGATCGTCTCTCCCTGCCCATCGGTCCGTGGTGCCGCCACAATCGCGTCGAGGGACGTCGCCGGCTCTCGGGCGGGAAGGTAAACGTGGAAGGTCGTACCGCGGCCCTCCTCCGACTCGACGGTCATGCCGCCGTCGGCGCCAGTGACGATGCCGTACACGGTCGCCAGGCCCAGGCCCGTGCCCTGACCCCTGGGTTTGGTCGTGAAGAACGGCTCGAAGATACGCTGGGCGACCTCCGCGCTCATCCCGGTCCCCGTATCGCCGACAGCCAGCTCCACATAGCGGCCCGAGCTCACATCGCTATGAAGCCCTGCGTCGCCCTCGCGGAAATCTGCCACGCGCGTCGCAACGGTCAACGCCCCGCCATCGGGCATCGCGTCGCGAGCGTTGACCGCGAGGTTGAGGAGCACCTGCTCGAGCTGGCCGCGGTCGGCCCAGACCGCGGGGAGGTTCTCGAGCAGTTCGACCCTGAACTCGATGTGCTCGCCGATCGTGCGCGACAAGAGGTCATGGACCTCGGTGACGATGACGTTCATATCCAACAGGTCAGACTCGACCGTCTCGCGTCGAGCGAAGATCAACAGCTGCTTGGTCAGCCGAGCGGCGCGCTCGGCCGCGGCCTGGATCTTCTCGACATCGGCCCGCACCGTGGCCGCGTCCGCCGCCCCTGCGGAGACAAATGCGGCGTAGCCCATGATGACGCCTAGGAGGTTGTTGAAGTCATGCGCGATCCCCCCGGCGAGCAGCCCGACGCTCTCGAGCCGCTGTTGCTGGGCGATTCGCTGCTGCAACTGGACGGCCTCCCGCTCCGCTGCCACGAGACGATCAGCGCGGGCCTCTAGCGTGCGGCGCAGCATAATGAACATTGTCGCGTCGATGGAAAGAGCCATCAGCATGCCGATCAGGTTGATCCACCTGAACGTCCCAACAGGCACACCGCTTGTCCACTTCAGGGCGACCGACGTGACCAGCAGGATCAACGCGACGACGAGCGTCAGTGCGACGATCCTGAGCGAAGCCGTGCCGCTCATGTAGGAAAGCCCGAAGGCGAGGAAGATGAAGGTTGCCAACGTGAACAGCAACGAGAGCTCGGGAACGAACATACCCATGGCAAGCAGCAGGAGCAGGCCCGAGATGGTGTAGGTCGCGACGCCGCGTGCCATACGACCCGTGGAGATCTGGCGCAGCGCGGCCGACCAGCAGATCGCCATCCCGAGCCCGGCGCCCGCGACACCGAGCGGTCGAGCGTTGTGGAAACCCAAGCCGGCTGCGATCTGGATGATGATCCACACTGCGACGCACCCCAGGTTGATCCAGATCACCGCCCGAGCCCGTTGGATCGCGTCGGCGTCTGCGGGGGCGGTACCGTGAAGCGCCCCATCTCGGGCGAATGAGGCCATCACTACCAGGCTATCTCCGGCCTACTCGGAAGTCGACCCATCTGCGGGGGGAATCCTCGCAGCTCGTCGGTCCCGTACTCTTCCGGCTCTGAGCTCCAATATACCTGCAAATAGGCCGCTTTGTCGTTTCATGAGAACGTGGACACCGTAGGCTGTCTACATATTCTGGACGAGACATATTGTCGAGCGACGGTAGCGCCTGATCCCGCTCGCTCGGGACGTACCGGAGAGCACGGCCTAGAGGAATTGCGCCTACAACTGCTGGCTTTAACCGTCACACCTTCATCCGGAAACGCACACCACCACATCCCAGCGTGACTCCTATCGACCACCACAGATTTCGAACTACCGTCAGGAAAGATCACAACACGATGACCGATCTATGTGTTACAAAGAAGGAAGTCTTTGGGACAAGATTGCAACGTCCCGTTGCCCGGCAGAGCGGGGTCGTGGCCTGGGACGTGACCGCCTTTAAGCCGCCGAGCGCAGCACCGAGGCGTTACAAGAACGCTACCGCTCCGCTTTTGAGTTAGCGTCAGGCGGCAGGTAGCCGGGCGATGACGGCAAACGTCGAATGAGCCGTATCATGAGCGCTAGTGGGAGGTGGGTGCATGTCCGGCGGAGAGTCTGGACATTCTTTGAAGGCGAACGGCTCGACGGCGCAAGTACCCGGTCCGAACGCGAGGGCAGGGCGCCGGCGTCAGCCCGCCCTCATGTTGGTGATCGAGGCCGACTACTCGTCGCGGGACCTCCTCGCCCAGATTCTCACGACGGCGGGGTATCGGGTCGCTGTCGCGCCTGACGGCAATACCGGCCTGCTGCTCGCGCAGAAGCTCGACGCCGACGTCGTGCTACTCGATTACCACCTCGTCGATCCGACCGGGCTCGAGGTCCTCAAAGGTCTCCGAGAGCAGGCGGGCGCGCCCGTAACGACGGTGTTGTTGTTCAAGAGCGACGACAGCCCCTCGGTCATCACCGAGGCACTCCACCATGGGGCGACCAACTTCGCACTGAGGCCTTTCGAACCGGTCGAGCTTCTGATGCGAATCCACCAGGCGCAGTTCGCAGAGGCCGAGCGGGCCGATCTGCTGCGTCGCAATGCGCAACTCGAGCAGTCCGGGTCCATCGACTGGCTCACCGGGCTCCCGAATCGGGCTTACGTCTACCGGGAGTTGGTCCGCGTCGCCGGCCGGGCCCGCCGCTGGCACAGCACGCTCACAGTCATGGTCATTGACGTCGACCGTTTCAAGGAGATCAACGACCACTTCGGCCACGCCGCTGGTGACACCGCTTTGCGGTGGTTGGCCGATCTGCTCCACGACACGGTCCGCATCGAGGACGTGATCGGCCGGCTCGGCGGGGACGAGTTCCTCCTGGTAGCTCCCGATACCGACGAACGAGGAGCCTTCGAACTGGCAGAGCGAATTCGCGCTCGGGTGAAAGAGTCCGTGGTCGACGGACCCGATGGGCGGATGCGGATGACGGTGACCATAGGTTTTGCGTCGGGCCTGACCGTGGACCCCGGCGCTCTGGTCCGGGCCGCCGATGCGGCTCTATACGCCGGCAAGGCGGCGGGCCGCGATCGAGTGAGCGCGGTCCAGGGCCATCTGACGGACAAGGACAGCCCGATCACGGTGATGATCGTCGACGATCACAGAATGGTAGCCGAGGGCCTGGCCCGCCTGATCGAACGGGAAGACGACATGCTCGTAGCCGCAGTCGTCGAGACCGCCAAGGCGGCGGTAGATGTGACCCGCGTCATTGTCCCGAATGTCATCCTCTTGGACCACCGGCTTCCTGACAGTGACGGTGTCACTACGGCGCGAGTGCTGCGCCAGATCGCCCCCGATGTGCGGGTCCTGCTGGTCACCGGCTATGGCAGCGACGAAGTGCTTCTGGACGCCATCGACGCCGGCTGCTCAGGCTATCTCGACAAGACTCGGGCCTCCGTCGAGTTGGTGGGCGCCATCCGCCTGGCCCACGCCGGAGAGATCGTGATGGCTCCCGCCGAACTGCAACGTCTCGTTCCGATGCTGCCCCGGGCCGACCACAGGACACTTGAGATCTTCCTCACCGAGACCGAGCAGGAGATACTCTCCCTCTCGTCCAAGGGTCTCGACAACCACCAGATCGCCGAACACCTTGGGCTTCGAGCCAACCAGGTCCACCGCGACGTCCAGAGCCTCATGGCCCGACTCGACGTCCACTCGAAACTCGAGGCTGTCGCCGCCGCGACCCGCGACGGCCTCATCGAGACAGCCGCCGGGAACTGAGGATGACCGACCCCGCCGCTGACCCCGCCAGCCGGCGCCGCGAGCGTCCGCCATTTCGATCAGGGGACTGCCGCCAGTGTTCGCCTCTGGACGCGTCAAAGAGCAGCACGAATCTTCGTTAGCAGGAGATTTTCGGAGAATGGTTTCTCCAACAGCATTGCGTCGTGCCCTAAGGTTGGGCCGAGCACCGGCTGTGCGTAGCCCGACATGTACAGAACGGCAAGACCGGGCCGGAGAGTTTGCAGTCGGGCGGCGAGTTCTTTCCCGTACATTTGGGGCATGATTACGTCGGTCAGGAGGAGATCGATCGATACCTCGTGGTCTTTCACGAGGGCGAGAGCTTCGGGACCGTTCGCGCTGGTGAGCACGTGGTAGCCGTTCTTGGCCAGGATCCTCCGCGTTACTTCACGTAGCGCGTCCTCGTCCTCGACGACGAGGACCGTCTCGGTGCCACGAAGATCCTGCGCCATGCCGGCAGGTCGAACATCCGGCGGCGTCCGGTCCGTAGCGGGCAGAAGTACCCGACAGGTTGTTCCTATTCCCGGTTCTGAGTAAAGCTGGATCTCTCCGGCCGCCTGTCCAACGATCCCGAACACCGTTGCCAGCCCGAGGCCGGTGCCCTCTCCTTGGGGTTTAGTGGTGAAGAACGGCTCGAAGATGTGCTCTAGCACAGATGGCTCCATGCCCACTCCGGTATCGCTGATCCTGAGGCGCACATACCGACCTGGTGCCAATCCGGAATGCATTTCGGCGTACCCTGCGTCGATGTCGATGTTGTCAGTGTCGATGGTCAGCAGGCCACCATCGGGCATGGCGTCGCGGGCGTTCACCGTGAGATTCACGAGCACCTGTTCAAGCTGACCAGGATCGACTTCGACCGAACACAGGTCATGTGCGGGAGCGGTGACGAGCTCGATATGTTCGCCTATCGTCCGTCGGAGCATCTCTTCGAGGCCGGTCACAAGGTCGTTCAGGTTGACAATTTGCGGCTTCAGAACCTCTCGACGAGAAAAGGAGAGCAGCTGCCGCGTAAGGGTACCGGCGCGCTGGGCTGCTAGAGAAATCTGGTCGAGGTCGGCGCTAGCTGCCTCCTTGTCATCGAGTTCATCCCTGATGAAGGTCGTAGAGTTCAAAATGACCGCGAGCAGATTGTTGAAGTCATGGGCGATGCCGCCCGCGAGTTGTCCCAAACTCTCCAACCGCTCCGATTGTCGAAGGCGGACGTCGATTGCTTTTCGCTCGCGTTCCCAAGACAATCTATCGGTGATGTCTCGGCCGATCGCAGATGCTCCGATGACGGTCCCTGTCGAGTCGCGGACCGGCGAGATGGTCACCGAGATATCGAGCACGCTCCCGTTCTTGCGGAGGCGCTGAGTGTCGTGGTGCTCAATACGCTCTCCGCGTTCAATCCGCCTGAGCACGTCCGCGAGTTCATCGAGGCGGTCGCTCGGAGTGATAACCGAGATGTTCCGCCCGACGATCTCGGTCGCTGTGTATCCGTATAGGCGCTCGGCACCGAGGTTCCAACTCGTGATGGTGCCGTCGAGGTCCTTGCCAATGATGGCGTCTTCGGAAGAGTCGATGATCGCGGCCAAAGAGGCCGCCAAGGCGTGCCAGGCGGATCGGGGCTCGTTCCTCGGCTCCGGTTCAACCGTCATCGATCCATTCCGTCGGAGGTAGCTCCCATCACGGCCCGCCTCGCCAACCGATAATCTTAAGAAGCCGGGTTCCCATCGGGAACCCCCCATCCTCCCCCGTAGGCGGGGGCGCGGTGGCTCAAATCCGAACCAGACCACAGCATAACGGGGATCCCGCTTCCCGCGGTTTCGTAACGTTACGCCGCATCATTTCAATGCAAGAGTGCGGTCCCATTCCCGACCCCTTTTGCGGCCGCGGTCCGTGGCGCTATTCTTGTGGGACCAGCGCCGGCCTCCGATGTCGTTTCCGCAGGATTGGTCGCCGCGTCGCCCGAGCCGGGGCGGCTACAGGAGGGTGGCCGAGTTCAGCGTGATGGGACACGCAAGACCGCGGCAGAACACATCAATGCCATGTTCGTCGCGGCCCGTCGAACGATTGACAGAGAGGACCCCGCCGTCCCCCGCAGGAATCCGCCGCGAGACGATGACCATCCCACCCGTAGCACCGAACCTGCCGTCGATCAGGCGATTAGATCGAGCTGTTTCAAGTCGGCGGACTCGAACTCCTTAGGGAGCTCGTGGCTTTATACGACGACGACCTCCACACGCTCCGCTCCCAGCTAGACGATGCTCTCCTGCATCAAGACCTGCCCGCAGCAAAAAAAAACCGCTCATAGCATCGCCGGCAGCAGCGCCAATATGGGAGCCACCCTCCTCGCCGCCACTGCACGCTCTCTCGAGGAACTCGCAGCCGCCGGTAATCTTGGCGGAGCGGCCGCCCTCAACACCGACATCGCCAGCCACTCGCGACAAACCCTCGATGCGCTCGCGGCAGAGATCAGACGACTCTCGACGCCCGAAAACGTCTCCACCGTCCCCGGCTAATCCGAAGACCCACCCTAACCGGACGCGATCCACCGTTGACTTCCGTGGGCGACTCATGACGCTCGAGCTGGGCAGTTCGGCGTTGGTCTCCAGCACGGTCTGTCCGGACGGGGTCAATCGGTACCCGCGGATGGCGATGCGAATCGGTGAGCACTATGAGATAGGCATGGTCGGGCCGACTGGGCGATGTCGCCGAATGGGCCGATCTCGACCCCGACGCCACCCCGGCCAGGATCGAGACGCTCGCCGACGCTGTCGTCCCCGCCCTGGTCGCCGCTGCAACCGATCCGGCCGTCACCGCCGCAGGGTCGAAGCTGCCCGCTCGGCTCGTCGAGGAGGTGGAGGCGAACGTCGCCCGGTGCACGCGGGGTGTCCGTCGATGGCGCCGGTCGTGACAGTTTGGTCAGCCGTAAGGGGTATGAGTCCAGGTGGCGGGGATTTGCAAGTTGGTCTCCAATTGGGTGGCCGCGTCGGTCTTCGTCGTTGCTGTGGTCGCGCTCTTCGGTGTGCAGTGTGGAGTAGCGGATCGAGTCCAGGATGGCTCTGGCCACCGTCGGGTCGGGGCCGATGCCGAGTTGGATTGACACACGGTGGTACCAGATCTGCAGTATCGGGCTGGGCAGTTCGGCCTCGGTCACCAGCACGGTCTGTCCGGACGGGGTCTTGACTGGGCTGGTGTTGCTTGGCGGCCCGCCGCCGGCTTGCAGCCAGATGCTGTCTTTGGACTGTTGGGTGGTAGCCACTGTCGGGAGGCAAAGGGCGCCTCGGACGGCACTAGGTGGGCCCAAGAAGACGGTGGGAGGCCGCAGGAACGGATCTCCGGGGCAGGGAGCGGTGTCGCCGCCGGCACTGGACGGCCAACTTGGCGGCACCGCAACGCTTACACCCTCGTAGATCACGGTCCTCCAGGTGGGCGGAACCGGTTGCGCCCGACCGGCGCCGAGCACGATGTAGCGCGGTGACGGCCCAAGACTGTCGAGTATGGCGGCGGGGGCCGGACCGGTGATGGTAACCACGACGCCCAGAGCTGGCACCCCGTAGACCCGAGGGCCTGCCCCGTTGTACGGGGGAGACACGATCCGGTAGCCGTTGATGGTACGGACCTGGCGCGAGGCTCGTGTGGGACTTAGCCCGCTCACGGTCACGACGACGTTGCCGGGCGCCGCTGCGGTTCCGCACCCCGGCTGCAGTGTTGCCTGGAGGAGTACGACGCCACTGGGTCGCTCGCTTCCGGGCTGACAGCGAAGACCGTCAGCGCATCTGATCCGGCCTCCGAAACCTGGGCGGCGATTTCGAATATTGTGGTGGATGAGCTGAGGGAAAGGATGGCAAACGGTGCGGCAGCGAGGTAGCTGCGGTCGTGGCCGAACGTCGATGGCGATTGCTTCTGTCGTGCTGGGGGGACTGATGTCGGCGGCGTTCGCCCCGACTGCCGCGAGCGCGTCAGTGTCGTCAGCCACGGCGGCCCTCTCGAGGCACGTGCCCTTCACGCAGATCAAATTCGATGCTCGATCGGACCAGGTGACGATTACCCGTGTGAACGACCAGTACACGACCGACGACGCCAAGTTCGCTTTGGAGCACGGCGTCGCTCACCGGTTGATCATCAATTTGGCTAACGGAAGCGGTGAGGGGGTCGCGGACGTGCTCGACAACGCCTCGATCAAATCGATCGACATCTCGGGCGGGACTTTTCCGGTCGAGACCGTCGTGTGGAAGTTCGGATCAAAGCGCACGCGGGCCAGCAGCTCGCCGGGTGACTTCCTGCAGTCGACGCTCAACGAGCCTTACCCCTGAGGCGGCACTCCGGGTAGTCAGCTCCTTCTGCCTCCGGCGGGCCCAGTCACGCCCACAGTCGGGCCATCCGGCCAGAGATGGCGGCGAGTACTCTCTCGTCTCCTTCGGTCGACCGAGCACCGTCGGCAGCGACGAGCGAGGAGCGCTACGTTGCCTCCTCGAGGGCAAGCATCCGAGGCCGTTCGTCGTGCCGCGCCAAGTAAGCATTCTAGATTCTTGGACTGACCTAGGAGGAACAGTGATTGCTGCATCGTTCGGGGCTGGACAGGTCGCGTATTCGATCCTTTGGTTTTTTCTGTTCTTCGTCGAGATCTGGCTGATGATTTCCATCTTCATCGACATCTTCCGTAGCCACGATCTCAAGGGCTGGGCGAAAGCGGCGTGGGTGATCTTCGTGATCATCTTCCCCATTATCGGGATACTCGCCTATCTCATCTTCAGAGGCGACAAGATGCGAGCTCATCAGGTCCAAGCGGTAACTGACCAGGAAGCCATGTTCCGCCACTACGCCCAGCACGCCTCGGGCGGTCATCGTAGCAAGACCGAGGAGCTCGCTCGGCTAGCCGAGCTACGAGACCGCGGAGACGTCACAGCCGATGAGTTCCAACAGCTCAAGCGCGAGATTCTGAACCAAGAGTCGACGGCGTCGGATAGTTGAACGCTGTCTGGCAATTGCGCGCCGTTGTTCCCTGGCTCAGGAATCGCGCCCCGACAGCATGTGTGGTGGCGACGGTCGTTATGGCGGCCCTTCTTGCGACGTCCAGCGCTGGCCACGAACCGGACGCGTACGCGGCGGTCATCGGCCCGGCGGTCGTTTCCTTCACACCGCCATCGGCTCCCGACCTGGGGGTCAATGCGATTCAAACGATCAGCTGCCCGGCGACGACTTGGTGCGGAGCCTCCGGAGGATCGGACGGTTCCACAGTCTCGACTCTCTATACCGGGGTGGCCGGGGACTGGACGGCCACAGTGGCACCGTTACCTGCCGGGGCAGCGAGCAATCAATCCGGCGGATCGGTCAGTTCAATCGACTGTCCGGCCGTGGAGGAGTGCATCGCCGTTGGCAGCTACTTCGACACAACCAGGAACAATCCGACTCCCCTGATCTGGTCGACAACCTCCGGCTCGGCGTGGCACGTCGCCGCGATCGGTACCCCCTCCGGCGGCCTGTCCGGGCTTCTCACGAGCGTGTCCTGCCCGACGACCGACTGGTGCGGCTACGGCGGTTTGTATTACACGAGCGGAGGCGAGGCTGACGGATGGTTACTGACCGAATCTGACGGTTCGTTCACCTCGGTCAGCGCTCCGCTGCCCAGCGATGCCTCCGCGAATCCTTCATTCGACATCCAGGCGGTTTCCTGTCCCGAAGAAGGCTGGTGCATGGCCGTGGCCCTGTACGACGACACGTCGGGCTACCAGGAGATGGCGGCGACACAACTGGTGAGCGGCACATGGACTGACGTGACACCAGCACACTGGCAACTGGGCCTACGAAGTGCCGGCAGCCTCTCCTGCCCGTCCGCCGGGTGGTGCGTTTTCGACGGCGACTTTCTCGACGGGTCGGGCTATGACCACTTTGGCCTCGCGCAGTTCGCGAGCGGCTCGTGGACCTTCACCGATGCACCTGTGGCATCCGATGCCCCGTCCGGTGCCGCCATCTTCGCCGAGATCGGAGGGGTCAGCTGTGGAGCCGTCGATTCGTGCGTGGCTCTCGGGTCGTACGACTATGACAGCGCTCAGATGATCCGAGTGGAGGCCGTGACCCTGTCAGGTGGCACCTGGAGCGCGATCACGACACCAAACCCACCCAACACCCAGCAGAGCACGCCGGGCGCCATCCAGTGCTACACCGCCGGCAACTGCACCGCCACCGCCTCTTATGAGTACCCCTCTCCAGATGTCTACGGGGGGCTCATGCTGAGCTTGGCGAACGGCGCGTGGACCGAGACCGCGGCCGTCAACTACTCCTCTCTCGGCGACGTCAGCTGTGTATCGGCCGACTGGTGCGCCATCGCGGGAGGCACCCTCGACGCCGGACCCCTAGTTGAGTTCGCGCAGTACGGCGGCGCGTCCACCGCAGTCGAGGTTGCATCGTCGCGCAACCCGGCGGTGGCAGGGACCCCGGTCACCTACACAGCGACCGTGGGTCCTACTCCCGACGGCGGTGTAGTCACGTTCTTCGACGGCGGATCAGTCGTTCCGGGTTGCGGTGACCAATCTGTCGATCCGGCCACCGGGCAGGCGGAGTGCACCATCACCTACACGACCGAGACGACCAATCCGGGAACCGGGCCCCACGACATCACCGCGATCTACTTCGGCGACTCCTCCTTCGCCGAGAGCGGGCCATCACCAGTCCTGACCGAGAACGTGGTGTCGCCAGCGGGCACGTACGTCTCCCTCACGGCATCCGCCAACCCTGTCCAGGTAGACCAGCCGGTCACTTACCGGGCGTCGCTCAGCCCTGCCGCCGAAGGCGGAATACTCGCCATCACCGTCGACGGAGCTATCCCCGCCGACTGCACACCCTCGGCTGTTTCGCCGAGCTCCGCCACCCTCTCCTGCACGATGACGTTCTCCGGCGCCGGCAGCCACCAGATCGAAGCGGCATATTCCGGCGCCCCGGGCTACGGGCCGTCGGACACAACCATCACCCAGACCGTTTCTAGCCCCCCGTCCTGCCCCACAGGCATCTCCCACTTAGCCTCGGGGGAGCCTTGGGCGGTCGCGTCCATGACAACCACAATCGAAGGACGATCGTGCGCCGGCTATTGGGTAGTAACCCGTACTGGTGGCGTTACCGCGATCGGGGCTGCACCATGGTTGGGCGACATGTCCACAGTGCATCTCAACGCCGCCATGATCGGCATCGCCGCCACACCCGACCACAACGGCTACTGGCTGCTCGGCGCCGACGGCGGCATCTTCACCTTCGGTGACGCCCACTTCTACGGCTCCACCGGCAACGTCCACCTCACTAAACCGGTCGTCGGCATGGCCGCCACCGCTAATGGCGGCGGCTACTGGCTAGTCGCCTCAGACGGCGGGATTTTCACCTTCGGTGACGCCCACTTCTACGGCTCCACCGGCAACCTCGTCATCAACAAACCGGTCGTCGGCATGGCCCCCGCATCCGCTGGCGCCGGCTACTGGGTCGTTGCCGCCGACGGAGGCATCTTCAGTTTCGGTGATGCGCAGTTCTACGGCAGCCTGGGCCAGATAACCCTGGCCGCCCCAATCGTCGGTATGTCGACCCAGCCCGGCGGCCGCGGCTACCGGCTCGTCGGCTCCGACGGCGGAGTGTTCGACTTCGGCGACGCAACCTATTACGGCAGCCTGCCGGCCGATCAGGTCACCGACCCCCAAGTCACCACGATCGCTACCAGTGTTGACGGCAACGGGTACTACCTGATCAACGCCACAGGACATATCTGGGCCTTCGGAGACGCCCCTTACCTGGGCAACGCCTGATCGTGGCCCTTGTCGGTCCTTCCCGCTAGACGTCGATGACTTTGCGGAGCACCTCACCGAGGAGTTCGACCCGGCCATCGATGTGGCCGTTGGCGGGGGCGTTGACGATGAAACCGTCTAGGCCGTCGATCATCCGGCTGGAGAAGATCTCTCCTACCTCGTCGGGGTCGCCCAGGACTATGAGGGACCGGATCTGGCTGGCGTCGGATTCGCTCAGCGACGACATGTCGATTCCCCTGGCAGCCAGGAAGGCGTCGGCCTCGGCTATGGCTTGCTCGTGCGTCGGGGCTACACAGCAGTTGGTCAAGATGGTCACGACCACTTCGGAGCGGTCCCGCCCGACTGATTCGCAGTGCCCAGCCAGGGCGTCGAGCTTGCGGGTTATCTCGTTCGGCTGGCAGATGATGTTCGACTCGTCCGCGTAGAGGGCCACCAGCCGGAGAGTCTTCTTCTCCCCGCCGCCCCCGATCATGATGGGGATCTTCGAGAGCGGTGCGGGCGAGTTGATGGCGTCGTCGACCCGATACCAGCGGCCATTGAGGCTGGGACGGGCGCCAGCAAGCATCCCGCGAATGATCTGGAGAGACTCCTCCAGTTTGGAGAAGCGGTCGGTGAACGTCCCGAATTCGAAGCCGAGGCTGTCGTGCTCGAGCTGGTACCAGCCGGCGCCGATGCCGAGCTGGGCCCGGCCGCCGGAGACGTGATCGAGCGTTGTGACTTCCTTGGCCAGCAGGGCGGGGTTGCGATAGGCGTTGCCCGTCACTAGAGCGGAGAGCCGGACCCGTTCGGTGTGCTGGGCCAACGCGGACAGGAGGGTGTAGCACTCGAGCATTTCGTTCTCGGGTGGCCCCAGCATCGGTAGCTGGTAGAAGTGGTCCATGACCAGCACGGTGTCGAAGCCTGAGGCCTCGGCCGCCCGAGCTTGCTGCACGACTGTCGGGAACAGGTCCAACTGGCTGACGCCAGGGTAGGTGAAGTTGGGGATCTGGTAACCGAGACGGGTCATTCCGTCACAGTATCTCTCCCGACCCTGGTTTCTGACCATGACGGTGACGGGAGAGGTCAGCCGGCCAACGTCGCCCGGCCCCTACTCGCCGACCTGACCATCGGCGAGCTCGGCGACGATATCGAGGTGACCGAGGTGACGGGCGTACTCCTGGATCAGATGAAGCAGGATGCGCTCGAGGGTCGGGAGGTCGGCGCCATTCCAACCGGGTCCTGGTTTGCCGATCTGGGCCAGATCGTTGGTCTCGATGACCGCGCGAGTTCGCGCCGCTTGGGCGTGGAGGGCGGCTACCAGGTCGTCGAGGGTCTCTTCGTGGGAGACGTACCAGCGGTCGTCGCGATCGTCGCCCCAGGGATCAGCGACGTCACGACCCTCGAAGCGCCATTCGACCCAGCGCAGCTCGTCATAGATCAGATGCTTGAACAATTCGATCGGCGTCCAGCCCGACGGCAGCCGACTTCTCCGCAGCTCGCCGGCGGGCAGTCCCCTGATCTTGGTTATGAGCCGATAGCGGAAGTAATCGAGGTACCCGACGAGCACTTCCGCTCTTGACGCCACAGGAATGCTCGGATCCGGAAATGGCGGCGCGATCATGACAGTCAGCATGCTCGATGCCGCGGCGCGTGTGGCGCACAGATGACGTCACGCCGCTCTCGCCTCACCCCAATGAGCCGCCCTGTGAGGAGTAGCGTCCAGATCTGTGGCTACCGAACATTGGAAAGACGAGCCCGAGTCGCAGGACTTCCCAGCGGCCGAGTCCTATCTGTCGTTGCTGGTCGGGCCGGACGCGGCGGCCAAGCTGGTCAAGCGTTTGCGTAAAAAGCAGTCGCTCAAGTTTTACGCGGCGAAAGATATCCTGCGGGCCGCCAACCTGCCGCTCCTCGGCTCGGATGACTCCGAGGTCGCGGCCGATCTCAAGAAGGTCAAGGCTGGCGAGAAGCTGTCTCCAGTTCTACTCGTCCACGGTGTACCGCTATGGGTCGCTGACGGCTACCACCGGATCTGCGCCAGCTATCACCTCGATGAGAAGATCGAGGTGCCCTGCCGGATCGTTCTTCGCCGGCCGTAAGAGTGTGGAGTGTGTTAGACGGCAGGTCAGGCGGCGCCCCGCACCAGACGTCCCGACCTTTGGCCGGTGTCGGTGTCGTGGCGGCGGGTGACGACCCCGTGCACCAAGGTGGCCAGGTACCCCTTCGCGGGTTGGAGGATCCGGCTGGCACCGGCCGGGAGGTCGTAGCGCAGCTCGGGCTGGCAGATGCGGAGCCCATCGAGGTCGATGACGTTGATGTCGGCCCGCTTCCCGGCGGCGATGACACCTCGGTCGGAGAGGCCGTAGAGGTCGGCGTTGCCTGCACTGAGCTTGCGCACCAGGAGCTCGATCGGAAGCCGCTCACCGCGGCTGCGGTCCCGGGCCCAGTGGGTGAGATGGAACGTCGAGGCCGAGCAATCGGAGATCAGGTTGACATGAGCCCCGGCGTCACCGAGGCCGGTCACCGTGTGCGGCTCGAGGAGCATCTCCCGGCAGGCGTCCAGGGTGCCGCCGACAAAGTTGGAACCGAACAAGGCGTAGAACGCCCGGCCGTCATCCGCGAGCAAAAGGTCGTACATCCGAGTGGTGGGGTCCTGGCCGGCGGCGAAGGCTTGGGCCCAGACGGACTCGTCGAGCCGGGGCTCGTAGTTGATCGGCTCGGTCAAGGGGAACGTCAGCGGCAGCGCCGGCTCGAACAGCTCCACGACGAGGGACGTGAAATCGCCCGGCGCCGGCGCATCATTGGACTCGGACAGGATCGCCTGGCGGACCTCGGGCCGGCGCATCTCGGCCACCCGCTCGGCGAGCGGCATGTGGGCGATCTTCTTGTAGGTGGGGCGGGCCATGAAGAGGTGGTAGGTGTCCAGGCTCGTCATGATGGTGACCGAACGGGGGATGATCTGGGGCCGGAGGTCGGCACCGCGTGAGTTGGCTGCAGCGGCGGCATCGATCACTTCCCGCCAGTGATCGCAGTCTTCAAAAAGTTGGGCCACCGTGAAGGTCACGGGCCGCTCACACGCATGAGAGACGGCTTCGAGTAGGGGTACCTCGTCGATGAGCTTGGCCCGCTCACCGCCCAGCCGGGGGAGTTGGCCGATGGTCCCGGCCATGATCGCCTCGAACACGCCGTGGCCCGCGGCACGCAAGGCGCCGGCGAGGGCGACCAGCTCTTCCTCGGGCGCGAACGTCCCGGGCACCGGCCGGCCGGAACGAGCCCGGTGGCCGATGGTGCGCGAGGTCGAAAAGCCCACCGCGCCCGCCCGGAGGGCCTCCTCGACGAGGGTCGCCATGGCGGCCAGGTCGTCCGCGGTGGCGTCCTCGTTGGCGGCGCCCCGCTCTCCCATCACGTAGAAGCGCACCGCCCCATGCGCCACCTGGGCCGCGATGTCGAGGGCGTACCTGCGCTCGGCGAGAAGGTCGAGATACTCGCCGAAGGTCTCCCACTGACCCCAGGGCATCCCGACGGTGAGGGCCGACCCGGGGATGTCCTCCACGCCCTCCATCAGGTCGACCAGGGCGTCGTGATCGCTGGGCCGCACCGGAGCGAAACCGACCCCGCAGTTGCCCATGACCACGGTGGTCACCCCGTTGGACGCCGACGGCTCGAGGGCGTCGTCCCAGGTGACCTGGCCGTCGTAATGGGTGTGGACGTCGATCCATCCGGGAGTGACAATGGCACCGTCCGCGTCGATCACCTCATGGGCCGAATCCGAGATAGCTCCGACTTCGACCACTCGGCCGTCACGGATACCGACATCCGACGTGAAGGGAGTAGCACCGGTGCCATTCACAACGGTTCCACCTTTGACCAGGACATCCAGCATGGCGACGCTCCTTATTTGTCAGCTCGGCCGCGGCACACACGATAGAAGACGGATACAGTTCCGTACGCATGGAGTCTTTCGGGGGTAAGCGGGCCGTCGTCACCGGCGGCGGGTCCGGGATGGGCCGGGAATTGGTCATCCAGTTGGCTGCGGAGGGATGCTCCGTCGCTACTTGTGACGTCAACCCTACTGGCCTCGCTGAGACCCAGGCTCGGGCTGAGACTGAGGCTCCGGCCGGGACGAAGGTGACGACCTATGAGTGCGACGTCTCCGACGAGGCCGCCGTCCTGGCATTCCGAGACGGGGTAGTCGACGCGCACGGGAACGTGATCGAGCTGTTGTTCAACAATGCCGGGATCGGAGGCGCAGGCAGCTTTGTCGCCGACAGTCGAGAGGTCTGGGAGCGAACTTTCGCTGTCGACTGGTGGGGCGTGTACTACTGCGCCCGGGCCTTCCTGCCCAATCTGATGGCCGCCGAGGAGGCCCGGCTGGTCAACACCAGCAGCGTAAATGGCTTCTGGGCTTCGCTTGGTCCGGGGATCCCGCACACCGCCTACAGCACCGCCAAATTCGCGGTCAAAGGATTCTCGGAGGCGCTGATCGAGGACCTGCGCGTGAACGCTCCCCATGTCCAGGTCTCGGTAGTGATGCCAGGTCACATCGGCACGGACATCGTGGCCAACTCCCGGCGTTACTTCGGCCGCCCCGAGCCCGATGCCCTGACGGACGCGGATCTTGTCACGACTCGAGAGCAGATGGTTCGGCGGGGCCTCCCCGTCGCCGAGTTCTCCGCCGACCAGTTGCGCGGGACGGTCAAGATGCTCGAAGAAGGTTTCCGCGACGGCGCCCCTCTCGGTGCAGCCGGCGCCGCGACCATCATCCTGGACGGTGTGCGCGCTGGGAAGTGGCGAATCCTCGTCGGCGACGACGCCCACCGGCTCGACGTGCATGTTCGCGCCGACCCGGAGGCCGCCTACGACCACGCCGGAGTCGGCATCAACCCACTGACCATGGAAGTGGCGACCGAGGCAGAACCGGCCGGCTGAACCTGCTCGCGGTCCCGGCCGCCGCCGCGGTCAGCTTTCAAAGAACCGCGGCCTCAACATCGGTCCGCTCCCTTACCCTGCTAGTGGTGTTCTTTCTCGGTGTGCTGCTGTTCATTGCCGCAGAGATCGCTTCGTTCGTGGTCGTGGCCGAGCAGATCGGCTTCCTCTGGGCGTTGGCGATCCTGATCGTCGTGAGCGCGCTCGGGCCCTTAGTCGTCCGGCGCGTCGGGGTCGGGGTGCTGGCCCACACCCGGGAGAGGTTGGCTCGGGGCGAAGTGCCTACCCGGGAGTTGCTAGACGGATTGGTAGTGCTCATCGGCGGAGTGATGATTTGCGTGCCGGGGTTCATTGGCGATGCCGTCGGTCTGCTGCTCATGATCGGCCCGGTGCGCCACCTCGTCATCCGGGCGGCCGGCCACCGGCTGGCCCGGCGGGTGCAGACGGTTCGCTCCGGCCCGTGGCGCGTCATCGACACCCGCTCCCGACCGAGGCGCGGCGGCTCTTCAGCACCGCCGGGGCCGCCCAGTCCGCCTCTCGGTCGTGAACCATGATGCTACGGTCCCGCTCGTGGGTCACATCATTCGGCTGCGAATCTCTCTGACCGACCGGGCGGGCGCGCTCGGGCAGGTTGCGACCATCATCGGCATCCACGGAGGGAACATCTTGTCGATCGACGTGCACCGCACGGGTGGGGAGTCCGCCGTGGACGACCTCGTCGTCGAGTTCTCCGACGAGCCGGATCTGCAGGATCTGCGAGATGACCTCGCCATGAACGCGGCAACCTCTCTGGTGTCCTACCAGGCGACGGACGCGGAGGACCCTGTCGTGGCCAATATGGGTCGAGTGGCCGCGATCTTAGAGGCCGGTCGTGGCCACTCGGCTGACACGTTGGCCGAGGGCATCGCTGACCTGTGCTCGTCGCCGGTCGCATGGGTGAGCAGCCGCGATGAGGCGATCCGGTATGACGCCGGTCGGGCCGCCCTAGAGGGCAACCGCGCCGTTTTCCGGCGCACCAGCACGCTTCCCGAACCTTTCGCCACGCGGCTGCCGGGGGAGGTCTGCCTGCTGGCGGTGCCGAACTCTGACGGCTCCAGCGGGGTCGCTGTGGTCTTCGTGGCCCGTCCCGTCACCATGGACTTCACGGTTACGGAGATCGCCCGGATCGAAACCCTGACAGCCCTCTACAACCAGATCGAGCGCCTACTTAGGTCAGGCCAGACACCGGACGCTTGACCGTCACTGCAGACCTCTTTGGGGTCACTGGACCTTGCCGGGCCAGACGATCCTGTTCTGCCCGGTGTGCTTGCCCTCCTGGAGAAGAGCATTGAGTTCCACCAGGACATCCTTGGCGGTTGGGTGGCGGAAGCCCACCTCGATCACGCCGACGGTCACGGTGACGACTCCGAGCGGGTTAGCAGGATGCGCGATGGCGAGTTTCTCGACGCTCGACCGGATCCGTTCCGCGGCAATGACTGCTTCCCGCATACCTGCGCCGGGGAGTAGGGCGGCGAACTCCGCCTCGCCGTAGCGATAGGCGCGGTCACCCTGTCGTACCGTGCCGTTGAGGGTCTGGCCCACAGCCCGAAGCGCCTGATGCCCGGCCGGGAGACTAAAGCGCTGGTTGCTGTCGTGGAGGTGATCGATCTCGGCCACCAGTAGGGCATACTTCTCGCGCGAACGGGTGTGGCGGGCGTGCAGCTGGAGATGGTCGGCTTCGAAAGCCGCCGAGTTGGGCAGGCCGGTTCCGGTGTCGGTGATGGTCGCCTCGGTGAGCATCTGGTTTTCCAGCCGGAGCTCGTCGACCTCCTTGGCGAGGCTATCGACGTCCCTCTTGCGACTGAGCGCCCAGTCGTCGAGCTCCCGGCTGTAGATGTCGACCCGGTTGCCGCCTTCCGCCTTGGCCCGGTACATGGTGACATCCGCGTCCCTGAGCAAACCGTCTGCTCGACGACGATCACCGAGCATGACGACCCCGATCGACGCGGTGACCTCTATGGTCGTCCCGTGAGCCTGCATTGGCTCTCTGACGGCGGTCAGGACCCGACTGGCAATGGAGACGGCTTCGTCCGGAGTCGTCCGGTCGAGCAAGACGACGAACTGGTCGCTTCCGACCCGGAAGGCGCTTCCGTGCAGTAAGACGGCGGTCAATAGGCGGCTGCCGGTCAGGCGGAGCACTTCGTCGCCCGCCGAGCGACCGTGACTGTCGTTGACCGTCTTGAACTCGTCCAGATCCAGGAGCAGCAGGGCTGGCATCGGACCGCTCAGAGGCGCGTCGGCGAGGGCCTGCTCGAGACGATCCTTGAGGCCAAAGCGATCCCCGAGGTCCGGCAGATCAGCCGCGGGCAGATCATCTCGGGGCTCACTCTTGCCCTCTTCGCCTCCCGTCGGGCGCGCGGCCAGCTCCAGCTCGACCACATCGTCGGCGTCGCGAGGAGTGCGGTGGAAGCCCCGGCGTACCCAAGTCGACAAGGTCACGGAGCGCACCCGGGGCCCTGGCGCAAACCGAAGACAGCCTCCACGAAAGCGCTGTCATCGTTCATGCTTCATCCTCCTCATCGACTGGAGTAGCTATCGACGTCTGGAGCCTCCGAGTTGAGGGATAAGCGGGCAAACGGTGCCAGAATGGGCCGGATGGCGCCTCCGATACTCCTTACGGTCGACGACGATCCGGAAGTGTCCCGTGCCCTGGCCCGGGACCTACGCCAACAATACGCCGAGGACTACCGGATCCGCCGGGCCGAGTCTGGCCAGGCGGCCCTGGATGCCCTCAAGGAGCTGAAGCTCCGAGATGAAAAGGTCGGGTTGCTGCTGGCGGACCATCGCATGCCGGCGATGACCGGTGTCGAGTTTCTCGAGCAAGCCCGCCAGCTCTATCCGAAAGCCCGCCGGGTGCTCCTGACCGCCTACGCGGACAGCGATGCAGCAATCGCCGCCATCAACAAGGCGGATGTGCACTACTACCTGCTCAAACCCTGGGACCCGCCCCAGGAGAAACTGTTCCCTGTCCTTGACGACCTTCTCGAGGACTGGAAGATGCAGGACCGTCTCACGTCAGACGAGCGCACCAAGGTGATTGGCCACCGTTGGTCGGCCCAGTCCCATGAGGTCAAGGACTTTCTGACCCGCAACCAGGTGCCGTTCAAATGGCTGGAGATCGAGCACGACCCGGAGGCGGCCCGGCTCTTGTCCGCCAGTGGCGGCAGCGCCGATCACCTGCCAGTGGTTCTGACCGACTCGGGCGAGACCCTGGTCGAGCCGACGATCGTCGACGTGGCCAGGGCGTTCGGCCTGTCGTCGACGCCCTCCCTACCGTTCTACGATCTCATCGTCATCGGAGGTGGTCCGGCCGGACTGGGTGCCGCGGTGTACGGGGCCTCCGAGGGTTTGCGCACAGTGCTGGTCGAGAGAGAGGCGGTCGGTGGCCAGGCCGGCCAGAGCTCGTTTATCGAGAACTACCTGGGCTTTCCCTCTGGCATCAAAGGTGGTGATCTGGCCCGCCGAGCGGCGACCCAGGCCCGTCGCTTCGGGACGGAGATGCTGCTGGTGTCAGAGGTGTCGAGTCTCGAGCTCTGTGGATCGGCGCGGGTGGTGCGGCTGGCTGACGGCACCCAGCTGTCGGCTCACGCGGTGGTCCTGACTACCGGCGTCGCCTACCGTCGACTGCCGGCGCCCGGAGTGGAGGAATTCACCGGCCGGGGCGTCTACTACGGCGCGGCAACCACCGAGGCGCAGACGTGCCGGGACGAAGACGTGTACATCATTGGCGGCGCCAACTCGGCTGGGCAGGCGGCCGTCTTCTTCTCCCGCTTCGCCCGCAACGTCACCATCATGGTGCGGGGTGACGGCCTGCAAGAGTCGATGTCTCACTACCTGATCCAGCAGATCGCAGCCCTTCCCAACGTGCACGTGCGCACTCGCACCGAGGTGGTGGGCGCCAGCGGCAGTGACCACCTGGAGCGGTTGTCCCTGGCCGACCGAGCTGCCGGCACGGTCGAGGAAGTCGACGCGTCATGGCTGTTTATCTTCATCGGGGCCGCCCCCTGCACGGACTGGCTGGGCAAAGAGGTGCTACGGGACGAGAACGGGTTTGTACTGACCGGTCCCGACCTGCTTTCCAACGGGCAGCTGCCGCCCGACTGGCCCCTCGAACGACAGCCCTACTTCCTGGAAACGAGCGCGCCAGGGGTGTTCGCGGCGGGGGACGTGCGCGGCCAATCCGTCAAACGGGTGGCGTCCGCGGTCGGAGAAGGGGCGATGGCGGTGACCCTCGTGCACCGTTACCTGGAGTTGCTGTGAGCTCGGCGTCGACGGACCTCAGGGCGGAGCTGGGGGCCTGTTTCCTTTTCGAGAGTCTGAGCGACGAACAGCTGGACTGGTTGGTAGGGCATGGCACCGTCGAGACCTACGAAGCGGGCGTGAACGTCTTCGTGGAGGGACAGCCGGCCCACTGGTTCTGCGTCCTCCTGGACGGAGAGATCCAGTTGGTGAAGCGTCTGGACGGCGCCGACGTGGTCAGGACCACGGCCAGCCAGGCGGGCGCCTACAGCGGGGCGACCAGAGCGTTTGTCAGCTCGTCGGGCGATCAGACCTATGCCAACACTTTGCGGACAGTGACGCATGCGCGCCTGTTCCAGTTGCGGGCCGAGGACTTCGCTCAGCTGCTGAACACCTGGTTTCCGATGGCGGTGCACCTCCTGGACGGGTTGTTCCTGGGGATGACCAACTCGGAAGCCCTGGTGGGACAACGGGAAAAACTGATTGCCCTTGGTTCCCTTTCCGCCGGCTTGGCCCACGAACTCAACAACCCGGCCGCCGCCGAGGTCCGAGCTGCGGAGGCCGTCGGCGACCGGCTTCGGGAAGCCCGCCTGGCCATGGTCGACCTGGCCCCGATGATCGGAAGGGACGACCTCTCGAAGTTGCTCGACCTGCTCAACGAAGCGATCGGGCGGGCCCGGACTGCTCCGTCCCTCTCGACCCTGGAAGCCGGCGATCTCGAGGACGCCTTGGCGAAGAGCTTGCAGGACGCCGGTGTGGACGACCCGTGGCAGCTCGCTCCGGCCCTGGCCGCCGCCGGCCTCGACGATACGTGGCTGGAGAGAGTGCAAGCGGCCGCCGGCCCAGGCGCGGCCTTGGCCGTCCGCTGGATATCGCTTGGATTGGACATCGAGAGCTTGGTCAACGAGATCCGCAACTCGGCCGGCCGCATCTCCGAACTTGTCGGGGCCATGAAGGATTACAGCCACCTGGACAAAGCACCGCTCGACGACATCGATATTCACGCCGGGCTGGAGAGCACTCTGGTCATCTTCTCCCACAAGCTCAAAGAAGGCGTAAAGGTGGTACGCGACTTCGATCGCACCCTGCCCACCATCTGCGCCCGGGAGGGCGAGCTCAACCAGGTGTGGACGAACATCATCCACAACGCCATTGACGCCATGGAGGGCAAGGGAACGCTGACTATCCGCACGTTCCGGGAGGCGGACTGCGCGGTAGTCGAGATCGGCGACACCGGCCCGGGGATTCCCGCTGAGCTGCAACGGCGCATTTTCGAACCCTTCTTCACTACCAAGGACGTTGGACGGGGCACCGGGCTCGGACTCGACATCAGCTACCGCATCGTGGTTCGCCGGCACCACGGCGACATCCGGGTGGAGTCGGTGCCAGGGGATACCCGCTTCCAGGTCAGGTTGCCCATCAGTCAGCCGGCGGGAGCTTAAGGGAGGATGTCCAGGTACTCCTTGATGTCCCAGTCGCTGATGGTAGCGATGAAGCGTTCCCACTCGTCCCGCTTGTAGTGACTGAATACCCGGTACATCTCGCCCGGCAGAGCCGCTTTGACGATCTGGTCGGCTTCGAGGGCGTCGAGGGCTTCCCCGAGGGTCGACAGGATGCGCGCTACCGTCTTGCCGGCCGTGGTGCGATTCTGGAAGCCCCAATCGGCGAAGACCGGGGCCCAGAAACCGGCGTCCGCGAAGCGGCGGTAGGAGTTGACAGTGGGCGCGGTCACGGCGGTGAGCGTCGATCGCCGAGTGGGCCGGGAACCGTTTCTGCCGCGAGCGTTCCCGTGGCGTCGAACACGCCGATGTGGACCGCCTCGATGCCGTGTCGCTCCAACCAGGCACCGACAGCCGTGGGGTCGTCTACTTGAGCTACGTCGATCGGAAACGCAGTGAGTTTACTTTCTTGAAACAATGTTGGCTCCTGAGAAACACTACGACAGCCCGCCGGATCGATCAAGGGACCGGCTAGCGTCGATCGGTACGCGCCGCCTCCAGGAGTGCCCATGGCCGATCCGAGACCCAACCACGACCCTGCCGATACCGCGCCAGTGGACCAGAGGAGCGAGCCGAAAGCCTTCGGTGTCGCAGCCGACGACTACTTAGACGAGCAAGAGGCTGACTCGTTCCCGGCGTCAGACCCTCACTCCGATTGGGCCGGCCCCCCAACCTGACGGGCCGCTACACCGTCGCGGGGCACGGGGGAGCGGAGGCCGAGGCGGCGGCGAGAGCGGGCGCCTGACCCGGGCGGCTGGGGAGAAGGGCCGTGACGGCGACGGCGCCAGTCAGGCACACGCCGGCAGCCACGAAGCACGCGGCGTGCAGACCGACCATGAATGACTGCGTGACCGCGTGGCCGAAGGCCACCCCGGCGGCGCCCTGCAAGTGGGTGGCGACGGCCCGACCGGCCCCGAAACTGGTCGTGGCCCGATGGAGCAGCGCGGCCGGCACGGCGGAGGACCGGTCCAGGCTGTGGGCGTAGAGAGTCGAATAGACGCTGCCGAGAACGGCGACACCGAGGGTTCCACCGATCTCGCGGGTGGCGTCGTTGACTGCGCTGCCGGCGCCGGCCTGCTCGGGCTTGACGACTCCCATGATCGACTCGGTGGCGCCAGCGGACGTCAGCCCCATGCCCGTTCCGAGGAGAACCATCTGCGCCGCGATCAGGTCATATTTCACCAAGGAAGCCGACATGGCGATCCAGGCGAAGGCGGCCGCGAGGGACAGCAGCCCGCCGGCTACGACGGCCTTGTTGCCGAGTCGCACGAGCAGGCGGGACCCGACGATGGAAGAGACGGCGATGCTGAATGCCACCGGGAGGATCCGCACGCCCGTCGACAGGGGGCTGTAGTCACGCAGCTGCTGGAAATACTGGGTGATCAGGAAGATGAACCCGAACAGCGAGAAGAATGCGACGGTCACCGAGCCACTGGCCGCAGAGAACCGCAAGTTGGTGAAGAGGCCGACGTCGAGCATGGGGTCCTGGCGGCTGCGTTCCCAGCCTACGAACAGGACCACCACGCCGGCGGTCAGCAGGAAGCCGGCCATGCTGCGAGGGCTGAGCCAACCGTGATCAGGCGCCTCGATGATGGTGAACACCAGGCTGCCGAGGGCCACCACGGACAGCCCCAAGCCGGTGCGGTCGAGGGGCGCGCGGTCGGCCAGACGGGATCGGGGCACGACGAGCCAGGCGCCCACCAGGGCCACGATGGCGACGGGGATCAAGGCCAAGAAGACCGATCCCCACCAGAACCGTTCGAGCAGCGCGCCCCCGATCACCGGGCCAGTGGCGACCCCGAGCCCGGTCACCGCTCCCCACGCTCCGATCGCGGCGGCCCGGGCCCGGCGGTCCGGGAAGGTGTTGGTGATGATCGACAGGGTGGTCGGGTAGATCAGGGCGGCCGCGGCGCCCATGGCGAAGCGGACGGCGATGAGCTCGCCGACGTCCGTGCATAGGGCCGCCACCACGCTGGCGACTGCGAAGAGGCCGAGGCCGGCGCCCAGAGTTTCCCTGCGGCCGTAGCGATCGCCGATGTTGCCGCCGGCGAGGACGAGCGCGGCGAACGCCAGGTTGTAGCCGTCAACCACCCACTGGAGGGAACTGGTTCCGGCGCCGAGGCGGACGTTGAGCGTCGGGAGGGCGACGTTGACGATGGTGGTGTCGAGGTTGATGGCGTAAGCGGCCACCAACACGACAGCCAGTACGATCAGGGGCTGCCTCTTCGTGAATGTGGGCATGGTCAACATAGTGGTACCGTTTGTGGGCGGTGTCAACATTGGAGATAAAAATTCCCGAGCAACGCGCCTACCACCACGGTGACCTCAGGAACGCGCTCGTCGAGGCCGCCGTTGCCGCAGCCCGTCAACATGGCCCGAACGCGGTGCTGCTCAGGGACGTCGCCCGCCAGGTGGGGGTCTCGCACAACGCCGGCTACCGCCACTTCACCAGCCGGGAGGACCTCCTGTCGGCAGTCGCCGAGCAAGGCCTGGCGGAGCTGGCTGCCAGCATGCAGGCGGGCCTCGCCGCGGCTCCGAAGCGCCGCGACCCCAAGGCGCGGGCCCGCCAGCGGCTGCGCGCCATCGGGCGGGCCTACGTCAAGTTTGCCGTGTCCGAACCGGGACTCTTTCGGACGATCTGGGCCGCCGCGGCCGACCCGCCGACGCCGGATGGGGATCCGTCGGTTGCGGTCGCCTCCAATCCCTACCTGCTGCTCAACGCGGTTCTCGACGAGCTAGTGGCGGCCGGCGCCATACCCAAGGCCAGGCGGCCGTACAGCGAGACCGCGGCGTGGTCCGCGGTGCACGGGCTGGCGACCCTCGTGATCGACGGGCCGCTCCGCGGTATGCCGCCAACTCAACTCGATAAGACCCTGGACCGGCTCTGCGACGTGATCGACGCCGGGCTCTAGGGCCGGCCGGCGCCCGCACCTCAGCGACGCTGGCGCCGGGCCAGCTGATAGTCCCGACCAAACGGCAGAGGCGATGCCGCCCCAAAAACGGGATGTGGACCAGCAGGGGAAGCTGCCAGCCCTTCGCCACCACCAAGGCGGCATCCCCTCCGCCTCAAGTATGGGCACTCCACACTCCCGGGGCGTCAAGACGCTGGCGACACCCGAAAAATCTGCTCCCGCCTACGGCCTACCATCCGCACATGTTTCGTCAGCATCTTGACCCCCCTCGCCGCTCAGCTGCACGGTCACTACGTCGGTAGGGCGGCTGGAACATGGGGGATCTGGGCCTGCCGGCGTGGTGCCATACTTGGCGGGCGTGGCCGGATACAGCCAAACACCTCTTGCGTCGAAGCTCGGCATCAAGGACGGGACAACGCTGGCTCTGTTGAATGCGCCTCCCGGTCTGATCCAACACCCGGCGGGCGGCATCGTGAAGCTCCAGGCTCGGGGTCACGCCGACGTGGTCGTCGCCTTCTTCACCGAACGAGCGGAACTCGAGCGACGCATCCGTGTGCTGGAGAAGATGATCTTCCCCAATGGAGGGCTGTGGATCGCGTGGCCGAAGCGGGTGTCGGGTGTCGAGACCGATATCGTCGACGACGTCGTGAGGGAGGTGGCGCTTCCCCGGGGGCTCGTCGACACCAAGGTGTGCGCCATCGATGAGACCTGGACTGGCCTGCGGGTCGTCTGGCGTCGCGAGTGGCGCACGGCGAACGCAGCTGCCACCGCCTCCTCCCCCTCACGCGTGGCGCCCAGTCGCCAGCGCGCCGGTATGCCTCGCTGACATGCAGTCACTCGGCGCCGGCTGACCCGTCCCCGGCTGACCCGTCCAGTGTGACTCTCGGATACAACGGATACGCGGCAAGCAGCGCCGCGGCGCGGGCGCGGACCCGGTCGGCCACATCGGGGGCGAGCGCGTAGCGCGCCCGGGACGTGCCGCCGCTCGGGGCGGGTAGGGGAGCGGTTTCGGTGAGGACGTTGACGATCAACTCGGCGATCTCGTCCATCTCCGCGGTTCCCATGCCCAGCGTGGTCAGAGCCGGGGTGCCCAGGCGGACACCGGAGGTGTACCACGGTCCGTTGGGGTCGGTTGGGACGCTGTTGCGGTTGGTGACGATCCCGGCGTCGAGGAGGGCCGCCTCGGCCTGGCGGCCAGTCAGGCCGTAGGCACGGGTGTCGATGAGCACGAGGTGGTTGTCCGTGCCCCCGGTGACCAGAGTGGAACCGCGGCGCAACAGGCCCTCGGCCAAGGCCTTGGCGTTGTCAACGACGCGCTGGGCGTACCACGCGAAATCAGGTTTCCGGGCTTCGGCGAGCGCCACCGCCTTGGCCGCCATGACGTTGGCGAGCGGCCCACCGAGCACCATCGGGCAGCCCCGGTCGACGTGCTCGGCCAGATCGCGGTTGCACAGCACTAGTCCACCGCGGGGCCCCCGGAGGGATTTGTGGGACGTGGACGTGACGATGTGGGCGTGGGCGACGGGCTCGAAATCGCCGGCGAGTACCCGACCAGCCACCAGCCCGGCGAAATGGGCCATGTCGACCATGAGCGTGGCGTCGACTTCATCCGCGATCTCTCGCAGGATGGCGAAGTTGATCAGGCGGGGATAGGCGGAGTACCCGGCCACGATGATGAGCGGACGGAACTCGCGGGCCAAGCGGCGCACCTCGGCGTAATCGAGCAGACCCGTCTCGCTATTGGTCCCGTAGCTGCGCTGGTCGAACATCTTCCCCGATATGTTGCGGCGGAACCCGTGCGTGAGGTGGCCGCCGGCGTCGAGGGACATGCCGATCATGCGTTGGTTGCCCAACGCCCGCCGGAGGTGGTCCCAGGCTCCACGGTCGAGGTCGTCAACAGAGGCGGCTGCGGCGTCGACGAGGGCAGGAGCTTCGACCCGCTGCGCCAGCACGGCCCAGAACGCCACCAGGTTGGCGTCGATCCCCGAATGGGGCTGCACGTAGGCGTGGTCTGCGCCGAAAAGGGCACGGGCGTGATCGGCTGCGAGCTGCTCGATGGTGTCGACGTTGTGGCAGCCGGCGTACATCCGCCGGCCGATCGTGCCTTCGGCGTACTTGTCGCTGAACCAGTTGCCCATGGCGAGTAGCACCGCCGGCGAGGCGTAGTTCTCACTGGCGATCAACTTGAGCGAGCCGCGCTGATCGGCCAGCTCGGACCGGATCGCCGCCGCGACGTTGGGTTCGGCGGCGGCGACAACCTCGAGCGCGGCTCGGAAGGCGTGAGATTCACGGGTGGTTGCGGCGGTTGTGGCGGTTGTGGCGGTTGCGTTGGGGATAATCGTCGGCATCGTGGCCTCCTGGTCGTATTGGCTACGCCCAGGCGCACGGCTCACGTCGCGATGACGAGGTCGCTCCCCGGTGGTGCGCCACCCAAGCGCCAGTCACGACCCAGCGGCCACAGTAGCTGGCTGGAACCAACTGCCGACGGAGGTTACGAGGCCGGCTGGCCTCACTTGGGTGCGGTTGGCACCCTTGGGTGGGCTGAGCCATCGAATCGAGGGCTAGACCCACCCAAGTAGGCAGATCGCACCCAACTAGCCAGACCCACCCAAATATGATCGGTGGCCTTATGGCAGATGACCTCATCGACCCGACCGCGTCACCCAGCGGGACTGGTTGTCTCGAGTGCCTCGCGGAGGATGGTTGGTGGTTCCACCTTCGTCGTTGTGCGGGCTGCGGCCACATTGGATGTTGCGACAGCTCCCCGAAGCAGCACGCCTCCAAGCACGCCCGGACATCCGGCCACACCCTGATCCGAAGCTTCGAGCCCGGCGAGGACTGGTTCTGGGACTACGGGACTGAGCAGTTCGGGGACGGACCACCGCTGGCTCCGCCCCTGCACCACCCACTCGATCAGCCGGTGCCGGGTCCAGCCGGTCGGGTGCCGCCGGACTGGACGGGCCATCTCCATTAGCCGGCCGTGCAAGCCGAGCCGGTAGCCATGCCGAGGGGTCCGGCAGCCCCCGGCCGGTAGCCACGCCGAGGAGGAACCCGGCGAGACCAGGGCTTGGTCTGGCCTACGGCAACAGACCAAGCCCTCGCCTCGCCCGGCCCTTCTCAAACGGGATCGCGGCCGTTGGTCACCCGCGACGTTGCGGGGCGACGATACGTCTCGGCCTTCTTGGTAGCAAACGGCGTTATTGGTAGCGAGCGGGACCAAGAACAGGACCATGAACGGCCACTGTCGCTACCAAGAACCCCGATGAGACTAAGAAGTAGGAGTGAAACTACATGGAGTATATTGAAAGGGGCAAACGTACACGTACTCGGGCCGCAGCGCCGGATGCAGCAGCGCCGGCGCAACCGCACAACGGCGCATTGGCGCGACCGACGAACGGACCCGCCAATGCCAGGGACCGGCCCCGTCACATTGGAAGACGGGGGCCGGCGCGACGAGGGCGCGGTCTGTTGCCGTAGGCCAGATCACGCTCTCGGCGGGCCGGACCCTCGTCGGCCAGGCCACGCCCTCCCGGCGGCTACTAGGTTAGGTGCGGTCCGACAGCAGGAACGCAGAGGAAGGGGGTTGAGGTGGCAGATAAGTCTCCCCGCAAGAACGTGTCCAAGAAATCTGGCAAGTCGCTCAAAGAGAAGCGCCAGGAGAAGAAGGACAAGCAGCAGGTTCGCAAAGGTCTCTCCACCTGAGCTGTCCGTGAGTTGTCCCTGACCCGGGCCAGGGACCGGTGTCCCATCCCCGGCGCGAGAAAAGGCAAGCTGGTAGCCGATGGAGTGGCGTGAGCTCGACCACTGGCTCTGCAACAACCTGTTGCCGACGATCGTCCTCCTCCTCGGCGCGGCCCTCGTCGGGCGCCTGGTGCGCTGGCTCGCGGCCAGATACCGGGAAGCGCTGGACCGTGAGGTCCGCGACCTCATCGAGGGTGGGGGTGTGGTCTCCGAGCGGACCAAGCGGGCTCGGGCTGTGGGACAGGCGGTCGAGTGGTCGACCATGTCGCTCGTCTATTTCCTCGCCGGACTCCTCGGCCTACGTCAACTCGGGATCCCCCTCACCAGCCTGGTCGCCCCGGCCACCGTCGCCGGGGTGGCGATCGGGTTCGGCGCCCAGCAAGTGGTCGGCGACCTCCTCGCTGGCTTCTTCTTGTTTACGGAGCACCAGTTCGGGGTGGGCGACCTGATCCGGCTGTCCACTGCTGGCCAGCTGACCGGCATCAGCGGGACTGTGGAGGAGCTGACCCTGCGGGTAACGAAGTTGCGCAACCAGCAAGGGGAGCTGATCGTGATCCCCAACAGCGCCCTGCGACAGGTCACCAACCTGTCGAAGGACTGGTCCCGGGTGGTCGTCGACATACCGATCCCCGTGGAAGAGGACTTGCGGCGGGTCATCACCCTCATCGGCGACGTGGCATCCCGCATGGCCGCTGAGGACACGTGGCGGGCCCAGATCATCGGCGAACCGGTGGTGGCCGGGGTGGAGACGATCGAGGTCGGCTACGTCCAGTTGCGCCTGCTCGTCCGGACCCTTCCCGGACGGCAGTTTGACGTAGGCCGGGAATTGCGGTTGCGGGTGGCTCTGGCGCTGCGCCAGGAGCAGATACGGACCCCGGCGGAGCCGACGGCGACGACCACGACGACCACCAGCTCATGAAGCCGGCCGCGATCATGGCCGCCCTGCGGCGACCGCTCTCGACCCGGATTCGAATCCGACGCTCGACCGTCCTCCTGCTGGTGTTGTTCCTCGGGCTGGGCTACCTCTGGCTGCACGTCAAGAGCTCGCCGCCGTCGCATACGGTCATCTACCCGTCTTTGTCGACGACCCCTCCGGCCAAATCGACGACGACCACCCGGCCGCGGGCTACGACCACGACCACTCGTCCGTCGGGGTCAACCACGAGCACGAGCACGACCACGACCACCACACCGTCGACCGCCACTACCTCGCCTACCTCGCCTACCTCGTCGACCACCACCACGACGCTCGCGACGGGATCGTCGACCACCACATCGACACCGTCGCCCACGACGATCGGCACCGGCGGCTGAAGACTGGCGGCTGAAAGTGAGCCGCGTGGCCGGCGACGGCTGGCGCCGGAGGGGTGCCGGCGGCTGAAGTCAGCCGGGTGCTCGGCGCCGGCGCGCGACATCGCGCCGGCGAGCGACGTCGCGGCGGCAACCGGACAGGACTACTGTTGTCGGCACTCGGTCGACCCCATGCTCCATCGATCGCAGCGACCCCGCCCGGACTTCGCGTGGCCCAGCCGGAAGCCCAAGGGAAGGGGAACACGCGATGCAGGAGATCCTGGACCGGCGGTCGGTGCCGGACGGCCCGGAGGGCGACCCGGCACAGCTCCAGGCCGGCGGTCTGGTGCAGCAACTGAGCGCGGCGGCGTTGATCTGCCTGCCGTTGGGCGGGGTGATATACGCCGGGGTCCGTCTATGGGGCCACGGCATCGGGTGGCTCGATCTGGGGTTGGCGGTAGGCATGTACTTTTTTACTGGCTACGGCTTGGCGGTGGGCTTCCACCGGATGTTCACTCATGCCAGCTTCCGGCCCGCTCGGGCCTTGAAGATCACCTTGGCCATCGCCGGCTCAATGGCGATCGAAGGATCGCTCTTCACCTGGGTTGCCCAGCACCGTCGCCATCACGCCTATGCCGATCGGGTCGGCGACCCGCACTCGCCTTGGCGGTACGGAACCGGTGTCTGGCCCCAGTTCAAGGGGTTGTGGCATGCGCACGCCGGCTGGTTCTTTGTCGCGAATCCTTCGGAGCCGGAGCGCTGGATCCCGGACCTTCTCGACGACAAGGACCTGCGCTTCGTCTCCCGCACCGCCGCGCTGTGGTCGGTGCTCTCGCTCCTGCTGCCCTTCCTGGTCGGGCTAGCGGTCACCCGCACCCTAATCGGCGGGATGCTGGCCCTCCTGTGGGCCGGCGCGGTCCGCGTGGCCGTCCTCCATCACGTCACGTGGGGGGTCAACTCCTTCGCCCACATGTTCGGGAGCCGGCCCTACCGGACCCGCGATCGCAGCGCCAACGTGGCTCTGCTCTCCGTCCTCAGCTTCGGCGACTCGTGGCACAACGCTCATCACGCCTATCCCGCGCTCGCCCGTCACGGCGTCGACCGCTGGCAAATCGACTCGGCTGCGGTGTTGATCCACTGGTTCGAGCGGTTGGGCTGGGCCGAGGACGTCAAATGGCCGCAGGCATCGAAGATCGCAGCCCGTCGACTGGCTTGAGAGCTTTGGCCGGTAGGATGACTGTGCGGTCGGGTGCTTACCCGCCGAAACGCCAGGTGAGCCCGACACGGGCTCCTGGGAGGTAGGACCATGACGGAGCCGTCGGAAGCGCTTGACGGCGAGGTGCTTCGCCTGCGCAGCAGCGGGCGCGCCTTCGCTCGCATCAGCCGTGACTTGGAGTTGGAGCGCCCGGTTGACGCCCAACGAGCCTTCCAGAGAGCGGTTCGCCGCCTACCGGTAGGCGAACAGGACCAAGTGCGCCAGCAGGAGTCATCCCGCCTCGACCGGCTCGCGGAGCGAGTCAATGCCGATACCACCAAGCCCGCCGAAGATCGCACCCGTCGACTGGCTGCCATCGAGCGACTCCGCGGGTTGCTGGCTATCGATCCCGTGTAGTGGTGGCGATCGGCGCGACTGCGCACGGGGACTCCTCGTCGAGTCCAGACCTGGTACGGCTGTACCTCGACGAGATCGGGCGATACCCGCTGCTGACCAAGGCCGAAGAGGCCAGCCTGGCCCAAACGATGGACACGGGCCGAGCCGCTCGTCAACGTCTCGACACGGGCAGGCTGGTCGCCCTCTCCACCGTCGCCGAACGGATCGCGGCCGAGGACCTGGTTCGCCAGGGTGAAGAGGCCGCGACCGAGTTCGTGCAAGCCAACCTCCGTCTGGTGGTCTCGGTGGCCCGTAGATATCGGGCATCGGAGGTGGCCCTCATGGACTTGATCCAAGACGGCAACCTGGGCCTGATGCACGCAGTGGAGAAGTTCGATTGGCGCCGCGGGTTCAAGTTCTCCACCTATGCCACTTGGTGGATCCGCCAATCCATCAGCCGGGGCGTCGCCAACACGAGCCGTGCCATCCGTTTGCCAGTGCACGCGGCCGATCTGGCCACCAGTGCCCGCCGGGTGCGGCACGAGATGATCCAACGGGACGGCCGGTCGGTCACGCTCGCAGAAATGGCGCGGGAGTTGGAGGTCTCGGAGACCTACCTGGCTGTGGTGTTGAACACGTCGGGCTCACCCCGTTCTCTATCGGAGATCCTCGGTGACACCCGTGACCTCGAGCTGGCGGACATGCTCGGCGATACCAGTGCTGTCTCTCCCGCCCAAGCCGCGGTCGACAGCGCCATCACCAGCGAGGTGGACATCCTCATGGGCGGTCTTGATAACCGGGAGCGGGAGGTGTTGCGCTTGCGCTTCGGTCTCGATTGCGGCGAGCCCTGCACCCTCGAGGAGGTCGGCGTCCGCTTTCATCTGAGCCGGGAGCGGATCCGCCAGATCGAGCGCCGGGCTCTGTCAAAGCTGCGCGATCCAGTGATCGTAGAGAGAGCCCGGGGGCTGCTCGAAGGTTGATCGGGCCACGCCCGGCCCGGCGGCTGCTCGAAGGTTGATCGGGCCACGCCCGGCCCGCCAAATCCGGCTAGTAGTTGTCTGCCACTAAGGTGTCGCTACCGTCAAGTGACCGGTCCGGGTGGCCGGCGAAGGAGGGAACATGGGCCAGCAGGTCCCGTTGGTCGACTACCTGGTGCTCGGCGATCGTCCGCACCTGGTAGCCCGGCAGTGTGACGCGTGCGGAGCCCGGTTCTTCGATCGCCGCAACGCTTGTGCGTCGTGCGCCCAGACCGAGTTCACCGGTGTGGACGTGCCGACGGAAGGCGAGTTGCGCACGTTCACGATCGTGGCCTACGCCGCGCCCGGGGTGCCGGTCCCGTTCGTAGCCGGCGTCGTCGACTGCGACGGCACCAGCGTCCGCGGCAACGTGATCAACGTGACTCCGGATCCCGAGCACGTCCGGACGGGCATGAAGGTCCAGCTGGCGACGTACGTCGTCGGGACGGATGACGAAGGGACCGAGGCCGTCGGCTTCGGCTTCGAACCAGTGGAGGTTGACTGATGGCAAGTGACGACATCTGGATTCTCGGCATCTACATGACCAAGTTCGGGAAGCACCCGAACCTCGATACCGTCGACCTGGCCGCCGAGGCCGCCATGGCCGCGATGTCGGACGCCCAGGTGTCGGTCCGGGATATCGGTGTCCTGGCCGCCGGCAACCTCATGTCACCAGGGGGCGGAATCGGCCAGCAACTGCAGAAGCAGATCGGCCAGACGGGCATACCGGTGTACAACGTCGCCAACGCCTGCGCCACCGGGGCCACCGCCCTGCGGACCGCCATCATGGCGGTCAAGGCCGGCGAGTGCGACATGGGCTTGGCCGTGGGGGTCGAGAAATTGGCCGGCGCCGGCCTGCTGGGTGGCGGCGGGCGAGCCAAGTCTGACCACAACGTCTACGAGCCGCACGGTCGCTATGGGGCAGTCGCCACCATCGACGGACGCATCGGGACCGAGACCATGCCGGGGGTGTTCGCCCAGATCGGCATGGAGTACGGGCACCGCTATGGAGGCGCCTCGTTCGAGATGTTTGCCCGCATCAGCGAGAAGAACCACTCCCACTCGACGCTCAATCCGTTGGCTGCCTACAGCAAGCGGATGAGTCTGGAGCAGATCATGGGCGACGTCATGATCGCCTACCCGAACACCCGACCCATGTGCTCGGCGAACTGCGACGGCGCGGCCGCCGCGGTGGTGGTGTCCGGGGCCAAGCTCAAGACCCTCGGCCCGGACCAGCAGAGGCGTGCGGTCAAAGTCTCCGCCTCCATCCTGACCACCGACCCGTGGGAGGAGGCGTGCCAGGTGCTGCCCGATGTCAACACCTTGACGCGCAACGCCGCTCAACAGGCCTACGCCCAGGCGGGCGTGGCGCCGGAGGACCTGGACCTGGTGGAGTTGCATGACTGCTTCGCCACTGCCGAACTGGTGCACTACGACAACCTGATGCTCTGCGCGCCGGGCGAGGCGGTCCCGTTCTTCGAGTCGGGCGCGACGTGGCGGGACGGGTCCAAGCCGGTCAACGTTTCCGGCGGGCTGCAGTCGAAGGGTCATCCGATCGCGGCGACCGGTATCGCCAACATCTGGGAGGTCTGCCACCACCTGCGCGGGGAGGCCGGCGACCGCCAGATCCCCGACGCCAAGGTCGGGCTCGCCCATGTCATCGGCCTCGGCTCCGCCTGCGGAGTGCACATCCTGGAGCGCTCGGCCGCCTGACGCTCCCGGTCCAGGCTGCCGCCTGGGTCCCCGATCGCGGCCGCGGGGCATCGTAGTATTTCGGGTATGAACGAAGCCCAAGCCGAGGCCGGTACGCCGAGCCCGGACGACACCGCCGCCTTCCAGCGCTTCTACGCCGAGGCCCCAGCCCAGCCGGCGAAGCGTCCGACGCGCGGCATGTTGTACCGCGTCCTGATCGGGTGGTGGCGCGACGCCCGCTAGCGGCCGTGGATGCCGACGAGGGGTTACAGCAGACGCTGCAACGATTTGCCGATTTGGTCATGCGGGGGGAGCCCTGCCTGACGGGCGAGGAATTGGCGGCGCGGGCGGGCGTCGACCTCGAGCTGGCTCGCAAGCTGCGACGGGCGATGGGTCTGCCCGATGTCCCTCCAGGGGAGCGGGTCTTCTACGAGGAGGACCTCGAAGCGCTCCGTCACGCTGACGCGCTCATCCGGGACGACCGCCTGGAGGACAGCGAGGTGCTCCACCTCACCCGGACGGTCGGGTTGGCCGTGGCCCGTATGGCCGACGCCGCGGTCGGCTTTTGGGCGGATCGCGATACCGGGAGAGGGCGAGAGGCGGATCTGGACGAGTCCCCTGGCCTAGGCGCCCTCTTCGACCCGAGGCGCATCGACGACCTCGAGCAAGTCGTGTTGTACCTGCTGCGCCGGCACCTGCTGGATTCGGTGACGCGCCGGCTGACCACCGCCGACGGGTCGGAATCGTCCATCAACACGGCCGTGGGCTTCGCGGACCTCGTCGGGTTCACGTCGTTGAGCGCGCAGTTGAGCGACCGGGAGACGGCGGAGTTGATCGAGCGATTCGAGACGCTGGCCAATGACCGGGTCGTCGGCGGGGGAGGGCGGGTCATCAAGATGATTGGTGACGAGGTGATGTTCAATGCCGACCCAGCCGGTGTGGGAGAGATCGCCTTGTCGCTGTCCGAGTCATTCGCTTCCCCGGATCTGCCCTCCGTGCGGGTCGGGGTGGCCTCGGGCCGGGTGGTGGCGCAGTCGGGCGACCTGTACGGACCGGTGGTCAACCTGGCCGCCCGGGCGACGGTGGCGGCCCGCCCAGGCACCGTGCTCGTCTCGCCGTCGCTGGCTGAATTCCTCCGCGACGACGACCGGTATGGGCTGGTGTCCCTACGGCCCCAGCGCCTCAAGGGGATCGGCGCGGTGCCGCTGTGGGTCCTGCGGCGGGCCAACCGCAGGCCGGCGGCGGCTACTTCCAGAGGTGCTGCGTAAACTGACAACTCTCCCGGAAGTCGGTACCGGGGTCGTCCAAGCGGTCGTAGCTGGATTGCAGGCCGATCCGGCCCGGCCCGGACACGCGCAGCCACAGGTAGCGGTTGCCCCAGGTGCGCCAGAGCTTCATCCCGGCCGCCGGGAACTCGACGTGCATCTGGATACCGACGGAGGGGTCCTTGAAGAGGAACGCCGGCGGCTTGACGAGGATCTGCTCGCCTTCGGCGAGATCGCGAACGAAGGCATTGCCCCCGCACTGGACGAACACGACGCCTGGCTTCTCGTCGGCGGCGAAGCGGTCGACGTGCCAGCCGGCGGGATAGTAGGTCTGGTCCTGGTTGGCCTGCCGGTCATCGCGCCGTCCGGCGCTGCCGCCGAGGGCTCCGCCCAGGGCGCCGCCGAGCCCTCCTCCGAGGCCACCGCCGCCGCCCCCGCCGGCGAGGTCCAGACCCATCTTGAGGAGTCCGCCGGCCCCGGACTGCATGCCGTCGGCCTCACCCCGGGTCGTAAACCAGATGCCACTGTCGTACCACTCGTAGCCCACTCCGAGGGAGGCGGCGACCAGCTGGTGCTCCCGGACGTCGACGGCGGCGCCGGCCTGGACAGGCAGCGCCAGCATCTCGCCGGCAATGTCGTGGGAGAAGGAGATGGTCCCGGGCCCGGACGCCTCCATCATCACGACCGGCAGGCCGGCTCGCATGCGCTCCCAACCGTGGCGAAGCGACATGTTGGTTACCTGGACCCCGGGTTCTTGCCAGAGGAGGGTGTAGCCCGGGAAGAAGACCCCTTCGCCGGCGGCGAGCCGGACGTCCGCGGCCGGAACCAGCTTGCCCATGATCTGGGCCGAAGACTGCCCCATCTGGATTCGGGTCATGTCGGGTATGGCTGGCATCTCCGTCCACCCGGACGTGGTGGTGCGACGGGTGACATCGACGGGTGCCCCACAGCTGGGACAGGTAGCACCCGCGCCGGTGGAAGTGATCCGGCAGTACGGGCAGTTGTACTCGGTGGTGGCTTCGGTCATCTCAACCCGACTTCTGGTCCATGTACATGGACTGGATCCCGACCCGACCCGGGCCGGTCACGCGCATGAGGGTGAGCCCGGGTCCGGTGAAGACGCCCGATGCGGTCTGCATCACGTCGCCCGAGAGGAGACCACCTATGCCCTCCTTCTTGAGGGCCCGGGCCGCTTTGAGGCCGGCCAACCCGCGGCTCGCGATGCTCTTGGCGCCCGCCCCGATCGAGGAGCCTTCCCCGTCGCCCTTTGTCGAAAGCTTGTGGGTCACCGTCTCGACCGTGACTGCCGCGTCCTTGTACAGGAAGCCCCCTGGTTCGATCTGGATCGTCTCGCCCTCACCGAGGGTCCGGGCGAAGACATTGCCGTAGCCGTGCAAGACCAGCAACCCGGACCCCTCCGACGCCTTGAACCGGTCCAGGTACATGCCAGTGCCGGCGGCGAGGGTGGCCTTCAGGCCTCCCAGCTTCTCGAAGCTGTAGGTGAGGCTGGAGGTGGCCACGATCATGGCGTTCTCGCGGACGTCGAGCTCGACGCCCGAGTCGACGGGCAGGACCACCAGTTCACCCGGGGCATCCCGGGAAAATGACACCCGTCCCGGGCCGCGAGCGACACTCAGCACGAACGGGAGATCGCCCACCAGCCGTTTCATGCCGCCCGGCGCGGTCATGACGGACATGAAGACGTTCTCATCCTTCCAGAGCATGACGTGGTGCTCGAAGAAGACCGTCTCGCCGGCACCGAGGTTGACGTCAGCGACGGGGACCACGGTGCCGTCGATCTGAAAGACGCTGGCCCCGAAGGTGATCTCGGTCAGATCCCGGAGGCGGGGCGCCTGGCGCCAACCCGAATCGGATACCAGGTCGCGCACATCGAGAGGGGCTCCGCAGCGCTCGCACGTCTTGGCCGAGGCCGGGCTCTGAGCTCGACACCACTTACAAGCCAAGCGCTGGTCTACGTCGGTCACCCGCCACACAGTAAACGCTTCTGGCTGAGGGAGTGAGCGGCGATGTGCGATCGGTCAACTGGCTCAAGGGGTCGCGACCTGCCGACCTGGACGCAGTAGTACTCTGGCGTAGGGATATGGAGGGAATTGTCGTATCTGGGGTATAGGGGGGATATTGAGCTGTTGGTACCAATGAGCCGTTCTTGTCTGGCCACCTTCGGGCAGGAGGTGGAGCGCGGCGTGTCGAATCCCTTGGTGCGACATGCGTCACACGGTTCGACGGGTCGCACGAGCAGCGATGACCACGGGGGTGGTTCGTAGAGTGAGTGCCAATCGAGGACGACGCCGGCTGCGGTGGATGATCGGAGCCGGTTCGAGCGCCCTGGTCATCGCCGGCGCCCTGAGCCTGGCGGTTGGATCGAGTGCCGAGGCTGCGGTTTCGCCAGGCACGGGCAGCTCGTACGCCCAGGCGCTCCAGGACCAGCCCCACGATGGCTCGCTGGCAGTCGGAGTGGTGCTCGGCGAGGCCCTCGCCGGCCACACCAACGGCTCGGCCCGCGCCCAGTCCCAAGGAGTCGACCTGGGCGCCATCGGGACGTCACTGACCAGCTTCAACTGCGGCTCCTCGCCGACACTCACCCCCGCGCAGATCCCCGAGCCGCTCGAGACCGAGACCGGCGAGGCGGGCGCGGCCGCGGGCATAACCCAGACTGCCACCACCACCGGGCTCGTCGGGAACCCGCCGCCGTCGTTTGGGAGCACGGAGTTCGTCCAGGCCAACGGCACGCCCTACGGGGAGGCCGACACCACTTTCGGGCCGGTTAATGCCGGGGCGTTCAACGTGTCGGGGATGACGACCAAGGCGTGGTCCGGGATCGTCAACGGGGTTCGTGAAGCCGGCGCCACCTCTGACATCAGTGCGCTCAACCTGGTCGACGGCGTCGTGCAGATCAGCGGGCTGCACTGGCAAGTGCTGTACCCGTCCGGGGGCTCAACTCCGCCAAGCGGGTCGTTTAGCATCGGCAAGCTGGTGGTCGACGGTACGCAGGTGGCGGCGCCCGACCTATCGTCGGTGACGTCCTTCGCCAACACCCTGCTCGCCTCCTTGGGCATCACGATTGTCCCGCCCGCCGTGAGCCTCCAGTCAGGGATCGAGTCCGTCAGCCCCCTCCAGATCGAAGTGGTTCCCAACACCAACCGTGACGAGGTCCTCAACGACGTCCTCAACGGAGTATCCCCCCTCCTCAACCCCCTGCTCACCGGGCTCGAGAACGGCTTCACCCCGTCGGAGCCATCCAGCCTCGTCAGCACGCTGTGCCAGTCGGACACGCCCATCACCGTGGCCGACGTCGCCATCGCCTCGGTCAACGGGGGCGGCTACTACACCACGGCCCTCGGAGGCGTCAATGCCACCAGCGGGGCCACTCCGACCAACCCGTTCAACCTCAGTCTGCCGAGCCTCCTCGGCGTGAGTACTACGAAGTTCGTCCCCGGGACCGAGGCCGTGGCCGGCACTCCCGCCACGCCGGGCACGCCAGGCACGCCAGCCGTGGCCGCGACCCCCGGGTCATCCCAGCCGATAGACAGTTCGCCGCCGACGGACCCCTCGTCTGGCGGGTCGACTGTTCCCACTGCTTCGACGGACACCACCACTCCTGCTGCGGCCGCTCCGACTGTCACGGCCGCCGCGGTCGGTCATGCACCGGGCGGACCCCTCCTGGCGATCGGGCTCGGCGGTCTGGCGTTGGTGGCCCTGCTCGCCGAAGGAGACAGGCGGATGATGCGAAGAGCCCAGCACACCGTCAACTTCGACCACTTCGAGGAGTAACTCGCGACCATGCCCGCGTCACCGAACGGCCCACCGGGCAATGGCACCGCGCCGTCCCGACCGCCGACCAGCTACTTCAGCGTCTGGCATCGGCTGTTCCGCGGCTACGGCCCCGTGGCCATCCTCGCCGCCTTGGTCGTCATCGTGGCGCTGGCCGTACCCAGCAAGGTGCCGAAGACATCCAACGCGGCGTCGGTCGGCACCGGCGCCAGCGGTTCCGGCAGCAGCGGGCTTTCGTCCGGGTCGGGCGCAGGTTCGGGGTCGGGCGCGGGTTCTGGGTCGGGCGCGGGCAGTGCCGGTTCGAGCAGCGGCGGTAGCAGTGCCACCAAGGGTCTTACCGCGTCGGGCGCGGGCTCGGTCGGGACCGGCACCGGAGGGAAGGCCGGGACCGCCGGCTCGGCCGGATCGGCCGGAAGCGCCGGCCACACGGTCACCGTCCCTGGGGTGACTGGCGCCTGCGCGGGCCAGAGCGAACAGGTCCCCGGCGATCCGTATTCTCCTCCGTGCATCACCTTCTCCGGCAACAACGGTGGAGTCACGACCAAGGGCGTCACCGCCTCGACAATCACCGTGTCGGTCCGTCTCACGACGGACCAGTCGTTCCAGCAGACCCTGGCCCAGTTGGCCGGGGCCTCGCTGCGCGACACCAACGCGGACAACGAACGGACCATCCTGGCTTTGGCCCAGTACTTCAACAACCACTTCCAGTTCTACGGGCGCAAGATCAAGATCGTCTTCTATACTGGCCAGGGCAGTCTGACCAACGAGCTGCTCGGTACTGGCCAGGCCCAGGCCGAGGCCGACGCTACCACCGTGGCCCAGCAGATCAAGGCGTTCGCCGACATCACTGCCGAGTCCGAACCCTACTCCCAGTCACTCGCCTCGCAGCACGTCATGGCCTTTGGCGACCCGTATCTGTCGCGCCAGTATCATCAGATGAACGCCCCCTACACCTGGTCGACCGACACCGATGGCACCGATGTGGCCAGCCTGGCGGCCGAATATGCCGTCAAGAAGCTGTGCCCAGGGGATCCGGTGGCGGCGTACGCCGGGGGCAGCCTCCGCAGCGTCCACCGCAAGTTCGCCCTGCTCGCCCCCGAGAACTCGTGGTACCAGACATCGGTCGACGTGGCCCAGGGGATCATGCAGGCAGCAGGTTGCCCGGTCTCCAAAATCATCTACA
>Ga0302325_10001402_pt1 | contig 61532 bp, 30 predicted proteins | sample Palsa_T0_2_FD_201948 | JGI IMG/M metagenome (GOLD analysis project Ga0302325, IMG submission 201948) | Peat permafrost microbial communities from Stordalen Mire near Abisko, Sweden - Palsa_T0_2 | ecosystem: Environmental > Terrestrial > Soil > Palsa > Peat permafrost | place: Sweden: Abisko...
ACGTCGAGGAGATGCCGACCATGCCCACGATCCTGCGGCCGGAACTGCCGCCTGAGGTGGACGAGGTGTTCGGCCGGGTGCTGGCCAAGCGGCCCGATGAGCGTTACGGGAGCTGCCGGGAGTTCGTTGAGGCCGCCCGCCACGCCCTGGGCATTCCGGACACCGGATCGGCGGCCTACTCCTCCCCTGCTGCCTCCCCCGGCGCTTCCTCCCCCGGCGTCCTGACGGACGCCCCGCGGCCAAGCTTGCCTCCCTACAGCCAGCCGCAGAAGTCGGCCTGGTGGAACAGTGCGCCCAGCCAGCCGGACGCGGGCGCTCCAGTCGCAGCTGATAGCAGCGCCGCGGCTGAGTCAGGGTCCCGGCCGCCAGGTGGCAACACGATGACTTCCCACCGCCGGCCGCGTGGCCCCGCTGACGCCGGCGATCCCGACCGGGCCGGCGGCACCCCGCCTCCTGCGGGCCGGCCACCGCGGCGCCGCTGGTACTCGCAGCCGGCCTGGCTCGCGGCCCTGATCGTGCTGGTCCTCGTCGGCGCCGGGGCGGGGACCTGGGCTGGGCTGCACGGCGGCTCGAAGCCGAAGGCGGCCGCCAAGATGGGCATGGCGCCCATGCCCGCCACAACGAAGGCGACGGTCAGTGCGCTGATGACCGCGGTCAAGGTGGCGAACGAGAGCCCGGGATCGATCGGCAAGCTGCCGACGTCTACCTGCAAGCAGCTAAGCTCCGCCAAGGTAACGTGCACCAGCCCGTCCCTCGGCGTCAGCTCAGTCGGCTTCCAGACCTATCCCAGCCTGACCGCCTTGTACGCCGCGTACACGGCTCAGGTGAAAAGCCTCAACAACGGCAAGTTCCAGGAGAACTTCAACGACTGCGGCGCCGGGGCAACCTTCGGCGAGGTCGGCTGGAATCACCTGTTGCAGCATCCGAAGACCTATTCGGTCGCCCAGATGAGCATGGGCAAGGTGACCGAAGACCAGGCCGCGGGCCGGGTGTTCTGCACGTACACGGGTGGCTATGAGTACATGCTCTGGACTCAGGACGCCGGCAACATGCTGGCCCTGGTGGTCGGCCCGGTGCACAACGACGTGTGGCTCTGGTGGGCCGCGGTGCACCACAACATCGGCCTGGGCGGGTCGAAGCCGATGGACATGGCCGGCATGTGAGGACCAGGTCCCGCTCGCGGGGGCCTGTTTCTACCGGTACTACCGAGCGCTCCAGCCGCCGTCCAGGACCCAGGACGAGCCGTTGGCGAAGGAGGCCGGGCCAGAGCACAGGAAGGCCACGAGCTCGGCGACCTCGGATGGCTCGATCAGCCGCTTGATGGCCGGCTCGGTCAGCATGATCTCCTCCACCACGTTCTGTTCGGAGATGCCATGGACCCGTGCCTGGTCCGCGATCTGCTTTTCCACCAGCGGCGTGCGGACAAAGGCGGGACAGACCGTATTGGAGGTAACGCCGTGCGGTCCGCCCTCGAGCGCGGTCACCTTGGACAGGCCCTCCAGGCCGTGCTTGGCGGCAACGTAGGCGCTCTTATAAGGAGAGGCCCGAAGGCCGTGCACCGAGGAGATGTTGATGATCCGGCCGAATCCCTGCTCGTACATATGCGGGAGAGCGGCCCGGGTCAGCAGGAACGGGGCTTCGAGCATGACCGCGAGCAGCAACCGGAACATCTCAGGCGGGAACTCATGAAGCGGGGCCACGTGCTGCAGGCCGGCGCAGTTCACCAAGATGTCGGCCTGGCCTGCTACCGCCGCGGCATCGAAGTCGGCGGCCAGGTCCACCTCGACCGCGCGCCCCGCGATGCGGTCGGCGACCGCAGCGGCGGCGGCGATGTCCCGGTCGGCGACGACCACGTCGGCACCGGCGGCGGCCAGCCGGGTGGCACAAGCCTCGCCGATGCCGCTGGCACCGCCGGTCACCACGGCCAGCCGCCCGGCGAGATCCTCGGTCATAGTTAGCCAGCCTAACCTGACCCGATGATGGCAGCTCCCCGGCTCCCTGCGGGCGGGAAACTGGCTGCTAAGGGCAGCAGGAATCGAGCTCGCTCGACCCGCACCTCAGCTTTATCAGCACCCGTGTCTTCTCCACCGCGACCCACGGCAGCGCAGCGCGCTGGCGTGCCAGCTCGTCGCTGCGCCTGGTGAGCTCCTTTTCCTGCTCGAGCAGTGGGAGCCGGGCTGCGAGCCATTCTTCCCGGGAGGCAATCTGGTGTCCGTTCGTAGTTCGTCCCATGAGTGACCTCCTTGCTCACGACGGCAGCATGATCAGGGCTTGACGGTGAGGTCGTCGGAGTGTCCGGCCTCAAGCCGGGGCCACTGGGCGATGGGGCGTCCGGCCGGCCATTCCGGCACTGGCGGCCAGTCGGGTGCGCCGCTGTCAGTCCGGGTGATCGTGCACTGCTGCGGCCAGCCGAGGGGCGAGTCCTCCCATGGCTCCTGGCGGCCGTAGACGGTGAGGTCCATGAGCGCGTAGCTGTTGTCCATGGCCTCGACCCCGCGCAGGGTCGTCCACCAGGTTTCGAAGACGCGGTCGCCGTCCCGCAGGTAGCACACCAGATGCATCCGGCCGACGACGCGCCCGACGAGGAGCGCGTCGAGGGAGTCCGCGGCCGAGTACCAGGGCATCTGCCAGCCCATGAAGTCGCGGTAGCGGGCGCTCTCGCCGTAGGGCCCCTGAGCGAAGACCGCGTAGGTGATGTCGCGGGAATGCAGATAGGACAGCTCCGCGACCTGGGTAGCGCACCACGTGCAGCCTTCGCACTGCTCGGGCGACGGGTGACCGGGCCACCACATGAAGTAGTAGGCGATCAGCTGGCGGCGTCCTTCGAAAGCGTCGAGCAGGGTAAGCGGGCCGCGGGGTCCGGTCAGCGTGAGGCCGGCGTCTACCTCGACCATGGGCAGTCGCCGCCGGGCCGCGGCAATCGCGTCGCTTTCCCTGGTGTGCTCCTTTTCCCTGGCTCGCAGCGCGTCCAGTTCGGCCTGGAAGGTGGCCCGGTCGGCGACTGCGGGCAGGCCTGGCGCTTTGCTGCCGCCAGCCGCCGGGCGGCCGGCGTTCGCTGGTTCATCCGTCATGATGGTCTTCCTCCTTGCTTTGCGCATGCGCTGCTTCGGCGAGCCGCTTGATCGCGCCGAGCCGCAGGTCCCATTGCGCGGCAAGGTCAGCCATCGCCCGGGCGGCCTGGTCGAGGCGCCCGGCCTGGACCTGGTAGAGAACTTCCCGGCCCTGTTTGCGCCGGCGGATGAACCCGGCCCGTTCGAGCGCGACCAGGTGCTTGGAGACGGCCTGGCGGGAGAACGGCACCCGTCCGGCCAGCCAGCTGGCGCTTACCTCACCGTTGGTAACGAGGAGGTCGAGGACCCGACGACGAGACGGGTCGGCGATGGCCGACCACAGCTCGTCGTCGGTCTGCGCCGTCATCCCGATTGGCGTTTCGCGAGCACCGTAACGAGGCGATCCAGGAAGTCGCCCCAGCCGTCGGAATGCTCGTCGGCATAGCGCTGCTTCTCCGCGGCGGGCCAGGCACGCAGCTCGTGGCCGCTCTCGGTCACGCGAAGATGGGTCCGCCCTTCGCCCTCGGGGGTCAAGGTGAACTCGACGAGCATCGAGTTGCCGGCCACCGGCTCCTCGCCGGGCGGATAGTTCCAGCGGAACGAGAAGCGCGCCACACCACCTCCACCGGCGCCTTGATCAGAATCTCCCGATCGATCATGAGGCCTGGCATCAGGCATCAGCTCCCCTTGGTATCTGCAACCGACGGTAGCATGTCAAGAGCCGAACTGCAACCACGAGTTGCATTTCAGTGATGGGGCGGGGTGACCAGATCGTGGTTGAAGGCGCAGACGACGGCGGCGCTCCTCGCCGACAAACATCGACGCATCTCCAGATGACCAGGCAGGGAACCTGGCCGTTCGAAGAAATCCTCGCGGCCGACTCCGGCTTACCCGCGTATTCTCACTAAATGAGATGAGCCATTCTTGCTGCCGTTTACTGTCGGCACCTGACCAGCTTCATCGTGCGGCCGATTAGCAGTCCGCCGGCATTTCCCGGCCGCGAAGTGTCCGGCGAGTAAGTTTCCGGCCAGTAAGTTCCTGGCCGGTAGGTTCCGGCCCGTAATCGGCTAGGAGCACCGGGGCAATGACGCCGGGACAGGCCGCGCCTCCCGACCGCATGGGGCCGACCCGCAAGCGCGCCGGGGACGGCCGCGGAGTTATCCCGGCGCCCCGTTGATATCCGCTGCTCAAGCAGCCTTCCGGTCAGCGCCGCCGGGATCACGGGCAAGACGGGGCTTGCAGGGAGCCGCGACACTGTTGGGCAGACATTCACGCAAAACGGTCGTCGCATTTAACACAATGACAACATTTACGATATATTAATGCAGAAGCGTTAATTTTGTCGCTCTGGCCCCGCGCTTCCTGGGAATTCCCTGGGAAGGCCGCCGACGGCACCGACGGCGAGGGCGATAGGTGGTCGTCAGAGGTCATATGCAGGTGAGAATCCTCGGTCCACTCGAGCTCGTAGCGGACCATGGTCCCGTCAGGATCGGCGGGCCGCGTGAACATGTCGTGCTCGCCGCGCTCGCCCTGCGGGCCAATCGCGTCGTCACGGTCGAGTACCTCATCGACGCCGTCTGGGGTGAGGACCCGCCGACGACGGCCCGGTCCCAGATTCAGACCTGCATCTCGGGCCTGCGCAAGGTGCTGGACAGCGCGGGCTTGCCTGACGCCATCGCGACCAGCGCGGCCGGGTACTCGCTCCGGGTCTGCGGCGACGCCCTGGACAGCGAAAAGTTCGCCCGGCTGACCGCCGAGGCGCGGGCCAGCGCGGCCGCGAACAAGAACGCTGCCGCCACGCTCGAGCTGCGTGCCGCCCTGGACCTGTGGTACGGGCCGGCGCTGGCCGGCCTGCCCAGTGAGGTGGTGCGGCGTGGCGCCGCGGTGCTCGAGGAGGCGCGGCTGACGGCCCTGGAGGAGCGGCTGCGGCTAGACCTCGAGCTGGGCAGGCACGCCGAGATCGCCGGCGAGCTGAGCATGCTGGCCGCCGAGTACCCGCTGCGCGAGCGGCTGCAGGGTTTCCTGATGCTGGCGCACTACCGGTCCGGACGTCAGGCGGAGGCGCTGCAGGTGTACCGGCGGGCCCGCACCGCGCTCGACGCCGAGCTCGGGGTCGAGCCCGGCCAGGAGCTGCGGGACCTGGAACAGGCCGTGCTGCGGCAGGACCGGTCCATCGACCTGCCCGAAGCGGCTGGTCCGGCCGTCACGCCCGCGGGCAGGCAGTCCGCCAGTCCCCGGCAGCTGCCGAGCAGCGTCGCGGACTTCATCGGCCGGGACATCCACATCGCCGAGATCAAGCGGCTGGTACACGACCAGGACCCGGCCAAGGCCCGCTACGCGGTGCCGGTCATCGCCATCTCCGGGCGCGGCGGGGTGGGCAAGTCGACGCTGGCGCTGCGGGCGGCGCACGAGCTGAGCGCGGAGTTCCCCGACGGGCACCTGTACGCCGACCTGGGCGGGCCGGCCGGCGATGACCGCACCTCCATGCTCCTGGCCAGGTTCTTGCGGGCGCTCGGCGTAGGCGGGTCCATGATTCCCGACGACACCGACGAGCGGGCCGAGATGTACCGGAGCAGGCTGGCCAGCAAGCGGCTGCTGCTCGTGTTCGACGACGTGCACAGCGAGCGGCAGGTGACGGCGCTGCTGCCGGGCAGCCCGAGCTGCGCGGTGATCGTGACCAGCCGGATCCGGCTGTCCGGCCTGCCCGGGGCGCGCTGGATCGACCTGGCGGTCTTCGACTCGAAAACCTCGACCGACCTGCTGGCCAGCATCGCCGGCGCGCAGCGGCTGGCGGCCGAGCCCGATGCGACTAGGGACCTGGTGCGGTACTGCGGCGGCCTGCCGCTGGCCCTGCGGATCGCCGGAGCCCGGCTGGTCTCGCGGCCGCACTGGCGGGTCGCCGAACTGGCCCGCCGCCTCAAGGACGAGCGCCGCAGGCTTGATGAGCTCAGCCACCACGGGCTCGAGCTGCGGACCAGCATCGGGCTCACCTACCGCAGCTTGCCGGACCGGACGCAGCGGCTGTTCCGGCTGTTCGCGTCGCTGCAGGCACCCGACTTCCCGGCCTGGACCGCCGCCGCGCTGCTCGACACCGACCTGGCCGGCGCCGAGGACCTGATCGAGCAGCTGATCGACGCGCAGATGCTGGACGCCGTACAGGGCCCGACCGGCGACATCAGGTACCGGTTCCATGACCTGATCCGGGTCTACGCCCAGGAGCAGCTGACCGAGACCGAGACCGGGGAACAGCTGCAGGCCGCGCTGGCCCGGCTGCTCGGCGGCTGGCTGGCCCTGGCCGAGCAGGCTCATCGCAAGGAATACGGCGGCGACTACACCATCTTGCACGGGTCGGCGCCGCGCTGGCGACCGGCCGAGTGGGCGCAGGACGACCTCATCGGCAATCCGATGGACTGGCTGGAGAACGAGCGGGGCGGGCTGGTATGCGCGGTCAAGCAGGCCTACGACGCCGGGCTCGACGAGGTCTGCTGGGATCTCGCCCTCACCTCGGTGAGCCTGTTCGAGGTCAAGGGCTACCTGGATGACTGGCGGGAGACCGCGGAACTGGCCGGCTGCCTCACCTCCCGCACCGGGAACGCGACCGGGCACGCGGCCATGCTGTACTCGGTCGGCAGCCTGCACCTGTTCCAGAAGCGGCTGGAGGAGGCCGAGCAGAGCTTCACCGCGGCGCTGGAGATATTCCAGGCGCAGGGTAACGTGCACGGGCAGGCACTCGTCCTGCGCAACGCCGCCATCGTCGACCGGCTGCACGGCGCCTTCGGGCAGATGCAGGCCAGGTACACCGAAGCGCTGGCCAAGATGCGGGCCGCCGGCGACCTGGTCGGCGCCGCGAACATCCTGCGCAACCTGGGTAAATTCCGCATCGACGAAGGCGACACGAAAGACGCGGCCAGGCTGCTGGCCGAAGCCCTGGCCCTGTGCCAGCAGGTCGGCTACCGCCGGGGCGAAGCCCAGGTGGAGGCGCAGCTGGCCGACCTGCACATGCGGACGGGGCGGATCCCGCTGGCCCGCCAGGGGCTGCACCGGGTGCTGCGGACCGTCCGGGAGATCGGCGACCGGATGGGCGAGGCGCACGCGCTGTACGGGCTGGGCATCGTCAGGTACCGGGAGGGCCGCCTGGATAGCGCCGAGGCGACCCTGGTGCACGCGCTCTCGCTGTCCCAGCGGGTGGGTAACCGCTTCATCGAGGGGCAGGCCAGGTACACCCTCGGCGAGATCAACCTGGCCAGGGGCGAGAACGCGGCGGCTACCCCGCACCTGCACGAGGCCGTCGCCGCGTTCAGCGAGCTGAACTCCCGGCTCTGGCACGCCAAGACGCTGATCCTGCTCGACGAGGTGACCGAGGGCTCCGGCGAGCCCGGGCCGGGCGGCCGGTACCTGGACGAGGCGGCCGCGCTGCTGGCCGAGGTGCGCTCGAAAGAGGCCGTGCAGCTGCTCGAGCAGCTGGACGTGTCCAGGACATGGACCGGGTAGGGCAACGACGGCGACCGGATCGTCGCGGCTGACCGGTCCGTTCAGGATCTCTTAGAGACAGGCACGACGTAACGGCTGAACATCAGCTCCCGGAGCACGTCGTCCCCACCCTCGACGATCGAAACGTACCGGATGTCACGCAGCAGCTTCCCGATCACCGCCTCGCTGGTGTAGCCGAGGCCGCCGAACATCTCCGAGGCGGCCGAGGCGATCCGCCAGCCGGCCTGACCGCAGAACATCTTCGCGGTGATCGCTGACTTGAGCGTGCCGAGCCGCAGGAACTCGGCTCCGGCGTCCTCCCGGGCCGCGACGGCATCGTAGTCACGGGCGGCGGCCAGGCACTGGTTCACCATCACGTCGATGTCCATCTCGAACTGGCCAAGCCGGGCCGCGAAGATCGGGCTCGCGGTCAGCGGCGAGCCCTTGACCTGCTTGGTCTTGGCGTAGTCCAGGCACACGTCCCGCACCCGGCGGGCGATGCCGAGCCCGGTCGCGGCGATGAGGATGCGGCTGGCATTCAAGCCGACCTCGAGCAGCCGCAGGCCGTTGCCGCGCAGAGCGTTGGCCGCCGGGACCCGGCAGTCCGCCAGCGACACCTGGTACGTGGCCGACGAGCGCAGGCCGATGACCGGCCACCGTTTCTCGACGGTGATGCCGGGGGTATCCCCGGGCACCAGCACGGCCAGGTACTGCGAGGGACTGTCCTGGTCGCGGGCGATCACGACCAGGAAGTCGGCGAAGGCGGTGTTGGTGGAGAACGCCTTATCCCCGGCCAGGACCAGCGTGTCCCCGTCCCGCCGGACGGTGGTAGCGATCCGGGCCAGCTCGCTGCCCGCGGCGTGCTCACTGCCCAGCGTGGCGCAGAATCCGCCGTCGGCGGCCAGCTTGCCCAGGTACGCCCGGCTGAGGCCGGCGTCGGCGTACCAGTTCACCATGCTGGACGTGAGCACCGGGATGAACAGCGTGAACGCCACTCCGGCGTCGCCGTAGGCCAGCTCTGCGACGATCCGGACGCTGTCTTGCAGGCTCAGCCCCAGCCCGCCGCAGGACTTGGGCAGCCACCAGTTGGCTAGCCCGGTGTCGCGGAACCTGTCATAGAGCGGCAGCGGCGCGTCGGCCAGCGAGTCGAGCAGCTCCTCGTGCCCGATCAGCTCACGCTGGACGAAGGACTGCACGGTCCTTGAGTACTCAGGCGGTGCCATCGAGGGCTCCTTCCGGCTCGCTGTCGAGGCCCGGCGGGCCGCCGGAGGAGATCAGGTCGGCGAGCTGGCGGATGGTCGGGTTCTCCAGCAGGCCGGTGATCGGGACGGACGCGCCCAGCGCCTTGCGGATCCGGGCGGTCAGGCTGATCGCGATCAGCGAATGCCCGCCGAGCTCGAAGAAGTTGTCGTGCACCCCGACCGGCTCGATGCCGAGCACGCTGGACCAGATTTCGGCCAGCACCGTCTCGGTGCCCTCCCGCGGCGGCTGGTAGGCGGTGCCGAGGTCCGGCCGCGGGTGGCGCTCGGCGTTGTCGTCCGGCTCCCCGTCCTCGTCACCGTGCAGGTCACCGGTGACCCACTGCTCGATCCTGGCCGCCAGCGAACCGGTCGAGATGACCAGGTGACCGGTCTGGTCGCCGGCCGCGAGCGCACGCTCGAACACGTCGAGCGCCTCGGCCGGCACCATCGCGTAGTCGACCACCCCGGGTCCGTGGCCGGCCAGCCGGTCCGGGTCGATGCTCCAGGTGTCCCAGTCGACGGTGACCCACCGTCCCGCGCCCGCGCCGCGGGCCAGCCGGGCGTAGGCGTCCAGGGCCGCGTTCGCGCTGGCGTACACGCCCAGGGTGATGCCGCCCAGCACGGCGGCCAGCGAGGAGAAGGTCAGCCGCCGGTCCGGGCACTGGGTGCCGAGTACCTCCTGCAGCACGTGGAAGCCCCGGACCTTGGCCGCCAGGTGGCCCTCGCAGGCGGTCCGGCTGATCAGGTGGGCGTAGTTGAAGTAGCGGGCATCCTGCACGCCCGCGGCGTGCACCGCGATGTCGATCGGGCCGAAGCGCTCGTTGGCCGCGGCCACCACGGCCCGCATCTGCGCCAGGTCGGCCGCGTCGGCGCAGACCGCGAGTACCTCCGCGCCGCGCTGCTCCAGCTCCAGGACGCTGCGGATGTGCCGGGCGGTCCGTTCGGCGCCGGGCGGCACGTCGGTGAGAAAGGCCTCCCACTCCTCCCTCGGCGGCAGCGGCGACCGGGCGGTCAGCACCAGCCTGCAGCCGTACTTGGCGGCCAGGTGACGGGACAGGACCAGCCCGATGTCGCCCAGGCCGCCGGTGATCAGCACCGTGTCCCCGGACCGGACCGGCACCGCCTCGCCGGCCGGCTCCTCGGTGGGGAACGGCTGGTAGCAGCGCAGCCACGGCTCGCCCGCGCGGACCGCCATCGGCCCCTCGTGCGGGCGCAGCGTGGCGGCCAGGACCGCGGTGGTGAGCACGCCAAGCTCGCCGGCGGCCGACGCCGCGTCCACGTCGACGTGACGGCAGCGCAGCCGCGGGTTCTCCTGGGCCAGGGTGGGCGCCAGCGCGGCCAGCGTGGCGTGCTCCGGGTGATGCAGGTCCGAGCCGGCCACGCCGACCGCCCCGGAGGTCAGCACCACGAACTCGGCCCGCGGCGCGGCCCCGGTCTCGTCGATCAGCTCGGCGGCCAGCGCGAGCGCGGAGTACATGCCGTATTCCTGGGCGGTGTCGAACACCGCCACCGGGCCGACCCCAGGGTCGGCCGCCTGGGTCAGGCTGAAGCCGTGCACGATGGCGCGCGGCGGGTCGGACAGGCTGCTGATCAGCTGGCGCATGTCGCCCTGGGCGGCTACCCGGACGGTGAAGTCGCCGCTCCCTGACCGGCTGAAGGCGGCGCCCGGCCGCACCGCGGACACCTCGGCGCCCGCCTGCCGCAGCCGGCGGATCAGCGCCTCGCCGCGCTCGTCACCGGCCAGCACCAGCCACGGTCCGACCGCCCGGACCCGTTCGTCCAGCCCGGCCACGGAACACGCCCGGGGCTGCCACGTCGGCTGGTACGTCCACTGCGACCGGTCGAAGGTCCGGCCTGGCTGCGCGGGTGCGGACCAGCCGAACTCCGCGGCGCCGGCCGGCTTCGGCCGGGGCTCGACCCAGTAGCGGCGCCGCTGGAACGGATAGGTGGGCAGCTCGACCCGGCGGCCCTGGCCGTGATGCAGCGCGGCCCAGTCGATCCTGGCCCCGGCCTGCCACAGCCGGGCCAGCGTGATCAGCAGCCACTGCGCCGCCGGGACGCCTGGCTCCGGGGCGACGGGGATCTCGGTAGCCGCGGTCTCGGGGTCGCCGTCCCCGGCGGGGGGCACGCCGAGCGCGGCCAGCCAGTCCGACAGCGCGGTCAGCGCCTCGTCGCGGCCGTCGCCGGCCGGCTGGGGCAGGGGCTGGCCGGGCAGGGGCTGGCTGGGCAGGGGCTGGCTGGACAGGGCGGCGCGGAGTTCGGGCCACCAGCTGGCCGGGACGTCGGGGCTGGGAGCGGTGAGGCGCACCTTGGCGGTGCGGCGGCGGTTCTTGTGGTCGAGCCAGCGGGCCGGGTCGCCGAGCGCGGCGACCGCGTCGGCGGCGTCGCGGCAGACGACCGCGCGGCGCAGCGCGAAGCCGCCCCGCGACAGCTGTAGGGTGAAGGCCACGTCGGCCAGGTCGGCACCGGGGTCGGCGGCCAGGTGAGCCCGGAGTCGTTCGGTCATGTCGGTAAGGGCCTGGTCATCGGCGGCGGAGAAGGCCAGCAGGTGCGGGCCCGGGCGAGGCGGGCGGGCCGGGCGCTGCGGTGGCTGCTCCAGGATGACGTGCGCGTTGGTGCCGCCCAGCCCGAACGAGCTGACGCCGGCCCGCCGCGGTCCGGACCCCGCTGCCCACGGCCGGTGCCCCGTCAGCACGGTGAACTGGTCCTGCGCGGTGGCCAGCGCGGGATTGGGCGTGCGGTAGTTGGGGGTGCCAGGCAGCACCGCGTGCTTGACCGCGAGCGTGGCCCGGATCAGCGCGGCCACGCCGGAGGCCCGGTCGAGGTGCCCCAGGCTCGGCTTGAGCGTGCCCAGCACGCACGGCGCCTCCCGGGCCCCGCTGAACACCCGGCTCATCGCGGCCAGCTCGATCGAGTCGCCGAGCGGGGTCGCGGTGGCGTGGCACTCGACGTACCCGATGCTCTCCGGCTTGACCCCGGCTACGCCCTGGGCCAGCTCGATCACCTCGGCCTGGCCGTCCACGCCAGGGGCGGTGTAGCCGGCCCGGACCCGGCCGTCGTTGTTGGCCGCGGTGCCCAGGATCACCCCGTGGATCACGTCGCCGTCGGCCAGCGCCTCGGTCATCCGCTTGAGCGCGACCGCGCCGACTCCGGCGCCCATCACGGTCCCGTTGGCCGCGGCGTCGAAACTGCGCACCACGCCGTCCGGCGAGGCGATGCCGCCCGGTTCGTACCGGTAGCCCGCGGGCTGCGGCAGCGGGATGAACGCGCCGCCGGCCAGCGCGATGTCGCACTCGAAGGTGAGCAGGCTCTGGCAGGCCAGGTGCACCGCGATCATCGACGTGGAGCAGAACGTCTGGACCCCGATCGACGGGCCGCTCAGCCCCAGTTTGTAGGAGACGAAGGAGGCAAGCGAGTCGCGCTCGTTGCCCACCGCGATCTGCAGCATGCCGCCGGGCTCGGCGAACATGTGCTGGATGTTCTTGACGATGTAGTCGGGGAAGCCGCAGCCGGCGAACACCCCGACGTGGCAGGGCACATCGGTTGGGCAGTAGCCGGCCCCCTCCAGCGCCTCCCATGAGCATTCCAGGAACAGCCGGTGCTGCGGGTCCATCGTCTCGGCCTCGCGCGGCATGATGCCGAACAACGTCGCGTCGAACTGGTCGATCCCGGCCAGCGGGCCGCCGATCCGGACGTAGGCCGGGTCGGCGAGCAGGCCCGGGTCGGTCCCGGCCAGCTCGTCGTCGGTCAGCTCGCGCAGCCCTTTGACCCCGGCGAGCAGGTTCTCCCACAACCCCCCGACGCTGTCCGCGCCAGGGAACCGCCCGGACATTCCCACCAGGGCGACCGCCGAGGCGTAGTCGGTGTCAGTCACATCGTCCTCCCGCTGCGCAGCATGCTGCGTCGTTGCTCGATCCGGGACTGGCGCAGGCTGACCGCTCCCACCGGCTCAGCGGCACCGGGCCCGCCGTCCGGGCTCTCGCCCATCGCGGCGGAGGCGAAGCTAGCCAGGGCGGCGACGGTAGGCGCCTGGTACAGGCAGTGCGGCGGCAGGTAGGAGGCGTCCAGGGCGGTCCGCACCCGGGCGATGATCTCCATGCCGATCAGTGAGTTGCCGCCGAGCTCGAAGAAGTTGTCGTGCACGCCGACCTGCTCCAGGCCGAGCGCCTCGGCCCACACTTCCGCGATGGCCTCCTCGTGCGGCGTGCCCGGCTCGGCGTAGGGGGTGGACAGGTCCGGCCGGGGATGACGGCCGAGCGCGTCCCTGGCCCGCTTCACCGCCTGCTGGTGGCTCTCGATGGAGGACCGCCTGCTGCTGGCCACGATCGAGGCGAAATCCTGGGTGGACACGATCAGGTGCGGCTCGCCCGCGGCCAGCGCACGCTGCAGGGCCAGCCAGCCCTGGTCGAAGGAGATGCCGAACTTGCTCCGGTACTCCTCGAAGAACTTCTTCGACCCGTCGTCGTAGCTGTCCAAGCCGGTCGTCCAGCCGTTGTACATCCACTCGCCCCAGTCGATCGCGGTGACCAGGCAGCCAGGCACCGGGTCGGTGGCCGCGAACACGTCCAGGAAGGCGTTGGCCGCGCAGTAGTCGACCTGCCCGGCACCGCCGCCGGTGGCCGAGACGGTGGAGGAGAACAACGCCAGGAAGTCGGCGCCGGTACCCCGCAGCGCCAGGGCCAGGGCCACCGACCCGGCGACCTTGGGGGCCAGCACCCTGTCGATGTCGGCGGCCTGCTTGAACTGCAGCATGCCCGCCGCGGGCACGCCCGCGCAGTGCAGCACGCCGTTGAGCGCGCCGAACCGGTCCAGAGCCGCGCCGACCGCGCGCCGGACGTCTTCCTCCGCGCTGACGTCGCCGGCGATCGTGACCACCTCGGCGCCCAGGGTGGCGAGCCGCTGGAGGCCGTCGATACGGCGGCGCACCTCCGCGGTGGTGCCCGGCGCGGCCAGGATCGCCGCCCACTGCTCGCGCGGCGGGACCGGAGTACGACCCATCAGCACCAGCCGGGCCTGGTAGTCAAGGACCAGGCGTTCGGCCATGGCCAGGCCGATGCCGCCCAGGCCGCCGGTGATCAGGTAACTGCCGCCGCGCCGGATCCGGACGCCGCCCGGCGCTGGCCCGTCTGGGATCTCGGTGCCGGGGACCTCGGTGCCGGGGACCTCGGTGCCGAGGACCTCGGTGTCGAGGACCTCGTAGCCGGGGATCCAGCGCTTGCCGCCGCGCAGCGCGACGACCTGGTCGGATGGCTCGCTGGTCAGCTCGGCCAGCACGTGCTCGCCGGTGCGCGGGCCGGCCCCGACCCCGATGTCGATCAGCCGGGTGCGCACGCCCGGGTACTCCACCGGGATCAGCCGGAGCGGGCCGAACAGCGTCGCCAGCTCGGCCCGCAGCGGGTCGCCGGGCAGCATCCGCTGGGCGCCCCGGGTCACGATGTCGAGCGTCCACGGCGCCAGCCCGAGGTCACCGGCCGCCTTGGCCAGCGCGATCAGCGTATGCAGGCCGAGCATCAGGGCGCCGGGCGCCCCTTCGGTCGGGCCCGGGGACGGTTCGGCCGTCCACAGGTGGACGATCCGGTCCGGGGTGAGCCCGCGGCCCGCCAGGTCAAGCAGCGCCGTGGTCAGGTCCTGCGCCGAGCCAGGCCGCACCACCAGGCCGTCGGGGCCGCTGGCGAACCCGGCACCCGGGCGGACCACGACCAGGCGGCCGCCGGCCGCGGCGACGTGGTCCCGCAGCGCGGCGGTGAGCGCGTCGGGCACGCTGGTGCCCGGGCCGGCGAAGACCAGCCAGCTCCCCGCCGCGGGGCGGCCCTTACGCCGGGTGGCCTGCTGCCAGACCGGCACGTTGAGCCAGCGATCCTCGGGCAGCCGGGGCAGCGCGGTCAGCACGCTGGTCGGGTCGCCGGGATCGAAGGTCGGCGTCGAATGCGCCCCGTAGCCGGTGAAGTCGGCCTCCAGCCAGTACTCCTGCCGCTCGAACGGGTAGCTCGGCAGCGGCACCCGGCCCGGCGACCACGCGTGGCCAGGGTCGCGGCCCGGGCCCGGGTGCGCGCATGGCGTGGCGTGCACGGCGTGCCAGTCGACGCCGACGCCGGCTAGCCACAGCCGGCCGGCCGCCTCGGCTAGCGACTCGTGCACGTCGCGGCGCTCAGCGGCCCCCGACAGGACCGGCACGATCAGCGGCCACTGGTTCGGCTCGCAGTCCGGGTGCCCCCGGGTCAGCGCGCCCAGCGAACGGCCCGGGCCGATCTCGGCCAGCGCCATGTGCTCCTGGCCGGCCAGGATGTGCGCCAGCCCGGCGCCGAACTGGACGGTCTCGCACATGTGCCTGGCCCAGTAGCCAGGATCGCAGACGAGCTCCGCGGTTGCCAGCTCGCCGGTGACGTTGGACAGGTACGGGATGGCCGGCGGGTTCAGCGTGACGTTGTCGGCGATCCAGTTGGTCAGCTCGGCGGCGGCCGGAGCCAGCATCCGCGAGTGGTACGCGTGCGTGGTGTCCAGCTTGCGGCAGCCGATCCCGGCGCGGAGCAGCACGCTCGCGGCCTGGTCGACCAGCTCGCCCGGACCGGCCAGCACGAGCTGGGACCCGGTCCTGATCGCCACGTCCAGGCCGCCGTAGGAGTCGCCGAGCAGTTCGGCCAGCCGCTCCTGGCCGGCCGCCAGCGCGAGCATCGCGCCGGCCGGCATCGACGTGATCAGCTTGGCCCGGTAGGCGACCAGGGCGAGCGCGTCGGCCAGCGAGAGCACGCCGGACAGGCACGCGGCCACGTACTCGCCCAGGCTGTAACCGACCATCACCTGCGGCTGGATCCCCCAGCGCATCAGCAGCCGGGCCAGGGCGTATTCCGCCACGAACAGCGCGGGCTGGACCAGGTGCGCGTTAGCCGGAAGCCGTTCGGCCTCGTTGTTATGGTCCTCGCCGGCGCGGCCGAGCAGCCTGGCGAGGTCGCCCGCCTGGTGCGCGGCAGCCGGGGTGAAGATGCCGGACAGCTGCCCGGCCTCGGTGAGGCCGAGCACGGCCAGGCACTCGTCGACGTCCGCGCGGAAATCCGGCTCGCCGGCGTACAGCCCCGCCACCATGCCGGGGTACTGCTCACCGACCCCGGCGATCAGGAACCCCACCTGGCGCCCGACGGTCACGTCGGTCCGGCTCAGCTGGGCGGCCGGGTCCCGCAGCCGCGCGACGGCGGTCTCGGTGTCCCCGGCGATGACGACCCGGCGCTGGTGGAAGCTCTTGCGGCCCACCTGCAGGGTGAAGGCGACGTCACCGAGGTCCAGCTCCGGCGTGGCGGCCAAGTGGTCCGCCAGCCGCTCGCAGGCCCGATCGGCCGCCTGCCTGGACCGGGCCGACACCGGGATGACCTGCCAGCGCCGCGGCCGGGCCGGCCGCGGCGCGGGCTCGGGTGCCTCGGTGAGGATCGCGTGCACGTTCGTCCCGCCGGTGCCCAGCGAGCTGAGTCCGGCGATCCGCTTGCGGTCCGGCCGCCGCGGCCACGGGGTCGGCTCCGCCGTGACCCGGAACGGGCTGCCGGCGAAGTCGATCTCGGCGTTCGGCGCCGTGTAGTTCACCGTGCCCGGGATCAGCTCGTGCCGCAGCGACTGGATCACCTTGATCAGCCCGGTCACACCGGAGGCGCGGTCCAGGTGACCGACGTTCGGCTTGACCGAGCCGAGCAGGCAGTACTGCTTGTCCTGCACCGGCCCGAAGGCGGCCGTCAGCGCCGCGACCTCCATCGGATCGCCGACCTCGGTGGCGGTGCCGTGCGCCTCGACGTAGGAGATGTCACGCGGGTCCACGCCGGCGCTGGCGATGGCCGCGGTGACGCACCGGCGCTGGCCGTCGATGCTGGGTGCCTGGAAGCTGAACTTCAGCGCGCCGTCGTTGTTGAACGCGGAGCCGCGGACCACCGCCAGGACGGTGTCCCGGTCGGCCAGGGCACGGTCCAGGCGCTTGATCATGACGACGGCGCAGCCGTCGCCGTACATGCTGCCCTTGGCCCCGATGTCGAAGGTCCGCACATGCCCGTCCGGCGAGGCCTGGTCGCCCTCGTGGTAGACGTACCCGACCCGGTCCGGGACCCGGATCGACACACCGCCCGCCAGCGCCATGTCGCACTCACCGCGGCGCACGCTCGCGCAGGCCAGGTGGAATGCGGTCAGCGAGGTCGAGCAGAACGTCTGCACCGAGACGCACGGGCCGCGCAGGTCGAGCCGGTAGGCCACGTTGGTGGCCAGCGCGTCCTTGTCGTTCCCGACCATCAGCCCGTCCGTCGAGATACCGAGCCGGAAGGCGTTGGGCCGGGTCAGCAGGTAGGTGCTGATGTTCATCCCGGCGAACACGCCCACTGTGCCGCGGTCCGCACCGGTGGCGTAGCCGGCCGCCTCCAGCACCTCCCAGACGACCTCGGAGAAGATCAGCTGCTGCGGGTCGGCGAGCATCGCCTCGCGCGGGCTGATGCCGAAGAACCCGGCGTCGGCGCCGCGGATGTCGTTCAGCACCGGGCGGTGCCTGATGTAGTTCGGCTGACTGATGACGTTGGGATCCTCACCCGCGGCCAGCAGCTCAGCGTCGGTAAACTCAGTGAAGCACTCGCGGCCTGCGGCGATGTTGCGCCAGAAGGTATCGACGTCATCGGCCATCGGGAAACGGCCGGACATGCCGATGATCGCGATTTCCGGCCCGGCGGGCGGCTCATCGGGGCCGGGCCCGGCACTGGTGTGCTCGTTCATCTCTGTCCTCATTTCTGGCCACCCCACCTCTCGGTTCAGAGCATCCGGGCGCGGCCGAAGCCATGGGTCAGCCGGCGGACGGCGAAGGCCCCGGCCACCAGGCCAAGACCCGCCAGCACGGCGGCCGGGACCAGCACGCCCGAGGCGTTGTCGCGGACCGCCGACTTGATCATCGCCAGCGCCCAGTAACCAGGCGAGACATGGGCGCCGGCCTGCGCCCAGCCGGGCACGATGCTCAGCGGCACCAGGGCGCCGCCCAGCGAGGACAGCACCATGGCGCCGATGTCGGAGACCATGCTGAGCTCGCCCGAGCTCCGCGCGATCGTGGCCAGCGCCGCGCCGACCGCCAGCAGCGTGAAGGCCCAGACCACGATGGCCAGCACCACGAAACCGAGCGAATGCGGTACGGGCAGGCCGATGACCAGGCAGCCGTAGACGAACAGCAAGGTCTGCTGGAAGAACATGAAGATGAACAGCGGTATCGTCTTGCCAATCAGCATCTCGGCCGACGAGGCGCGGGTCTGCCGCAGCCGGTCCCAGGTCTGCCAGTTGCGCTCGACCAGAATAGAGTTGCCGGCGATGCCCAGCGCGAACACCGAGAACATCACCAGCAGGCCGGTAACCACCTGAGTGGTCCCGCCCGGCACGGCCCGGACATACAAGGGCTTGAGCACCACCATGAGGATCATCGGCATGATGATGTAGGCGATCATCTGGCCGGGGTCACGCCGCCTGATGAGGGTGTTGTGCCGGGCGATCGCGCCGATGCGGTAGAGCGAATCGCGGACTGCGTCAGGAATCATGGCTAACCGCCAGGGATCGGTAGAGGTCGTCAAGGGAAGGGTTGCGCACCTCGACGGTGGCGACCGGGCGTTCGGCGTTGCGCAGCAGATCGATCAAGGTGGCCGTGGGCTCGGTGGTCGAGACACGCACCTCGCCGTCGTCCTCGAAGCTGACCAGCACTTCGCCCGGCAGGCCCTGGACCAGCTCGTCGTCGGTGCCGCGGGCGATGATGCGGCCGTCGCGGACGACGGCGATGGTGGCCCCGAGCTCAGTCAGCTCGGGCAGGTAGTGGGTGGTGTAGACGATGGCGGCGCCCTCGCCCGCGCACTGCTTGACCATCGCGAGCATGGCCGCGCGGGTCTCCTGGTCCGCGCCGGCCGTCGGCTCGTCGAGCAGCAGCAGGCTAGGGCGGTGGATCAGCGCCGTCGCGGCCTGCGTCCGGCGCTGCTGGCCGCCGGACAGGTTGCCGGTCTTCCTGTCCATGATCTCGGTGAGCCGGAGCGCGACGGCCATATCGTCGATGGCGCTGCTCAGCGCGGCGGGCCGGAGCCCGGCGAGCCGCCCGAAGAGCTTGAGATGCTCCCGCACGGTGATCGACGGGTACAGCCCGAGATGCTGCGGCGACACGCCGACCTGGCCGCGGGCCGCGGACGGCGACTTGCCGCCGATGGTGACCCGGCCGCTGTCCGGGCGGATCAGGCCCGACACGATCTCCACGAACGTCGTCTTGCCCGCGCCGTTGTGTCCGACGAGTCCGACGATCTCCCCCGCGGACACGTGCAGGGTAAATCCGTCCAGCGCGGTGACTGGGCCGTACCGCTTGACAAGATCGCAGGCTTCGAGCACTGGGTCACATCCCTGATGTCGGGTTAATGGGGACATCCGGTGAGGGAGGTCGCCATCAAAATAGGACGATTCCCCGGCGCCTCGCTATGGACAGGAAGTAGCTGGCAAACTCCGGTCAACGGCAGCCAAGGGACTTTCCCCAAACGGGCAAATATGCTTAGTCCATACCTTTCAGGTGCGGAGGCGCGGGTAATGGAAGACCGGCAGATGATGCGGGCCTCGGACAGCGACCGGGAGCGGGTCGTTGACCGGCTGAAGGCTGCCCTGGAAGACGGCCGCCTGAAGATGGACGAGTACATGGCCCGGATGGGGCTGGCCTATGAGGCCGTCACCTACGCCGACCTGGCCCGGCTGCACGCCGACCTGCCGGCCGCGCCGCAAGCCGCGAAGCCGGCGCCGCGGCTTGAGGCGCCGCGGCCCGCTCCCGGCCGCCAGGGGGTTTTCGCCAGCCTGCCCACCGCGCTCAAGGTGCTGTGGACCATATGGCTGGTCCCGGTGGCCATCAACGTCGTGGTCTGGGTGCTGGTCAGCGGGAGCAGCGGGCACCTGGTCTACCCCTGGCCGCTGTGGGTGGCAGGCCCCTCCGGCGCGGCGCTGTTCGCGGTATCGGCCGGGGTCAAGGCGATGCGCCGCGGGCGTACGGCGCCGCGGCAGCTGCCGCCGGGATAACGGGCGCGCCGGGCTCGCGGTAATTAGGTGCTGGAGGCGACGGTGGGTGCGCCGGGTCTGCGATAGCGAGCGCGCCGGTTCCGCGATAGCGAGCGCGCCGGGTCCCGTGATAGCAGCGGCGCGCGATAGCTCTGGATAAGCGTGCGGTGATAAATGCGACAGGGAATGTCGGGCCGCCGGAGGATTTCGGGGGCGCGAGATTACGCGAGCAACTGCTGCTCGGTCGCAGTATGGCAGAAATGACTGGACTTAACGTAGAGGGCTTTGGGACTGGGGGCGCCTTCCCGCTTCTCCGCATCGTGCTCAGGTACGCGTTCACTCCAGCACCACCAGGAACCTCACATCACTCGTATACAGGTCCTCGAATCATTGTGCGTCATTAACCACCTTTTAAGGTGGTTAATGACGCACAATGATGATTATTGCCTTCTCCCAGCTGCTTTGCATCCGCCTATGCCTGAGCAGGCGGCGGGTCGGGCTAGCTGGGTTAGGACAGCGGCCCGGCCGACTAGGTCAGGGCGGGGCCGGGTCAGGGCGGGGCCGGGTCAGGGCGGGGCCGGGTCAGGGCGGGGCCGGGTCAGGGCGGCGGGGTGAGGGCGGCGGCCAGGTAGCGCTGGGTGACGGGCGCGCGCTCGAAGACGGCGAAGTGGCCGCCTAGCAGGGTGTGCAGGCGGAACGCGGCGGTGGTCTGGTCCCGCCAGCGGTCCTGCAGGTCGTGCGGTGCCCGCGGGTCGTCGGTGCTGGCCAGCACCGTAAGCGGAACGTCCAGGGGTGGTTCGGGCCGGTATTCGTAGGATTCCTTGACGGTGAAGTCGGCGCGGATCGGCGGGACGATCATGTCCAGCACGGACGGGTCGGCGAGCAGCCACTCCGGAGTCCCGCCCAGCTGGCGGATCTTTTCCACCAGCACGTCGAGTGGAGCGGCGGCGATCGAGTCGCTGTCGTCATGGGCATAGTGCGGGGCGACACAGCCGGATACCACCAAGTGCGCCGGCTCCGGACCGCCGAGCCTGCGGATTTCCCGCAGTGTCTCGAACGCGACCAGCGCGCCCAGGCTGTGACCGTAGACGGCGTAGCGGCGGTCTCCTGCCACGCTCAGGATGACCGCGGCCAGCTCGGCGGCCAGCGGTTCCATCCGGTGGTGCGGCGCGTCCCTGAGCCTGGTTTCCCGGCCGGGCGGCTGGACGGGCAGGACGGCCACCCCGGGCAGCCGGTCCCGCCAGCCGCGGAACACCGACGCCCCGGCGCCGGCGTGCGGCAGGCAGAACAGCGCGGTGACGTCCGGCGGCAGATGCGGCCGGGCCGGGATCCACCGGCTGGCCGCGTCGGGCATCCTCGCGCTCGCCTCGGACGGATACGCCGATATAGCGGTCATTGATGGCTCACCCCAGGATTTCGACACGGACGTAGGCGGGCGGCGGCTGCACGGTGGTCAGGTCGGCCGACAGCACCACCTCGGCGCCGTTACGGCTCACCTCGCGGAAGCCCGCGAAGGCGTAGGTGATCTGCATCATGCGGTTCCGGCCGGTCTCGGTGAAGTCGGCGCGCAGCTCGACTCCGGCTTCGGCGGCCAGCCGCATGAGGTGGTTGAGCAGCACCATGCCGACGCCGCGTGACATGACCCGGCAGGACATCAGCAGCATCCGCAGATGCCACTCCTGCGTGTCCTTTTCCACCAGGGCGATGCCGATCTTGCCGTAGCTGCCGAACTTGTCGGTCAGCGAGGCGACAAGCAGCAGGTGGTCCGGTGATTCACGCAGCGCGTCGAGCTCGGCGTAGGAGTAGGTCCGGCCGGTGGCGTTCAGCTGGTTGGTCCGCACCGTCAGCTCTTCCGCGCGCTGCAGGTCCTCGCGCCGGGCCGGCTCGATCGTGAACGCCAGCCCGAGCTCGGCCAGGAACTGCTCGCTGGTGCCGACGAACTCCCGCTCCAGGTCGTCGCGGGTGATCTGGGCCTGGTACATCGCCCGGCGCTTGGCCGACTCATCGGTGACGAACCGGGGAATGAACTCGGGGCGGGCCAGCTCGCGGTCCAGGCGGGCGACGTCGACGCAGGTCACCTCGGGGACCGCGGAGCCCACCTCGGCGCGCTCGAACTCCTGGTCATCGACGAACGCGAAGGCGTCAAGGCCGAGGTTGAGGGCCTTGGCGATCAGCTGGACCGAGCTGGACTTGCTGTTCCAGTTGATCTGCGGGTAGAGGAACAGGTCGTCCAGGCCCAGAGCGCGCAGCTTGTCCAGCGCGGCTTCCCGGTCGTTCTTGCTGGCGATCGAGTGCAGCACGCCCATCGCGTCCAGCCGCCGGATGTGCTCCACCACCCAGGGCCGTACCGTGACGGCCTCGTCTTCGAGCAGCACGCCGTCCCACAGGGTCCCGTCCAGGTCCCAGATAATGCACTTGATGCGGCCTCGCCGCGGCTTCGACGGAAGGGCCGGTCCGCCCGGCGCGATCTCGTCAATCATGTCAGCGGTCATGAATTCGCCTCCCGGTACGCTTCGCCTGCGATCGTGATCTGCTGGATCTCATTGCTGCCCTCGATGATTTCCATCACCTTGGCGTCCCGGTAATAGCGCGCCACCGGATAGTCAGGTCCGCAGCCGTTCGCGCCGTGGATCTGGACCGCCGCGGCGGCATGGCGGGCGGCGGCCCGGGACGCGAAGTACTTCGCGATCCAGGTCGCGATGATGGTGGCCGCCTCATCGGCGTCCTTGAGCCGTCCGGCCTCGGCGCACAGCAGCCGGGCGGCCCGCACGTCGGTGAGCATGTCGGTCACCTTCGCCTGGATCAGCTGCAGGTCGCGCAGCGCACGGCCGCCGACCTTCCGCTGTGCGGTGTAGTCCGTGCACGCCTCCAGGCAGGCCTGGATGATGCCGGTCGATCCGCTGGCCACGCTATAGCGGCCGAGGTCCAGGGTGCTGGTGAGTACCATGCCGGCCGCGAACCCGCCGGGCCCGACCAGGGCGTCGCCGTCCAGGGCGACGTCGGCGAACGACACCTCGGCCAGCATGGACGCTCTGGTGCCCAGGATCTCCTGGATAGGGCGGACCCGGACGCCGGGCGCCCGGCGCGGCACCAGGAACGCCCCGATGCTGCCGCCGGTGCGGGCGAACACCAGGTACAGGTCCGCCCGCTGGCCGTTGGTGATCCACTTCTTGGTGCCGTTGAGCAGCCAGCCGGAGCCGGACCTGGCCGCGGTGGTCGTGATGCCCGCCGCGTCGCTGCCCACCTCGGGCTCGGTCAGGCAGAACGCGCCGAGCGTCTCGCCGCGGCTCAGCGGGCCGGCCCACTGGTCGCGCTGTTCCTGGCTGCCCCAGCGGTGCAGCGTCCAGGCCAGCATGGTGTGCACGGTGAGCAGGCTGCGGACCGAGGAGCAGCCGCGGCCCACCTCCTCGTGGACCTCGCCGAGGGTGACCATGTCCATCCCTATACCGCCGGCCCGCGGCGGCAGGAACGGCGCCCACAGGCCCGCGGCGCCCATCGCGGCCAGCAGTTCCTCGGGAATCAGCCCGGCGCGCTCGAAGCCGTTGGCGTGCGGCGCGATATGAGCGTCGACGAACGCCCGGGCCGACGCGCGGTCGTGCACCAGGCTGGCCTGGGCGGCCGCGGCTTCCTGCGTGGCCGCGGGCGTCAGGACGGACACGAGGTCACGCCTGCGCGCTGGCGGCGACCGGCGAGCACCGGGCCACGAGCTCGGACATGGACTGGGCGGTCCTGAAGTTGTCGATCTGGAGTTCGTCGTTCGGGATCGTGACCGAGAACTCCTTCTCGATGAACATGACCAGTTCCATCGCGAACAGCGAGTTGACGAAGCCGAGCGCGAAGATGTCGTCGGAGCCGGAGATCTGGGCGTCCGGGTAGCGGCCGCGGACGAAACCGAGCATGTGCTCCTGCACGTGGTCAGACATTGGTGCTCTCCTTGGAGTTAGCGGTACGCGAAACGGTGTAGTCGTAGAAGCCGCGGCCCGACTTGCGGCCGTGCAGCCCGGCGTCGGTCATCTGCCGCAGCAGCGGGCACGGCCGGTACTTGCTGTCGGAGTAGTGCTCGTAGAGCACCTCGACGCTGTAGAGGATGGTGTCCACGCCGATCAGGTCGGCGGTCTCCAGCGGGCCCATCGGGTGCCCGAAGCAGCTGCGGAATACCTCGTCCACCGACTCGGCGTCGGCTACTCCCTCGTAGAGCAGGTAGGCCGCCTCGTTCACGGTCAGCATCAGCACCCGGTTGGAGACGAACCCGCAGGAGTCGTTGACCTTGATGGCCTTCTTGCCCATGGCGGTCAGCAGTTCCCTGGTCCGCTCGACGGTCTGCGGCGAGGTGTGGAAGCCGGGGATCAGCTCGACGGCAGGCTTGGCGGGCACCGGGTTCATGAAGTGCACGCCGACCACCTGCGCTGGCCGCCGGGTCACCGCGGCCACCTTGGTGATCGGGATCGCGGAGGTGTTGACGATGAAGATGGTGCCGGGCTGGCAGGCCTCGTCGAGTGCCTCGTACACCGCCCGCTTGATGTCCCAGTTCTCGGTGACGTTCTCGATCACGATGTCCGCCTTGGCCACCGCGTCGGCCCCAGCACCGATCGTGATCCTGGCGAGCACCTCGTCCGGGTCCAGGGCCGGGCCGCCCATCAGGCGGCTCATCCGGCAGTTGTTCCTGATGGTGACCAGTGCCTGGCTGGCTGTCGCCTCGTCCTTGTCCACCAGGATCACCTCGTGCCCGGTCTGAGCCAGGTTCTGGGCGACCCCGATTCCCATGACGCCGGCGCCGACTACGCCCATCACATCCATGACCACTCCGTTTCCTGTGCTGCTCGGGTTTCCTGTGCTGCTCGGGTTTCCTTGTTGGGCGGGGTTACCGGCCGCGCCTGCGGACCGCCGACGCTTCAAGGCCGGACCGGCGGAGCTGGGCGCGCACCCGGCTCTCGCCCAGGTCACCAGCGTCGGCCGCGGTACCGTCCCCGGCCGCGGCCGTGTCGATGACCGCACCGAGAGCGGCCACCGTGGGCGCCTCGTAGAGAATGTGCGGCGGCAGTTCGGCGAGTGAGAACGCGTCGCGCAGCGCGGCCACGATGCTGACCCCCAGCAGCGAGTTACCGCCCAGGTCGAAGAAGCTGTCAGCCGCCCCGACCTGCTCGAGGTGCAGCGCCTCACACCAGATCGAGGCGATCTTCTCCTCGGTCGGGCCGGACGGCTCCTGATAGGGGGTGACCAGGTCGGGCCGGGGATGACGGGTACCGCCGCCATCGGCCAGCGCGTCGGCGGTCACCGCGGCCACGGTGAACTGGGTGCTGTACCGCACCATGGTCGGGAAGTCCTGGGTGGAGACCACCACGTGCGGCTCGTCGCAGGCCAGCACGCGCAGCAGCGAGCGCCAGCCGGCGTCGAAGTCGATGCCGATCCTGGCCCGGTTGGCGCGGAAGAAGTCCTGCAGCGCGTCGGCGTACCCGGCCAGCCCGTCGTCCCAGGCGTTCCAGGTCCACTCGCCCCAGTCGACGGAGACGACCTTGCGGCCGGCCGAGCCGAACCGGCGGGCGTAGGCGTCGAGGAACGCGTTCGCCGCGCAGTAACCCACCTGGCCCGGGCCGCCGCCGGTGGTCGAGGTGATCGAGGAGAACAAGACGAGGAAGTCCAGCTCGGTCTCCCCCGGCTGGCCGATCCGCAGCGCCTCGCCGAGCGCCAGGGTGCCCGCGACCTTGGCCGCGAGCTCGGCCGCCAGCTCCTGCGGCGGCTTGAACTGCATCAGGCCAGTGCCGGGAACGCCGGCCACGTGCAGCACGCCGTGCAGCGCGCCGAACCGCTGCCGGGCCGTCCGGCAGGCCCGCTTGACGTCGCGCGGGTCGGCGACGTCACCGACGACGATCTCGACCTCTGCCCCGAGGTCGAGCAGGGCGGTGACCTTGGCCACCCGGTCCCTGGTCCTGTCGTCGATGTCCTGCGCCTGCGGGCCGCCGGCCAAGATGGCGGGCCAGCTGCTCCGGTCGGGCAGGCCGTGCTGACCGAGCAGGACCAGCTTGGCCTGGCACTGCTGCGCCAGCTGGCCGGCCATGGCCAGGCCGATGCCGCCGAGGCCGCCGGTGATCAGGTACACGCCGCCCGGCCGCAGCACGTCGTCGCCGCAGGCCGCGGGGGCGGTCATGGTCTCGAAGCCGGGCAGCCAGCGGCGGCCGCGGCGCAGCGCGACGCCCGGGTTGTCCTGCGGGCCGCGCAGCTCGGTGACCAGGGCGCGGATCGTGGCCGGCGCGGGCTCCGGTTCGATGTCGATCAGCCGGGTGGTGACACCGGGGTATTCCAGCGGGATCACCCGGCACGGGCCGGTGATGGTGGCGGTGTGCGGATGCACGGGTTCTCCCGCGTGCACCTGCGCGGTGCCGGAGGTGGCGACGTCCAGCGACCAGCTGTCCAGCCCGAGCGCGCCCGCCGCGCGGGCCAGGGCGATCAGCGTGTGCAGCCCTTCGGCCAGCGCCGTCTCCCCGGCGTCCTCAGCACTAGCGCCGAGCGACCACAAGTGGAGCACGCGCTCCAGGGGTCGGCCCGCGGCACGCAGGTCGCGCAGCATCGAGCTGGCGTCGTCCTCGTGGCCCGGCCGGATCTGGTAGCCGTCGGCGGTGGCGGCGTAGGCGTCACCGGGCCGCACCAGGATCAGCCCGGCCGGGTCGGCGGTGGCGGCAAGCTCGGCGATCACCTCGCCGGCCACGCCGTCGCGGGTGTAGACCAGCCACGAACCCGGCTGGCTGGCCGCGGCCGCGGGTGTCGCGGTCTGGCGCCACGTCGGCAGGTGGAGCCACTGCTCCTCGGGTAGTTTGGGCAGCCCGGCGATGGCGTCCAGGGTGGACAGGGACGGCAGGGCACCCGGTTGGGGCAGGGCACCCGGTTGGGGCAGGGTGCCTGGTTGCGACAGGGCTTCGGAGTGGCTGGTGCCTGGCATCTGACGGCCGGCGCCCTCGAACCAGTACCGCTGCCGCTGGAACGGGTAGGTGGGCAGCGGGATCCGGCCGGGCAGATCGGCGCGGCCGGCGGCCAGGCCGGGGTGGCGGCCGTGGTAGGTGCGCCAGTCGAGCTCGACGCCGAGCAGCCATAGCCGGGCCAGGGCTTCGGCGAGGACGGCGTCGTCGGGACGGCTGTCCGCCGCGGCCGGGAGCAGCGAGGTGATCAGCGGCCAGCGCTCCGGCGGGCAGCCCGCGGCCCGGATCATGGCGCCGAGCGACTGGCCGGGGCCGATCTCCACGATGACCAGTTCCGGATCGGCCAGCAGCGCCTGGGCGCCGTCGTGGAACCGGACCGTCTGGCACATGTGCCTGGCCCAGTAGCCCGGGTCGCGGACCAGGTCCGCGTCCGCGTACCCGCCGGTGACGTTGGAGATATACGGCAGCCGCGGGGCGCTGAGCGTGACGTTGGCCGTAATCCAGGCGGTGAGCTCGTCGCTCACCTCGGTCAGCATCCGGGAGTGGAAGGCGTGCGCGGCCTGCAGCTGGCGGTAGGGCACGCTGGCCAGGCGCAGTTCGCCGGCGAAGGCCCCCACGGCGTCAGCCGGGCCCGCCAGCACCGTGGCGCCGGGACCGTTGGCCGCGGCGACGTCCAGTTCCCCGGCGGCCAGCGGGAACGACTCGCGCAGTTCCTGCTCCGACAGCGGCACCGCGATCATCGCGCCCGGGGCCACCGCGGCGATGAGCCTGGCGCGCCTGGCCACCAGGGCGAGCGCGTCGGGCAGCGAGAGCACCCCGGCCAGGCAGGCCGCGACGTACTCTCCGACGCTGTAGCCGAGCATGGCCTGGGGCTGAAGCCCCCAGGCCATCAGCGTCCTGGCCAGGGCGTACTGCAGGGCGAACATGGCGGGCTGGACGACGTCGGTGCGCTGAAGTACCTGGGACCGCGCGTCGTCCGCGCCCCGGTCGTCCCGGCCGAGCAGCGCGGCCAGGGTCAGGCCGCCGGCCCGCGGGCCGGTGAGCAGGTCGGCGAGGTCGGTGCCGGGCAGGGCCCTGGCCAGCGCGTCCAGGCACTCATCCAGAGCGGCCCGGAACGCCGGCTCGCGCCGGTAGAGCTCGGCGGCCATGCCGGGGTACTGCTCGCCGGTGCCGGTGAACAAGAACGCCACCCGGCGGCCGCGGGCCGCGTCCACCCGGCTCATCAGGGCGCCCCCCGGCTGGTCGCCGGACAGGACCGCCGCGGCCTGGGCGGTATCGGTCGCGACCAGGGCACGCCGGTGCTCGAAGGTCTTCCGCCCGACCTGCAGGGTGTAGGCGGCGTCGGCCAGCCGGGTCCGCGGCTGGGCCCCGAGATGACCGGCCAGCCGGTCGCACGCCTGGTCGGCCGCGGCGGCCGTGCGGGCGGACAGCGGGAGTACCTGGTACCTGCGGACCGACCCGTCGTCGGCGCCTTCGCCACCGCCTTCGTCAGGGGCCGGCCGGGCCGGGGCCTGCTCCACGACCATGTGCACGTTGGTGCCGCCCATGCCGAGCGAGTTGAGGCCGGCCAGCCGGCGGCGGCCGTCCCGGGTGCGCCACGGCGTGAGCTCGGTATTGACGTAGAACGGGCTGGCGGCGAAGTCGATGTCGGGGTTGCTGCTCGTGTAGTGCAGGCTCGGCGGGATCACCTCGTGGGTCAGCGCCAGCGAGGTCTTGATCAGCCCGGTCACCCCGGCGGCCCGGTCGAGGTGACCGACGTTGGTCTTGGCTGATCCGATCGGGCAGTACTGGTTCTCGGCCGTAGGCCCGAACGCCCTGGTCAGCGCGGCAACCTCGATGGGGTCGCCCAGCTCGGTGGCGGTGCCGTGGGCCTCGATGTAGCTGACGTCCTCGGCGGTGACGCCGGCGTCGGCCATCGCGTCGGCGATGACGCGGGCCTGCCCGGTCACGCTCGGCGCGGTGTAGCCGACCTTGAGCGCGCCGTCGTTGTTCATCGCCGAGCCGCGGATCACCGACCAGATGTGATCTCCGTCGCGGATGGCGTCGGCGAGCCGCTTGAGCACCACGACCGCCGCGCCGTCGCCGAACATGCTGCCCCGGGCGTTCGCATCGAAGGTGCGGACGTGGCCGTCCGGAGACTCCATCCCGCCCGGGGCGTACAGGTGGCCGACCCGGTCAGGGACCCGGACCGAGACGCCGCCGGCCAGCGCGAGCTCGCAGTCACCGCTGCGCAGGCTCTGCACGGCCAGGTGGGCGGCGACCAGCGAGGTGGAGCAGAACGTCTGCACCGCCACGCTGGGGCCGTGCAGGTCGAACAGATAAGAGACGGTGGTGGTGAGGGCGTCCTTGTCGTTACCCATGATGATCTCGTAGGTGCTGACCTCACCGCCGGTGAACACCTCCTCGGGCATCCGGAACAGGTAGGTGCTGATGTTGCAGCCGCCGAACACCGCGACCCGGTCACGGTGCTGCGGGGACGCGTAGCCGGCCTGCTCCAGTGCTTCCCAGCACACCTCGAGGAAGATCCGCTGCTGCGGGTCGGTCAGCGCGGCGGTGCGCGCGGACAGGCCGAAGAACGAGGCGTCGAAGCCGCTGATGTCATCCAGGACCGGCCGGGCCGGGACGTACGAAGGATCGTGGATCAGCGGCAGCTCGACGCCGGAGGCGAGCAGCTCCTCCTCGCCGAAGAAGCTGACCGACTCCACGCCGTCGCGCAGATTGCGCCAGAAGGCATCGGGGTTCCCGGCACCGGGGAAGCGGCCGGCCATGCCCACGACGGCGATCCGGCGGTCCAGGCCGGCCTCGGTGCCCGGCTGCCGGTCCGGGGGCGCGGACCGCTCGGCGACGCGGGCGACAGGCGGAGACCCGGTCGGCATGGAGGAGGGCTGCGGGCCAGCCGGGCTGGCGCCGCTGGCGTCCAGGATCTCGGCCAGGGCGTGCACGGTAGGCGCCTCGAACAGCGTCACCGACGGCAGCGTGATCCCGAATTCCTTCCTGGCCAGGGTGAGCATCTGCAGCGCGACCAGCGAGTTGCCGCCGAGGTCGAAGAAGTTGTCCCTGGTGCCGATCGGGTCCACGCCGAGCACCGAGGACCACACCTCGGCGAGGCGCCGCTGCGTGGCGGTGAGCGGCGGGGCGTACGGCTCGGGCAGGTCAGGACGCGGGAACCGGTCGGCGGGAGGGCCGGCCGGCATGTCGGCCGGAACGGAACAGACCTGCGGCAGCCGGTCGTCCAGGCCGACCGCCACCACGATCGGGGCCGGCTCGGGGCCGCGGAGCAGCCGGTCGAAGGCCTCCAGCCCTTCCTGGCTGGTCATCGAGTGGGCGGCCATCGCGGCGCCGACGCCGCTGTCGATCCGGTCCAGGGTGCCCGCCCAGGTGTCCCAGCTCGCCGCGATCCAGCGGGTCCGCGGCGGGCCAGTGCCAGCCCCGGTGGCCTGGCGGCCCAGTCCGATCGCGGTCAGCGCGGCGTTGGCGGCGGCGTAGCTGCCGAAGGCCAGGCCGCCGAGGACCGAGGACGTCGAGGAGAAGAGCAGGCAGAAACCGGGCGCCTGACCGGCGGGGAGCTCGTCGAGGAGCGCCCCGATGACCTGCGCGCCGCCGACCTTGGCGGCGAAGTGCCTGGCCACGGCGTCCGCGTTGAGGTAGCGGAGCGGGAAGAACGTGTCCGGCCTGGCGTCGGCGGCGGCGTGGATAACACCGTCAAGCCGCGCGCCATCCGCCGTGGCCGCGGCCAGCACGGCGCGCATCGCGGCCGCGTCGGTCACGTCCGCGGCGGGCGTGACGACGTTCGCGCCGAGGTCACGGAGCCTGGCCACCGCGCGCTGGCGGGGGTCCTCGCCGTCGGGCGGCGCGGCGGGCAGCCCGGCCCGGCTGGTCAGCACCAGGCGGGCCGCACCGGAGCGGGCCAGGTGCTCGGCCACCTGCAGGCCGACATCGCCCAGGCCGCCGGTGATCAGGTACGTTCCGCCTGGCCTGATCGAGACCTCGCCGGCTGGCGGCTGCGGAGCAGGGCCGGCGGGCGGCGCCGCGGCGTGCCCGGCGGGCGGTGCGGCGGGGGCGAAGCCGCGGGCGTAGCGGCGGCCCGCGCGGTAGGCGACGAGCACGTCCTGGCTGGCCGCGGCGCATTCGGCGGCGAGATCGGCGGCGGCCGCCGCGGCGTCGGAGCGCGGGTCGAGGTCGACCACGCGGCACTCCAGGCTCAGGTACTCCTGGTTAGCCACGACCGCCAGGGCGGCGGCCGCGGCGGGGCCGGGGGCCGGGATGTCCCCGGTGAGCACGGCCTGGCCGCCGCTGGTGGCCACGATGACGCCGGTGGTGCCGCTGCCGTTGGCGCTGCCGAGCGCGTCCGCGAGCGCGGCGAACGGGACGACCACGCCGCGGCCGTCGGCGCCCGGTCCTGCGTGGTCCAGGGCCCTGAGGTCGATAACGAGATCTGGCGGCTGATCGCCGGACCGTTCGGACATAATGCCGTGACCGGAGCCGACGGTCACCTCGGCCCCGGCGTCGCGGAGCCGTGCCGTCAGTTCCGCCGCGAGCTGGCCGTCCTGCTGGCCCGGCTCGGCGAGCAGGACGCAGCGGGCCGGGCGGGCGGGCTCGCCGCCGATCGCGGCCTGCGTCCACTGCTGGCGCATCAGCTGGACGTGCCCGTGGCGCTCCGGCTCGGCTGGCGGCTGGGCCGCGGGGATCGCCGGGCGGCCAGCGGGCGCGTCGATCCAGTACCGCTGCCGCTGGAACGGGTAGCCGGGCAGCCCGACCTTGGCGACCGCGCGGTCGCCCTGGTAGGCCTCCCAGTCGACGGGGACGCCGGTCAGCCAGAGCCGGCCCACGGCTTCGGCCAGCACCGTGGCGGCCTCGCGCGGGTCGCCGGACGCCGGCAGGGACGACACCACGCGGCTCCAGCGCTCCGGCGGGCAGCCGGCGTGACCGCGTGCCATCGCACCCAGCGACTGCCCCGGGCCCAGCTCGAGCAGCACCAGGTCAGGCCGGTCGAGTAGGGTCTTCAGCACCTCGCTGAACCGCACCGGGGAGCACATGTGCTCGGCCCAGTAGCCGGGACTGATCGCCTGTTCGGCGGTGACCAGCGCGCCGGTCACGTTGGAGACGTAGGGAATCCGCGGCGCGGCGAGCTCGATGCTGGCCGCCACCCAATCGGTCAGCGCGGCCTTGGCGGGCTGGAGCATGCGGGAGTGGAAAGCGTGCGTGGTAGCCAGCAGCCTGGCCGGCACCGCGTCGGCCGCCAGCGCGGTGCGCAGGTCCGTGATCGCGTCCGGCGGGCCGGCGATCACCGTGAGCTGGCCGCCGTTCACCGCCGCGATGTCCAGGCCGGCGATCCCTGACCGCTCGATGCGCAGCCGCGCGTCGTCTTCTGACAGCGGCACGGCGGCCATGGCGCCACCCGGCAGCGCCTGGATCAGCTGCGCCCGGCGGGTGACCAGCCGGACCGCCGATTCCGTGCTGAGCACACCGGACAGGCAGGCCGCCACGTACTCGCCGAGGCTGTAACCCGCCATCACGGCGGGCCGGATCCCCCAGGACATCATCAGCCGGGCGAGCGCGTACTCCACCGCGAACATCGCCGGGTGCAGCAGCCCGGTGGCCGAGCCCGGGCTGGCGGCCGGGCTGGTCCCGGCCGGCTCGCGGCCGAGCAGGGTGCCCAGGCCGCCGTCCTGGCCGGCGGCGGGCCGCTCAGCCAGCATCTCCGCCAGCGGGTCGACGCCGCCCAGCAGGCCGGTCATGATAGCCCGGCATTCGTCCAGGGCCGCCGCGAACTCCGGCTCACTGCGGTACAGGCTGGCCGCCATGCCCGGGTACTGCTCGCCGGTGCCCGCGATGAGGAAGCCGACCTCGCGGTCGGTGCGCGCCTCGTGGTGGGTCTGCGCGCCGCCCTCGCGGATCCGCCGGGCCGCGTCCTCGCGGGTTCCCGCCACGAGCATCCGGCGGTGCTCGAAGACGCGCCGGCCCGCCTGCAAGGTGAAGGCGACGTCGCACAGGGCCTCGCGGGGCTGGCCCGCCGCCTGGTTAGCCGCCTGGCCCGCGTCAGGCTGGCCGGCCAGGTAAGCCGCCAGCCGTCCGGTCATCTCGTCCGCGGCGGCCGCACTGCGGCCGGACCACACCAGCACCTCGGGCCGGGGCACCGGCTCGGGGCGCGGGATCAGCGGTGCCTCTTCCAGCACCACGTGCGCGTTCGTGCCGCCGATGCCGAACGCGCTGACCCCGGCCCGGCGGACCCGGTCGCCGCGCCGCGGCCAGCCGGTCCGGCCGGTCACCACTTCCAGCCGGGCCTCGCCGATGCGCAGCTGCCGGTTGGGGTCGGCGAAGTTGCGAGTGGGCGGGATCTCGTCATGGTGCAGCGCGAGCGCCGTCTTGATCAGCCCGGTGACGCCGGCCGCCCGGTCCAGGTGGCCGACGTTGGTCTTGACCGAGCCGATCAGGCATTCCTCGCCCTGGAAGACCTGCTGCAAGGCGGCCAGCTCGACCGCGTCGCCGAGCGCCGTCCCGGTGCCGTGGGCCTCGACGTAGTCGACGTCAGCGGCCACCAGGCCAGCGCTGGACAGCGCCTCGGCGATCACCGCAGCCTGCCCCTGGACGCTGGGCGCGGTGAAGCCGACCTTGCGCCCGCCGTCGTTGTTGACGGCCCAGCCGCGGATCACCGCGTAGACCCGGTCGCCGCTGGCCAGGGCGTCCTGCAGCCGCCGCAGGGCGACGACGCCGACGCCGCTGCCCACCGGGCTGCCCTGGCCGGCGGCATCGAACGCGCGGCACTCGCCGTCGGGCGGCGCGATGCCGCCCGGCTGGAACAGGTAGCCGACCCGGTGCGGCACGGCCACGTTGACCCCGCCGGCCAGCGCGAAGTCGCACTCGAAGTTGGCCAGGCTGCTCGCGGCCGCGCACACCGCGACCAGCGACGTGGAGCAGTAGCTCTGCACCGCGTAGCTCGGCCCGGACAGGCCCAGGGTGTGCGCCACCCGGGTGGTCAGCGAGTCCTTGTCGTTGGCCAGCCCGACGGTGAAGTCGCCGAGAACCGCCACGATGCCGCTCGGCACCAGGTTGTTCTGCAGGTAGGAGCTCCACGCGCTGCCGCCGAAGACCCCGATGGCGCCGTCGAAGCGGGCTGGGTCGCAGCCTGCGTCCTCCAGGGCGTGCCAGTTGTGCTCCAGGTAGAGCCGGTGCTGCGGATCGAGGATCTGCGCTTCCTTGGGGCCGAAGCCGAAGAAGGCGGCGTCGAACAGGTCGATGCCGTCGAGCACCGGGCTGGCCTTGACGTAGCCGGGGTCGGCCAGCTGGTCCTCGGCCACGCCGGCCGCGCGCAGCTCGTCGTCGGTGAACCGGGTGATACCGGACCGCCCGGCCCGGATCCCGGTCCACAGCTCGCCCACGTCAGCGGCGCCGGGGAACCGGCCCGACATGCCGACGATGGCGATATCGGTGCCCGAGGTCACGTTCTCGGTGTCTGGAGTGGTCACGTCCGCCTCATCTCCGTTTAGCCGGCCGGGTGCCGCGACGTCGGCGGCCCCGGTCCACGCTGGCGCTGAGCAGTTCCTGGGTGGTTTCCGCGCTGGTGTCGGGGTGCTCGAGCGCGGTGGCGAACTCGGCGACCGTGGGGTTCCCGAACAAGGTGGCGGGGGCGATCACGGTGCTGGTTTCGCTTTCGACGGCGTGCACCACGGCCAGTCCGACCAGGGAATTGCCGCCGAGTTCGAAGAACGGGTCGTGCACGCCGATCTGGTCGATGCCGAGGAAGGACCCCCAGATGCCGGCGATCAGCTTCTCCAGCTCGGTGCGCGGGGCGACGAATTCGGTGCGCAGCCGCGGCCGGGGGAACCGTTCGGCGGCCGGCTGCACCGGCACCGCGCCGACCAGCGCGTCGATGTCGAGGATCGAGGACCATTCGCGCAGCGAGTCCTGCACCGGCTGGCGGACCGCGAGGAGGCTGCCGTAGCCGGAGGCGATCAGCCGGTCCAGGAACGCGCAGCCGGCCTCGTCGGCGAACCCGTACTTCTCCCGGTGCGCGCGGACCTGCCCGGCCAGGCCGTCGCCGGCCGGCATCCCGCCAGCCTGGACCGCGCCGGCGGCCGCCGCGCCGGACAGCCCGGCGGCCTGCCAGTCATCGTGCAGCCACGGGCCCCAGGCGACGGTCAGCACCCGGGTCGAGGGCGCGGAGGCGGCCAGGGCGGCGCCGTAGGCGTCGAGCACGGTGTTCGCCGCGCAGTAGTCGCCCTCGCCGATCCCGCCGAACGCGGTGATCGCGGATGAGTACAGCACCAGCAGTTCGGGCCGCAGCTCGGCGGGGGTCTGCGGGCCGGCGAGCTCGGCCAGCGGGCCCATCGCCAGGACCTTGGGCGCGAGCACGGCGGCCGCGTCGCCGGGGGTCCGCAGCTGCAGCATCCCGCCCGCCGGCAGGCCGGCCGCGTGCACGACGCCGTGCAGCGCGCCGAAGTGCTCGCGGCAGCGTTGCAGCGCCTCGCGCAGCTGGCCGGGCTGGCCAGCGTCGGCGGCCAGCAGCAGCACCTGCGCGCCGGCTGCTTCCAGCTCCGCGACGTCGCGCAGGCTTTGCGCCGCCCGCTCGGCCTGGGCGCCGGGGTCAGCTTGGGCGCCGGGGTCAGCTTGGGCGCCGGGGCCGGCTTGGGTGCCGGGGCCGGCTTGGGTGCCGGGGCCGGCTTGGGTGCCGGGGCCGGCTTGGGTGCCGGGGCCGGGGCGCAGTGCGGTGCGGCTGACCAGGGCCAGGCGGCGAACGCCGGACCTGACCAGGTGCCGGGCCAGCGCCAGGCCCAGGCCGCGCGTTCCGCCGGTGATCAGGTACACGCCGTCGGGGCGCCAGGCCGGGGCCGGCTCACCGGGCAGGTCCACCGGGGTGAAGTCCGGCACCCAGCGGCTCCCCCGGCGCCACCCGGTCACCGACGGGTAGTCCCCGGCCGGGCCGAGCAGCAGCTCGTGCGCGAGCTGCCCGGCGGCGCGCGCGGTGGCGGCCGGGCTGGCCTGGGCGGGGCTGGCCGCGGGGTTCTCGGCGTCGAGGTCTACGCCGCGCCAGCTGAGGCCGGCGAGTTCGTGCTGGGCGACCCGGCCCAGCCCGTGCACGGCGGCCCGGTACGGTGCGGTCAGGTCGGCGCCGATGATCTCGGTGGCACTCTGGCTGACGGTGAGCAGCCTGATCTCGCGCCGCCCGGGAAGGCGGCTGAGCGCCTGGGCGGCCCGCATCAGGCTATCGAAGCTCCAGGACATGGCCTCGCGCAGCTCGCCGTCGCTCAGGTGCGCCGGGCCAGCCTGGCTATCGCGCCCAGCCTGGCTGTCCGGCCCGGCCAGCAGGCTCCACAGGTGCACGACATGCAACGGGCCGTCCGCGTCCAGCCCGGCCAGGACCTCGCGGTAGTGCCCACTGTCCGCCGGGTCGACGACGATCCGGCGGCGGCCTTCCTGATCCGGCCCGCCGGCCGGGCCGGCCGACCAGGCCCGGCCGGGGATGACCTCGATCACGGGCGTGCCGGCCGCCGTGGCCCGGTCCGCCAGCGCGGCACCGATCCCGCTGTCGCCGTCGCTGAAGAGCAGCAGGGTGCCGGCCAGCGCGAGTGGCGCCGCCGCTGGGCGGGCGGGATCACGCCGCCAGGTCGTCGCGTAGGCGAGGTCGGCGGGGGGCGCCGGGCGGGCGGCGGCCGATCCGGGCGCGCTGCCGCCGGATCCTGCGGCGGCAGGTCCCTGGCCGGCGAGTTCTGGCCAGTACCTGGTGCGCTGGAACGCGTAGCCGGGCAGGGTGACGATGCGGCCGGTGCCGCGCCGGGTCGCGGCCCAGTCGACGGTGACGCCGTTCTCCCAGAGCCGGGCGCAGGTGGTGAGCACTTCGGTCCTGGCTTCGGGGAGGCCGCCGCCGGTCCAGGCCGAGGGCAGCGTGCCGACCACGGTGACGCCGCTGTTGGCAGGCAGGTTCTGCCGGACCAGGCCGGCTAGCGTCTGGCCGGCGCCGAGTTCGACGAACACGTCGGCCCCAGTGTTCAGGCAGTGCCGCACGCTCTGCCCGAAGCGCACCGGGCTGAGCAGGTGGTCGGCCCAGTAGTCGCTGCTGACGGCCTGCTCGGGGGTGAGCATGGCGCCGGTGCGGTTGGACACGATGGTGGCGGTCGGCGCCTGGCGCGGCACCGACTCGACCAGGGCGGCCAGCTTGTCCCGCGCGGGCTCCAGGGTCCGGGAATGAAAGGCGTGCGCTGTACGCAGCGCCCGGCAGGCGATCCCGTCGCTGGTCAGCTGGCGGCTCACGGCCGCGATCTCGTCGGCGCCCCCGCTGAGCACCGTCATCGACGGGCCGTTCAGCGCCGCGATGTCCACGCCGGGACCGGCGGCCTCGATCGCGGCGCGGGCGGCCTGTTCGCCGGCCGCCACCGCGAGCATCCGGCCGGCCGGGACCGCGGTGATCAGGCGGGCCCGCTCGGCCACCAGGTAGAGCGCGTCCTCCAGGGTGAACACGCCGGCCAGGCAAGCGGCGACGTACTCGCCGAGGCTGTAGCCGACCAGCACGTCGGCGGTGACGCCCCAGCTGGCCAGCAGTCTCGCCAGTGCGTATTCGACGGTGAACTGGAACGGGTGAGCGATCTCGGTCTGCTGGACGGGATCGTCGGCGGCGCCCGCCTCGCCGGGCCGCGGCTCGCCGGGCCGCAGGGCGGCCGCGAAACCGCCAGGCGCGAAACCGCCCGGCGCGAGACCGCCAGGCGCGAAACCGCCCGGTCCGGCCGGCCCGCCGTCGGCCGGGAAGAACGCCGGCCGCAGGTCGACGGCGCAGCGCTGCTTGAGCACCTCCAGGCAGCGGTCCACGGCCTCGGCGTAGACCGGCTCGGTGCGGTACAGGTCCAGGCCGATCCCCGGGTACTGGTCCCCCACCCCAGGCAGCAGGAACACCACCCGGGGACGCTGGCGGGCCCGCCGGGTCCCGCTGACACCGCAGGAGACGCTGGCCAGCTGCCGCACCGCGTCGTCCAGGCCGGTGCAGTTGACCGCGTACCGGTAGTCGAGCTCGGCCCGGCCCTCGGTCAGGGTGTGGGCGATGTCGGCGAGCTCCAGGCCGGGACGTTCGGCCAGCCAGCCTGACAGCCGCCGCAGCTGGTCCGCCAGGGCGGTCTCGCTGGCTGCGGAGACCGGCAGGGCATGGCTGACCGGCAGCCCGCCGGCCGGCCGGCCGGACGCCTCCTCGCGCAGCGGCGGTGCCTCGAGCACCAGGTGAGCGTTAGTGCCTGACCAGCCGAACGAGCTGACTCCGGCGATCGGCCTGCGGCCTTCCGCGGCCAGCCGCACCGGCTCGGTGGCGAGCCGGATCGTGCCGTCGGGGGGCAGCGCGTCGGTCGGCTCGGTCAGGTGCAGGCTGGCCGGGACCAGCCCGTGCTCCAGCGCCAGCACCGTCTTGATCAGGCCGGCCACCCCGGCCGCGGACTGGGTGTGGCCGATGTTGGTCTTCACCGCGCCGACGTGCAGCGCGCGCTCGGCCGGCCGACCACCGAACACGTCGTGCAGCGCCGACAGCTCGATCGCGTCGCCGAGCCTGGTCCCGGAGCCGTGCGCCTCCAGGTAGTCGACGTCGTCCGGGTCGACCTTGGCCGCGGCGAGCGCCTGCCGGATCACGTCGGCCTGGGCGCCGCGGCTCGGCGCGGTCAGGCCGTTGCTGCGGCCGTCCTGGTTGACGGCCGAGCCGCGCAGCACCGCGCGGATGTGCCTGCCGTTGCGCAGCGCGGAGGACAGCCGCTCCAGCACGACCAGGCCGCCGCCCTCGCCCATCACGTAACCGTCGGCGGTGATGTCGAAGGTCTTGCACCGGCCGTCCGGCGCCAGCATGGAGGTGGCGCAGCCCTGGACGTAGGTGTCCGGCTGCATGATCAGGTACGAGCCGGCCGCGACGGCCAGGTCGCATTCGCCGCCGCGCAGCGCCTGCGCGGCCAGGTGCAGCCCGACCAGGGAGGAGGAGCAGGCCGTGTCCAGCGTGACGGCAGGCCCGTGCAGGTCGAAGTGGTAGGCCAGCCGCCCGGCGACCACGCTGGTGGAAATGCCCTGGCCGAAGTAGGGGTCCGCGGTGATGCCCGGCCCCTGGCGCTCGGCCTCCAGGCGGCCGTACTGCAGCGTGTCCATCAGGCCCACCAGGACGGCAGTCCGGCTGCCCGCCGCCGCGGCCGGGGAGATGCCCGCGTTCTCCAGCCCCTCCCAGACCAGCTCCATCAGCAGCCGCTGATTGGGGTCCATCCGGGACGCCTCGGCGGGCGGCACGCCGAAGAACTCGGCGTCCCAGCCGGTGATGTCGTCCAGGAACGCGCCGTGCCTGGTGTAGACGCCGCCCGCGGCGCGCCGGTCCGGGTTGTAGTACTCATCGACGTCCCAGCGCGAGGGCGGCACCTCGATGACCCCGCTCCGCCCGTCGTGCAGCAGCTCCCAGAAGCCCTCGACCGAGCTGCCGCCGGGGTACCGGCAGGCCATGCCGATGACGGCGACCGGCTCGTGCCGGTCGTCCACCGCCTCGGCGAGGCGCCGCCTGGCCTCGGTGAGGTCGACGGTCACCCGCTTGAGGTACTCGCGGAGTTTGTCCTGGGTCGCCATGAACGCAAACCTCGTATCCGGTCGGCGGGAGCTACAGGTCGTTGTCGATGAAGGCGAAGATCTCTTCGTCAGAGGCGGCGCCCACCCGTTCGGCGACATCCCTGACGTCGGCGGCCTCACCCGCGGCCGGGCCCCCACCTGCGGTCCACCTGGTCAGCGTGCTGTGCAGGATCGCGATGAGCTTGGCCCGGCCGGACTCGTCGTCGGGCAGCATGCCGCCAACCTGGTCGAGGAACCCGCGCAGGGTGTCCTCGGCGGTCGGAGCGGCCGGGGCCAGGGCCTGGTAGAGGTACCCGGCGAGTGCCGCCGCGGTGGGATGGTCGAACGCCAGGGTGGCCGAGAGCCGCAGCCCGGACTCCTGCTCCAGCCGGTTGCGCAGCTCGACCGCGGCCAGCGAGTCAAAACCGAGCTCGCTGAACGGCCGCGTCATGTCCACCGCGTCCGCGCTGGCGTGGGACAGCACCGCCGCGACGTGACCGCGGACCAGGTCGGTGAGCATCCGGCTGCCTTCGGCCTCGCTCATCGAGCCGAGCCGCGCGACCAGGGCCGCGCCGTCGGCGATCGCGGCCGTCCCCGCGGCGCGGCGCCGGGACGGGCGGACCAGCCCGCGCAGCACCTGCGGCAGGGCGCCGCCCTCAGCGCGGGCCCGCAGCCCGGCGTCGTTCCAGCGGGCCGCGACCAGCACCGGCTCGGGCCACCCGGCCGCGAAGTCGAAGCAGGCCAGGCCCTGATCGGCGGTGAGCGGGGCAATGCCGGCCCGGGCCATCCTGGCCGCGTCGGCCTGGCCGGCCATGCTTGCCTCGGTGTCCCAGAGCCCCCAGGCCACCGAGACTGCGGCCAGCCCCTGGCCACGGCGGTGGGCGGCGAGCCCGTCCAGGAACGTGTTGGCCGCGGCGTAGTTGGCCTGGCCGGGGTTGCCCAGCAGCCCGGCGACGGAGGAGAAAAGCACGAACATGACGAGCGGGGTGTCCCTGGTCAGCTCGTGCAGGTGCCAGGCGGCGTCGACTTTCGGCCGGAAGACCGTGTCAAGCCGTTCGGCAGATTGCCCTTCGAGGGTGGCATCGGCGAGGACGCCGGCGGTATGCACGACGCCCGCCAGCGGCCGTTGCGCCGGTATCGCGGCCAGCAGCGCGGCCAGCTGCCCGCGGTCCGCGACGTCGCAGGCCACCGCCTCCGCCGAGCCGCCGAGCTCGTGCAGCCGCGCGACCAGCTCGGCCGCGCCGGGGGCCGCCGCCCCGCGCCGCGACGCCAGCAGCAGGTGACCGGCCTGGTGCGCGGTGACCAGGTGCTCGGCGACCAGCGCGCCCAGCCCGCCGGTACCGCCGGTGACCAGCACCGTCCCGGTGCTCAGATCCGGGCGGCCAGCGGCCGGCCCCGGCTTGCGCCGCACGATCCGGGGCACCGTGATCGCGCCGCCCCGCACCACGACCTGCCGTTCGTCCGCGGCGACGGCGGCGGCCAGCGCGGCCCAGTCGTCGAAACCGCCGGACACGTCGGCGAGCACGAACCGGCCCGGATGCTCGGCCTGCGCGGCCCGGACCAGCCCCCACACCGCGGCGCTGGCCAGGTCGGCCGCGTCCGGGCCGACCGCGCCGTGGGTCAGGAACACCATCGCCGAGCCGGCGAACCGGTCGTCGGCCAGCCAGGCCTGCGCCAGCTCCAGCGCCCGGCCGGTGACCTCCCTGGCCCCTTCGGTCACCGCCGCGCCCGACGGCATGCACGACACCGCGACGAACTCCGGCATCGGCAGCCCGGCGTCCACCGCGGCCGCCAGCGAGGCTAGGTCGAGGAACGCGGGGAGCCCGTCGATCTTCTCCCCCAACCCGGCCCAGCTGGCCCCGGCCGGGTGGCCGGCGAGGTCGAGCTCAGCCCATTCCAGGCCGAACGACACGGGGGCTTCCTCGCCGGCCGCGGCCAGCGACGCGGCCGGGACGGGCCGCACCCGCAGCGAGTCGATGGACAGCACCGGACGGCCTGAGGCGTCGGCGGCCTGCACCGTGATGTCGTCGCCGGACACTGTCAGCCGCACCCGCAGCCCGGTAGCGCCGGTCGCGGCGAGCCGCACCCCGCGGAACACGAAGGGCAGCCGCAGCCCGCCGTCCGCCGCGGTCATCAGCAGCGGGTGAAACGCAGCGTCGAGCAGCGCGGGGTGCACGCCGTACCCCTCGACGTCGATTTCGTCAGGGGCGGTGATCTCGGCGAACAGCTCCTCGCCCGCGGACCACGCCGCGGCCAGGCCGCGGAAGGCCGGGCCGTATCCGTACCCCGTCCCGGCGAGGCTCTCGTAACCGCCCGCCACGTCGATACCGGACCCGCGCGGCGGCCAGGCCACCGCCCAGGGGCATGGCTCCGGCGGGCCGGCCGCCGCGATGACACCCGAGGCGCAGCGGGTCCAGCCGCCGTCGGCGGGCCGTGAGTAGACCTGCACCGCGCGGGCCGCGCCCTCGTCCCCGGCCTCGATCACGACCTGCAGGAACAGGTCACCGTCGGCCGGCATGATCAGCGGTGCCTCGAACATCAGCTCCTCGACGGTGTCACAGCCGGCCTGCACGGCCGCGTCGAGCACGACGTCGAGCACCGCCGCGCCCGGGACCACGACCGCGCCGGCCACCATGTGGTCGGCGAGCCACGGGAAGCCGGTTACCGACAGCCGCCCGGTCAGCGCGATCCCGCCGCCGTCGCCGATGTCGACCGCCGCGCTCAGCAGGCAATGGCCGGCCTCGCGCAGCCCGGCCGACGAGACGTCCGCGGCCTTGACCGGCGGGTACAGCCAGAAGCGGTCCCGGTCGAACGGGTAGACCGGCAGGTCGGGCCCGATATCGGCGGCGGGCCCGGACAGCGCGGCCCAGTCCGCCGGCACCCCGGCCACCCAAGCGCGGGCCAGCGCGTCGGCCAGCCCGTCGGCCTCCGGCCGGCGGCGCTGCTGCAGCGGGATCAGCACGGCGTCCCGGCCGGAGACGCAGTCGGCGGCCATGGCGGCCAGCACGGCATCCGGGCCGACCTCCAGATAGGTGCTGATGCCCTGGTCCTCGATCGCCGAGATGGTCCCGTGGAACCCGACCGGGCGGCGGATCTGCTCGACCCAGTACTCGGGGTCGGTCCAGTCCAGGCCGGCCAGGTTGGGGACGTAGCCGGTGCGGGCCGGCCCGAACGTCACGGTGGCCAGCTCGGCGCGGAAGTCCGCCAGCACCGGCTCCATCAGCGGGGAATGGAACGCGTGGCTGACCGGCAGCCGGCGGGTGCGCCTGCCCAGGTCCCGCCACTGCGCGGCGACCGCGAGGACGGTCTGCTCGTCACCGGAGACGACCACGCTAGACGGGCCGTTGACCGCGGCGATACCGGCCAGCTGCTCCAGGCCGGCCAAGGTGGGCGCCACCTCCTCCGCCGATGCCTCGATCGCGGCCATGGCGCCCGGCGCGTCCAGTGCCTGCATCAGCGCGCCGCGCGCCGTGATCAGCCGCGCGGCATCGGCCGCGGACCAGACGCCGGCCAGGTGCGCGGCGGCGTACTCGCCGACCGAGTGCCCGGCGACCAGGTCGGGCCGGACGTCCAGCGACTCGAGCAGCGCGGCGGCGGCGCTCTCGTAGGCGAACAGGGCCGGCTGGGTGTAACCGGTGTCGTTCAGCAACGCGGCTTCCGGCGTGTCCGGCGGCGCCCACATCACGTCCCGCAGCGGCCGGTCCAGGTAGCGGTCGAGTTCGTCGCACACCGCATCGAGCGCGGCGGCGAAGACGGGGTAGGCGGCGGCCAGGTCACGGCCCATCCCGGGCCGCTGGCCGCCCTGCCCGGTGAACAGGAAGGCGAGCCTGGGGTGGTCGCGGGCGGTGCCCTGGACGGCGCCGGAGGCGGCGGGGTCACGCAGGTAGCCGTCCAGGCCGGCCAGCAGCGCGGCCCGGTCCTGGCCGGTGACCACGACCCGCCGGGCGAACCGGGCCCGGCAGGTGGCCAGCGAGTACGCCACGTCTTCGGCGCGCACGCTGTCGTCGGCGGCCACGAAGTCGCGCAGCCGGGTCACCTGACCGCGCAGCGAGTCCGCGGTCCGGGCGCTGATCGCCCAGCTGACCGGGGCGGGTGGCTGGCTCGCGGGCTGGCTTTGCGCGGGCTGGCTTTGCGCGGGCTGGCTTTGCGGGCTCTCCTCGATGATCACGTGGGCATTAGTGCCGCTGATGCCGAAGGAGGAGATGCCGGAGCGGCGCGGATGGTCATCGCCCGGCCAGTCCCTGGCCTCGGTGAGCAGCCGGACCTGGCCTGCGGACCAGTCCACGTGCGGAGTCGGCTCGTCCACGTGCAGGGTCGGCGGCAGCACGCGGTGCCGCATGGCCATCGTCATCTTGATCACCCCGGCGAGGCCGGCGGCCGCCTGGGTGTGGCCGATGTTCGACTTGACCGAGCCGAGCCACAGCGGCCGGTCGGCAGGCCGGCCCTGCCCGTAGGCGGCGATCAGCGCCTGCGCCTCGATCGGGTCGCCGAGCTTGGTGCCGGTGCCGTGCGCCTCGACCGCGTCCACGTCCCGGGCGTCGAGCCCGGCATCGGCCAGCGCCTTGGCGATGACCCGTTCCTGGGCCGGGCCGTTCGGCGCGGTCAGGCCGTTGCTCTTGCCGTCCTGGTTGACGGCGGTGCCGCGGACCACAGACAGGATCCGGTGACCGTGGCGCTGCGCGTCGGACAGCCGCTCGAGGACCAGCATCCCGACGCCCTCGGACCAGGCCGCACCGCCCGCGGAGGCGGCGAAGGCGCGGCAGCGGCCGTCCGGCGACAGCGCGCGCTGCCGGCAGAACTCGACGTAGGCGTCCGAGGTGGCCAGCACGGTGGAGGCGCCGGCCAGCGCCAGCGAGCACTCCCCCCGGCGCAGCGACTGCACGGCCAGGTGGATCGTGACCAGCGAGGTCGAGCAGGCGGTGTCGATGGAGACGCAGGGCCCTTCCAGGCCGTACATGTACGAGACCCGGCCGGACAGCACGCTGGGCGCGTTGGACACCATGATCAGGCCCTCGAGCCCGGGCGGCGCGCAGCCGTTGAACCGCGAGACGTAGTCGTTGTACATGACCCCGGCGAAGACGCCGGTCTGGCTGCCGCGCAGCGTGGCCGGGTCGATGCCGGCCCGCTCAAAGGCTTCCCAGGAGGTCTCGAGGAACAGCCGGTGCTGCGGGTCGGTGGCCAGCGCGCTGCGCGGGCTCATCTCGAAGAACCCGGCGTCGAAGTGGCCCGCGTCGTACAGGAAGCCGCCGTGCCTGGTGTACGACTTGCCCTGCGCGTCCGGGTCAGGATCGTACAGGTTCTCCAGGTCCCAGCCGCGGTCCTCGGGAAACGGCCCGATCGCGTCGGTACCGGACTCGACGATGTCCCACAGGCCTTCCGGTGAGGTCACGCCGCCAGGGAACCGGCAGGCCATGCCGATGATGGCGACCGGCTCGCGGCGGCCCTCCTCCACCTCGGCCAGCCGCCGCCGTGCGTCGGTGAGGTCGACGGTAGCTCGCTTGAGGTACTCGCGCAGTTTGTCCTCGGTCGCCATGATCGGGCCTTTCCGTCAGCCTGGAGTCAGATTTCGTTGTCGATGAAGGCGAAGATCTCGTCGTCGGAGGCGGTGTCGATCTGGCCTTGCACCTCCGGTGACGGGCGCGGCCCGGATCCCCACCGGGCCAGCGCGCTGTGCAGGATCGCGGTGATCTTGCCGCGGGTCAGGTCGTCGGGCTCCGGCCAGGCCCGCTGGACCTCCTCGATCGCGGCGCGCAGGGTGTCCTCGGCCGGCGGCGGCGCGGGGTCGAGCACCCGGTGCAGGTGCTCGGCGAGCGCGGAGACGGTGGGATGGTCGAAGGCCAGCGTGGCCGACAGCCGCAAGCCGGTCGCCTCGTCCAGCCGGTTGCGCAGCTCCACCGCGGTCAGCGAGTCGAAGCCGAGCTCGCTCACCGCCCGTTCCACGTCGACGGCGTCCGCGCTCGGGTAGGCAAGCACCGCCGCCACGTGGGAGCGGACCAGGTCCACCAGGACCCGCCGCGCGTCACCGGCGGCCAGCGCGGCCAGCCGGGCGGCCAGGTCGCGGCCGCCACCGTGGTTTGCCGGGCCGGTGCCGTTGGCGTGGCCGGCGCCGTTCGCTGGTGCGGTGCCGTTCGCTGGTGCGGTGCCGTTCGCTGGTGCGGTGCCGTTCGCTGGCGCGGTGCCGTTCGCTGGTGCGGTGCCGTTCGCTGGCGCGGTGCCGTTCGCTGGTGCGGTGCCGTTCGCTGGCGCGATGTCGGTGAGGCCGGCGTCGGCCCAGCGTGCGGCGACGGCCAGCGGGCCGGGGGCGGCCAGGGCGGCGTCGAACAGCTCCAGGCCCAGGTCGCTGCCCAGCGGGGCCAGGCCGGCCCGCGCCATCCGGGCCAGGTCGGCGGCGCTCAGCTCGCTGGTCATGCCGGCCGAGGTGTCCCAGGGGCCCCAGGCGATCGAGACCGCGGGCTGCCCGTCCTGTCGCCGGCCCGCCGCCAGCGCGTCCAGGACGGCGTTCGCGGCCGCGTAGTTCGCCTGGCCCGGGGCACCGAGCAGGCCCGCCACCGAGGAGAACAGCACGAACATCGTCAGCGGCAGGCCGGCCGTGAGCTCGTGCAGGTACCACGCGGCGTCGGCCTTAGGGCCGAGCACCGTTTCCAGGTGCCGGGCAGACAGCCCGTCGACCGTCACGTCGTCCAAGCGCCCGGCGGCGTGCACCACGCCGGCCAGCGGCTGCCCGGCGGGGACCCGGGCCAGCAGGGCGGCCAGCGAGGCCCGGTCGGACACGTCGCACGCGGCGATAGTGACCTCCGCGCCAAGCTCCCGCAGCCGGGACGACAGGCCGGCGGCGCCGGGCGCGGCCGGTCCGCGCGATGACACCAGCAGCAGGTGCCGGACCCCGTGCCGCTCCGCCAGCCGCTGCGCGACCAGCGCGCCCAGCCCGCCGGTCCCGCCGGTCACCAGGATCGTCCCGTCCGCAGGCACAAGCGTCTCGTCCGCAGGCGGGATCGTCCCGTCGCTTTCCCGGCCGGCGCGGCCGGGGACCGCAGGGGTGAGGCGAGGCGCCTTCGGGGTGCCGTCCTTGATCAGCAGCTGCGGCTCACCTGTCGCCAGGGCGGCGGCCAGGATCGGTGCCGGGCAGTCACCGGACATGTCGACCAGGGCGAAGCGGCCGGGGTGCTCGCGCTGCGCGGACCGGACCAGGCCCCAGATCGCGGCGGCGGCCAGGCGGCCGGGCGACGGCGGAGCGGCGTCGAACGCCCCCCTGGTCATCAGGACCAGCCGCTGGCCGGCGAACCGCTCGTCGCCCAGCCAGGCCTGCACCAGGTCAAGGGCGGCACCGGCCGTCTCCCGCAGCGCCGAAGGCACGTCGGCGGGGTCGCCGGTGCCGCAGGAGGCCACGATGGTGGCCGGCAGGTCGCCGCCGGTCATCTCCGCGACCGAGGGCAGGTCGTAGTAAAGGCCTGCGTCCGCGCCCGCCCGGCCCAGATCGGCGGCGAGCTGGTCGGCGTGGCTATCGCAGCCGATCACGGCCCAGTGCTGGCCAGAGAGGGGCTGGCCAGAGAGGGGCTGGCCAGAGAGGGGCTGGCCAGAGAGGGGCTGGCCGGCCGGTCCGGCCTCGCCGGTCGCGACATCGGTCCATTCGAGGGTGCGCAGGGCCGGCCCGGGCGCCGTCGCGGGGCCGGCGGCCGGAACCCGGCGCAGGGTCAGCGTGGCGACCTCGGCGACGGGATGGCCCGCGCTGTCCAGGCAGCTAAGCGAGACCTGGCCGTCGCCGAGACGGGTAATCCGCACCCGGAGCGAATCGGCACCGGGCACGGCCACCCGCAGGCCGTTCCAGGAGAACGGCAGCAGCAACTCGCCGGGGGCGGCGCCGGACACGTGAGCCAGGACGAGGTAGTGCAGGGCGGCGTCGAGCAGGGCCGGGTGCAGCGTGAACAAGGCGGCGCCCGGGCGCGCCGCCTCGGGTAGCGCCACCTCGACGTAGGCGTCCTCGCCGGCCCGCCAGGCCCTGGTCAGGCCCTGGAACGCGGGTCCGTAACGGTATCCGTGGTTCGCCAGCCGTCCGTACAGGTGGCCCAGGTCGACCGGGATGCTGCCGGCCGGCGGCCAGGCCCCGGCCGGCCCGGCGGGCGGCGGGTCAGCCGACACGGCGGAGGCGGCGGCCAGGGTACCTGAGGCGTGCCGGGTCCAGGCCGCCGCCGGGTCGCCCGCCGCGCGCAGGTGCACGGCCAGGCTCCGGCGGCCCGCCGGGTCAGGCCCGCTGACAAGGAGCTGAACCTGGAGGGTGCCGGTTTCCGGCAAGATCGCGGGCGCTTCGACGATCAGCTCTTCGACCAGGTCGCAGCCCGTGGCCGCGGCGGCCTGGAGGGCCAGCTCGGCGAAGGCCGTACCGGGTAGCAACACGGTGCCGTCCACCTCGTGGTCGGCGAGCCACCGGGTGCGGCCGCGATCCAGGCGGCCGGTCAGCAGGTGGCCGCCGGTGCCGCCGAGCGGGGCGCTGGCCAGCAGCAGCGGGTGCGGTGAGGCGGTCATGCCGCTGCCCGCCGCGCTGGCCGGGGCCGGCTCGTCACCGAGCCAGAACCTGCGCCGCTCGAACGGGTAACCGGGGAGCTCCACCGGGCGGCCCGACGCCCGGCCGACCAGTGCGGGGCCGGCCAGTGCCGGATTGAGCAGCGCCTGCCAGTCGACGTCGGCGCCCAAGACGAAGGCCTGGGCCGCGGCCGTCAGGAGCTGGCGCAGGCCGCCGGAACCGCGGCGAAGCGAGGCGACGGCGCCACCGGGCGCGCCGGCGGCGTGCAGGGTGTCGGAGATGTAGCCGGTCAGCACCGGGTGCGGGCTGACCTCGATGAACAGCGGCGTCCCCGGTCCGGCCAGCGAGGCGACGGCCTGGGTGAACCGCACCGGGTGCCGCAGGCCGCGGAACCAGTAATCCGCGGTCAGCTCGGCCGGGTCGATCAGCTCTCCGGTCAGCGACGAGCAGATGCCGACGCCGGCCTGCCGCGGCGTCACCCCGTCCAGGATGGCGAGCAGCTCGTCCCGCAGTACCTCGATGTGCGGCGTGTGCGCGGCATAGTCGATCGCGACCCGGTGGATCCGCTGCTGGTCGCCGTGCGCGGCGGCGAATTCGTCCAGGGCACCGGGATCGCCGGCGATGACCGTGGCCTCGGGTCCGCTGTGGATTGCCACCCAGAGCCGGTCCGGCCAGGGAGCCAGCATGTCAGCCACCTGGCTGGCCGGCACGGGCAGCGCGAGCATCCCGCCGGTGCCGGTCAGCTTCATCAGCGCCTTGCTGCGCAGGGCGACGATCCTGGCCGCGTCCGGCAGGGTCAGCGCGCCGGCCACGCAGGCCGCCGCGATCTCGCCCTGAGAGTGCCCGATCACGGCTGCGGGCGCGACCCCCGCCGCACGCCACACCGCCGCCAGCGACACCATCACCGCGAACAGGACCGGCTGGATGACGTCGGAGCCGGCCAGCGGCGGCGCGCCGTCGCAGCCGCGCAGCACGTCCGTGACCGACCATCCGGTGTAAGGAGCGAACGCCTCGGCGCAGCGGAGCAGCTCGGCGCGGAAACCCGGGTGGCTGTCCAACAGTTCGGCGGCCATCCCGGCCCACTGGGACCCCTGACCGGGAAAGACGAAGACCGGTTGCACGTCGTCGGCCGCGGTGCCCGCGGTGACGCAGGGGTGCGGGGAACCGCTGGCGATCGCGGTCAGGGCGGCCAGCAGGTCATCCCGGTCAGCGGCCAGCACCACGGCCCGGCAGGCGAACCTGGCCCGGCGCCGCAGCGCGGATCCGGCCGCGGCCAGGTCGGCATCCGGGGCGTCCTGAGCGAAGTCGAGCAGCCGGGTGGCGTAGCGGCGGAGCGCGGTCTGCGTCCGGGCGGACAGCACCCACAGCAGCGGGCCGGCCGGCGAGCTGGCCAGCTGAGCGCGGTCGCGTGCCGACGGCTGCCCGATCAGGACGTGGGCGTTGGTGCCGCTCACGCCGAACCCGGAGATGCCGGCTACCCCGGGGCCGCGGTCAGCCGGCCAGGGCACCGGCTGCGTCAGCAGCCGGACGCGGCCGGCGGACCAGTCCACGTGCGGGGTCGGCTCGGTGACGTGCAGGGTGGCCGGCAGCAGGCCATGGCGGATGGCCATCGCCATCTTGATCACGCCCGCGACGCCTGCCGCGGCCTGGGTGTGGCCGATATTGGACTTCACCGAGCCGAGCCATACCGGCTGGTCTGCCGCCGCCCCGCCGCGGCCGTAAGCGGCGATCAGCGCGCCCGCCTCCACCGGGTCGCCGAGGGTGGTGCCGGTGCCGTGGGCCTCGACCGCGTGCACGTCGCCGGGTGACAACCCGGCGTCGGTCAGGGCGTCGGCGATGACCCGTTCCTGGGCGGGGCCGTTCGGTGCGGTCAGGCCGTTGCTGCGCCCGTCCTGGTTGACGGCGGAGCCGAGGACCAGGGCAAGGACGTGGCGGCCGTTCCGGCGCGCGTCGGAGAGCCGTTCCAGCAGCAGCACGCCGGCGCCTTCGGCCCAGCCGGTGCCGTCCGCGTCGGCGGAGAACGCCTTGCAGCGGCCGTCGGCGGCCAGCCCGTGCTGGCGGGAGAACTCCACGAAGATGCCGGGCGAGGCCATCACCGTCACGCCTCCGGCTAGGGCCAGCGTGCACTCACCGCGCCGCAGCGCCTGGGCGGCGAGGTGGATCGCGACCAGGGACGAGGAACACGCGGTGTCCACCGTGACGGCGGGGCCGTGCAGGCCGAAGGCGTAGGCGATGCGGCCTGAGATGACGGACAGGGCGGTGCCGGTGAGCCGGTGGCCGTCGGCGTGGTCGGTCGGCAGGTGCAGCCGCGGTCCGTACTCCGGCGCCATCGCACCGACGAAGACGCCGGTGCGGGTGCCGCGCAGGGCGTGCGGGTTGATGTCGCCGCGTTCGGCGGCTTCCCAGCAGATCTCCAGCATCAGCCGCTGCTGCGGATCCATCGCGGCCGCCTCACGCGGGCTGACGCCGAAGAAGGCCGCGTCGAACTGGTCGGCGTCGTGCAGGAAGCCGCCGTGCCGGGTCGAGCTGGTGCCGGGCCGGTCCGGTCCGGCCAGCAGCGCGTCCAGGTCCCAGCCACGGTTGACCGGGAACTCGGTGATCGCATCGGTGCCGCCGGCCAGGAGTTCCCAGAGGTCCTCGGGCGAGGTAACACCGCCCGGATAGCGGCAGCCGATGCCGATGATCGCGATCGGGTCCTCATCAGGGCCGCGCCTGCCCGCGGCGCCCGCACCCTGCACGCCGTGCGTGTCCGGCTGGTCCGGGCCCGCCAGGGCGTGCAGGCGCGCGGCCAGCTCCGCGGGAGTCGGGTAGTCGAAGACCAGGCTGGCCGGCAAGGCCAGGCCGGGCAGCGCGCTTTTCAGCCGGCCGCGCAGCTCGATCGCGGTGGCCGAGTCCACACCGAGGTCCTTGAAGGTGCGGCCCGGCACGATCTCGCTGGCGTCCTGGTGGCCGAGCACGGCGGCGGTGGTGCTGAGCACCAGGTCCCTCAGCTCGCGGCGGGAGCGCGGGCCGGCGACCGCGGCTGCTCCGGTTGCCGCTGGTCCGGTTGCCGCTGGTCCGGTTGCCGCTGATCCGGTTGCCGCTGATCCGGTTGCCGCTGATCCGGGCGCGGCGTGCGGGCCGGTGTCGGCGAGCCCGGTGAGCGGGTACCTGCGACGGCTGAAGGCATAGGTCGGCAGGTCGGTGAGCGCCGACCGAGGGGGCCCGGGCTGGCCGGCCCAGTCGGCGGCCGCGCCGCCGACGTAGGCTTCGGCGAGCGCCCGGCGGAACTGGCTCATCCCGCCGTGTTCGCGACGCAGCGTGCCGACGGCCGCCGCGGCGTGCCCGCCTGCCTCGATCGCTTCCTCGACCGCGGTGACGAGCACCGGATGGGGGCTGCACTCCACGAACAGGCCGCCGCCCAGCTCAAGCGCGGTCCGGACGGCGATCCCGAAGCGCACCGGGCGGCGCAGGCTGCGGTACCAATACTCCGCGTCCAGGCCGGCGGTATCCATCGGCTCGCCGGTCAGGGCCGAGATGAACTCGATGCCTGAGGTGACGGGGCGAACGGGCGCCAGCAGGTCCAGGATCTCGTCCCTGACCTGCTCGACGGCCGGGGAATGCGAGGCGTAGCCCACCGGGATGATCTTCGCCCGGTAGCCGGCCGCGGTCAGGTGCCGGTCAAGCGCGGCGAGATCGGCGACGGCGCCGGAGACGACCACCGAGCGGGGCCCGTTGACCGCCGCGACGGCCGTGCGCGGCGCGACCGCGCCGATCGCCTCCTCCACCTCCCGGAGCCCGGCCGCGACGGACAGCATGCCGCCGCCGCCCGTGATCCCGGCGATGGCCCGGCTGCGCAGGGCGGCCACCCGGGCCGCGTCGGACAGCGATAGCGCGCCGGCCACGGTAGCGGCCGCGATCTCGCCCTGGGAATGCCCGATGACGACCTCGGGACAGACGCCGCTGGCCCGCCACCGGCCCGCCAGGCTGACCATGACCGCCCACAGCGCGGGCTGCACCACGTCAACCCGGCTGAAGTCCGGCGCGCCAGGAGTGCCGCGCAGCACGTCGAGCAGCGAGTAGTCGGTGAACGGCGCGAGCGCGGCCGCGCAGGCTTCGATCCCCTCGGCGAACCCCGCCGACTCCGTCATCAGGTCACGGGCCATCTCCGGCCACTGGGAGCCCTGCCCGGGGAAGGTAAAGACCCGCCGTCCCGCGATGGCGGTGCCGGTAATGACACCGGCATCCGGCCGGCCTGCGGCCAGGGCAGCCAGGCCCGCCCGCCGGTCCTGGCCCAGGATCACCGCGCGGTGCTCGAACGCGGTACGGGTCGTGGCCAGGGTGAGCGCCACGGCCGCCGGATCGACACCGGGGTCCTGGTCGAGGTGAGCGCTCAGCCGCTGTGCCTGCACCGCGAGCGACGCGGCGGACCGGGCCGAGAGCAGCCAGGGAACGTCGCGGCCGGCGGAGGCAGCCGGGCCCTGGTCCGGCGCGGCGGCGGGGGCCGGGCCGAGCAGCAGGTGACAGTTGGTGCCGCCCATGCCGAACGAGCTGACGCCGGCCACCGGCGCCCGGTCCGGTGCGGGCCAGCGGCGGCCGGCCGTGACCACCTGGAGCCGCAGGCCGTCCAGGTCAATGGCCGGGTTGGGCTCGGTGAAGTGCAGGCTGGCGGGCAGCTCGCCATGGGAGATACTCAGCACGACCTTGAGCAGCCCGGCAATGCCCGCCGCACCCTCCAGGTGGCCGATGTTGGTCTTGACCGAGCCGACCAGCAGCGGCTGCTCAGCGGGCCGGCCGTGACCAAGAGCCGCCCCCAGCGCGGCCGCCTCGACCGGGTCGCCGGCCCGGGTACCGGTACCGTGCAGCTCGACGTACTGCACGTCGGCGGGCCGCACTCCGGCCTGGGCGCAGGCTTGCCGCAGGAGCTGCTCCTGGGCCTGGACGCTCGGCACGGTCAGCCCGTCTCCGCCGCCGTCGTTGTTGACCGCCCCGCCGAGGATGACGCTGTGCACGACATCGCCGTCACGGCGGGCCGCGGACAGCGGCTTGAGTACGACCAGCGCACCGCCCTCACCGCGGACGTAGCCATTAGCCCCGCGGTCGAAGACACGGCAGCGGCCATCGGGCGACAGCGCGCCCAGGCGGCCGATCACCGCCGTGGTCTCGGCCAGCAGGTTGAGGTTCACTCCCCCCGCCAGCGCGATGCTGCTCTCGCCGCGGCGCAGGCTCTCGCAGGCCAGCTGGACCGCGACCAGGGAGGATGACTGGCCGGTGTCCAGCGTCAGGCTAGGGCCCCGCAGCCGCAGGACGTAGGAGATCCGGTTGGCGATGATCGCGCGGTGCGAGCCGGTGTAGCTGTGCGGTCCCATGCTGGCGGCGCCGCGCCGGTCCTGAAGCGCGGCGAAATCGCTGGCGGCGGCGCCGACGAAGACACCCGCGGCGGTGCCGTGCAGGCCGGCCGGGATGATCCGGGCGTGCTCGAGGGCCTCCCAGGCCAGCTCGAGTGTCAGCCGCTGCTGCGGGTCGGCCGCCGCGGCCTCGTTCGGGGAGATCCCGAAGAAGTCGGCGTCGAAGCCCTCGACGTCGGCGACGAAGCCGCCCCGTCGGTACGGGCCAGGGACGGCCTGCGGCCACCGGCGCGCGGGAGCTTCGGTGATCGCGTCCGTTCCGTCGCGCAGCAGCCGCCATAGCGCGTCAGGGGCGTCCGCCCCCGGCAGCCTGCACGACATCCCGATGATGGCAATCGGCTCACCTGCTCCGGCGGCCATAGCCGCGGAAAAGCCGGCCGTCATGTCATCAACCATCGGTTCTGGCACCCCCAGGAATGCGGGTCTTTTCGCGTGCGCGGATGCGGCCATGGCGCATTTGGCTAGAAGTGCTGTATTGCCAATGCGGGATTAAGCCATATTCCGGGATGTCCGTGTTGATTCCGGAATGTGGCTGTTCCCAAATACTCATCAATGCGCCGGCCTGCGTCAAGGCCGTCAGGGGCCGTGCGCCGTGACATGAAATGGCCGCAAGAATGTGCCAGGGGAAACACTTGAACCCGGCCCGAATTACCGGCTAGCGTCAGATATGCGCTTAGCGCGGGCCCGGCACGCGGTCAGCGACGGCTGTCCGGGGTGACTAGGTCGTGGTCGAAGGCGTAGACGACGGCGGCGGTCCTGTCACGCAGCCGCAGTTTGGTGAAGACGTGGTTGATGTGGGTCTTGACCGTGCCCTCGCTGACGAACAGCTCGGCGGCGATCTCGCCGTTGGTCTTGCCGTTCCCGATCAGCGCGAGCACCTCACGCTCCCGGCTGGTCAGCGCATCCAGGCCGGCGTCCAGGCTGGCCGGCCGCGGTGCGGCGGACCGGTAGATGGCCAGCACCCGGCCGGTGACCGCCGGGTCCAGCCAGGCACCGCCGCCGGCCACCACACGGACCGCCCGCTGCAGGTCCTCGGCGGGCACGCCCTTGAGGATGAAGCCGGACGCGCCGGCCCGCAAGATCCCGGCGAGCGCCTCGTCGTCGTCGAAGGTGGTCAGGGCCAGCACCGGCGGGCTCACGTCGCGGCTGCGCAGCTCACGGGTGGCCTGTATGCCGTCCACCGCGGGCATCCGCACATCCATCAGCACGACATCAGGCCCGAGCGAGTCAACCGCCGCCAGCACCTCGCTGCCGTCGGCGCACTCGCCGACCACGTCGAAGCCGAACTGGCTGCGCAAGATGCCGCGCAACCCCGCCCTGACCAGCTCCTGGTCATCGACGAGCAGCACCTTGACCGCGTCGGAGGTCACGTGGCGCCCTCCCGGCGGCGGGCCGCGACCGGGAACGTAGCCGAGACGAGCCAGCCGCTGCCGCCCGGGCCAGCTTCGCACTGGCCCCCAAGCGACTCGGCCCGCTCCCGCATGCTCACCATGCCGAGCCCGGTCCCGGTCACTGTCCCTGGCTTGGCGGCGCTGTCCACGGTCAGCCGCGCGGTGCCGGCGTCCACCGTCAGCCGGGTCACGGTCGCCGCGCCGGGCGCGTGCTTGATCGCGTTCGTCAGGGCCTCCTGCACGATGCGGTAGACCGCCAGCCCGGTCGTCGCGGGCAGCCGGGCGACGTCGCCTTCGACGATCAGGGTAACGTCCGCGCCGGTGGACCGGAACCGCTCGACCAGCGCGGGCAGCCCGTCCACGCCGGGCAGCGGGGTCGTGCCCGGCTCCGCGCGCGGGTGCAGCATGCCCACGACCTGCCGGACCTCGTCGAGGCTTTCCCGGCCCAGCCGCTCGGCCTCAGCCAGCGAACGCGCGGCATCGGCCAGGTCGTGCTCGACGGCGAGCCGGGCGCTGGTGATGTGCAGCAGGGTCACCGTCAGGGTGTGCGCGATGACGTCGTGCAGCTCGCGGCCGATCCGGTTCCGTTCCTCGGCCCTGGCCCGTTCGGCCAGCCCGGCCTGGGCCTCCCGGAGCTGCAGTACCAGGTCGATCTGCTGGCGGATCAGCAGGCCGGCGGCCAGCGCCAGCGTGGTGCCCGCCATCCAGGCGCCCCAGCCCGGGTCGTGGTCGAACCAGATCCACTCGACCGAGAACAAGATCAGTATCGCGGCCCAGTAGGCCAGCGCGTGGTTGCGTCTCGCGACGAGGGCGCACCAGGCGGCGACCAGGCAGACCGCGAACCAGCCCAGGTTGCTCGCCATTCCGTGCCCAAGGACCGCGATGCCGACGGTGGCCGCCGCGGCGTAGACCAGCAGCGGCCGCCGTTGCGCCAGGAGCAGCGCGGCCGCGGCGACGGCGACGGCCGCCGCGGCGACGGCGACGCCCGGGTCGGGACGCAGCGGCAGCAGCCCGACCACGACCAGCGCGGCGAAGACGCCGAGCGCCAGCCAGCGCGCCCATCCCGCCGAGAATTCGGCGGGATGGGCGGAGCCTGTCTGGCGGATCATGTCTCGGATGCTACGGCTGACGCTGCGCGAAGGCACGTCCGGCGCGGTGACCGGGCGCCGCGCCGTCTGGGTCACAGCGCCGTTCGGCGGGCCGCGACGACCGTAGCCACCACGGCCAGGGCCGCGATCGCGATCAGCGAGCTGGTGGCCGTGCCCAGGCCCAGCCATGGCTCGCGCACAGCGTTGGTCAGCAGCGTCAGCGGCAGCGGGTCCGCCACCTTCTTGACGATGGAGCCCATCACGTTCGGCGGGGGGCCGCCCGCGCCGAGCAGGAACGACGGGAAGAAGAGCAGCAGCCCGACCGCCTGGGCGGACCGGGCGGAAGGCAGCAGCGAGCCGAGCAGCACGCCGATGCTCACGAAGGCCACCGCGCCGAGCGGCAGCGCGACCGCGACCCGCCAGGCGTCGTGCACGGCCGGGATTCCGTACACCGGCCAGGCGACGAGCAGCAGCAGCGCGCAGGCCACCGCCGTGGTCAGCAGCCCGACGATCAGCTGGGCGATCGCGAACGACCAGCGCGGGAAGCCGGCCGCGGTAAACCGCCGCAGCACGCCGCGTTCGCGGTAGGAGGCCAGGTGCACCGGCAGCATCACCAGCCCGGTCGCGGCGATCACCACGGTGAGGTAGGAGGCCACGTACCAGTGCGCCGGGTTGGTGTGATCGAAGCCGGGATTCGGCTTGGTACCGAACGCGCCGCCGATGATCAGCATGGTCACGACAGGAAACGCGAAGACGAAGGTGAGCACGAGCGGGTCGCGCGTCATCAGCTTGAGCTCGGTCTTGACGAGCTTTCCGAAGGTGGTGCTCATTGCCGTCCTCCAACCAGTTCGGCTTGGGCGGGGATTACGGGTGCGGCCGCGGCCTGATCGTTCTCGAGCAGGCGCAGCAGGGCATCTTCGAGGTCGGGCACGTGCACGCCGAGGTCCGGCGGTACCGGTCCCCAGCCGACGAGCGCCGCGCCGACGTGCGCGATCATCCGGCGGTCGCCGGCCAGCGTCACCCGGGTCCCGGACAGCTCGACGTCCTGCACGCCTTCGGTCCGGCGCAGCTGCTCGAGCAGCGAGCCGCCCGCCTCCGGCAGGGTGAACCTGACCGTGGCCCGGCGGGCATGGCGGTCGATCAGCTCGGCGGGCGTCCCGCTGTCCAGGATGCGGCCCTCGCGCATGGCGATGATCCGGCCGCAAAGCTCTTCGGCCTCATCCATCTCGTGGGTAACCAGCAGCACCGTGGTGCCGCCTTCGTGCAGCTGGCGGACGGCGGCCCACACGTTGCGGCGTGCGGCCGGGTCCAGGCCCTGGGTCAGCTCGTCGAGGATCACCAGGCGCGGGCGGTTGAGCAAGGCCAGCACGAGGAACAACCGCTGCCGCTCGCCACCGCTGAGCGAGGAGAAAGCTGAGCGGCGCCGCCCCGCCAGGCCGAATTGCTCAAGGAGCTCACCGCCGTCCCGCGCCTTCGGGGTGGTGAACAGGTCAATCGCCTCGGCTACCCGCAGCCGGTCCGGCAGGGCGGAATCCTGAAGCTGGCTGCCGATCAGCGGCCGCAGCTGCGCGCCCTGGGTAGCGGGATCAAAGCCAAGCACCCGCAGCAGGCCGGCGTCCGGCTTGCGCAGTCCCTGGATGCACTCCACCGTCGTCGTCTTCCCGGCGCCGTTCGCGCCGGCCAGGCCGACGATCTCGCCCGGCCGGACGTCGAGGTCGAGTCCGTCCACCACAATCCTCTTTCCGTACGCCTTGCGCAGCCCGCGGACGGTCACTACATCTTGTTCGCTCATGACATCGATTCTCCTGTCGTCAATAGCTCGGCACATCACCCTGCGGGTAGAACTGGTTCTATAACCCAGGGTGGAGAACTGCGGTCCTAGGTGAGATGACACCGCCTCTCTCGCCAGCCCGCGCGCTTATGACGCAGGTCCCCAGACGGCCTGGTGAATGGCGGTGGCCACCTTTTCCTGGCCAGGACCTGACGGCCCGGGAAGCCGTTTGGCTGGTGATTTCCGCTGCCGTTCATGGTCTAATACGAGCGGTATGGGACGAGGGCGGGAATGGTCATGATCGAGGAAATCCTGACGCCTTGCGTAGCGTCCGCGGAGGCCTTCGGCGACGTGCCGGAAGCGGGCCTTTTCCCCGAGGAGCAGGCCGTCGTGGCCAACGCGATCGGCGCACGGCAGCGCGAATTCGGCACGGTACGCCGGTGCGCGCGCCAGGCCCTGGCCGAGCTCGGCATCCCGGCCGTACCGCTGCTGCCCGGGGAGGGCCGCGCCCCGCAGTGGCCGGACGGCGTGGTGGGCAGCATGACGCACTGTGCCGGATACCGGGCGGCGGCCGTGGCCCGGGCGCCCGCGATCGCGGCCGTCGGCATCGACGCCGAGCCCAACGAGCCGCTGCCTGAAGGAGTCCTGCGGCTCGTCTCGCTCGGCGAGGAGCGCGCCCGGCTGGCCGAGCTGGCGGCCAACCACGCGGGCGGGCACGGGGACGTCGTGAACTGGGACCGGCTGCTGTTCTGCTGCAAGGAAGCGGTGTACAAGGCCTGGTACCCGCTGGCCCGCCGGTGGCTCGGCTTCGAGAGCGCGCTGGTCAGCATCGACCCGGCCCGCGCCTTGTTCACCGCCCGGCTGCTGGTCCCAGGTCCGGACGTCAACGGCACCGAGCTGGCGGGCTTCTCCGGCCGGTGGCTGGCCGCCGACGGGCTGCTGCTGGCCGCGATCGCGCTTCCGTCCGCTGGCGCCATCGCGCTAGCCCTCACCGAGCAGGCGCCCGCTGGCTCGCACTCCGGCCTGGAAGCGGCTCACCGCGTTGAGCTCGCGCATCATCGTGGCGATATGACGCCGGCAGGTGCGGACCGACATACCGAGCTTGCGGGCCAGGATCTCGTCGGTGTATCCCTTGGCCATCAGGCTGAGGATGGTCAGCTGAAGGTCATCGGCGACTTCCGCGTAGCCGGACTCGAACGAATCCACCCCGGTCGCCGCGTCCCACAGGTGGCTGGTCATATCCAGCAGGAACTGGACAACGTGCCCGCTGCGCACCCGGGATGCCGTGACCTCGCCTTCGGCGAGGCCCAGCAGGATGGCCAGTGACCGGTCGAAGATGACGGCCGCCCGCGGGACCTGGCTCACGGTGCGAACCTGCGCGCCGTCGTCAATCAGGTTCTTGATCTTCATCCGAGCCGTGAAATCGGCGCGGCTGCGGTGCTCGCACAGGACCTTGACCGTCACCCCGCGCTCGGTCAGCCTCGGCGTGATCCGCAGGAAGTTCTCCAGCGCGCTGGCGTCCGGCCGCCCCGACCGGAGCACGACCACCTCCTGGTCGCACGCGTCGGCCGCAAGCTTGAGGAAGCCGCCCACTTCCATCGGCCCGGTGACGTGCTCGACCGAGCTCAGCGGGGTGGCGGGCGGCCCGTTCCTGACGTAGTCCTGGCGCAGCGTCTCGATCCGCTCCTGGATCCGGGCGATCTGCTCACGCCGCTGGTAGATCTCGCGCTCCATCGGCGAGACGAGCGACGCGGCGGCAATCTCCGGATCGACAGGCACCAGCCGGCCTTCCGGGTGGCTCTCCTCGCGGAGCAGCCTGTAGGCCAGCAGATGCTTGACCGCCGCCGTCACGTCGGGAATGCCAAGGACGAGATCATCGGCGACGGTGCGGAGCGCATTGATCGCGCCCTTCCCCACCGCATACCGGTAAACGCTAGCCACGTGGTCCTCGGGGCCCTGCGCCTGATCAATGCTCGCAGTAAATACCGATTCCATTATGTGCCCTCCGCTCTTTCGGTTACGCAACGCTCGTCATGGCACGTCGGTCCAGCTGCCGAGATGATGCTCGGCGGCGGCCCGGCCGAGCTGCCCGGCTAGCCCGGCATCGACCGCCGCGGCCCCGAGGAGCTCCACCAGCAAGATCTCGTCGTCGTCCAGCCGCCCCGGGCTCGCGCCGGCCAGCACCATGCCGAGGTCAGCCCGGACGGGCTGGTAGCCGTGGCCGGCCGGCGGATGGCGGTACCAGCCCTCCCGGTGCCCGAGCAGCGGCCCGCAGCCGTCGGCCGGGCCGGCCAGGTGCCGCGCGGCGAATTCGCGGTGCCGGTTGCGCTCCAGCAGCGCCAGGTCATCGACGTAAATGCGGCTGGCGCAGGCGACCACGTCGTGCGGCAGGTCCTGCCCGGCGGCATTGACGACCAGCGCGCCCAGCGGCAGCGGCCCGATCCGCAGCCGGTCCGGGCTGGGCGTGGCGACGATGAGCAGGTTGGCGCCGAGCGCCGCACGTTCCGGATCGGCCGCGGCAGAAAGGCCGATGCCGGCCCGCTCGAGCTCACCGAGCACGCTGGCCACCGCTGGCCAGGAGCCGGCGCTGCACAGCGCGACGTGGCTGAGCAAGGGCAGGTAGTGCGCCATCACCGCGATCTGCACCTCGATGGCGGTGCCGGTACCGAAGACGGCGGCGGTCAGCACGCCGGGCGCGGCCAGCTCGCGGGAGGCCAGGGCAGCCAGGCCGGCGGCCCTGATCATCCGGAGCATCGCCGCGGGCAGCTGATAGCGCGAACCGGTTTCTGGGTCCTCGACGACCGCGTGGCCGGCCGCGGCGATGCCGGGCAGGACCTGTGCGCCCCGGTCAGGGCGGGCCAGCCGGTCCGCCAGCACGTCGAGCAGCTCGATTTCGGCCAGGGCCCGCAGCGTCTGCCGTGGGCTGAGCCGTAGGGTCAGGGCCGCCGCCATGATGTCTCCGATGTCCTTCGATGCTGTGGCCTTCATGGCATCGCAGGCGGCTCCGCAACCCCTACTGGCCGGCTACTGGCCGGCCGGGCCTGGGCAAGAGCGGACCAGGGCCGGTTCAGGAGGCCCCGGCGCTTAGCTCATCGCACCGGCACAACAGCTAATCCGCCAGCGCCGTCAGGCCAGCGGGTAAGGGGTTTCTGATGAACAAGGCGTCCGTCACCACCGTCCTGCCCGTCGTCATCGCCGCGGTCGTCGCCGCGGTCCTCGCCGCCCTCTTCGTGCTCGCGCTGAGCGCAGCGAACGCCTCGGCCCGGCCGGCCGCCGACTCGCCGTGGGACGCCGCGCGGACCGTCACCTCCCAGTCGCGCTGAGAAGGCGTAAGTCTCGCCAGCCCCACTAGCAACACTATTCGAATCATTGTGTGTTAGGACCCCCCTGATAAGGTGGGTCCTAACACACAATGATGAATGATGGCGATTAACAGCGGGTGCAAGTCAGGTCGCACGGCCTTATGTGGGTGTGGAGTGTCTGGTGATACTGGAGAGCCGCAAGCCAGGACGGCCGGGAAGCGGGAAGGGGATGGGGCGGGAAGGGCATGGGGGCGTTCTGTTGGCCAGAATCCGGAGAGGGACATGGGGTGGAGGCTGGGCGGTTCAATTAACCTCGGGAGGCGTTACGCGGCGTGACCGGGAGGTTGATGTGAGAGCTGAAGATCCCGACGGCGTAGAGCCCGGGAAGGTCGCCATCGAGTGGGGCAGCGACGCGCTCGCGGAACTGCTGCACCGGCTGGACCTGCGTTACCTGGCGCTAGTGCCAGGTTCGAGCTACCGCGGACTCCACGACAGCCTGGTGAACTACAACGGCAACCGCGATCCGCAGATGCTCGTCTGCCTGCACGAAGAGCACGCGGTCGCGATCGCGCACGGCTACGCCAAGGTGACCGAGCGCCCGATGGGCGTCGCGATCCACAGCAACGTGGGCCTGATGCACGCGAGCATGGCTATCTATAACGCGTACTGCGACCGCGTCCCGATGCTGATCATCGGGGCGACCGGGCCGGTAGACGCGGCCAGGCGGCGGCCGTGGATCGACTGGATCCACACCTCCACCGACCAGGGCGCGCTGATCAGGAACTTCTCCAAGTGGGACGACCAGCCTGCCTCCGTCGAGGCGGCGCTCGAGTCGCTGGCGCGCGCGTACTCG
>Ga0302325_10001404_pt1 | contig 61500 bp, 52 predicted proteins | sample Palsa_T0_2_FD_201948 | JGI IMG/M metagenome (GOLD analysis project Ga0302325, IMG submission 201948) | Peat permafrost microbial communities from Stordalen Mire near Abisko, Sweden - Palsa_T0_2 | ecosystem: Environmental > Terrestrial > Soil > Palsa > Peat permafrost | place: Sweden: Abisko...
ACCGCCTTCCGGCGGCGGCGCACCCGGCGGCTCGCCGGCAACTGACCCGGCTGGCACGGGTTGCGCGGCCTCAGTGGCTTCGATCGGTATCTCAGGCGCCAAGGCGGACCCTCCGTCGGCGCAGCGCTGCAGCCACCCGCAGCTGTATTCCGCGGTCGAGCGTGATCGCCGTGATCAGCAACAGGCCCGAGATCGCCTCGGTCCAGATCGAGGAGACGCCGATCACATTGAGCGCCGAATTGATCGTCTGCAGCAGCAGCGCACCGAGCGCCGCGCCCACCACGCTACCGCTGCCACCAAAGATCGCGACCCCGCCGACGACCACCGAGGCGATGATCTGCAACTCGAGGCCGCTCGCCGCCGTCGACTCGATCGTCGCGTACTGGGAGGCCCAGACCACGCCGCCGAGCCCGGCGAGCCCACCGCTGATCACAAAAGCGGTGAAGACGCGCTTGGCGACCGGAATCCCGGCCCGACGGGCGGCATCGGGATCAGATCCGATGGCGTACAGGTCGCGGCCCGATCGATACGAGTTCAGGTAGTAGGCGGCGATCGCGACAACCACCGCGACCGCCAGGGCGAGATCGGGAAGCCCAAAGATCGTCGCCGTTGGAATGTTCAGGAACGAGTTCGGCTCGGTGCTGGCGAGGACGACGCCGGAGCCGACGATGATCGTGTCGACACCACGGATGATGTAGAGCATCGCGAGCGTCACGACGAGGCTCGGCACGCGGCCGATCGCCGTGATCGCGCCGGTGATCACGCCGCAGCCGAGGCCGACACCGAGACCGACGAGGAAGACGAGCACGATCGGAATGCCGGGATGGGTCCCGAACATGTTCGCCGAGACGTAGGCCGACAGTCCGACCACCGAGCCGACCGACAGATCGACGTTACGGGTGAGGATCACCATCGCCTCCCCGACAGCCACGAGCGCGTACAGCGCGGTCTGGCTGAGGATGAATCGAACCTCGCCGCCACCGACAAAACGCGACTGGATCAGCGCCGTGATCAGCACGAGCACGCCGAGCACGACGATGATCCCGAACGTGCGTGCGCGCAGCACGACGTCGACGAGTCGGCGCTGGCTCTCGGGCTCGCTCGGCTCCGCCTCCGGCTCGCGCGCGGCGCTCATGCCGGGCTAGACTCCAGCGCGACGGGGACATCGGCCTGACCGGTCGCCGCCGCCATGATCCTCTCCTCCGAGGCGTTCGCGCGCGCGAACTCGGCGACCAGGCGGCCCTCGCGCATGACGAGGATCCGATCGGCGACCGCGAGCACCTCGGGTAGCTCGGAGGAGATCATCAGCACGGCGACGCCGCTGCGCGAGAGCTCGACTAGCAGCCGGTGTACCTCGGCCTTGGTCGCGACATCGATCCCGCGAGTCGGCTCATCGACGATGATCACCGCCGGCTCGCGGCTGAGCCACTTCGCCAGCACGACCTTCTGCTGGTTGCCGCCTGACAGAGACGTCGCCGGATTGGCGATATTGCCGTATTTGACTTGCAACCGTGCCGCCCAGTCGGACGCGAAAGACCGCTCGACGGAGGGGATCAGCAGACCGTGGCGACTCAGCCGTCGCAGTGAAGCGAGCGAGATGTTGTCGATGATCGACATGTCCATGACGAGCCCCTGCTGGCGACGGTCCTCCGGGACGAACGCGACGCCCGCCCGCATCGCGTCGATCGGCCGGCCCTTGTGCAGCGCTCGCTCGCCGACGAGCACGCGGCCCGAGTCGTAGACGTCGATCCCGAATGCCGCGCGCGCAACCTCGCTGCGACCGGCGCCGACGAGTCCGGCCAGCGCGACGATTTCGCCCGCGCGCACGTCGAAGGAGATGTCCTTGAAGATGCCGGCGCGCTGGAGTTCTGCGACGCGCAGGACCGCCGCACCCGCATCGTGCTGCGTACGTTCGCGCGCGGCGATGTCGCGACCGACCATCGCGCGCACGAGATCGCCCGCTGTCAGCTCGCCCAACAGCTGCGAGAGCACGCGTCGACCGTCACGGAGCACCGTGACGCGCTGGCAGATCGCGAAGACCTCCTCGAGTCGGTGCGAGATGAAGAGAACCGCGGCACCGTGGTCGCGCAAGCTCTGAACGACGCCGAAAAGGCGGGCCACCTCGGTCGCTGACAGCGCCGCGGTCGGCTCGTCCATTACGACGACCTTCGCGTCGAAGGAGAGCGCCTTGCCGATCTCGACGATCTGCTGCTCGGCGATCGAAAGACCGCGCGCCGGCCGATCGGGATCAAGCGGGACACCCAGTCGCTCGAACAGGGCACGCGCCTGGCGGCGCATCGCGCGGTGGTCGATGCGTCCCCCGCTTCGGCGCGGCTGGCGGCCGATAAAGACGTTCTCCGCTACGGAGAGGTCGGGGAAGAGGGTCGGTTCCTGAAAGATGATCGCGATCCCGGCCTCACGCGCGTCGGCCGGCCCGGTGAGCACCAGAGCGTGCCCGTCGGCGTCGACGAGCTCGCCGCTGTCGGGCTGGTGAACGCCGCCGAAGATCTTTACGAGCGTCGACTTACCGGCTCCGTTCTCGCCGACCAGCGCGTGCACCTCGCCGGCATAGAGGTCGATCGAGACACCCTCCAGCGCGTGCACCGCGCCGAACGCCTTCGTGGCCTCGCGCACGCTGAGGATCGGCGGGCGGGCGCCGGTCTGGCTCAGGAGCTGCGTGGACGCCGTCGAAGGCGAATCCGCTGCGCCTCCCGCGAGTCGCCCACGTTCCACGTTTTGCGACCCCTGCCCCCCCGGGTTTGTCGGGTCTCCCTGCTCGCTGACTTCTCGCACGAGGCTCGCAGTCCTATTCGTTGGCGCCGATCGGGCAGCAGTACGGCCGCCACAGCGAACCTGCGGGTCGCCGGCGAGGTGCCGGCGACCCTTGGTCCGCTTACTGGTTTGAGTCTAGAAGTGGAACTGGTTGACGTTGGCCTTGGTGAACGTGGTCGTTCCGCCTGGGTCGATCGTACCGTCCGGTCCGATCGTCTCCTTGCCGAACGAGCCGGCGGTGAACGTCTGGCCGGTGGCATCCGTGATCGCCTTGGACGCCAGCTCGACCGCCGCGTAGGCGGCGATGTAACCGGTCCTGGCCGGGTTCCACAGGATGACGTCCGGTGAGGTTCCGTTCTCGATGTAGGACTTCATCTCGAGCGGCGTACCGAGCCCGGTCAAGAGGACCTTGCCGATGTCCTTTGCCTTGTCGATCACCTCTGCGGCGGCGAGGATCCCGACCGTGGTCGGCGAGATGATCCCCTTCAACTTCGGGTACTTCTGCAGCAGACCCTGGGTGACCTGGGTCGCCGTCGTCGGATCGTCGTTGCCATAGACAGTGGACACGAGGTCGAGCTTCGGATACTTCTTCAGCTCGGTCTTCATGTAGCCGATCCAGGTGTTCTGGTTGGTTGCCGATGCAGCAGCCGAGACGATCGCGACCTGACCGCCGGCGGCGCCAAGCTCCTTGGCCATATCGACGACCTCGCTCTCGCCGATCGACTGGGCCGGAGCGTTCTCGACATAGATCGAACGGCAGGTCGGCGCGTCGGAGTCATACGTGACGACGGTGACGCCCTTTGCCGCCGCCGACTTCAGCGTCGGACATAGTGCGAGCGGATCATCTGCCGAGATGATCAGCGCGTTCGCACCCTTGGCGATCGAGGACTGGATGACCGGCAGCTGCGAGGCCGGCGTGGCGGCCGTACCGCTGGTCTCGGTCCCCTTCTCGCCGAGCGTGCCGAGCGCTGCCAGTGCGCCGTCCGTCTTCACGCTGTCGGCTGTCGTGAAGTAGGAGTTGCCGAGGTTCTTCGGGATGACATAGACCTTCAGGCCCTTCTTCAGCGAGGCCGCGTAGGCCACCCCGCCGACGATTCCGATGGCGCACAGGGCCGCGACGGCCAACATCAACGTGCGCTTGCTCAAACTAGACGTCATGACATCTGATCCTTTCGAAGGATTACTTGGTTCCCTGGCTGAACTCAGCGCAGGTCGCTCGGCCGCCGCGAGCCTTCAGCGACCGTTTGGCTGCAACGACGTGCTGAGTTGGGGACTGTCACGTGGGGGCAGCGACCGTTGGCGCTCACTGTGCTCATGGTGAGACGACTCCGACCTGATGACGAGTAGGCGACGCCCCAACGCGTCACGAACCCGCCAGCGCGCAGCGTCGCGTGCGCACAGGCGCACGCCGGCAACGGCCGACTGGATGAGGACAACACACGCCTCGCAGCAAAGATCCAAGGATCCCCTCCGCTCCGCGACCCGCGCCGTTTTGGTGACCCGGCGACGCCGCTTCTCGCGACGCGCCCACCAACACAGCCCGGGCCTGCTGCCGGGACCTCCCCATCGCCCGACAGTTCCCTCTCCTCATCAACGAGCAGCTCCACCTCGACGATGCGGCGCGATCTACCCGTTGTTGTTTCCGGGAGTGTTGCCGGGAAGATTCGACCGCTCATTTTTGGTGGAGTGCAGTGAGCAAACACGCGCGGCGATCATATCCGAGCGTTGCCACGTTGTGCGAATAACTACATCACGTGGCAAATAGCCCCGTATTGACTGGCTCGAACGCGTATGAGCGCGTGGGACCCGATGTTCGATCCGGCGGACTACACTGTGCGCGGACGTGCGTGTGCAAACCGGCGCTAACCTGATCGCAACCTGCCCTAACATGCCGAAAGCCGAAGCTCGTGAGCCAACCAACGATCCAGAGTGACCCGTCCCAATCCGCCGAGGAGTCGGCGGCGTTCGGCGCAATTCCCGAGGACCGCCGGCGCTCGATCGCCGACCAGCTGCTCGCGACAGGCGCAGTGACCGTCTCGCAGGTCGAGTCGCGCTTCGGCGTCTCGGCGATGACGGCCCGACGCGACCTCGGCGAACTCGAGCGACGTGGGCTGGCGCGGCGCACCCACGGCGGCGCCGTGCTCCCAAATGCCGCCGGACACGAGGACTCATTCGACCGCCGCGTAAATGTCGCCACGGGGGCGAAGCGGCTACTGGCGCGCGCCGCAATCGAACTGCTGAACCCCCATGAGTCCGTCTTTCTGGACTCCTCCTCCACGACCTATTTCCTGGCGCGCGAGATCGTCGCGACCGGCATCGCCGCGACGATACTGACCAACAGCCTCCCGATCATGACGTTGCTCGCCAGCGAGGCCGGTCCAAACGTCGAGCTGATCGGCGTTGGCGGGACGTTGCGTACGCTGACGCGCTCGTTCGTCGGAGCGGGCGCGACGCAGACGGTCAACGAGCACTACGCCGATCGCCTCTTTCTGAGCGTCAAGGGCGTCGTCGACGGCGACACGCTGACCGACGCCGACTCGCTCGAGGCCGACGTCAAGCGCTCGATGATCGCCCACGCACGCGAGCCGGTGCTTTTGATCGACGGTTCGAAGTTGACCGAGCGGGGTCTGATCGCGATCGCGCCGATGTCCCAGATCGCGATCACGCTGGCCGCCGACATCAGCCCTGACCAGGCGCGGGCGCTGGGTCGCTCCGGCACAACCGTGCGGATCGTCCGCACCGCGGACGCCGCCGCCGCCGCGCCGCACGGCTAACGCCTGCAGCTAGACGCGCACCCCGCCCCGCCGCTCCGCGATCTGTGCAACGTAGCCCGAGGCGCGGAAGGCGCTAACCGGGTCTGGCGCAGCACCGAGCAGTTCGCGCACATGCGCGCATAGCGGTCGCACATCGGTCTGGTAGGCGCGCTGGAGCAGCTCATACCCGCCGAGCACATCACCGGCGCCCTGCGCCTGCGCGAGCGCGTCGCGATCGATCAGCAGGGCCCGGGCGTAGGCCTCCTGGATCGTGACAACGCTGAGAATCATCGCCTCGACCTTCTCCTCGATGTTGTGCGACTGGTCGATCGTGAGGCGCGGCAGCGGGCGGCCGCCGAGGACCAGCTCGGAGAACACCAGGAAGAGCGCGAACGGGTTGACCGAGCCGACCAGCAGGTCGTCGTCGGCGTACTTGCGGTCGTTGAAGTGAAAGCCACCGAGGCGGTTCTCGTTGGCGATCAGCGCCACGATCTGCTCCACGTTGGTGCCCTGGGCGTGATGACCGAAGTCGACCAGCACGCGGGCGCGCTCGCCGAGCCGGCGGCAGATCGCGATCGCCGTTCCCCAGTCCGGGATGTCGGTGGAGTAGAACGCCGGCTCGAAGAACTTGTACTCGACGAGCAGCTCCTGCTCCGGCGGCAGCGCCGCGTAGAGCTCGCTGAGGCACTCCACGACTCGCTCGTGGCGCTCGGTGAGGTTGTCCTGACCGGGGTAGTTGGTGCCGTCGGCGAACCACAGCGACTGGGCGGTCGAGCCGAGCTCGGTCGCGATCGCCACGCACTCGATCAGCGCATCGACCGCCTTGGCGCGGATCGCCGGGTCGGGATTGCCGACCGAGCCGAGCTTGTAGTCGGGATCCTGGAAGACGTTGGGGTTGACGGCGCCGAAGCTCAGCCCGAGCTCGGCCGCGTGGTCGCGCAGCGCACCGAGATCATCTGTCGCATCCCAGGGGAAGTGCGTCGCGACCGCCGAGGCCGTGCCAGTGAGGCGATGCACCTCAGCGGCATCGTCGAAGCGCTCAAAAACATCGCGCGGCCGACCCGCCTGGGCGAAGACGCCAAACCGCGTGCCGGAGTCACCAAAACCCCACGACGGCGTCTCGATCACGAGCGCCCCGAGGGCCCGCTCCACGGCCTCGACGTCGCAGCCATCCTCGCGCAGCCGGCTCGCCAGGTGGTCGTAATCGTGACTGGAGTCGCTCATGGCTTCGCCTTTCGAATCGTTCTAGGGGCCGACTTTAGTCGGTTTGGGGCTCTCTGCATCGAGCCCGGTGACGGTGAGGAACCGGGCATAGACCTCGGACGCCCGCAGCTCGTCGGCGGGCTCATAGGTGACGGTCTTCGAGGACGCGGCGGCGAGCGAGCGCAGGTCTGCGAGCGTGCCGCCGAGCTCGCCGGTGGCACGCGCCTGGATCAATACGTTGCCCAGCGCGGTCGCCTCGTCGGCCCCGGCAACCAGCTCGCGTCCGGACAGATCGGCGGTCAGCCGGCAGAGCAGGGTGTTGCGGGCACCGCCGCCGACGACGTGCACACGCTCGATTTCGCGTTGCGTCACGCGCTCGAGCCGGTCGAGCACGAGCCGGTACTTGCACGCGAGCGAAACGAGGATCGAGCGGACCGTCTCGCCGGGACTGGTTGGCGGGTCCTGTCCGCTGGCGCGGCAGAGCGCAGCGATCCGCCCGGGCATGTCACCCGGCGCGAGCAGCGTGTCGTCGTCGGGATCGAACAGCGCAACGTCCGCAGACGCCGCGTCCGCGAGGGCGTGTAGCTCGTTGTACTCCGAGGCACTGCCGTTGCGCGCCCAGGCGTGGCGACACTCCTGCAGCAGCCACAGCCCCATGACGTTGCGTAGCAGGCGGATGGTCCCGTCAATGCCGCGCTCGTTGGTGAAGTTGAGCGCGGACGCGTCGGCGCCGAGAAACGGCGTCGCGACCTCCAGCCCAAGCAGCGACCAAGTGCCCGAGGAGAGCACCGCCTCGTGCGGGCCCTGCAGCGGCGTCGCGGCGAAGGCCGAAGCCGTGTCGTGCCCCGCGACGGTCCAGACCGGCGCCCCCGCCGCCGCGCCGGCGAGCTCGCCGTGTAGCGACAGGAGCGGCCCCAGCAGCGTCCCCGGAGCCACCGGGCTGGCAGCAAACGGAGCCGCCGGGAAGCCGAGACGAGCGATCAGCGCGCGTGCCCAGTCGCCGCTTCCGGCGTCGAGTAGGCCAGTGGTAGAGGCGGCCGTGTCCTCGTTGGCGAGCTCGCCCGTCAGCCACAGGCCGAAAAGGTCCGGCACCAGAGCGATGCGCGCGGCGGCCGGCAACGCGACACCGTCGCTCTCGGCCTCAAGCTGGAAGATCGTGTTGATCGCCATCGTCTGGATGCCAGTCACGCCGTACAACTCCTCGCGGCCGACGCGTCCGTGGACGCGTTCGATCATCCCCTGCGTGCGCTGGTCGCGGTAGTGGAAAGGCAGGCCGAGCAGGTGCGAGGCCCCGTCGAGCAGTCCGTAGTCGCAACCCCAGGAGTCGACGCCGATCCCGCTGAGCGGCGCCTTCGCGGCCGCGCGGGAAAGCCCCTCGAGCGTGTCGGCGAAGAGGCCGAGCAGGTTCCAGTGCAAGCCGTCGGGAAGGCGCAGCGAGCGGTTCGCAAAGCGGTGTACGACCTCGAGTGACACCGAGTGCTCGTCGACGCGCCCGAGCACGACACGCCCGCTGTCGGCGCCAAGATCCACAGCCGCAAAGGCCCGCGTGGCACTCAAGGGCGGCGCTCGCTCGGAGTTTGCCGGCGACGGTGGTTGCACCTGGCTTGCATCGGCTCGTCCGCCCCCGGCGGCCGTGAGCGCGGGCGGAGGGAAGTCCGGTTTCGTTCGAAACGGTGCCGGCTTCTCACGAAACAACCGTAGACGAGCAGGCTCGGCCCAGTCAAGCTTGCGCGGATCTCAGTCCCTCATCATGCGGGCGGAGGGACTTGAACCCCCAAGGGCTTTCGCCCACCGGCTCCTAAGGCCGGCGTGTCTACCAATTCCACCACGCCCGCAGGTCGCTGTGGCGAGGGCGTGATACTACGATCTCGACAGCTTTCGCCCGGGTGCCCCACTGTCACAGCGGGCGCTCTCAGGGCGCCGTCAGGATCCGGGTATTCCTGCCTCGCACGGACGCCCGGTGAACGCCGCCCGGTCAGATAGTGGCTGTCCAGGCGGTTCGGCCCGTGGTGCAGCCCTTGGGCTTGGTCGTGATTTTAAGCGTGCCACTTGCGTGGCCATCTGAGTGCAGCGTGCCGTCGATCACGAAGTGCCACCCTCGCCGGCCACCGAACCTGGTTGCGAAGCTGCGTGGCAGATGGGTTAGTCCTGCGAGGGCGGATTGACGACGATACGCCTGGGCCGATAGGTGATTGTGTACCGGTCATCCCCGGCCGCCAGCAGCATCGCTTCGTCGACGTTGTAGAGCTTGGCGAACTTGGAGACCGTCGCCTTCTGTGGATCGGGCGTGAGATCGGCCTCGGCACGCACCTCCAACGTTCGGTACGGATTCTCGGGATCGATGATGAACAGATCGCAATTCGGATTCCTGCTCAGGTTCTTGAACTTCACGCGCTCAGACGTGATCGAGCCCTTCAGCTGCCCGTCATCGTCGATGAGATACCAGACCGCCGTCGAATGTGGACGACCGCGACCGTCGATCGTGGTGAGCGTCGCCGTCAGTGGAGACTGCAGCAGATCACGGTGGCTGTCGGGGACGTGATCGAGGATGCCCGGCATGAATGACTCCTTCGCTGGCAAGCAATCGGTGTGGAGATGCGAGATTCTGCCTAGCCACCGACCCGGCTACGCATAATCCCAGGATACTCACGCATTCCGGGATTCCCGCTATCCGCGGTTGGCGCCCGAGCGGCCCAACGACGCGAACGCGATGCTGCGACGATTGGGTCGTGAGCCGCGCGAGCGCGAGAGAGCTATCCGAGAGCCAAACGACCGGTCGTATGCTCGAAGGTCGGTGTCGATGCGACGCCGTGCGCTACGTGGTCAGGGACGCGTTCCGCTACGCGGCAAATTGTCACTGCTCGGGATGTCGCGCTGCGACCGGCTCGGCGTTCAAGCCGTTTGCCGGAATCGAGCGCGAGAAGCTGGAGATAACCCAAGGGCTTGACGATCTCGTCATCTTCGGCGAGGAAGACGCGAACGACACGCGTTGCCGCCTCTGCGGGTCGTTCCTTTTCTCCGTCGTCAGAAGTGGCGAGTACGTGCACGTCGCGATGGGCTCGCTCGTCGACGCGCCCACGATCCGCCCGACACACCACATTTTCGTCGGCTCGAAGGCAGCGTGGTTCGATATCACCGACGAGTTGCCGCAGTTCGACGAGCACGCGGTATCGCCCGCGTGACCTGTGGCGCCGCCCCAAACGGTGGCTGCCTCCCCTTCCAATCAGCGCTCGATAGGGTGCAGCGCTCGCGATGAAGATCATCTACACGCTCACCGACGAGGCTCCGGCGCTCGCTACGCGGTCGCTTTTCCCGGTGTTCCAAGCGTTTGCCGCCGCGGCAAACGTCGAGATCGAGCTACGCGACATATCGCTCGCCGGACGGATTCTCGCCCAGTTTCCCGAACGTCTCAGCCCCGCCCAGCGCCTTCACGACGCACTAGCCGAGATCGGCGCGCTGACCCACACGCCGGAGGCGAACATCATCAAGCTGCCGAACATCAGCGCCTCGCTGCCGCAGCTGAAGACGGCGATCGCCGAACTCCAGAGCAAGGGGTATGCGGTCCCCGACTATCCGGACGAGCCCGACAGCGAGGAGGAGCGGGCGGTTCGCGAACGCTACGACGCCGTCAAGGGGAGCGCCGTCAATCCCGTCCTCCGCCAAGGCAACTCCGACCGCCGCGCCGCAGCCTCAGTCAAGCAATACGCTCGCCGGCATCCGCACTCGATGGGCGCTTGGTCAGCTGGCTCGCTGTCGCACGTGTCGACGATGACCGAAGGCGATTTCAACAGCACCGAGCGATCGGTAACTGTCGCCCACGCGGACACGGTGGCGATTGAACATGTCGCACGTGACGGCGCGACCACCGTGCTGCTCGGCTCCCTACCCGTCCTCGCCGGCGACGTGCTCGACGCCGCCGTGATGCGCCGGGCGGCGCTCGAGGAGTTCTTCGCGGCGCAGATCGCCGAAGCCAAAAAGCAGGGCGTGCTCTTCTCCGTGCACCTCAAGGCCACGATGATGAAGGTCTCCGATCCGATCATCTTCGGCCACGCGGTCCGCGCTTACTTTGCCGAGCTGTTCGCCGAGCACGACGCCGCGCTTGCCTCCGTCGGCGTCAACCCGAATGACGGGATGGCGGCGTTGCAGAGCGCGATCGAGCGATTGCCCGAGGCCGAACGCGCCGCGGTGCATGGCGCAATCGAGGCCGCTTACGCGGACGGCCCCGGACTGGCGATGGTCGACTCCTCCCGCGGAATCACCAACCTGCACGTGCCGAGCGACGTGATCATCGACGCCTCGATGCCCGCCGCGATCCGTACCTCTGGGCAGATGTGGAATGCCGCGGACGAGTTGGAGGACACGAAGTTCGTGATCCCCGACCACTCCTACGCGCCACTCTACGCCGAGACGATCAACCATTGCCGCGAGCACGGTGCCTTTGACCCGGCGAGCATGGGCGCGACGTCCAACGTCGGCCTGATGGCCCAGTCGGCCGAAGAGTACGGCTCGCATAACACGACCTTCGAGGTTCAGGGCCCGGGCACGGTGCGCGTCGTCGACAGCTCCGGTGAGACGCTGCTCGAGCACGCGGTGGAGCAGGGCGACATCTGGCGCCTGTGCCAAACCACGGACGCCGCGATCCAGGACTGGGTGCGCCTCGCCGTGACGCGCGCCCGGGCGAGCGGCACGCCCGCGATCTTTTGGCTCGACGAAAGCAGACCACACGACGCCCAGCTGCTGGCGAAGGTCCACCCCGCGCTCGCGGAGCTCGACACGAGCGGGCTGACGATCGAGATCATGGACGTTGCGGCCGCCACGCGCATGACGCTCGAGCGCGCAAGGCGCGGCGTGGACACGATCACGGTCACCGGCAACGTGCTGCGCGACTACCTCACCGACCTCTTCCCGATCCTCGAACTCGGCACGAGCGCCAAGATGCTCTCGATCGTGCCCTTGATGGCCGGAGGTGGCCTGTTTGAGACCGGCGCCGGCGGCTCCGCGCCCAAGCATGTGCAGCAGTTCATCAAGGAGAACCACCTACGCTGGGACTCGCTCGGCGAGTTTCTGGCGCTGACACCCGCCTTCGAGCTGTTCGCGGCGCAGACCGGTGAACCCGGCGCCAAGATCCTTGCGGAGACGCTCGATCGGGCGACCGGCCGCGTGCTCGAGGAGAACCGTTCGCCGAAGCGCAAGATCGGCGACATCGACAACCGCGGCAGCCATTTCTACCTCGCGCTCTACTGGGCGGAGGAGCTAGCCGCGCAGAGCCAGGACAGCGATTTGGCCGCGCGTTTCTCGACGCTGGCCGGGCGGCTGGCCGCCGACGAAGAGACGATCTTGAGCGAGCTGAACGCCGTGCAGGGGGCGCCGGTCGACATCGGTGGCTACTTCCTGCCCGATCCCGACCTGGTCACAGCGGCGATGCGCCCGAGCGCGACGCTGATCGCGGCCCTGGCGACGCTCTAGAGATCGAACGCAAGCAGCGCCGGGACGAGCGACGGCGCCGCGACGAGGAGTCCCCACGGCAGCTCGTCACGCGCCGCCAGCTCGTGAACCGCGAGGCCCGCGCACTCGCACAGCAGCACTCCTGCGGCGATGTCCCACTGCTTCAGCGAGCGCTCGAAGAAAGCGTCATAGCGTCCAGCGGCGGTCCAGGCGAGATCGAGCGCAGCGGACCCGAAACGGCGCACGTCGCGCACCTTGGTGATCAGACGCGCGAAGACCTCACCCTGCGCGGCGCGCACGCGCGCGTCGTAGGCAAAGCCGGTTGAAACAAGGGCTTGAGCAAGAGATCCGTCGCGGTTGGACGGCGCCATCGCGATCCCGTTTCGAGCGGGCTGCTCACCGCGAGCGGCGCTGAAGGTCTCGCCGGCGACTGGATCGTAGATCACGCCGGCGACCGCCCCCTGGGCGTCCTTGACCGCTACGCTTACGCACCACTGAGGGATGCCAAAGAGGAAGTTGATCGTCCCGTCGAGCGGATCGACGACCCATTGCAGCCCGCTCGAGCCAGCAACGTCCGCGCCATCCTCCTCACCGAGAAAACCGTCATCGGGCCGCCGGGCGCCAATCAGCTCGCGAATCGCCCGCTGGGAGGCGAGATCTGCTTCGCTGACGAGGTCCGTCGGCGTCGACTTGGCGCTGATTTCGCGCTCCGGTCCGGCTTGGAAGCGAGCAAGCAGCAGATCTCCCGCCGCCAGCGCCGCCTCGCTAGCCAGCGCCAGCAGATCGTGCGCCTCGGTGGCGTCCATGGTCCCTCGGCGCTACCGGACTAGAGGCCCGAGCGCCACTGGCGAGCAACGTCGGAAAGCCGCAGCTGTGGCACGCCGACCATGTGCACGCCAGGTTACCTCGCGCTGACGCTCGCCGTCAGGCGGAGGACCTGCCCGCAAGAGCGCCACGCCTATACTCGGCCGCCTTGCCGACGAGCGACACATCGGTCACGATCATCGGCGCCAGCGGCGCGCTTGGCTTTGGTCTCGCGCTGCGCCTGGCCGCAGCCGGCGTCGAGATCACGATCGGCTCGCGCGACGCGGCGCGCGCCGAGGAGACAGCCGAGCGGGCCCGCGCGGTGTTGCCGCAAGCACGTTTCAGCGGACTCGAGAACGCGCCGGCGGCAGCCGCAAACGAGATCGTGGTGCTGAGTGTCCCGTTTCGCAGCCACTCCGAGACGCTGACCAACCTGGTGGGCGCGCTCCACCCAGGTCAGCTCGTTCTCGATGCGACGGTCCCGCTCGCCGCGGCCGTCGGCGGCAAGGCAACGCGCATGCTCGGGGTGTGGCAGGGCTCGGCGGCACAGCAGGCGCAGGAAATGCTCGGCGCGGGTGTCACGGTCGTCGCTGGCCTGCACACCGTGAGCGCGCAGGCACTGAGCGATCTATCCCACCAACTCGACGAGGATGTGCTGATCTGCGGCGACGCGCGCGCTGACAAGGAGCGTATCGCCGCGCTCGTCGAGCGGATCGACAGTTTGCGCGCGGTCGACTGTGGTCGTCTTGAGATGGCGCGCATAACCGAGTCGCTGACCGCGTTGCTGATCGCGATCAACGTACGGCACAAGACGCATGCCGGGCTCCGCATCACCGGCTTGCCCGCGAAGCTCTGGTGAGCGTCGTACTGCTGTCCGGCGGCAGCGGCGGCGCGAAGCTCGCACGCGGCCTCTATGAGCTGCTCGGCGAGGAGTTGGCGGTGATCGCCAACACAGGCGATGACATCGAGATCTATAGCGCACATGTCTCGCCGGACCCCGACCTCGTCACGTACTGGCTTGCCGATCGGATCGACGAGCGTGGCTGGGGGCTCGCCGGCGACAGTTTCGCGGCGATGGAGATGCTCCGCGAGTTGGGCACCGACGTCTGGTTCAACCTCGGCGACCGCGACCTTGCGCTGTGCCTAGAGCGTCGCGAGCTGCTGACGCAGGGGCTGAGCGCAACGGCTGCGCAGGCTCGCCTGACGAGCGCGCTGGGCGTTCGCGCCCGGGTCCTTCCGATGAGCGACCAGCCGGTGCGGACACGGATCGCGACCAGCGGCGGCTGGGTGGGGCTGCAGGAGTTTCTGATCCGCCTTGGCGCGCAAGTGCCCATCGACGGGGTCGAGTTCCAAGGCGCAGCTGCTGCGCTGCCATCGCCGGTCGTGATCGAGGCGCTCGCCGGTGCGCGAGCGGTGATCATTGGGCCGTCCAACCCCGTCATCTCGATCGGCCCGATCCTCGCGCTACGCGGAATGCGCGACGCGCTGATCGCCGCCGCAGCACCGGTCGTCGCTGTCAGCCCGATCGTCGGCGGTGAGGTGCTGAAAGGTCCGACCGCGGCGTGTCTGGCCTGGGCCGGCCAGCCCGCTGATGCCCGGGGCGTGCTCGGCTACTACGACGGTCTGATCGACGGCTTGGTGAGCGACGAGGAGATCGAGGCGATCGCGTCGCTACGCTGCGACACGCTGATGTCCAGTGCCGAGCAACGACGGTTCGTTGCCGAGCGCGCGCTCGAGCTCTGCCAGTCGCTGGCTGGCGCCTGAGCCGATGCGCACGCTCGCGATTCTTCCGGTCAAGCGCTTCGAGCTCGCCAAGCAGCGGCTGAGTGGGCGGCTGAACGACGAGCAACGCGAGACGCTGGCGCGAGCAATGGTCGAGGACGTGCTGCACATCCTCAGCGCCACGAGCGAGCTCGACGGTGTCTTCGTTATCACCAACGAGCCGGCAGTCGCGAGCATCGCCGAAATGCTCGGGGCAATCGTCGAGCCGGACGTGCGCGAGGCCGGTCAGAGCGCCGCCGTAAGCGCCGGCATCGCTTATGCGCTGGAAACCGGCATCGAGCGGGTGCTGCTGGTTCCCGGTGACTGCCCCGCGCTCGACGGCGACGAGCTCGCCGCGCTCCTGGCTCATCACGGCGCCGGTCCGCTGTCGGTTGTCATCGTTCCCGACCGCCAGGGGACCGGCACCAACGCGCTGCTGCTGACACCGCCCGATGTGATTGCACCGGCGTTCGGACCCGGCAGCTTCGAACGCCATCGTGACCTTGCGGCGGCGGCCGGCGCCACTTGCGAGGTGGCCAGACCGCAAACGCTGCTGCTCGACGTCGACACACCAGAGGACCTTGCGGCGCTGCTCGGTGGGGCGGGCGAGGGCGCGCCGCGGACTCGCGCGGCGCTGACTCGCGTGATGGCCGGGCATTGATGGGAGCCCTTAGCGCCCGCGCGCTCAGCGATCTGCCCGAGATCAGCGAGGGCTCAGATCTCGCTACGCTGGTCCTCGCTGCGGGCGAGGCACCGGGCGATCAGGACATCGTTGTCGTCGCGCACAAGGCGGTCTCCAAGGCCGAGGGCCGAGTCCGCGCGCTGGGATCGATCGAGCCGAGCGCCCGCGCGCTCGAGTTGGGGGCCGCGCACGACAAGGATCCGCGACACGTCCAGGCGATCCTCGATGAGTCCGTCGAGCTGATCCGCGCCGAGCGTGGCGTGTTGATCGTCCGCACTCGCCACGGCTTCATCTGTGCGAACGCCGGTGTCGATGAGTCAAACGCACCGGGCGAGGAGGTGCTCGTGCTGCTACCGGACGACCCGGACCGCTCGGCGCGGCTGCTGCGCGCCCGGCTGCGCGAACTTTCCGGTCACGCGCCGGCGGTCCTGATCACCGACAGCTTTGGTCGCGCCTGGCGTCTCGGACAGCTCGACACGGCGATCGGCTGCGCCGGCCTGCTCGCGCTCGATGATTGGCGCGGGCGTCACGACCGTCGTGGTCGTGAGTTGCACGCGAGCATCATCGCGACCGCAGATGCGGTTGCCGCGGCCGCCGACCTCGCGCGCACGAAGGACTCGGGCGAGCCGGTCGTGATCGTTAGCGGGCTCGGTCAGCACGTGCAGCGCGACGACGGCCCTGGCGCCGTCGCGCTGATCCGCCCGCGCGAGGAGGATTTGTTCAGCTGAGCCGCGCCGCGCTTGGCGGAGCGGGTCAGCTTCGCTCCGCCTGGGCTGCCGCCGGCAACGTAGCGCTGATCTGGAGTCACTCAAGTTTTGCCCGTGGCCCTATCCTCTGCCGAGCATGGCCCGCGTGCAAGTCCTCAGCGACGACCTGCTGTTTGGATCGCGCCTCCAGGCCGGGCTGGCCGCCGCAGGTCACGAAGTGACGCTCGGGTCGGCGCTCGATCCGCAGGCGCAGGCGATCGTCGCCGACCTCACCCATGATGCGAGCGCGCGCATCGCGGGCCTCGCCGCGCGTCAGGCGCCGGTACTCGCCTTCTACTCGCATGTCGAAAGCGAGGTGCGCGAGCAGGCCCTCGCGGCGGGTTTTGAGCTAGTGGTGCCGCGCTCGCGGATCGCCCGCGAGGGTCCGGCGTTGCTCGACGGTCTGCTCGCTACTGCGCGTTGATCTGGCGCAGCTCGTCACGCACCGTGTAGGGGCGCCCCCAGAGCGGCTCGATCGGCACGCGCCCTTGGCGAACCTCGCGGACGACGAGCTCGCCGGCGATGTCGTTGTCGTCGAGCAGGCTCAGCGAGGTGCGCACCGCCGGAACCGCGGCGGCGTGGCCGAAGCGGTGGGCGACGAGCAGGCGCCAGTGCCATTCGTTCTCAGAGTAGGGCTGCGCGTTGCAGACGACTAGCGCGACCGCGGCTTCTACGTAGCGGGTCTCATCAGCGATCCGCAGATCGAGCTCGAGGTCGGTCCAGTCATCGGGCAGCGCGTCGACGATCTCCTGGAAGGTTTCGGTCAGCGCCATCGCGACGAAGCCTAGACGAGCGCGGCGCGGCGCGAAGGGAGGCGCGTCGGGCAAGCGCCGGAGCAAGACCGGGCGGTCCGATGGGTATCCTCGGATGAAGTGGCGAGCGCGCTCATAGCCAACATCCCCGACAACGGCGAGTACGCCGCGGCGACCGAGGCGGTCGGGCTCTTCGACCGCTCCGAGCAAGGCAAGCTCGCGATCAGCGGCGTCGACGCGGTTGGCTTTCTCGACTCGCTGCTGTCTAACGACATCGCGGCGATCGTCCCCGGCAGCGGCGCCGACGCGACGATGCTGAGCGAGAAGGGCCGGATGCTCGCCGAGGTAAGAGTGCTGCGCACCGACGAGGAGCTGCTGCTCGATACCGAGCGGGTGGCGTTGCAAGCGCTATTCGACGCCCTGATGCGCTTCCGCATCGGCTATGCGGCGGAGCTTCACAAACGTACGTTGGAGTGTGGGCTGCTCTCGCTCATCGGGCCTGCGAGCGACGGCGTGTTGGCGAAGCCTCCGCCGGCCGAGGAGCACGCGCACATCGCGAGCGAGGTCGCCGGCGTGGCGGTGCGGGCAATCCGCACGCGCCTTGGCATCGACCTGCTCCTTGAATCCCGAGAGCATGAGCGGGCGCGGCGCGCGCTCGACGACGCGGGCGTTGTCGCGCTCAGCGAAGCCACTTTTGAGTGCGTGAGGATCGAGCATGGGATCGCGCGCTTCGGCGTCGAGATCGACGAGACGACGATGCCCCAGGAGGCGGGCCTCCACGAGCGCGCGGTGTCCTTCACAAAGGGCTGCTACGTCGGCCAGGAGACCGTCGCGCGGCTCTATTGGAAGGGCAAGCCCAACCGTCATTTGCGCGGGCTGAGCCTGAGCGAGCCGGTGGCGCCCGGCACGGTGCTGCACCAGGACGGACGCGAAGTCGGCGTTCTCGGTGCTGTCGCGGTCTCGCCGCGGCTCGGGCCGATTGCGCTCGCGCTCGTGCGTCGCGAGGCCGAGCCGGGCGCGTCGCTGCGCCTCGGCGAGGATGGTGGCAGCGCGCTGGTCCTCGCCCTGCCATTTGGCGGCTGAGCGCGCCTGCGCATCGGACCGGTACTCTGGCGTACCCTCGGCTTCGAGGGCGTCGCCGAGGCCCACCAGTTGATGAAAGAAAACCGACATCTCGGGAAGATCGCGGTCCTCGTCGGCGCCCCGGCGGAGGGCACCACTAAGACCGCGGAGGGACCGGGGGCAAATCGCGCGGAGGTGAGTATCTGATGTCAGGAGTCGTGCAAATCCAGTGGTATGCGACTGGCTTCCGCGGCGATCAGCTGGAGGCGGAGCTGACCCGCATCTCGGCGGTCGCGCCGCAGTACGGCGCGACCGGCTACACCGTCTACCGCGGCCGCGACGACCGCTACAAGTTCTTGCAGGTGCTCGAGTTCGACGAGCACGTCGACTTCGACCGTTACTGGCAGGGGCCGGAGCTGGTCGACTTCCGCACCTACTGCCAGGGGTGGTTTCAGGTGCCGGTTGCTTACTCCTGGCACGACCTCGTGACGGCGGGAACACGCCCGCGGCCGAACGGCGCGCCCGCCAGCGCGAGCGTGGCAGCGGCCGAGTAGCGCGGCGACGCCTGAGCGCCGTGGCGTTCCGCGCGCTAGCCCTGTTCGAGCGGGGCCATCGTGAGGCCGGCGTCGTTCAGCTCGGCCCAGTAATGCTCGGCGGTCTCGCGCTGTCCGCTCCAGACGATCGCGAGGCCGGCGTTGTGGATCTGGTTGGCAAAGGCGTAGCCGCGGTCGAGGTCGACGCCGGGGAGGACGCGCGCCAGCGTCGATGCGACGTGCTCGAAGGTGTTGTGGTTGTCGTTGCGGACGATGACTCGCCACACTCCACCGACGCCGCTGCCGGGCAGGCCGGTGCGCGGCAGCTCGATGGTGGTGCTCACCCCTTGGCCTGCGCGGACTCTGAGCGCTGCGACCAGTAGCGGGCAAGCCCGTCGTAGATGTGCTCGTAGGGCGCTGCGTAGCGGTAGGGCACCGCCGCCTCGGCGTCAGCGTGGCGCTCGACGTCGGCGGCCAGCTCGCGCGCGAACTGCTCGCGGTCGACCTCGCGGGCGCGGGTCGCCCAGCGGTCGAGCTCTGACTCCAAGCGATCGAGGTGCTCTTGCGGATCGGAGAACGCGGCGAAATGGGTGAGCGCGAGCCGCTGCGGCTCCCAGGAGCGGAGCAAGGCAATTGAGGCGTGCCAGGCCTCGACGTCGGTGTCCGGCGGCACGGTCGGGGCGAGCACGTGGGTGCCGGGCGGGATCCGTACGCCGGCGGTGTCACCGACGAACGCCGTGGCGGACTCGTGGTGGCGGTAAGAGACGTGGTGCGAAGCGTGACCGGGGGTGTAGGCAACCTCGAAGCCATCGAGCTCCTCGCCGCCGTGGAGCACCTCGACGTTGGCTTCCGGGACGGGCAGCACCTCGCCCCAGAGCCGGTCCATATGCTCGCCATAGAGGCGCGTGGCACTATCCAGCAGACGCGTTGGGTCGATCATGTGGCGCGCCCCGCGCTCGTGCACCCAGACGCGCACGTCCGGCCAGCGCGCAACGAGCGTGCCCGTCGCGCCGGCGTGGTCGAGATGGATATGGGTCAGGGCGATCACCCGCGGGACCACTCCGTCGAGGCCGTCGAGCAGACCGGGAAGGCTCGACGCAGGGCCGGGATCGATCAGCACATCACCGGCGAGCCACGCGCAGATGACCTTGGGGCGCCCGAGATGGTGGACGTCGATCGGGCGGATCGGCTCATGGGGCATCGTCAAGGGAACCCTACAATCCACCCCGATGAGCGGCAAGCGCGCGCCCCACCGGCTTGCCACGCCGGATCTGCCGTGGCCGATCGAGACCGATGCCGGGCACGCCGGCGAGCGCGGGTCTTGAGCGGCGAGCGGCTGAGCGGCACGGAGCTCGCCGCGGCGCTGCGCGAGCACGACCTCGCCGTCGCGCCGGCCGTGCTGAACCTGCTCGAGAGCGTTGATGAGGAGGACCGCGAGCAGGCCGCGGAACTGGAAGCGGCGCTTTCGCCCCGGGCGCTCGGCGGCGAGGCCGAAGGGCACATCATCGGCTTCACCGGAGCGCCCGGGGTCGGCAAGTCGACGCTGCTCGGCGCGCTGGTCGCGGTTTGGCGACCGGCGAGGACCGTCGCCGTGCTCGCCGTGGACCCCTCCTCGAAGCGCTCAGGAGGCGCGCTGCTCGGCGATCGGCTGCGGATCGCCGGGTCCGGCGTCGGCGGCGAGGGCCGCTTCATCCGCTCGATGGCGGCGCGTGAGCGCAGTGGCGGACTCGCGCCGGCGACACGGGCGGCGGCGCAGGTGCTCGCGGTGGCATTCGACCTCGTGGTCGTCGAGACGGTCGGCGTCGGGCAGTCGGAGACCGCGATCGGCAACGTCGCCGACACGGTCGTTGTCGTCGTCCAGCCGGGTGCCGGCGACGCGCTGCAGTTCCTCAAGGCCGGCCTGCTCGAGATCCCGGACCTGATCGTCGTCGCCAAGGCAGACCTTGGTGCACCGGCGCGGGCGACGCTCCAAGACGCGAGAGCCGCCCTGCGCGCGGTCGGCCTGGACGGGGACGGAGCGCTGGCGGTGAGCGCGCTCGCGCCAACGTCGGGGATCGAGGAGCTGGCCGCGGCGCTTGACGCCCATCGCGCCGCACTCGATCTTGGCGCGCGGCGAGCCGAGAACCGCCGCGGCGGCGCGCTCGAGGACTTCGTCAGCGAGTTCGGCGAACGCGGCCTGCGCGCGGTTGGCGGGCGGCGCGAAGCCGAGCTGCTGCTGGCCGGCGAAAGCGCCGACCGCGATGGTGCCGCGCTGATCGAGGTGCTGGCGCGGCGCGCGGCCGGTAGCGACGGCGGATAGCGACGGCCGTCCGCGAAAGCTCGGCGCAGCTGATATATCCTCACGCCGCATGCGCGTCTTGTTCCGTTGGCTAGCGGCGCTCCTCTTCATCGCCGTCGTCGTGCAGATCGCCCTCGCCGGCTACGGCGCGTTCCACGCCGTTCATGCCGCGGATCACAAGGCGATCTCGCAGACGACGATCAACAACGCCTTCAACCCGCACATCGCCCTCGGCTACATCATTGTCCTGCTCATGCTGGTGCTCCTGGTTGTCGCGGCACTCGGACGTCTCGAGCGCAGCAGCATCCTCCGGGCGAGCGGGATCCTCGTGCTCGGGATCGTGCAGGCGTTCCTCGGCATAGCCTCGGAGTCCGTGCCGGCGATCGGGCCACTCCATGCGCTGAACGCGCTGGCGATCCTCGCCGCCACGGGAGCCCTGGCACACCGCACGTCGGCGCGGACGAGCGCCGGCGAAGCAGCGCCGGCCACCTAGCGCGAGCGCTTACTGGCGCTGTCGCGCGCTCACGTCGTGAAGTGGCCGGTGACGTCAGCCGACCACACCCAGAAACTGCAGCGATCGGCGCAGCGGCGGCCGTGGACTTGACAGACGATAGTTAGCGATATATCGTGATGTCCCTGAGTTAGTCTAAAAATTGAAGGAGTTCACATGACTGCAGGTTATGCACACGCCGGCCACTGTGGCCGGTCCCGAGGAGAGTTTGACCCCGTGGCGGCATTGCGCGGGGTGTTGATGATGCGCGGCGGCGGCCCCGGCCACCAACGCGGCCGGCATGGCGAGCACGGCGGCGGCTTCGGCGGCCCCCGTGGCTACGGCGGCCCCCGTGGGTTTGGCGGGCCGCGCGGCCGCGGCGGCAAGGCACGGCGCGGGGATATCCGCACCGCGGCGCTGCTGCTGCTCGCCGAAGAGCCGCGCAACGGCTACGCGATCATGCAAGAGATCGAGGAGCGCAGCAACGGCATCTGGGCTCCGAGCCCAGGGTCGGTCTACCCAGCGCTGTCACAGCTCGAAGACGAGGGACTGATCCGCGCCGAGGAGCAGGAAGGCCGCAAGGTCTTCGCCCTGACCGATGCCGGGCGCGAGCACGTAGCGGCACGCCCAGCCGACGCGCGGGCGCCATGGGATACCCTGGTTGATGGCGTATCGGGCGGCGTCAAGGACGTGTTCGGAGTGATGCGCCAGGTGGCGGTTGCCTGCGCGCAGCTCGCGCACACCGCCAGTGAGAGTCAGCTTGCGGAGGCGAAGAAAGTGCTTACGGACACACGTCGCGCGATCTACAAGATCCTCGGCGAGGGCGACGAGTGAGTCGGACGGCCGCGAGCGCCAGCAACGGGGCGGCCCTCGGGGTCGCCCCGGGTGCCGCGCCGTCTGACCAGGCGACGATCGTCGTTCGCGACCTCGCCAAGCGCTACGGCGACGTCGAGGCGGTGCGCGGCATCAACTTCGACGTGCAGGCGGGCGAGATCTTCGGATTCCTCGGGCCCAACGGTGCCGGGAAGTCGACGACGATCTCGATGCTCTGCACCCTCGTCCGCCCGACCGGCGGCTACGCCCGAGTCGCCGGGCACGACGTCGCCAGCGAACGCGACGCGGTGCGTCGCAACATCGGACTGGTCTTCCAGGACACGACGCTCGACGGCTACCTCAGCGCCGAGCAGAACCTGCGCTTGCACGCCGAGCTCTACGGCGTGCCCCGCGAGGTCGTCGCGCCGCGGATGCAGCAGGTGCTCGAGATGGTCGGCCTGTGGGAGCGGCGCAAGAGCGAGGTGAACACGTTCTCGGGCGGGATGAAGCGCCGGCTCGAGATCGCGCGCGGGCTGATGCACTCACCGCGCGTGCTGTTCCTCGACGAGCCGACCGTCGGGCTCGATCCGCAGACGCGCAGCTCGATCTGGACCTACATTCGCGAGCTGAAGGTGGCTGAGGACATCACGATCTTCCTGACCACGCACTACATGGATGAGGCCGAGCACTGCGACCGCATCGCGATCATCGACAAGGGCTTGATCGTCGTGCTCGACACGCCCGAGGCGCTGAAGGCAGCGATCGGACACGACCGCATCCAGATCCACACCGACGACGACGACGCGGCGATCGCCGCGCTCCGGGAGCGCTTTGACATCACGGCCCAGATCGCCGAGGGGGCGGTCACCTTCGGCGTGCCGGCGGGCGAGCAGTTCGTGCCGCGGCTGTTCGCCGAACTCGGCGTGCCGATCAGCTCGGTGAGCGTGTCACGGCCGTCGCTCGACGACGTCTTCATGTCCCACACCGGCTCGACGATCCGCGACGCCGAAGCCGACGGCACCGATCAGCTGCGGACGATGGCGCGCGCGTTCGGAAGGAGATAGCGATGGCCAGCACGACGACGCCCAGCAGAGGCTCCGCGGCGAGCGCTCCGGCCGGGGCGGCCGGAGCCGGACGACCGCTCGCCGCCGTTCGCGTGCCCGCGAGCAGCCTCCGCAGCGAGCTTCGCGCGGTCAAAATCGTCTGGCGGCGCGAGCTGATCCGCTTCACCAAGGACCGCCTGCGGATCATCACTTCGCTGGTGCAGCCGTTCCTCTTCCTCTTCGTCCTCGGCACAGGCCTCTCGCGGCTGGCCGGCGCCGGCACGCACGGCGTGAACCTGCGGACCTTCGTCTACCCCGGCGTGCTCTGCATGTCGGTCATGTTCATCGCGATCTTCTCCGCCGCCTCGATCGTCTGGGACCGCGAGTTCGGCTTCCTGCGCGAGATGATGGTAGCGCCGGTCAGGCGCAGCTCGCTGGTCATCGGCAAATGCCTCGGCGGCGCCACGGTGGCGGGCTTCGAGGGCGTGATCCTGATCGTCCTCTCCCCCCTGGTCGGCGTCCCCTACGTGCCGATCCTGATCCTCGAGATCTTTTGCCTGCAGCTGCTGGTCGCCTTTGCGATCACCGCGTTCGGGGTGATGGCGGCGGCGCGCGTCAAGCAGATGCAGTCGTTCATGGCGCTCACGCAGATGCTGATCATGCCGATGTACTTCCTCTCGGGCGCGCTGTTCCCGGTGTCCGGACTGCCGCAGTGGCTGACGCTCCTCAACCGCATCGACCCGCTGACCTACGCGGTCGATCCGATGCGCCGCGCGGTGTTTGCCCACCTGCACATCAGCGCCGCGGCCCGGCGGGTGCTCGACCCCGGCGTGACGTGGTGGGGCTGGCATCTGCCCGGGCTGCTCGAGGCTGGCGTCGTCGCCGCGCTCGGAGCCGTGATGCTGGCGATCGCGATCTTCGAGTTCAGCCGGATCGAGTAAGGCGCGGCAGCCGCGGGCTGCGCCACCGGGCGCTCGCGTACGCCAAGATGTAGCTGTAGTGCTCGTCCTTCTGCTCTTTGCCGTGGTCGTCGGCGCGGGTACCGCGGTGTCGCCCTGCGTGCTGCCGGTGCTGCCGGCGATGCTCTCGGCTAGCGGGACGGGCGGCAGGCGCCGCCCGCTGGGGATCGTCCTCGGGCTGACGACGACCTTCGCGATCACGATCATCGGCATCGCGAAGGTCGTTGACGGAGTCGGCCTCGGGTCTGACCCGCTGCGCGACGTGGCGATCGTCGTGCTGCTGGTCTTCGGCTTTGCGCTGATCGTGCCCCGCCTGGGTGAGCAGCTCGAGCGCCCGTTGGCGGTGCTCTCGCGGCTCGGGCCGCGCACGCGGGGCGACGGCTTTGCCTCGGGTTTGCTGGTCGGCGCCGCGCTCGGCTTCGTCTACACGCCGTGTGCCGGCCCGATCCTCGCCGCCGTGATCTCGGTCAGTGCCGCGAGCGGCCGCGCCGTTGCGGTCGGGCTGGCCTACGCGGCCGGGACGGGCCTGATGCTGCTCCTGCTCGCGCTCGGCGGGCGACGAATCCTCGATCGGTTGCGCGGCTCCGGACGCGCCCTCGCCGTGCAGCGGACGCTCGGCGTGGTGATGGTCCTCACGGCCATCGTGATTGCGACGATGCTCGACGTCAAGCTGGACGAGCTGATCGCCGAGCACATCCCGAACGTCAACGTCACCGCTGTCATCGACAACTCCTCAGCGGTCTCCTCACGCCTCGACTCGCTGCGCAGCCACAAGCTTGAAATCGCGCCGACGACGAGCAACGACGCTGGGCTCAAGGGTGTCACCACACCGCGCCTCCCCGAAGGCCCGGTGGCACCGCCCTTCGTCGGCACCGAGGAGTGGTTCAACACGCCCGGTGATCGTCCCCTGACAATCGCCAGCCTGCGCGGGCACGTCGTGCTGCTCGACTTCTGGACCTACACCTGCATCAACTGCATTCGTACGCTGCCCTACCTCGAGGCTTGGGAGCGCAAGTACCACTCCAAAGGGCTCGTGATCATCGGCGTTGAGTCGCCCGAGTTCCCGTTCGAACGCGATGCCGGCAACGTTCGCAGCGCGATCAAGCAGTTCGGCATCAACTACCCGATCGTCCAGGACAACAACCTCGACACCTTCGACGAGTGGGGCAACGAGGGCTGGCCGTCGGACTTCCTGGTCGACGCCAAGGGACGGGTGCGCTATGCCGATCCCTACGAGGGCTACTACGCGGAGACGGAGGCGGCCATCAGGGCGCTGCTCGTACAGGCGGGAGTCAAGAATCTCGGCGGCGCCGCGCAGCCCGAGCATGTGATCACGACCAACTTCGAGACGAGTCCGGAGACCTACCTCGGCACGGCGCGCGCCATGGGCTGGCAGGCCGAGCCGCTGCTCGGAACGCACACCTATGTCGCACCGACGGGCCCGCTCGCGCTGAGCGAGTTTGCCTACGGCGGCACCTGGGATATCGGCCCCCAGCAGGCGCTCGCCGGTGCCGGCGCGTCGATCACGGCAAACGTTCAGGGCAAGCACGTCTACATGGTGCTGAGCCCGCCCACCCACGGCGTCGGGAAGGTCATCGTCACGATCGACGGGAGCCCACCGACGGGCGAAAACGCCGGCAGCGATGTCCACAACGGCGTCGTCACCGTCAACGAGCAACGGCTCTACAACATCGTCAGCGAACCGCGAGACCAAGACGAGACCGTCAAGGTCAGCTTCTCGCCGGGGACCAGCGGCTACACCTTCACCTTCGGCTAGGCGCCGCGCGCCGCTCAGGCCACCGCCGCCGCGGCGATCATCGCCTGGGCGAGCTGCGCGAGCTCCGCTTCGGTGCACAGGTAGGGCGGCATCGCGTAGATCAGGTTGCGGAATGGTCGCAGCCAGACACCGGCCGCAACCGCTGCCTGGGTGGCGCGGTCGATATCGATCGGGTGGTCGAGCTCGAGCACCGCGATCGCGCCGAGGATCCGAACGTCGCGGATCCCGGGCAACTGACGCGCCGGTGCAAGGGCGGTTCCGAGGGTCTGTTCGACGCGCGCCACGTCGGCCTGCCAGTCGCCGGTTTCGAGCAATTCGAGGCTTGCGAGCGCGACGGCGCAGGCCAGCGGGTTTGCCATGTAGGTCGGCCCGTGCATCAGCGCGCCACCGCCGCCTTGGCTGATCGCCTCGGCGACGGCGCTCGTGCAGAGCGTTGCGGCGAGCGTCACATAGCCGCCGGTCAGCGCCTTGCCGACGCACATCACGTCCGGAGCGACGCCGGCGCGCTCAGCCGCGAAGAAGGTGCCGCTACGGCCGAAGCCGGTCGCGATCTCGTCGAAGACGAGCAGCACGCCGTGAGCGTCGCAGAGCTCGCGCAGCAGCCGCAGGTAGCCCGGGGCGTAGAACCACATGCCGCCGGCGCCCTGCACGATCGGCTCGACGATCGCTGCGGCCAGCTCGCCGCCGTGACGCTCGAAGAGCCCACGGAGCTCCTCGACGTAGCGCTGCTCGAGCGGCGCCCCGACGCCACCCGGCGGACGCGAGGCGAAGACGTGCTCGGGTAGCACCGAGGCGAAGAGCTGGTGCATGCCGTCGACGGGGTCGCAAACCGACATCGCCCCGAACGTGTCGCCGTGATAGCCGCCGCGCAGCGCAAGCATCCGCGAGCGGGTCGGGCCCGCGGCCTGCAGGCACATCTTGATCGCAACCTCGACCGAAACCGACCCCGAGTCGGCAAAGAAGACGTGGCGCAGCGGCTCCGGCGCGAGCTCGATGAGGCGCCGCCCGAGCTCGATCGCGGGCTCGTGCGTGAGCCCCCCGAACATCACATGCGCCATGCGCTCGAGCTGGTCGGTGACGGTGGCGTCGAGTGCAGGGTGGCGGTAGCCGTGGATCGCGCACCACCACGACGACATCCCGTCAATCAGCTCGCGGCCATCAGCGAGTCGTAGCCGCACGCCGCTTGCCGAGCGCACGAGCAGCGGCTCGGCGGCTGCCGGCATTGGCCCGTAGGGGTGCCAGATGTGCTCCCGATCGAGATCGAGCAGCGCGCGGTCGCCTCGGTTGCCGGTCACCCCGGGAGCATAGAATCAGTGTGTGAACGCCGATCCGCGCAGCTGGCTGCGCTGTTACCGCTGCTGGTCCCAGGACCTCGAGGTGCAGGTCCATTACGAGGGGATCCACAAGATCGATCCGGTCAGCGGCGAGCGCGCCGAGGTCGTCGACGAGATCCAGGAGGCCGTCGTCCAGTGCCTCGAATGTATGCACGACCAGCCCCATCTGGGCTTCATCGACGGCCGCGTCGAGCCGATCGAGGATCGCTGGGAGCGGATGGTCACGGGCACGCCGTGGGTGGCCTCGTGCACCGTCAGCGTCAACGCCGCCGAGGTTGAGACCTGCTCCGGACCGGAGGCCGGCGACGCCCTCTCCTACGCCGCATTCGGCGACCACGGCGTGCGCGAGTTCTTCACCCACGTGCGCTTCCATAAGCACGACGACGACAGCCGCATCACCGTACACCTGCTGGTCGAGCTCTACGCGCGCTCACTCGATGAGGCAACGGAGGTGCTCGAGGGCGCCGCGCAGGGAGCGCTGGCGATCACTTCGCTTGCCGAGGAGTCCCGGCCACCAGCCGCGACCGACGGCGAACGCCACTAGCCGCTGTTCGGGCGGTTGTGTGGTTCGGGTGGCGCGGGCTGAGACTGATGTTAAGATTGAGCTTGGTGTTTGGCTCGTTCGGTCCATGCGAGCGAGTTGTTGTGCGGCGCTGGCGGACGGCCGCGATGGCAGTGCTCGTGTGTGTGGGGGCCTAGCTGCCGAGTCGCTGTGTGAGCGCCTCGAGCTGTGCGCGTAGTTCCACCGGCAGCCGATCGCCAAAGGTCGCGAAGTGCTCGTGCAGCGGGGGCAGCTCGTCACGCCACGCGGCGTCGTCGACACGCAACAGCTCGCTGAGGTCCTCGTCACTGAGGTCGAGCCCCTCTGTGTGTAGCGCGCCCGGCGCCGGTAGGCGCCCGATCGGCGTCTCGACGGCCTGCGCCGCGCCTTCGCAGCGGCGGAACACCCATTCCAGCACGCGACTGTTCTCGCCGAAACCAGGCCACAGCCAGCGCCCGTGCTCGTCCTTGCGAAACCAGTTGACGTAGAAGATCCGGGGCAGCTTCGCGGGGTCGTGCTCGCGCCCGATTTTCAGCCAGTAACTGAAGTAGTCGCCCATGTTGTAGCCGCAAAAAGGCAACATCGCGAACGGGTCGCGACGCAGCTTCCCGACGGCGCCGGTCGCCGCCGCGGTGGTTTCCGAGGCCATCGTCGCGCCAAGGAAAACGCCGTGCTCCCAGTCAAAGGCCTCGTGGACGAGCGGCACAACCGTCGAGCGGCGCCCGCCAAAAAGCAACGCGTCGATCGGCACGCCAGCGGGATCCTGCCACTCCGGCGCGATCGCGGGGTCCTGCGCAATCGGCACTGTGAAGCGGGCATTGGGATGCGCCGCAGGCCCCTCTGAAGCGGGCGTCCAGTCGTTACCGCGCCAATCGATCAGGTGCTGCGGCGGCTCTTTGGTCATGCCTTCCCACCAGACGTCGCCGTCATCGGTCTTGGCACAGTTCGTGAAGATGGTGTTGTTCGTGACCATCGCGATCGCGTTGCGGTTCGAAGCCTTGCTCGTGCCCGGTGCCACACCGAAGAAACCCGCTTCCGGATTGATCGCGTAGAGGCGGCCGTCGCTGGCGAACTTCATCCAGGCAATGTCGTCACCAATGGTCTCGACTTTCCATCCCGGGATCGTCGGGATCATCATCGCGAGATTGGTCTTGCCACACGCCGAAGGAAACGCGCCAGCGAAGTACTTGGCGCTGCCTTCGGGCGAGGTCAGCTTGACGATCAGCATGTGCTCGGCGAGCCAACCCTCGTCGCGCGCCATCGCCGAGGCTATCCGCAGCGCGAAGCACTTCTTGCCGAGCAGCGCGTTGCCACCGTAGCCCGAGCCGTAGGACCAGATTTCGCGCGTTTCGGGGAAGTGAACGATGTACTTATCGACAGCGTTGCAAGGCCACGGCACGTCCGTGGCACCGGCGCTGAGCGGCCTGCCGACGGAATGCAGGCCAGGGACGAAATCACCGTCGTCGCCGATCAGCTCGAGCGCGCGCCGGCCAGCTCGCGTCATGATCAACATGCTCAAAGCGACGTAAGACGAATCGGTGATCTCGACACCGGTGCGCGCCAACGGCGAGCCAAGCGGACCCATCGAGTAGGGCACGACATACATCGTGCGACCTCGCATCGCACCAGCGAACAGGCCCAGCAGCGTCTCGCGCATCGCGACCGGATCGCGCCAGTTGTTCGTCGGCCCAGCATCCTCCTGGCGCTGCCAACAGATAAACGTGCGGTCCTCAACACGCGCGACATCGTCAGGATCCGAGCGCGCCAAATAGGACCCCGGACGCCGCTCCGCCGACAAAGGCTCAAACGTTCCCGCGTCCACGAGCTCGCGACAAAGCCGCTCGCGCTCCACCACCGAACCATCACACCAATGAACGCGTGACGGCTGCGTCAGCGCCGCCACATCCTCAACCCACGCCAGAAGCTGGGAATGCGATGTCGGTATGGGCGTCGTTTCAATCACGAATAAGCCGAACCTAAGCCCAAATCCCGCGGGTGCGCGAAGCGTGAGAACTCCGAAGGAGCGCGCTCTTCGCCGGAGAGCGCCTGCCTTCGCCACGGCGTGGCGTAGCCACTACGAGATCTGTGAGCTTCGATCTTCTGAGGTGGCGGCGTCCTACATAGAGTGTAGATAGCTGGAGCGCTCACAGACACGTCCAGGCGCAAACGCATGATCCACTTCTTTGACCCGTGCATCTCACTCGCGCCCGACCTCGCGCGCCTCTATGGGTTCTAGCGGAGCTCGGCGATTGACCGTGACCGCCCTCGCCATCCTCATCAGCTCCGGGCTTGTCGTTGCCGCGATCGCCATCGCGCGGTCCACGACAGAGACCGAGCATGCGAGCAATGGCGAGGTGTCCGCCACGTTCAGCTACCGCTACGACGCGAGCAACGTCGTCTCGCAATACACCGATCTGCGCCTGCGCATCTCGCGTGCCGGGAAGGCGCTGCAGAACCAGAGCGTGTCGGCGGCGATCTGCGGAGGCCTCTGCTGGCCGGCGAGCTCGGACGCGCTGAGTGTTACCGACGTCGAGGGCGACGGCGAGCCCGATGTGCTGCTGAATCTCTACAGCGGCGGCGCACACTGTTGCTACCTCGTCCAGGTGTTTCGCTACGACCCGACCAAGCGAACCTACGAAAAGATCGAGCATGTCTGGGGCGACCCCGGCTACGCGCTGAAGCGCCTCGACGAGAGCGGGCCGCTGGAGTTCGTCTCGGCCGATGACCGCTTCGCCTATGAATTCGCCGCGTACGCCTTCTCGGGCCTCCCGCTCGAGATCCTCGAGCTGCGAGACGGTCGCTTTATCGACGTCACGCGCAACTACCCGAGGCTGATCGACCGAGACGCCGCCGGCTGGTGGAAGTCCTACCTCGCCGGCGCCAAGGGCAGCTTCGCCCTCGGCTACCTCGCAGCGTGGGCCGCCGACGAGTACAACCTCGACCGCAGCGCCGACGTCGTAGGGACGCTAAAGCGCCTCGAGGCTGCGCACGAGCTGCGCAGCAGCTCGGGTTTTGGGCTCGGGGGCGCCGCCTTCGTCGCACACCTCGAGCGCTTCCTTGCGCAGGCCGGATACGCCAAGTAGTGCGGATCGACCTCCAGTCCCACTCGCTGTATTCCGATGGCGCGTTGGCGCCAGCGAGCGTCGTGGAGCACGCCGCGGTTGCCGGCGTCGAGCTGCTCGCGCTCACCGATCACGACACGCTCGACGGTGTCGATGAGGCGCTTGCCGCGGCGAGCAAGCACGGGATCGGCCTGGTCGCAGCGACGGAGATCTCCGCCACCGATGCTGGCTATGAGGATCTTCACATGCTCGGCTACGGCCTCGACCATCACGACGCCATACTGCTTGAGCGACTGCGCGACGCCCGTGCGGACCGCGAAGTGCGCGCACGCCGGATGGTCAGCAACCTGGTCGAGCTCGGCTTCGCAGTGGACGAAGAACCGCTCGCCGCGCGCAGTAGAGCGGGCAAGCCAATCGGGCGTCCCCATCTCGCCGCTGCGGTGCTGAGCCACCCCGCGAATGCGGCGCTCCTCAGCGAGCACGGCTTGACCGACGTCTCCTCGTTCATCCGCGCCTACCTCGTCCCCGACGCGCCCGCCTACGCAAAGCGCACCCGGCCAACCGTCGCCGACGCAATCCAGTGGATTCAAGAAGCCGGCGGGCTTGCCGTCTGGGCGCATCCGTTCTGGGATCTAGCCGACGACGAGGCAGTGCTCGCGGCGATCGATCGCTACCGCGCGGCCGGCCTCGACGGCGTGGAGTGCTTCTATCCCACCCACGATGCGCGACAGACGCGTCTGCTCGCTGACCGCTGCTCGCGGCTCGGCCTCCTGAGCAGCGCCTCAGCCGATTTCCATGGGCCTGAGCACCAGCTCTTCAATCGCTTCCTCGCCTACGAGCTCTACGATCGCGAACCGCAGCTCGGACCAATCACAGCCACAGACCGGTGACCGAGCGTCGTCGCGCTGGCCCGCAGAAACTCAGTGCGGCTTGGCGCGGCGCAGCCGGGCGCGTTCCTCTTGCATCGTGACGACGCGCTCGATCAGCTTGAGGATCTGTGGCACGCCGGTCGCCTTCGCCTGGCCGTAGTAGAACGCCTCGCGCCAGTCGGCAACACGCGCGCCCTCGTCAGCCATCACGTTGAAGAACTCGCGTCGCATGTCGACGTTCACGCGCGCATCGGTCGCGATCTCTTTGGTGATTTTGGGCCCAGGGAGCTCGACTCGGAACTGCTGGACATCGCCGCGCCCACGAAGCTCGAGTGAGAAAACGAGCTTGAGCGGCGCAAGCGCAGGCACCTCCTCTGTGACCTGGGCGATGGCCCGTGCGATCTGCTCCTTCGTGTCGCTCGACGCGCTCACCAAACCGAGTCTAGCTGTCACTACTCCCGATCAGGGTGGCTGCGCTCGAGCACCACTCGCCCTACAACGCGACGATCGCGTCAATCTCGACCTGCGCACCGCGCGGCAGAGCCGCAACGCCGACGGTCGACCGCGCAGGCGGATCGGTTGTAAAAAACTCCGAGCAGACTTCGTTGACTTCGGCGAACGAGGCGAGCTCAACCATGTAGATCGTCAGTCGTACCGCTCGCGCCAGCGAGGTCCCGGCGCCCTCGCACACCGTGGCTAGGTTCTCCAGGCAGCGCCGAGCCTGCGCTCCGACACTCGCGACTACCAGTTCGCCGGTGTCGGGATGAATCGGTATCTGGCCCGAGCAGAAGAGCAGCCCGCCGGCACGCACGGCATGGCTGTAGGGCCCGATTGGAACGGGCGCCCCCGGGACGTTGACGCTCTCTCGCTCTAGCGACATCGGTGCGCACGATAGTGAGCGTCGCGCGAACGGGGCGCCCCGAGTCGCCGATGCGCTACGGTCCTGGCGATGCTTCGTGTCGTCAAGGGAGCGACGCTCGCGACCGTAGCCGCCTTGGGCATGGTTCTAGCAACTGGGCCAAGCGCATTCGCAGTGTCCTCTCCAGTCGTCTTCACGCCGTGCCCCAACGCCCCGGGCTTCGGCTGCGCGCAGCTCACCGTCCCACTTGACCCCAGTGGCGTCGTTCCCGGCACCGTGACGCTCGCGATCGAACGCAAGGTCGCCGTCACCGGCACAGCGACGCAGGCAGTCGTCGCTCTGGCGGGCGGGCCGGGCCAGGCCGCGACCCCGTTCGCCGAGGACTTTGCCCAGACGGTGGCGCCAGCGCTCGGGACCCGTGACCTGATCGTCTTTGACCAGCGCGGCACCGGCAACTCACAGGCTCTCAGCTGCTCGGCTTTCGCGAATCCAAACGCTCTGCTGACCGGAGCATTGATCAACACCTGTGCGACACAGCTTGGCGTGGCGCGTGGGTTCTATGGGAGCGACGACTCCGTCGCCGACATCGAGGCGATACGCAGGGCGCTGGGCTACAGCCAGCTTGTGCTCTACGGGACTTCGTACGGCACGAAGGTGGCGGAGCGCTACGCCGAGCAGTATCCGAGCAATGTCGCCGGGCTGATCCTCGATTCGACAGTGGAGCCAAATGGCCCCGACGTCTACAGCGCCTCGACCTTCGCCGCGATCCCTGGCATGCTCGCGGACCTCTGCGCGCACACTGCGTGCGCCGGGATCACCGGCAGCCCACTCGCCGACCTGGACACTGTGGTCGCGCGGCTCAACGTTCACCCCGCTCGTGCGAGCGTGATCGAGGCCAAGGGGCACGCCACGCACGTTCAGATTTCACCGGCCGACGTTCTCAACATCCTCATTGCCGGCGATCTCGACCCGCCGCTGCGCGCCGACCTGCCGGCGGCGCTCGCGGAAGCCGCGCACCGTGACTACGCGCTGCTCGCGACGCTCGATGTCGCCGCAAACGAGCCCGAAGGAGCGATCGACGACGAGCTCTACCTCGCAACAACGTGCGAGGAGCTGCCTTTCCCGTGGACGCGGGGCGGAACGCCAACCGCACTCGCGACCGAGGCCCGCGCTGCATTTGAGGCGCTGCCGCCATCGACGTTTGCGCCGTTCAACGCTACGACCGCGTACGACTCGAGCGATGCGCCGTACTGCGCCGCGTGGCCGTTCGAGACGGCAGCGCCCGAGTCGACGACCGGCACGCTGCCAAACGTGCCGACGCTGATTCTCTCGGGCGCCGAGGATCTGCGCACACCAACCGCTGATGCGCGGACCGTCGCCGCGCAAATCCCGGACGCCACCGTGCTGGTCGTCCCGAACACCGGCCACTCGGTCCTCGGCAGCGACCCGACTGCGTGCTCCGGGAAAGCTGTGACGGCGTTTTTTGCCGGCACCGCGATCGAGCCGTGCACCTCGACGGCGATACCGTCCTACCTCCAACCCGTCCCGCTCCCACCGGAGTCGGTGGCGAAGCTACACCCGGCACACGGCACCACCGGGCTCTCCGGCCGCACGGTCGCCGCCGTCGTCGACACCCTGTCGCAGGCGCTCAACAGTGCGGTCGACGACCTTCTGAATAGCAGCTCTGACAGCAGCTCGGTCGACTTCGGCGGCCTTCGGGCCGGCTGGGCATCGTTCTCGCTGCGTGGTCTGAAGCTGTACGGGCTTTCCTACGTGCCCGGTGTCACCGTCAGCGGCACCTTCGCCACGGCCAAGTCGCGGATCGACACCTTGCGCGTGGGCGGCAAGAAAGCGGCCAAGGGTGAGCTGCAGTTCGATGTCAAGACGCACATGTTGACCGGAACGCTTGGCGGGGTATACGTGGCCACGAAATCGAAGGCTCTCAGCAGCGATGCCGAGTCGGCGCTTGCCCGCAGCTTCGCGCCGGCAGCCTTGAGCGGCCCCGCAGAGGCCGCCCGCCGCGGCTTCTAGTGCCCACGGCGCGATGGCGAACGCGCTAGCAAACGAAACCTCTCCGTATTTGCGCCAGCACGCTGGCAACCCCGTCGATTGGCTGCCGTGGGGTCAGGAGGCGCTCGAGCGGGCATTCGAACTCCAGCGTCCGCTCTTCGTATCGATTGGCTATGCGGCCTGTCACTGGTGCCATGTCATGGAGCATGAATCCTTCGAGGACCTCGCAACGGCGGCGCTGATGAACGAGCGGTTCGTCTGCGTCAAGGTGGACCGCGAGGAGCGTCCCGATATCGACGCGATCTACATGGAGGCTGTCCAGCTGCTCACCGGCCACGGCGGCTGGCCGCTCAACGTCTTCCTGACACCAGACCAGACTCCCTTCTTCGGTGGAACCTACTGGCCGCCAGAATCGCGTCACGGCATGCCGAGCTTCACCGAGGTGCTCGAAATGATCTCGGCATTCTGGGCCGAGCAGCGCGATCAAGCCGTCGAGCTCGCGGCACGTCTCGCGGAACGCCTGGCCGCCGACGCCGCGCGCGAGCCGTCCAGCCAGCCACTCGACGAGCGGCGCCTGGACGCGGCGCTCGGCGTGCTCGGCGAGAGCTACGATCGCCGCCACGGTGGCTTTGGCGCTGCGCCAAAGTTTCCACCCCACTGCGCGATCGAATTCCTCCTGCGCCGGGGCGAGCTCGAGATGTCGCTGCAGACGCTGCGCGCGATGGCCCGGGGTGGGATCTGCGATCAGGTCGGCGGCGGCTTTGCGCGCTACGCGGTGGACGCCACCTGGACCGTGCCGCATTTCGAAAAGATGCTGTACGACAACGCCCTGCTCGCTCGCGCATATCTCCATGGCTGGCAGCGCAGCGGCGAGGAGATCCTCCTGCGTACCTGTCGCGAGACGCTCGATTTCTGCTTGCGCGAGCTTCGCGCCAGCGACGGAGGCTTCTGTTCATCGCTCGATGCCGATTCCGAGGGTATCGAGGGGCGCTTCTACGTCTGGAGCCTCGATGAGCTGCAAACGATCCTGGGTGAGCATGCACCGGCTGCGATCGCATACTTCGGTGTCACCGCGCAGGGTAACTTCGAGGGCGTCAACGTCCTCGAAGCGCGCGGTCCGGAACCGGAGGCGCGTGCAACGATCCGCCAGCTTCTCCTCGAGGCGCGTGCGCGGCGCGTCCGCCCCGCCCTCGATGACAAGCGTCTGGCTTCGTGGAACGGGCTGATGATCGCGGCCCTCGCGGAAGCTGGTGGCGCGCTCGAGGACGCCCGATATCTGCAAGCGGCGATCGCCGCGGCCACCTTCGTCTGGCAGCGGATGCGCGACGCGCAGGGCCGCCTGCTACGCAGCTTCAACGACGGACAGGCGCGGATTCCCGCCTACCTCGAAGATCACGCCTTTCTGCTCGAGGCGCTGCTTGCGCTCTACGAAGCGAGTTTTGAAGAGCGCTTCTATGAGTGGGCGCGCGTGCTCGCCGACGCGATGCTCGAGCGCTTCATCGACCAACAGCACGGCGGCTTCTTCGCCACGGCAAGTGACGGTGAGCGCCTGATCACGCGGCGCAAGGACCTCGAGGATCAGCCGATTCCATCCGGCTCCTCGAGCGCCGCGCTCGGCCTGCTGCGGCTCGCAGCCTTTACCGGCGAGGATCGCTACCAGCAAGCGGCACTAGGCGCGCTCCGCCTGGGCGCAGACGTCGCGATGCGCTTTCCGCGGAGCTTCGCCCACCTGCTCTGTGCCGCCGACTTCCACGTCGCCGCGGTGCGCGAAGTAGCCCTCGTCGGCGCGGACCTCACGCCGCTCGAGCGCGTCGTACGCGGTGCCTTTCGCCCGCACATCGTGCTCGCCGGCACACGTGGCGACGGCTCGAGCGCGATACCCCTGCTGGCCGGGCGCACGCCGATCGACGGTCATGCCACGGCTTACGTGTGCGAGCGGTTTGCCTGCCAGGCACCGGTGAGCGATCCCGCCGAGCTCGCCGCGCTGCTCGCTTAATGCGCAATAATCCAGCGCAACCTCAGAGGATCTGCAGGTAGCGGTCCAGCTCCCACTGTGTGACGTGCACGCGGTATTCGTCCCACTCCCGCCGCTTGATCTCGATGTAGCGGTTGAACGTGTGCTCGCCCAGTGTGCGCAGCGCGAGCTCGGAGTCAGCGGTCAGTTCAACCGCTGCGCCCAGCGTCTCCGGCAGCTGCTCAATACCCAGGCGGCGGCGTTCCTCCGGCGCGAGATGGTAGAGGTTTGTCTCCATCGGCTCGGGCAGCTCATAGCCGTTCTCGATCCCTTCGAGGCCCGCCTGTAGCAGCGCAGCGAACGTTAGATAGGGGTTGCACGCCGGGTCCGGGCAGCGCAGCTCCATCCTCGTCGCGTCTTCGCTCCCCGGGTGGTATAGCGGCACGCGCACGAGCGCTGAGCGGTTGCGGCGCGACCAGGCGACGTATACCGGCGCCTCATAGCCAGGGACGAGTCGCTTATACGAGTTGACCCACTGCGCGAAGATCGAGCAGATTTCGCGCGCGTGGCGCAGCTGGCCGGCGATGAAAGCCTTGCCCGCGGCGGAGAGGAAGTAGTGGTCGTCAGCGTCGAAGAAGGCGTTGCGACCCTTGACGAAGAGCGACTGGTGGGTGTGCATGCCCGACCCGTTCTCGGCGAACATCGGCTTGGGCATGAACGTGGCGTGCCAGCCGTACTTCAGCGCCAGCTCTTTGACGGTGATCCGGTAGGTCATGCAGTCGTCTGCCATCTTCATCGCGTCGGCGTAGCGGATGTCGATCTCGTGCTGCGAGGGCCCGACCTCGTGATGGCTGTACTCGACATGGATGCCCAGTTGCTCGAGCGCGATCGCCGTGTCGCGGCGAGCACCGGACCCCGCGTCGAGCGTCGTGAGGTCGAAGTAGCCGCCCGAGTCCAGCGGCTCGGTCCCGGCCGCATCGCGAAACAGGAAGTACTCGAGCTCGGGGCCGACATTGAAGGTGTCGAAACCGAGTTCGCTAGCACGCTGGACGGCTCGCCGCAGGATGTGTCTCGGGTCGCCCTCGTAGGGTGTGCGCTCGGGCGTGAGGATGTCGCAAAAGATCCGCCCAACACCCTGTTCATCTGGCCGCCATGGCAGCACGGCAAAGGTGCTCGGGTCAGGCATCGCGATCATGTCCGATTCCTCGATCGCGTTGAAGCCAGTGATCGACGAGCCGTCGAAGCCCATGCCGGCCTCGAATGCCCCGTCGAGCTCGGCAGCGTTGATCGAGAACGACTTGAGCTGACCGAGTATGTCGGTGAACCAGAAATTGATGAAGCGAACGTCGCGCTCAGCGACGATCGCCTTGACGTCTGCCGCTGTGGTCGGTCTGTCGGCCATGTGTCGATCTCCTGCTCGGTGGCGCTCCCCCAGGGGCGGGGTCATCCATGTTGGACCCCCATTCAGCGGGTTCGCCGCTACTGGCACCCTAAATGATTGCTTCCGCTCCCCGCCCCTCGCGGGGGCTTCCGGCGGCGCCGCGCAACGAGGCCAACCGACGCCGGTTAGGGCGCGGTCGGCTGCGTGCGGTCAGCAATCCGCGTGGAGACGGTCGCGACGGAGAAGTGCGACACGCTGCCGGTGTTGCCGTTCTCGAAGACGCCAGTAGCGAGCCAAGCACGGGCCCAGCGCTTTAGCTCCGCGAGCGCCGGCGCCAAATCCTCACCCTTGCGTGTTAGCGAGTATTCGACGCGCACCGGCGGCCCGGGAAACACGGTCCGCCTGACAACGCCATAGGCCTCGAGCTCTTTGAGGCGGTCGGAGAGCATGCGGTCTGAGAGATCTGTCACGGCCACGGCGATCTGTGAGAAGCGCAGCGAGCCGCCTTGGACCAAAACCTCGAGGATCGCACCGGTCCAGCGTCGCCCGATCAACTCCACCGCGCGGTGGTACAGAGGACAGCACTCCGGAACGCCGTGTTCCTCCCCTGCGGCGGCGCGGCCCCTGTAACCAGGGCCCTGCGGGCCCATGTCTACGTCGGCTTCAGATGGCATTGCGTAGGGCCGCTACGCAGCGCGCAGTGTCCTTGAGTCCTCGGCCGAGCCGTCAATCGGCACGTCTCCGGCCACGTTCACCATCGCCGTGAACACCTCAAGCGAGGCAAACGCGATCGCTTCGAGGAGCTGCTCGTCAGTCCAGCCGGCCTCGCGCGCCTCCTCATGGAGGTGGGCCGGCAGCACACCCTGGCCGTCTAGCGTCGCCTTGAGGTAGCGCAGCAGAGCCGCTTCCTTGGGATCGCCTGACTCGAACTCGCGCGCCTTGGCGACCTCGTCGAGGCCAAGCCCAGCGGATCGCGCCGTGCGGCCATGGAGCGCTATCCCGGGAGCTGAGCCGTACTGCTCAGCGACGGCAAGCGAGATCCGCTCGAATGTGCGAACGCTCAACGTGCCGTGGCGCAGCTCGGCGCGGAAGCGAGCGTATGCACGCAGCGCTGCTGGAGAACCAGCGAGCACGCCGAGGAAATTGGGCAGCTGGCCGCCGGTTGAGAGTGCGCCGCGAAGCACGGGCATCGAGCCATCTGGCGCGGTGAGATCGTCGTGGATTTGGAACCTGCTCATCGTCGTCTTCATCGCATCACGCTTTACTCTTAGTTATCGCTTTACCTTCTGCTTACAACTTACGATTGGTAAGGATACTTGCTTCTGACCGCCGACGCAAGTCCAATACCCGATAAACGCCAAAACCAGTCGTTTAGTTGCGGAACGGCTGCATGACCTCTTTCGCGGCCGGCGCGCCGCTTCCTCTAGCGCGCTGCCCATGGAGCCCCTCGATCAGAGGCGATTAGCCGCCAACACGCCTGCGCAGGTACTAGCGGCCCGCCACGGCGGCCACGAACTGCGCGATGTCGGTCGCGTCCTGCCCGCTGTAGAGCCCGGCGGGCATCTGCCCGAGGCCGGCGGCGAAGCCGTTATTGATCGCGTAAAGCACAACCGACTCCGACGGGCGCAGCACGTCAAGATCCGGTCCGATGCGAGCGACAGCCTGAACCGCCGCAAGCGTATGGCACGTCGAGCAGGTCTTCGCGAACAAGGCGCGACCGTTCGCCTCGGCGACGGTCAGCGTGATGCCGTCCGGCCCGGCTCTTGGCTTGTCCCTGGCGTTGTCGAGCGGGACGACGATTGCTGCGGCGATCGCTCCCGCAAACACCGCTGTGATCAGGGCGCGACGGGCAAACGTCGCGAGCTTGGTGTCGGCCTGGAATTGCTTGCGCAGACCCTTCGGTTCGCCGTTGGTCACGACCTGCAAGCTCCGAGGCCGACGGCGAAATCGAACGCGCGGGCAATGAACATCACGGCGCGGAACATATCCGATGCACATGATCCTGGGCGCCGCAGCGAGCGTTCGTGTCTGCGAGGACCCTACCTTGCCCGGCCAGTTGCTCCACTCAACGCGCAAAAGGGGTGTCGGTCACCCGAAACATGCGCCAATATTCAGCACATGGCCGGCGCGCCAAGCCCCCTGCCCCACGGACGGCGCCGTGATCGTGATCGCGCCGGAGCGGCGAGACGACTGCGCCGGCGCATCGTCGTAGGCTCCGCCGCGCTGTTGCTGCTCTGCTGGAACGCGATCGCGGTACTCGGCACAAAGGGCGGCGCGGGCGCGCTGGCGAGTCCGACGGTCGGTAACTCGAACGGCGGCTCGATCGACATTACCGCTCCCGTGACAACGCGGCAGTCCTGACGCGTTGTTGCCAATAGCGATCAGCAGCCACCTGTTCTGGATCACCTGCCGCGCGTCCGGTATCGCCGCACTCGTGCTCGTGAGCGCATCGGTCGGCGTCGGCGTCTGCCTGAGCGGGCGACTGGTAAAGGGCAGCGGTCCCGACCTGCGTGTTGCTCACGAAACGCTTTCGCTCGCCGCCTACGCGATGATCGCACTGCACGTGCTGTCGCTGCTCGGCGACTCCTACTTTCACCCGACCATCGCCGACGTCGCGATCCCCTTCGAGCGCGATTATCGCGAGCCCTACATGGCGATCGGGATCATCGGCGGCTGGGGCACGATCGTGCTCGGCCTCTCCTACTACGTGCGCGAATTCGTCGGCACAGCGCGCTGGAGGGTGCTGCACCGCTTTACCCTGCTGACCTGGGTGCTGAGCGTGATCCACACCCTCGGCGAGGGCAGTGACAGCGGTGAGGCCTGGTTCATCGCGCTCGTCGTGGTCACGGTTCTGCCCACCGCCGTGCTGATCCTTGGGCGCTTGGGCAGCTCCCGCCAGCCGCAGTCGGCGCCCGTTGAGTGGTTGACCCGCTCACTGCCGCGTCTGCGCGGGAGCGGCCCGTAGCGGGGCTGCTGGACGCGGGATCAAGCCGCATTCGTAAACGTGGGCGGTGCGCCGAAGCAGCCGACCCAGTGATCGCCGGAGCTGGCGATCGCTAGCTCACATGCACCCAGTAGGCGACCGAAGGAGTGCCGGCGGGGTTGGTGACGAAGAGCATGTACCAGTCTGTCGGCACGAGCCCCGTACCAGTCGGCACTGTCACTTTGATCGAGTTGTGCTCGCGGACCACGCTCAGCTCGATCGAGCGCTGAAGGGTGTTCGTGACGTGCGTCACGGCGCTTGGCGCAACAAGTCGTGCTCCCTGGATCAGCGCCGCGTCCGATGTGGTGAAGGTTGCGGTCTCGCCGCGAACGAGCTGTGTCGGGCCGCCCGTGATTGTCGGTCGCGGACCGTGGTAGAGGTACGGCGGCGAGTAGACCTCGATCTTGGTCTGGAAGTAACCCGGCGAAGTGTCGGTCTTGTTGCCGAACAGCGGGTTTCCGCCGAGCGTGATGATCCGTCCGTCGGGGAGCAGCAGCGCTTCGGAGTGGTAGTCGCGTCCGACCGTCGGGCTAGCGAGCGACGTGAGCTTGTTCGTCGCCGGGTTGTAGATGTGGCAGGTCAGGATGTCCGAGTTGAACTCGCCGCGGTAGTAGCGTGAGCCGCCGGTAATCAGCACCTGGTTATCGGGCAAGATCACGACGCTTGGATAGCGCGTCGGCTCGGGCAGGCTCGGACCGGCAGTCCAATGCGGCGATGGTTCGTTCAGGTCGGTAATCGCGGTGCGCGCCGTCGATTGCAACGATTGCCCGATGCCGCCCCCGCCGATGATCATGTACTTCTGCGCTTGGGCCGGCGGCAGCAGCACGCTCGCACTCGTCTCGGTGTCGGTTGGGTCCTTTAGCCCCGGGACGACCGTGAAGGCGTTCGTGGTGAGGTTCCAGATCCCGGGCGTCCGACCTTGGGTCGGCGATCCGTAGCCGGCGTTGCTGCCACTGAAGAAGAGGTTCCCGTCCGGCAGCAAGAACAGCGCCGGGTAGGTGGGGAAAACGCGCGTGAGCTTAGGCGTGAGCGTCCACTTCTGCGTCGCCGGCGTGTACTCCTCGGTCTGGCCGTTGATGATCTGGCCGAACTCGCCGAGGCCCGACACGGCGAGCACTTTGCCGTTCGCGAGGCCGACCAGCGATGGGTACCACCGCGCCAAGTTCAGGTTGCTGACCCGCTGGTAGGTCTCGGTCGCCGGATTGAAGATGTACGACTTGTTGGAGCCCCAGAAGTCCTGCTGGTCCATGTTGAGCGTGTTCGTCAGGCCAAAGAGGTTGCGCTGGGCCTGCGGAACGGGAAAGTCACCGACGACCGTGAAGTGGGTCAAGTTGGTGACATCGAAGCTCTTGCCCTTGGCAAGCGCGTGAACCCACGTCTCGACAGAACTCGGGGTCACCGTGACCACGTGGCGACCAATCCGCTTGGTCGCCGGCTTGACGGTCACAGCTACGGTCGTGACGTACATCGCACCGGTCGAGGACCGTAGCTGCGTTCCGGCGGGCAGCGTGAACGGGCTGCCGTTCGGTGATTCGTCTTGAATGATCATGACACCCGCTGCCTGCTTGACCTGGGGTGCAAGGACCTCGTAGCGAGCGGTGCCACCGGCGATCAGCAGCTTGCCATCGGGGAGGAAGGTGTGGCCGCCGCAAAACATGTCGTAGGGCGTGGGGATCTTCTTGAACGTGTTGTTCGCCGGATTCCAGATGATCGACTCGAAGTGCCCGGCGTCGAAGTTGCCCTCGTCGTTGCCCGAGCCGGCGACGATCAACACCTTGCCGGTGTAGAGCAGCGCAGCATGGATTGCGTTGATGCGGAACTTGGCCGCCACCTTCAGCGTGACCCAGTGGCCCATCTTCTCCTTGTAGGTCTTGGTGTTGATCACATAGTTGTGGATCACGCCCTGCGCGAAGGAGAAAACAACGGGGCCGTTGACTGCGAACAGCAACCCAACCAGCAGCACCGTCACGAGGGGTTTCCTCGAACGGGGTCGACCTTGCTGCATCAGGCGCCCTCAGTACTCCCGGCGAGCCGGTGCGTGGCTTCAGGAGCCTGGAGAACGCGCGGGCCCCGCAGCGGCGTCGGGGTGCTGACCGGCTTGAGCCGAGCACCCCTCGAGCGCATGCGCTCCACGCGCCAAATCGCGATCGGAAGCAGGCAGACGAGCAGCGCGAGCACCGACCAGACGCACATCCAGGGGTTGTCGTGGCCCCGCAGCCCGGCGAAGGCAAACGCGGCAAAGATCGGCGCGCTCCACTGGAGATGGCGGCGGAACGTGCTCACGCCGTCACGACTCGCAGCGTCGCCCTTGGGGGTCACGACGAACGAGGTGCGGCGACGGAGGATGGCGGCGAACAGCGATGAGATGTAGATCGGCACCGTGAGCGAAGAGATGAACATCCCGGCGAGCCCTGACGAACCCTTCCCTTCGTGCGGACTCACGTTGTGGCGCCGATTCCAGAAGTACAACCCCACCTGCAGGCCGGCGCCATCGAAATAGAGCATCAGCCAGAGGTGCGGTTGCACGGCGAGCGCTGCGGTGCCAAGCGTGAGATAGATAAGGCCGCTTGTGACACCGAGCATGAAGGCGATCGCCGTTGTCGGGTAGTAGGCCAGCAGCAGGGCGTAGTGGATCGCCCGCGTCGGTCCGAGCCGCCATAGCGAACGCGGAAATTGACTTCTGATGGCTTCGTTGGCGCCGAGTGACCACCGTGCCTGCTGGATGAAGTAGTCGGTGAAGGTCGCCGGGCCTTCGCCGACCGACAGCACGTCGGGCGTGTAAACCGACCGCCAGCGTCGGCCGGTCACCGAGTTGCGTGCCGAGTGGATCGCCATGCTTGTGGCCAGATCCTCGGTTACGGAGTCCTTGAGGCCTCCGGTCTCAAGCAGCGCCTCGACACGCACCGCATTGTTGGTCCCAACGAGCATCGACGTCCCGCCCCGGTTGGCTGCGCGCTGCAGCAGAGAGTGGAAAAGGAACTGCTGGGACTCGGCGGAGCGGGTGACGAAGCCACGGTAGTTGCCGTAGACCTGCGGACCGACGATGAACGCGACGTCGGGGTCGCGGAAGTACCCGAGTAGCCGCTCGGCCATGTTCGCCATCGGCACATGGTCGGGGTCGGTGGAGATGTAGAAGTCGTAGTCGGCGCCGTGGGAAAAGAGCCAGGAGTTGTAGTTTCCGTGCTTACTGCGCGCCTTGAACGGTCCGCTGGGCCGATTCCAGCGATCTATTCCGTGGCGGCTGAAGTGGCGCACGCCGAGTTCGCGACATGTGGCTTTGACGTCGGGATCGTCGCCCTCATCAAGCAGCCAGACGTCAAACGGCCCGTCATGGCGAATGCGAAGCGCCGCCTCGAGCGTGCGCCGAACCATCGCGAGCGGCTCTTGGCTGGGCACGATCGTCGTGACGAAGGCCACACGCGTTCCCCTCTTTGGCCACACGGGCACGGGATCTCTGGCGAGCAGCGACGCGCGGCACAGGATCCACAGGCTGGTGAGGGTGAAGAGACCGATGACCGCCGTGTTGAAAACCATCACCAGCGAGGCCACGCGCAGCGGGCCGTGGTAGGCAGAGTAGTGCCAATGGCTCGGAAGCATCAGCCACACGAAGAAGCTGCTAATGCCCACGAGCGCGGTTACCACGAATAGCCAGGTGCGGATCGGGCGCCATTCGCCAAGGCGCTTGAACTGCACACGGTAGGAGCCATCATCGTCGGGCTCGGTGAGCTCTCCCGCAAGGGCGCTGAATCGTGCGTAGTCGTAGTGACTGCCCGGCCCGTCAAACGACCTCGCACCACGGCTCTTCCCGCCACGGCTCTTCCGCGTTTTGCGAGCTCGAGCCTCGCGCGCGTGCTTTACGACCGGCTTTACGTCGCGCTCTAGGACCGGCTCGACGACCGCGTCGTCTTCGTAGACCGGCAGCCACGCGTCGGTTTCGACGGCGTCGTAGACCGGCAGCCGCGCGTCGGTTTCGACGGCGGTGTCGAGCGCAGACTCCGCCTCCTCAAGACTGAGGCGGCGCCAGTCGGCACCGAGCTGCCACGGGCCGAGTGCGCCACTCACGTGTAGGTCGCGTTCGACGGCCGGCAGTGGACTTCTTGCGCAGGTGCGGCGGCATCGACCGCCGGTCCGTTCGTCCCCGGTCGTCGGCGGCGACTTTGGCAGGCATACCTCAAGTCACGCATCGGCTTGGGGGCGATGCACGTCGGCTCCTCCACGGCTGTGATCATTGTTTTGTCGATAAGTGTGCACCTGATTTGCCGCGGCATGGCGGCGAGTTTAGCGGTCGTTGCGAGCACTTTGGTGTTGCGATCGAGCGTAGCTGCCAGCGTATTTATTCACTAGTGACGCAGGTATAAAACTCATCGTCGCGGGCGCTCCATGGGGACAAAAGCACCCACAAATCCGATCTGCGCGGCTTGCCGTTGTACACACCCGATCGGCGTTTTGCCATCCCTGTTGGTGAGGAATGTCCCAAATTCCACACAAATTTTGGTGACGAACCTGCGAAGGTAGGTAGGAACTTCACCGGTTGTCGAAAACGACAGTCGATCTCGCTTGGGGATGCCCGGTGCGCGAGAGAGCTATCGTGCGTGCCCTGGGCTGGCACGCTACGGCTTCGCGCCCTGAATACCTGCCCCGGCAATGCGATGCGAAAGCGAGCCTCGACCTATGTCGCGCTGCTCACGGCCACGACGCTGGTCGCACTGCTGGCTGGCGGTTGCGGCTCGCAGAAGCCCACGCGCAAGGTGGTGCACAAGGTGGCCGACGCACGACCGGCGGATCCACTCTACGGGCGCTCCTTCTACGTCGTCAGCTCGCCTGCCACACTCGAGGCAGCGCAGCTGCGCGCGACGGGGCAGGTGGCCGAGGCCCGCGCGCTGACCCGTCTTGCCGACCAGCCGACGGCCACATGGCTGACCGGCCAACCGAATGTAGCCGCCGTGGTGCGTGCGCTCACGCTTCGCGCCACCGCCCTGCACAAGAGCACGCTGCTCGTCGCCTACGACATTCCCGGCCGCGACTGCGGCGGCTACTCCTCGGGCGGCGCGCCGTCAGCCGCTGCCTACCGGGCCTGGATCGTTCAGCTGGCCGACGGGATCGGCAACCGGGTGGCGACTGTTATCGTCGAGCCCGACGCGATCGCACAATCGCTCGTGTCGCAGTGCGCCTTGGCATCAATGCGAGCCGCGCGTCTGTCGCTCCTGCGGTTCGCCGTGACGACACTGAAAGCGCAGCGGAACGTAACGGTCTATCTCGATGCCGGCAACCCCGGTTGGATCAAGCCGGCGAGCAGGCTCGCACCGTCGTTGCGCGCCGCTGGAATCTCGATCGCGAATGGCTTTGCGCTCAACGTGGCGAACTTCTACAGCACCGAATCGGTCATCCACTACGGCCTGAAACTTTCCGACGCACTCGGCGGAAGGCACTTCGTCATCGACACGGGGCGCAACGGCAACGGCCCCCCCAGTTCCGCCAGCTCAGCCAGCGATGGGCCGACCTGGTGTAACCCAGCAGGCCGTGCGCTGGGACAGGACCCGACGACGAACACGGCCAACCGGCGGGTCGATGCGTATCTCTGGATCAAGCCCCCTGGCTACAGCGATGGCGCATGCCAGACGGGTGACCCGCCTGCGGGCCAGTGGATGGCGAAGTACGCACTCTCGCTCGCGCTCGGCTGATCCCCTCCCCGCGCGCTCAGCTCGCCGACCATTCGAGCCTCGCGGTCAACGACGCCACGGAGCCCTCGTGCCCACTTCCAGCGACTAGAACACAGCGTTGCTGGCAAGACCGAGCGCGTAAGACGTCCAGAAGGTGCCGGCGCTCGGACCCCCGTTGCAGGTGCCGTCGGACTCTCCGGCATCCTTGATCCACAGGTAGGCGTCGACGAGTGGGTTGCCGGTGTTGGCTGTCGGTGGGGTGCCGAGGCCACGCCCGGGCGGGTTACACCATGCGTTCCCGGGCGCCGGCCCCTGGCCGTTGCGGCTCGTATCGATGACGAAGTGCGAATTGCCGCCGAGCGCCGCGTTGATCGCGGTGCCGTAGGCGATCTCCGAGCTCGTCGTGCCGAAATTCGAGACGTTGAGGGAGAAGCCGCGGGCCTTTGCTATGCCCGCTTGCTGGAGACGCGAGGCCATCGTCGCCGCCGACTGCCAGGTGGCGTTTCCGGAGTCGAGATAGACCGCGGCAAGTGGGTCAGTGGTCAGGTTGTCGACCGCGTAGTTCAGCAGTTGGTAATAGCTGGCCTGCTCGCTCGCGCTCAAACAGCTGACCTCCGCGAGTGCGTCCGGCTCGACGATTACGACCGCGCGCCGCCCGGCAAGGCCGGCGACCATCTGGTCGATGAAGCTCTCGTACGCGGCCGGGCTTGAAGCGCCGCCGGCGGAGTAGCCGCCGCAGTCGAGCCACGGCAGGTCATAGGCGACGATAACCGGCTCCGCACCCGCCGCCGTCGCGGTGCTCGCCCACCAATTGACGTCGCCCTGGGTACCGCCATGTCCATAGGACCAGTCGCCGAACCACTTCGCGCTCGGCTGCGAGGCAATCTTGGCTAGCAGCGCCGCATTGGCGCTCTGGCCGGCTGCTGCGGCTTGCTGCTCGGCCGCTGCCGCGTCGGAGTCCGGATCAACGTAAAGGGTGTGTCCCACGATCGGGTCCGAGGAAACCGGCGTCGCAGCCGGAGGCGGTGGCGGCCCGGCCGACCCGGTCGAACCCGACGTAGATGGCTTGGGTTTGACTGCCGCGTATCGAATCAGGACGTTATGAGACCACTCGGACCCAGCGATACGCGCCCGCAGGCGGTATTCGACGGTTTGCCCGGCATGCGCGCGCGGGTGAACGCGTGTGCCCTTCACGATGGCGACGCTCGTGTGATGGTGCTTCTTCCCCCGGACCACGACTTCAAGGAGGACATACGTCTTGATCCCGTGCAGCGGCGACCACACGAGCGTCGTGCCGTCACGACGCAGATTGGGCGGCTTGCGGACGGCATCACGGTGCCCGAGATCAGTCGACCGTCGGTGCTGATCAGTCGACGGTCGGTGCTGGGGCAGATCAGTCGACGGTTTGTGCTCGCGCTTTGCGTGCACCGCGTGTTCGACGAGAGGGTGCGAGCTGTCAAGCAGAACGGGCTGCGGCGCAGCCTCGGCGCTCGCCGCGAGGGCGAGAGAGCCGGCAAGGAGTGCAACGAGGCCAAGCACTCCCAGACGTACCGTGCGCATGCCGCTCCGGCGACGTCGCTTCGCGGCACTACGGCCTGCTCTTCGCATCCAACTCACTAGGCTGCCTCCCGCCGCTGCGGTGTCCGATGGAACCGGCTTTGAGGCCAGGGCGTACGGACACGATCTCCGCACTACCAATGTCATCGGCAGACTTCGACGGCACCTGAACCCGCTTGGTGGCCATCAACGAAAGGTCCAGGCTATGCAACGAAACGCACAATTCCGGTCGCGCCGCGCAGTGGCGCCTCGCATAACAACCTCTCTTTCTGATGCCTGCCGAGTTAGCTGACGGGCTCGCGCTGAAAGAGCAGCACTACTCGTGGCAATGCACGAGATTCGCCCCAACCTTCTGGGTCCCCGGTTCCTTGGCGCCGCGCCACGGATTCGGCATGTGAGCCAACGCTAGCAGTGAGTTAGAACCGGCCCGTTACCAACGTGCGCCGATTCACGCAAATTGGGCGGTTTAACACTGGCGCTTGGCGAACAACGGGTCGTGTGCGGGCGGATATACGGCCACACCGTCGCGCCCGGAGCCTCTGCGTGATTAAGCCCGCGCGAGCAAAGGCACGTCGTGAACGATTTCCTTGGGCGAAAACGTATCGGGATAAATCGTCACGATTTCGCCGGTACCAGTAATGCCGTAGACCAAGGCGGTGTGTGCCACCAACTCTGGATCGCCTGCGTCACGATTCGAGCCGATACCCCAGCGAGACCACACGGCTCCAAGCGCACTTGCGGATCCGATCAGGTATTGCATCTTGCCGGTCATGCCGTGATCGGCGAGAAATTGTGCGACCGCACTGGGGGTGTCACCGCGCGGATCGACCGACACGGCGATGACCTGCACGCGTTGTCGCTCTGCTGCGGACATTGCGGCCAGCGTGGCGTGCAGCTTCGAGGTGATCAATGGACAGATCAGTGGGCAGTGTGCGTAGAGGAAAGTGACGAGCACTGCCTTCCCGCGATGCAAATAGCTGGCGAGATTGACCGGCGCTCCCAGGTAGTTCTTCAGGGCCAGCGGCGGCGCCGCCTTGGGATTGCCGACCGCGAGGCCGTCGTAGGTGGACGTTTGCGTCGCCTTCTCCCCGCCTGGCGCTGTAAGCGCGGCAGGTCCGTGAATCAGCCACACGCACAACCCGGCGACGACGGCAAGCAGCAGCACAAGGTTGAGGATGTCCCGTCGACCCAACGACATCCCGCCGGTCCTTCGCGCGCTGTGTTTACCCGGCTCCATCGTCGATCTGAGGTTACTATCGGTTCGTGTCCGGTGGGACACGAGCACCGCCGGCGTGAAGCACCCCGGTCAGAGCGGGCGGCGGTGGGAAGCGAAGGGGTCGGCCCGCGGCTTGTATATAGAAAAGCCCCGCCAGAGCGGGGCTTTTCCTTAGCGGGCCTGTAAGCCGGATTCTGTCGTGAGCAGCCATCCATCTAAGCGGCCTACCTGGACCTTGGCGGGCAGCCTACAAGCGGTCCTGCTTGGCCTTGCATCGGGTGGGGTTTGCCTGGCCGCTGCGTCACCGCAACGCCGGTGCGCTCTTACCGCACCATTTCACCCTTACCGGCGCGCAACTCACGTGTGGCCGCGCGCTGAGGCGGTGTCTTTTCTGTGGCACTTTCCCGCGGGTTTCCCCGGGTCGTCGTTAGCGACCACCCTGCCCTGTGATGTCCGGACTTTCCTCGAAGGCGAACCTCCGCGACTGCTTGGCCTGCTCGCCCACAGTAGCGCGGCGCGGACATCTCCGCGGTCGACCTGCCGCTCGCCAAAGGGAGCCCTGCGGACTAAGAGATCGAGCGCATCACTCCGACGACGCGCCCGAGGATGCGAACCTCGCGGCTGCGAATTGGCTCCATCTCGTCGTTCTCAGGCTGCAGTCGCACGTGGTCGCGCTCACGGAAGTAGCGCTTGACTGTTGCCTCCTCGCCGACGAGGGCGACGACGATCTCGCCGTTCGACGCGTCGTCCTGGGATCGAACGACGACGAGGTCTCCCTCGATGATCGCGGCGTCTTTCATCGATTGGCCGCGCACACGCAACAGGAAAGTGCCGTCCTGCCCCCCTGCCGCGTCCGGCACGACCACGTAGTCGTCGACGTTCTCCTCGGCGAGAACGGGCTGACCGGCCGCGACGGTGCCGAGAAGCGGCAGCCCGGCAGGGCCAGCGCTGCGCACCGCCTGCACTGCTCGGTCGAGCAGTTCGAGTGCGCGAGGCTTGGACGGATCGCGGCGGATGAGTCCCAACCGCTCGAGGTTCGCGAGGTGCTGATGGACGGTCGAGGGAGATGCGAGACCAACCGCAGCGCCGATGTCCCTCACGGTCGGCGGATAGCCGTGTCGCTCCGAATAGCGCTCGATGAAGTCGAGGATCTCCTGCTGGCGTTTCGTCAGATTCACCCGAAGCTCCTTAGTGCTACTTGTGGGATAGCGAACACCTGTTCGTTGACCATAGCGCCCGGCGATGACGGAATCAAGCGCCTATACTCGCCTGCTCCCGCGCCTGTGGCGGAATTGGTAGACGCGCAAGGTTGAGGGCCTTGTGAGCGCTTAGCTCGTGGAGGTTCGAGTCCTCTCGGGCGCATGGGAAAGCCCTGCAAAACAGAATGTTTCTGCTATTCACAGGGGTGGCTGGGAGGTACGCTGGCGCGACGGCGAGGGACGTAAACGAGCATCGCGCTACGCGGACGAGCGCGAAGCACGCGAACTCGACGCAAAAATGGCGCGTCTAGCGCCCGCAAAGCGTGCACAGCCTCTCGGTAGAGGCCACAGCCCCGGCGTCTACAGCTACGTCTGGATGATCTTGTTCGCTAAACGCGTGTGTATCCCGACGCCGGGTGTAGGTGTATCCTTGTCGTGTGGCTACAGCGACGACGAAGCGAACCAATATCAATCTCGATAAGCGTCTTGTTGACGAGGCTGCGGCGGTGCTGGGCACCGTCCAGACCACCGAGACGGTGCATGCGGCGCTGCGCGAGGTCGTTGATCGTGCCGCGCGCCAGCGCCTCGCTGCACACGACTTCGCTGGGCTGACGCCCGCAGCATTGGCTGCCCTGCGCCGGCCGCGGAAGCTCGCGTAGGTGGAGCTGGCCGACACCAGCGCTTGGAGCTGGACGCGAGTTGTTGGCGGGGACATCCGCGAAGCATTCGACGAGGCGGTCGTCGATGGCGAGATCGCGACCTGCGACATGGTCAGACTGGAGCTGCTCTACAGCACCCAGACCGCAGGCGAGTTCGAATCCCTACGCAGTGACCTGGGCGCTTTGCCTGACTGCCCGATCGGCAAGCCGCATTGGGAGCGCGCACTCGACGTCTACGAGCAGCTTGCACGCAAGGCCGGTCTTCACCATCGCGCGGTCAAGCATCCCGATCTCCTGATCGCCGCCGCCGCCGAAGCCGCCGGCATTCCCGTGGTCCACTTCGACGAGGACTACGACCTAATCGCGCGGATCACCGGCCAGAAAGCGCGCTGGCTCGCCCCACGCGGCTCGCTCAACACCTAAGAGGACCCACCCCGCCGGCACCGAGCGTCCACCCAGGTCGTGGGAACACCGTCTCATCGTCCACGTCGAACGAACGCCGCAACGCGATTCCGTCGAATCCGCGACAGCCCCGTAGCTAGAGCCATTCGCTGCGTCGGAAGCGCCAGTAAAGCAGCACGGAAGCAACAATGATCACCGCACTCGAGAACCAGAAGCCCCAGTGCGTGGCGAAGCCAGGATACGGAACGTTCTGACCGTAGAAGCCGGTGATCGCGGTCGGGACGGCGATGATCGCCGCCCAGCTCGTGACCTTCTTCATCACGAGGTTCATCCGGTTCCCCTGGATCGTCAGGTTCGTCTCGAGGATCGTCGTGACGAGATCGCGGAGGGACTCCGTCCACTCCGTCGCGCGCAGCACATGGTCGTAGACGTCGTGGTAATAGGGCGTCATCGCGTCGGACATAACGTGCAGGTCGCGGCGCAGCAGCGAGTTCACGACCTCGCGCATCGGCAACACGATCCGGCGCAGCAGCACGAGGCTCTTGCGCAGCTCGAACGAGCGCCGCTGCACGTCGGTGTCGCGCGACTGCGCATCGAAAAGCAGATCCTCAAGCGCCTCGATTTCCGTGTCGAGCGCCTGGACCGCGGCGAAATGACCGTCGACGACCACGTCGAGGAGTCCCCAAAGCAAGAAGGCCACCCCGTTCACGGCCAGCTCCGCCGACTCATTCCAGCGAGCGAGCATCGGCTCGATCGGCACTTCCTCGTCTTTGCGGACTGTAATCAACGCCTGCGGCGTGATGAACGCGCCGATCTCTCGCGTAAGCAACTCGCCGCTTTCGGCGTCCAACTTGACGACGTAGGCACTCATGAACAGGTGGGAGTCGTAGCGGTCGAGCTTGGGCCGCTGGTGCTCGGCGACCGCGTCCTCAACGGCTAGCGGGTGCAGATTGAACTCCTCGACGATCGTGCCGAGCTCGACCTTGGTCGGCGCGCAGTAATCGAGCCACACGCACGAGCCCTCGTCGCGAAGATACTCCGAGATGTCCGCTACCGGGAAGTCCTCGAGGACGAGCTTCCCCGCCCGGTAGAGGCGCGTGTGAGCCACACCTGCAACATACGGCGCGCCGCGGACCCCACTGCTTTCCCGAACTTCCGCTCTCGCATTCGCCCACGACGGGTGACGGCGCGAACGCACTCTCCACCCAGGTCGTGGGAACATTTTGAGAACAAACGCCACGGCCGATGCGTCCGATCAGTGCTCGCCCCCGGACGAGTCGGCCGCATTTTGCGGCCTCGTAATAATCTGACGACCCGGGAGCCAGGTTGAGGGCCTTGTGAGCGCTTAGCTCGTGGAGGTTCGAGTCCTCTCGGGCGCATGGGAAAGACCTGCAAAATGTTTCGTCGCTGATTCTCGTGCTGAATTTGGGTCGCCGCAGCATCTCCCCCGGTTCGCTCAACAGAAGCGGTGAGACGACCGGCTGCCACTCGTGACCAATCGCGGCCTCGAGCAGCTCTTTGCACAGGCCGGTCGGCTTGATCCCGGCGGCAATAAGGACGTTGGTGTCTGGGACGGCGCGGAGCGGTCGGCTCACTTGCCACGCCAGCGCTCAGCCCGAGCGGCCCGAACCTCTTCGACGGCCAGCTCGAGCGCTTCTTCGTCGGAGAGATCGTCCGGGTTCTGGGCGACGAGCCGGTCCTCGCGAGCATCTGACAGGCTGTGAGCCAGGTTGAGGGTTGAGGTCCTTGTGAGCGCTTAGCTCGTGAAGGTTCGAGTCCTCTCAGGCGCATGGGAGAAGGCCCCGCAAAGCGGGGCCTTTCTGCCCCTTTTCTGCGTTACGGCTCGCTTCAGGAGTTGCGTTCCATCACACCGCCGTTAGAGCATTTGAGGACAAATGGCCGCCAGCGGCCCGCCTGAGCAATGCATCGGCGGTCCCGACCCGATCGGCCCCGGTGAAAATCGGGTGCCTCGAGCACCGCACCGACTCGAAGAGCAGCCGCGCTAGCTGAGCATAGGCCGGGTCGCGCTCGCCATCGCGGGAGCGAGGGCCGATCAGGAACGCGATCTGCGCGCCTTCGAGCGCGTCTCAGAGCCGGACGCTGTACGTGGACTCGTTTGAGATTCTCATACCGAGAGCCGATAAGAGCCAACGAACGCCATGCACGCAAAGCGCTACAAGCTGCTCGGCCTTCTGTCGGTTCTGGCGGCGACCGTCGGCCTGCTGATCGCTATCTTCGCGCTCGAGGCACAGGCGAATTCGAGCCACGCCGCGGAGATCCGAATTGAGGCGCTTACCCAGACGCTTGCCGACCTTCAGACGGCCCCGTACAGCGCCGACGGGGCGGACGGCGGCTCCCCGACGGCCAGTCTGGCCGAAATCAACGCCGACGAAGCGACATTGCTGAGCGCTCTCACCCCCGCCGTACAGCCCTACGTACCGGACTCGCTGCTCGTCGACGCACGGAAAGACGTCTATATCCTCGAGCCGGATTTCGCAAGCCTCTTCTTGTTTTTCGCACAGAACGAGAGCCACGCATCGCCAACGATCATCGATCTTGAAGGCGTCGTCGAGTACCGCGGCGCCCTTGAGCAGGTGTTTCAAGAGATCGCGCACGTCGACGCCACGCGAGCAGCGAACGCCCAATCCAGGGCTGATTTCGCGATCGGCGCCGGGATGGCGCTGCTGCTACTCGCGTTTGGGTTCTTCTACCTTCGGGCCTCGCGCCTCGGTGAGGTCGCCACACGGGCCGCAGAGATGAACGCGATCGCGCGGGATGAGGCGGTCGAAGCGTCAAACGCAAAATCGATCTTCATCGCCACGGTCAGCCACGAGTTGCGAACGCCGGTGAGCGGCGTAATCGGCATGAGCGAGCTCCTGCTCGATACGCCCCTGGAACCGCAACAGCAGGAGTACGCGCAGCGTGCCCGGTCTGCTGCCGAGGGCCTTCTACTGGTGATCAACGATATTCTCGACTTCGCTAAGATCGAGGCCGGAAAGCTCGAGCTCCATCCGGCACCGTTCTCGCTACGCGAGACGGTCAGCGACGCGTGTGCGATGCTGGATGTGCTGGCTCGCGAGAACCGCGTCAAGCTCGCCGTCGACATCGAAAATGGCCTGCCGGCGTGGCTACGCGGTGATGGCGCCCGGATCCGGCAGGTCGTTCTCAATCTGGTTTCCAACGCTGTCAAGTTCACACATGGCGGCCGGGTGACTGTCTGCGTCAAGGCCACGCCGCTCCCAGACGCCTCGCACATCCGGGTCGAGGTGGCCGACACGGGAATCGGGATCGACGAGAAAGTGCTCAAGCGCCTGTTCCAGCCGTTTACCCAGGCCGAGAGCACCACAGCGCGCAATTACGGTGGTACCGGCCTCGGGTTGGCGATTTCGGCGCAACTGATCGAGAACATGGATGGCACGATCGGCGCCACCAGCGAACCTGCCAAGGGCAGTACGTTCTGGTTCGAGCTAAGGCTGCCTCTCGCAGAGAGCGAGCACCCCAGTCTGCTTTCCGAAGCCAACGTGCCTACTGCACCCATTCTGGGGAGTGAGAGTCCGCAGCTCGTCCTCGTGGCAGAAGACAACCCGACGAACCAGATCATCGCCGCACGTAAGCTCGAACGAATCGGTTACGCAGCCGAGATCGTCAGCGACGGCCGCGGAGCCCTCGCCGCGCTCCGGCAGGCCACGTACGCCGCGGTGCTCATGGACTGCCAGATGCCTGGGATGGACGGCTTCGAAGCCACTCGGGAAATCCGGCGCGCCGAGAGCGGAGCGGACCACTTGCCAATCATCGCGATGACAGCATCCACGATGCCCGGCGACCGCGAGAAGTGTATGGCCGCCGGCATGGACGACTACATCAGCAAACCAATACGCGTAAACGAACTCGCCGATGTACTCGCACGCACCATTACCGTTCCTGAGCCGCTAGTGACGCTGACATGATCTACGGCGCCGCGCTCGCAGGCCTACCCGAAACTGTCCGAAGTGCGGGAGTGGAGCGACGCGCAGCTCGCTTGATCCCGAGTCGGCCGACCGTCACGGTGTTGCTCTCGCGAAAAGCGGCAGCATGGCGGAACGCCGTCATGTCGGCCGCGCGTCTTACTTAGTCGGACTCTCCCGGGAGCTGTCCGAGTGCCAATACCTCGTAGCCGGCTTCCGCTACCGCAACAGCAACAGCCGAGAATACGACGCCGAAGAACTCGTGCCCGAACCCCAAATCGCAGTGGTCACACGTGCATACTGCGGCGATCGTCGCCGCGCGGCCGCCGACCAGCGTCGAACCCCGCGCAACCAGGCGGTAGCGTCTCGGTCGCGTAGCCGCGCTCGTCACACAACGAGGTTCGCCCGGCGCCCGAGGGCGCGCAGCGTTTCTTTTGCATGACGCGGCGTCCAGAGTGTGACGCGCGACCGTCACGCTTTCACCGACGACCTCCGGCTGGGCGCGGTTTAGGGGGCGTCAGGGTCCCGAATCTGGTCGTACGCGATGCCCGCGCACCTCGGCCGACGAGTCCGGACGGATGCACTGATGCGATGTGGGCGGTGCGTCGCGCGCCCAGCTAGCGAGACAGGTCGCCACGGGCGCGAGCATCAAAGTGCGCGGGTCTGGTGGCACGGAGCGCCTCGTCAATGTGGCCGTGAGGTTCGTCTTAGCCACAGGATGGCGTTGAGGGATGCGATCGACCACCAGCGGGCCCTGGGAATTGGCGATCGCCGGATCGCCGCAGATCCTGGCGGCTGGTGGCGGGATGCCGTGGTCTACCAGGTTTACATCCGCAGTTTCTGTGACGGGGACGGCGACGGCATCGGCGATCTGGCTGGACTGCGGACGGGGCTCGCCTATCTGCGGGACCTCGGTGTTGACGGTATTTGGCTGAATCCGTGCTACCCGTCGCCGCAGCGCGACCATGGCTACGACATCACGGACTATTTGGCGATCGAGCCCACCTACGGAGACTTGGAGGAGTTCGATGCCATGTTGCATGAGGCGCACCGGCTCGGGATGCGCGTCATCCTGGATCTCGTACCCAACCACTGCTCGGCCGAGCACCCCTGGTTTCGGCAGGCGCTCGCAGGAGGCCCGGCGTCTTCGCAGCGCCGTCTGTTCCACTTTGCGCCCGGGCGCGGCAGGCGCGGCGCGCTGCCACCCAACAATTGGCGTTCCATGTTCGGCGGCTCCGCGTGGGAGCGGGTGATCGAACCTGACGGACGACCCGGGGAGTGGTACCTGCATCTGTACGCGCCGGAGCAGCCGGATTGGAACTGGCGTAGCCGGCGCGTCCGCCTGTATTTCGAGGAGGTGCTCAATTTCTGGCTAGACCGAGGCATCGACGGTTTCCGGATCGACGCGGCCGCTGGTTTGTTCAAGCACCGGTTGCTGCCGGACTGTGACGACCCAGGAGCCGAGGAGCGAACGGGCGAGCCTCACAACCGCTATGCGTGGGGACAGCCGGAGCTGCACCCCCTGTATCGGTCATGGCGATCGATCTGCGACGCCGCCGGCGTTCGCGACGGGCGTGAACGCGTCTTGATCGGCGAGGTCGGCGGATTCGTCGCCGACGAGCAGCTGCGGGACTTCCTTCGTCCCCGCGAATTGCATGAGGCGTTCCTCTTCGACCTACTCGACGCGCCGTGGGACGCACAGGCCTTCCGTCATGTACTCGCGCGCGAGCTCGCCCAAGCGGATACCGCGACCGGTTCTATCGCGTGGGTTCTGGGCAACCACGATCGCGTACGAATGGCGACCCGTTACGGGAGCGGCGCTCCTGGCGCTGGGGCAGGTGAACGGCCGATCGGACTTGACCGCGCCCGGGGGGCGGCCATGCTGCTACTAGCCCTTCCGGGGCCTGTATATCTGTATCAGGGGGACGAGCTTGGCCTGCCTGAGGTGACCGACCTCCCGGATGAGCTGATCGTTGATCCGATCTTTCGCTACACCAAGGGGCAGCGACGTGGACGTGATGGCTGCCGCGTTCCACTTCCCTGGCGTGGATTAGACCAACCGTTCGGCTTCTCGCTCGAGCGCGAGGACGTGTCGCCCTGGTTGCCACAGCCTTCGTCCTTCGCCGAGTACACGATCGAACGGCAACGCATGGAGGCCACGTCAACGTGGCATCTGTACCGTAGCGCGCTGGCGCTGCGGCGCAACCTCAATCAGCTCCGCGATGGGCAGCTCGCGTGGCTGGACTCGCCGGAGCACGTACTGGCGTTCGCACGCGGCGAAGGATTCATCTGCGTCGTCAATTTCGGCCCGGATTCCGTCGCCGCTCCTTCGTCCGCGGCGGCGCCGCTGTTGAGCAGCGCGCCCATGAGAGACGGTGAGATACCGCCGAACACGGCCGCTTGGTGGTTGTAGCGATCGGCTAGTCTCGATCGCCTCGCTGCCAGCCATGGGTTTTCAAAATGATGGCCGCCTCCGGGGCTGCGGGCCGCTAGCGCGGGGCGCTGGCGACGGGCACGGCGGCGCGGCGGCGCAGGAGCGTCGCCGCGCGAAGCGCGACAGCGACGATCGCAACGCCGAGCCGCTGCAGCTCGCTGGGTGACTCGCCGAGTACGAACGCCGCGATCCCGACCGAGCCGCATCGGCTGGAAGGTCGAGAAGGGCCACGAGCGCGGCGGGCGCCCGCGGCAGCGAGCGCGCGATCAGCAGCCAGCCGCTGACCTGGGAGGTGATCGCAAGGACGATCAGCCAGCCCGCTCCGGGCCAGCTCGGCACGAGATCCGCGTTGCCGATCACGAGTCCCGCGGCGATCGCGGTCACCGTCGCGACCGCGGTCGCGACGCAGAGCCCGCCGGCGGTCCTTCGCAGGTCGCCCCCGCCTTGGCGCAGCAGGAAGAGAAAGCCCGCGTAGGCGACGCCGGCGCCGACGCCGTAGCTCGCTCCCGCGGTCGAGTCGCGCCCGTAGGCGTGTTGTCCGACGACGCCCGAGATCAGGAGGACGCCACACGCGGCGAAGAGACACGCGCCGGGGAACTCCGCGCGAAGGACCCAGGCGAGCAGCGGCAGGATCACGACCTGGGCATTGGCGAGGACCGTCGCGAGGCCCGCGCCGACGTCCTCGATCGAGGTGTCCCAGAGGATCCGGTCGGCGGCGAAGAAGACACCCGAGATCAGCGCCGGCCGCCGTTCGCGCCAGGTCCGCGAGCCGAAGCGGCGGTCATAGCGCTAGTTCTCGAGAACGCGATTGCCGCAGCCCCGCTGGCGCCAGCAGGCGCACGTGGTCACGCAGCAGTGTCGCGCCGGCGACGCGCGGTTGATCGCTCGTCTCGGGGAGGTCACTCATCGGGACCGCGCGCTGGGGCGGCGGGATCCCTAGCAGCCGCCCTGGACCGCTTGCTCGCACGCGGCAGCTGCGGTGGCACCAGCCTCCAGTTCCTTCGTGACGTTGTTGATCTGTTGCGGATGCGCGAGGAACTGCTGGAACATCGCCCACATTCCCTGCGCCGGGTCGGACCCGAACGCGGGGGGCTCCTGATCGGAGATCCCGAAGCCGACGTTCGGTGCGCTGACCACGCGGGCCGCGAGTTGGCGGTCTATCGCACCAGGGTATGAGGTGAGTGGGACGTTGCGATTGGGTGAGATGAAGCCACCGGCGCGCGCCCATACCTCTCCGGCTGCGGGTGTGGCGAGGAAACGAATCAGCCGTCTGCCCGCCGTCGAGTTCGACAGCAGAACCGCAACATCGCCCCCGACCTCGACGGGAGGCGACGTGCTCGGCTCTTGGCCGGGGAAGGCAAAGAACTTGGCGTCAGAGGGCGGCAATGCGGCCGGCAGGAAACTGCTGACGAAATCCCCCTCAAATACCATGGCGGCCGTTGGATGGGCTCCGAACACGTCGCTGACCGATTGTTCAAAGGTTGTGTTCAGAGCCTCTGAACTGGAACCAATGAGGGCGGGATCGCCAAAGATCTCGGCTAGCTGCCGCAGTGCGGCCTTGACGCTTGGGTCGGTCCACTTGATGCGGTTCTCGGCGAGCTCCTCGTAACGGCGAACTCCAACGTCTTGGAGGTATACGTTCTCGAACCAGTCGGTGAGCGTCCAGCCGTCTTGGCCTCCAATCGCGAACGGCTGGAACCCGTGGGCTCGCAGGCGCGCGGCGTCGCTCAGGAGCTCGGCCCACGTCCCTGGCGGATGCGCGATTCCTGCCGCCTTGAACGCCGCTGGCCGGTACCAGATCAGCGATTTTTCGGCGGCCTTGAACCATACGCCGTACAAGGTGCCGTTGACCATTCCCAGCTGTCGCCATGGTGGACTGTAGTTGCGCGTGACGAGGCCGCCTACGACGGTGCCGATCGGCTTGAGCGCTCCGCGTCGGACGAGGTCAGCCATCGTGCCTGGCTGGGGCAGCAGGGCCACATCCGGGACGCATCCACTCTTTATCAAGGACTCGAGGTCGGTGGCAATGTCGCGCGTCTCGTAGGCATAGACCACCTGGATGCCGGTTTGTTCCTGGAACAGACCGAGCACCTTGGCAAACTCGGTCGCCTCGGCGCCGTCCCACGCCCCGGCGACCACCAGGCGCCCCCCGCTGGTGCAGTCGGTCGACAACGGCGTGATCGGCACCGACTCCGCGTTGCCAGGGTTCGGCGAAAGCGCTGTAGCGACCAGCACCAGGGCTACGGCTAGCATCGCGAGCGGCCACACGGAGCGTCGTAACGGTGGCAGAAGCAGGCTCCCCCAAAGGTTTGCCCTCCGGGCAGGCCTTCGCCGGGGTCGGCGCTTGCGCTCGACGCCGGCCAAGACGAGTACGTCGAGCCCAGGTGGGGGCGGCGGGATGTCTGCTTGGAGCGCGACCGCGGCGGCTCGCAAGCGCTCGACGGCGCCGGAGCATGCCGCGCAACATGTCAGGTGGGCGCTCATCTCAGGCGTCAAATCGCCGTCGAGGGCCGCTTCCCAGCAGTGATCGTTGGTCGGCAAGTCGCTCATCGGCCGTGAACCCAGAGGAAGGGGGCAGATAAGTCCAACCCGGCGAGCGCGCCCACGCGCTGGCGGGCGGGCTCGGTTGCCGCCGCCCCCAGCAGCGCGTGCACCTCGAGCAGCCACGATTTGTGTGTGGCCGGGCGACGTACCTGCCAGCGAGAATGTTCTGCCAGCCAACGCTGGGCTCCGTCACCGGCGTGGCCTGGTCGGTCGTCGATCACCGCAATCACGCGACGTTCGTTTGGGATGTGATCCTCGAGTCGCTCGAAGAACTGGATGAGGTCGAGCCCGTTGCTCGCGGGGACACCCGAGCGCGCGTGATTCTCCAAGCGGCAGATCAGGTCTGCGAAAGCGGCTCTGGCTTGACCGTCTCGCTCAGCGGCCTGAAACGAAGCGACGATCACGCTGTCCGGTGGATGGTGATACAGGCCCCAGATCTCAGCGTGAACGCCGGCGGCGGGCTCTGCATCGCTTACCGCCGACGCCATGTGCTGACGCGCTCGGGTAAGTCGGGATCGAAGCGTTGACGAGGCGCGCAGACCGAGGATCGACGCCGCCTCGTGGCTGCGGCAGCCGAGCACGTCGACCAGCAGGAATGCTTCGCGGTCCTTCGGTGGCATTGTGTGCAGCGCGCGAGCGAAGTCCAAGTGCCGGTCGGGGTCGGCCAGACCATCCTTGTCGGCCACCTCCTGATCGTCCAGGGGCACGGTTGGCCGCCGACGGGACCAGCGTAGACGATCGAGGCAGACGTTGCGACAGATCGTGAGCAGCCACGGTCTGACCGCCTCCACGTTAGTTGCCGATCTCAAGGCGAGCATTGCTTTGACAAAGGTCTCCTGCACGGCGTCCTCGGCTTCATGTTTGTTGCGGAGCGTGAGATAGGCGAGATTCCAAGTGTCCAGTTTGTAGCGGTGGTAAAGCAGCTCAAATGCTTGGCGCTCGCCTTTTTGGGCAGCCTCAATCAGGGCGCCATCATCCTCCCAAGGATCGCGCATGCTGTAGCTATGGACGTCACGCAG
>Ga0302325_10001405_pt1 | contig 61494 bp, 55 predicted proteins | sample Palsa_T0_2_FD_201948 | JGI IMG/M metagenome (GOLD analysis project Ga0302325, IMG submission 201948) | Peat permafrost microbial communities from Stordalen Mire near Abisko, Sweden - Palsa_T0_2 | ecosystem: Environmental > Terrestrial > Soil > Palsa > Peat permafrost | place: Sweden: Abisko...
CAGCAGGGCGACCGGCCCGGCGAGACAAGCTGATCGTCACCGTCTCCGTAGCGGGTCATCAAACGAGACGGCTGCGGACCGTCAGGGCAGGCTGTACACCATATCTACACTCTTTTACGTGCTACACTTTTTAACGTGGAGGTGGGCATGTGAGCAATCGGAACATCACGCTGTCGCTTCCTGAGGAAGACCTGCAGCGAGCCAAGATCATAGCTATTCAGCGCGGCACTTCGCTGTCGCAGCTACTGACAAGAATGATCAAGGACCTTGCAGACCAGGAGACCGGCTACCGTCACGCAAAAGCGCGGAGCCTGGCACTGCTGGAAGAGGGGCGAGACCTAGGCACCGATGGTCAGGCCCGGTGGAGCCGGGACGACCTGCATGAGCGGTAACCGCAGTTTCGTGGACACCAATATCCTCGTGTACGCGCACGACGAGACCGCCGGGGAGAAGCATCATCGAGCACGATCTCTGCTGGCGGAATTGTGGGAGTCTGGCGACGGGTGCCTCAGCGTCCAGGTGCTGCAGGAGTTCTTCGTCACCGTGACCCGCAAGGTTCCCAGGCCGCTCGATGCGCTCGCCGCTGCTGCCATCATCGCCGACCTGTCACACTGGCGCGTGCATTCGCCGGGCGCGGAGGACGTGCTGACCGCGATAGACAGCCACCGGCGGTACGGCATTTCGTTCTGGGACGCAATGATCATCTGTAGTGCGGCCAGCCTGGGTTGCGCGACGCTGTTCTCTGAGGATCTCAACACGGAACAGCGATACGACGGCGTCCGGGTAACCAATCCCCTCCGGACCTGATGAATGCGCCTCTCAAGCTAACCCGAGGGTGACCGGGCGGACGGCTCCCGACCGGTTCAATAGCGCGGGCGCGCCGAATCCGTCATCCCATCCAGCCGGTGAACCACAGCCGTCCCGGCTCCGTGTCAGTGGATAAGGATCGGTCTAGCTGGCCGGGCGGGCGCTCTCACCGCATGCCAGCCTCATTTTCGTGTGCAGACCCGCAGGGCTGACCGAAGGAGGATCACGGTGAGACGGATAACGAGAGCGGCTCTCACGCTCGCGGCCACGGTGACGATGGTGGCGGCATTAGCGGAGGTGGCGGCTGGCCCGGCGTCGGCGACTTACCGGCCGCCGAGCATTCGCCAGGTGTGCACGGCAGCGGCCAACGGCGGTACGGAGGAGGGCAGCGCGTGCGTGCTGCCCCCCGGAGTCACCACCGCGCCCAACAGCTACTCCGCGAGCATCGCGGTGACCAAGACCGGCACCGCCGGCGCCATCGTCACCTTCGCGCTGAGCGCGGGCAGCCTGCCGCCCGGCCTGACGATGCCCGCCGGGTCCGGGTCCGGCACCGTGATCGCCGGGAACCCCACCAAGGCCGGAACGTACGGCTTTACCGTCAAGGCGACCGACGGAAGCCTGACTGCCACGCTGGCCTACCAGATCACCGTCACCGTGCAAGGCCCGCCGGACCAGCTGCTGTGCGCCGCCGCCAACGGGAGCTACCTGAGCAGCGGGATCTGCGCGCTGCCCGATGCCACTCTCGGCGTGCCCTACCAGGGGCGCCTGACCACCAGCCACGACGCCGGCGGCACGCTCAGCATCGTCGCGGGCCCCCTGCCGCCTGGCCTGTCCCTGCCCGCCGCCTTCGGGGCCTCAGGCGACGTCGTCGGCGGCACCGTCACCCAGCCGCTGGGTGAGTACAACACCTACGCCTTCACCGTGCAGGGCACCGGCGACCAGGGCCAGCCCCTGTACCAGGAGTACCAGATCAGCGTGGACCCGGACCAGCCGCTGACCATCGGGCTGCCCTCCTACGATGGCGCCACCCTCCCCCCGGCGATGGTCGGCGAGGCGTATCCCTTCGGCTTCTTCTTCAGCGGCGGGGCCGCGCCCTATACCTGGTCGGTGGCATCCGGATCGCTGCCGCCCGGGCTGACGCTCACCAGCCCCTACGCCGCCAGCGGCGATAACGACAGCCAGCTGTCCGGCACGCCTTCCACCGCGGGAACCTACACCTTCACCATGAAGGTCAGTGACTACGACGGCCAGCAGGCAACCCAGCAATTCAGCCTCACCGTCGCTCCGCCGCTGCAGATCACCACCACCACGCTTCCGGCCGGAACCGTTGGCGTGAAATACAGCCACGACGTCATCGCCCAAGGCGGCACACCCCCGTACACCTGGCTCAGCCCCGGCCCGTTCCCTCCCGGCCTCACTTTCGGTGCGTACGACAACGTCCTGTCTGGTACGCCGACCCAGGCCGGCACCTACACCTTCACCATGCAGGTGATCGACTCCCAGGCCAACATGGTCTACAAGGCGGTGACTATCACCATCAATCCGTAGCGCCGGGCGACGGCCGCGTCCCGGGAGCCGTGCAAATGAGCGGGGCTCGAGCCCGCCGGGCGGTGACAGGTGATCGCTTGCCGGCGCAGCGGCAGCCACGCGGGAACACCCGGCCATGACCCACGAGAGCAGGTCACGGCCGGGTCTGCTTGCGGAGACCCGGCGGCCTCTGGGTGGCTGTACACGGCGACGATGTACTCGTTGCTGCCCCATCGGCCAAGGAGGTCGTGGCCTGGCTGGCTAAGCACCGCCAGCGCGCGCGCTGAGGACCAGGATGAGCGCGGAACTCGCCCGGCTGGCCGGGATCGAGTTGTCCGGTGCCCCAACCGAGGAGTTCTGCATCGGCGGGCTCAAGACAGTCGGAGCAGTAGCCCGAGTCAACCTCACACTGACCGACGGCAGCGGTGAGTTCTCCTGGGATGCGCCGGTCTGGTTCTGCGATCCATGGCCCCACCCCTTCGGCCTGGCCGGGCTCGAGGGCTTCATGTATCACTTCCTCGTGACGATCCGCGCCTACGACGGATACCTCGACATCGAGCCGCAGCCCTGACTCGCAGAGTCATAACGATCCATCGGGCCGAACCGGCAGCCATGCGAGTCGGGGGAGCCAGACGGGCCCGTTACGGGAGCTGCCGGGAGCAGGGACGGAAGCGGCCGGGGCGCCCTACTCGGCGCCGATGACCTTGAAGTCCTGGTTGACGAAGACGTGGTGCGGCCAGTTGACGCCGATGTAGTGGACGTTGTAGTCGCCGTTGCTCAGCTTCACCACACGGTCGACGATGCCCCCCGGGTAGGCGGCCAGCGCGGCTTCCGTCGCCTTGTTCGCTGCCGTTCCGCTGACGATCGTGCCCGACCCCTGACTCCAGTTCGCCGGTATCTGGCCGACCTGCTTGGACGTGGTCGGTGCGCCTTGCTGGAAGGGGATCACCGTGGTCGAGGACGCCGTATATGCGCTGCCGGCCGGTTCCACGATGACCTGGGTGGCCGTGATGGTCGTGTTACTGGTCGTCCCCAGGACCAGGACGGGTTCGCCGGTGGTGATGGCGTTCGCTGAGGCCGGGCTCGTTCCCTTCCGGTAAGTCGTGGAGGACGCCTCGTCGACGGTCACCTTCTGACCCGCTGATGTCGTCAGCGTGAAACCCGACGAGGACAGGCTGCCGGCCGTGCCGGCTGCTCCGCCCGCGGCCGGCCCGGGCCGGGCGTTGGATCCACCGCCCGATCCTGGAGCGTGAGCGAATGAGCCGCTGCTGGACGCGGATGAGCCGCTGCTGGCAGCGGCTGGGCTGCTGCCGGAGAGTGTGCCGATGATCCCGTAGGAACCGCCCGCGACCGCAATGGCCGCGACGCTGGCAATGATGGGCCTGGTGGGTTTGCGAGACATTTGATGAGTTCTTTTCGTCGATGGTATAGATCTGAGAGTGGCAGCCGACGCTGGAACTGCGATGGAAGCAACCCGGAAGGTTGCCGAGAAGCTGGCCGGCGCAGTCTGAGGCTTGGCTCTGATATTTCGCTGAGGCCTATGCCCGTGGTACTGGCTGCGCCGGCGTGAACGACCGGCAGCAGCGCCAGCGTCAGCGCCAGTGACCGTGGCTGACAGCACCCCGCCAGGCTGCCCTGCCGCGAACCACGGCGTTCCGCTGCCTCAGCCGGACCAGCCCGGGAGCCGCAGGCGTGGATCGGATCGTGGATGATGTCCGTTGACAGACAACGGGCCGCCTCGGTTAGATTACGAGGGTAAGTCCGTGGCATTTCAAGGAGCAGCCTCGTGACGGCGACCGGCGACCTGAACAGCCCCGTGCGCCCGCCCGGCCCGCTGGGCGCCGGGCCGGGCTCGCCCCGGCTCGTCTTCGGCGATGGCGTCCTGGCACGCGGCGCGGGGCAGATCCTGCGCCCGTATGCCCTGCTCGCCCAGCCGGAGCCGCTCCAGCTGGCAGATCCTGGCGTCCGGGACCGGGCCGGTCATGTCCGGCTGGTCACCTCGCTGCGCGAGGCGGACCTGGCGGAGCTGGATCTGCTCGTGCCGGATGTCGCCGCCGTGCTGGGCCTGGGCGGGGGCACCGCGATGGATGCGGCGAAGTACCTGGCCTGGCAGCGGGGCATCCCGCTGCTGCTGGCCCCGTCCGCAGTGAGCGTCGACGCCTCGGTGACCAACACCATCGCCGTGCGCGCCGGGAGCGGCGTCGAGTACCGCGGCTTCGTGGTTGCCGAGGCGGTCTTCGTCGACTTCGGGCTGATCGGCCAGGCACCGCCGCGGATGAACCGGGCCGGAGCCGGGGATCTGCTGTCGATCCACACCGCGGTGCGGGACTGGGAGCTCGGGGCCGGCCACGGCAGTACCGAGCTGGTGCCGGAGGTGGCCCGGCGGGCGCGGGCGATTTTCGAGACGATCGCCCTGCTCGCCGGCGATATCCGCGCGGTGTCCCGTCGCGGCATCGAGGCCGTGGTCAGGGCGTACCTGGAGATCAACGAGCTGGCCACTGCCCTCGGCCATGCCCAGCTCGAGGAGGGCTCCGAGCATTACTTTGCGTATTGCCTGGAGAGCGTTACCGGACGTTCGTTCATCCACGGCGAGGCGGTGACCCTGGGTGCCGTCCTGATGTCCGCACTGCAGGACAACGACCCGGGCCGGGTCCGCGCGATCGCGGACACCGCCGGCATCCGCTGGCGCGCGGCAGATCTCGGGCTCAGCGAGGACGACCTCGCGGCCACGCTGCACCAGCTGCAGGGCTTTGCCCGCGAGACGGCGCTGCCCTGGTCGGTGATCGACGAGGCCCCGATCGACGAGGCTGTGATGAGCCGGCTCGCGGAGGCAGCCCGGTGAGCGCACCATCTACGCTTCACGCCATGGCAGATGCAATGGAGAACCTGCAGCGCATCGTGACCGACCCGCGGTCGCTCTCGGTCCAGGTGGCCGAGCGCATCAGGGAGCTCATCTCGGGCGAGGCGCTGCTGCCCGGGCAGCGGCTGCCCACGGAGGCCGATTTCAGCGACCGGTTCGGCGTGGGCCGCACGACTGTCCGCGAGGCGCTGAGGCAGCTGGAGAACGACGGGCTGATCCAGGTGCGGCGCGGGCTCGGCAGGTTCGTCTCGGCGGCTCCGGCGGTGCGCCGTCCGCTCACCCGGCTCGAGGGCGTCACCGAGATGATGCAGGCGTCCGGATATCAGGTGACCAACCGCGTGCTCTCGGTCGCCGTCGAGCAGCCCGCCGAGGACGAGCGGGATGTGCTGCGCCTGCCCGAGAGCGCCGAGGTGATCCGCCTGGAGCGGCTCAGGCTGCGGGGCGACGAGGCGTACATCTACTCGGTCGACGTGATGCCGCGGTCGTATTTCCCCGAGGACATCAGCACTATCGACTGGCGCGGATCGCTCATGGACCTGCTCGAGGAACGGGGGGCGCGGCCGGTCTACGCGGTCGCGCAGATCTCGGCACTGCACCTGCCCAGGGCACTAGCCCGCCGGCACGGGCTGGACGTCACCCTCCCGTGGCTGCTGATGGTTCAGACCAACACTACGGACGAGGGGGTCAACGTGATCTACTCCCACGATTACCACCGGGGCGATCGGTTCACCTTCGACGTCCCGAGGCGCGCGGAGCAGCGGGCATGACGGCTGAGGTGACGGCAGGCGGCCCGGCACCGCAGGCCAGCGCCGCGGCGAGGATTCCGAGCGAGAACGTCGGGCGCTGGCATCGTGCCATCTCCGGCGAGCTGCGGACCGCCTTCGAGGAGGTGCTGGCCGGTCCCAGGTTCACCATGGGCCCGGCCCTGCGGGCCTTCGAGGCCGACTTCGCCGCGTTCTGCGGCGCGGGCAGCTGCGTCGGCATCTCCAGCGGCACCGCCGCCCTGCACCTGTCGCTGCTCGCGCTCGGCGTCGGTCCCGGGGACGAGGTGATAACGGTCCCCAACACCTACGTCGCCACGGCGTTCGCGATCACCTACACCGGCGCGGTCCCCGTCTTCGCGGACGTGGACCCCAGCACGTACAACATGGACCCCGCGGCGGCCGCCGCGGCCCGCACCGAGCGCACGAAGGCCATCCTGCCCGTGCACATGTACGGGCAGGCCGCCGACATCGACGCGATCCGCCGCGCAGTGCCCGGCCTGCCGATCCTGGAGGACGCAGCGCACGCGCACGGGGCAACGCTCGGCGACCGCCGGGCGGGCAGCCTCGGCGACGTCGCCGCGTTCTCGTTCTACCCGACGAAACTGCTCGGGGCGCTCGGCGACGGCGGCGCCGTCACCGTTTCCGACCCCGGGATCGACGACCGCCTGCGCCAGCTGCGCTACATGGGCCAGCGCGGGCGGAAGCATGATCACGAGATACTCGGCTACCAGGAGCGCCTGGACGAGCTGCAGGCTGCTTTCCTGCGAGTCAAGCTGCGCCACCTGGAGGACCAGATCTCCGGCCGTCGCCGGGTTGCGGCGGCCTACGCCCGGTTGCTGTCCGGTACGCCGCTGACCCTGCCGGCGCATGACGTCACGGGGCGCCACGTGTACTACGTGTACACCGTCCTCGCCCCGGATCGCGACGAGCTTGCGGCGCACCTGGCGGCCAGCGGCATTGACACCCAGGTGATCTACCCGCGGCTGGTCCCGCAGCAGGGCGCCTACGCCGCCCGGCCGTGGCGGGCGGGCCCGCTGCCGGTGGCCGAGACCCTGCCCGGCCGGATTCTCTGCCTGCCGATGTTCGCCGAGCTGTCCGACGGCGAGGTAGAGCGGACGGCCCTGGCCGTCCGGCAGTTCTACGGCGTGACATGAGCGTGCGGCTGGCCGTGCTGGGCGGGAGCGCGGTCGCGACGGTGCAGCTGGTCGAGGCCCTGGCTGGCTGGCCGGGCGGCGAGGCGCGGCGCCCGGCCGGCCTCGAGCTGGTGCTGCACGGGCGGTCCGAGCGCCTGGAGGCGGTCGCGGCCGCCTGCCGCCTGCGCGCGGAAGCGCTCGGGCTGCCGGTCAGCGTGCGAGCCGAGCGCGGCCTGCGGGCCGCGCTGGACGGGGCCGGCGTGGTGCTGAACCAGATCAGGGTCGGCGGGCTGCAGGCGCGGTCGCTGGATGAGTCCTTCCCGCAGGCAGCCGGCCTCCCCGGCGAGGAGACGATGGGTCCCGGCGGCCTGGCCTGCGCTGTTCGCACGGTGAGCGCCCTGCGGCAGGTGTGGGCGGAGACCTCCCGGTCAGCTGCGGACGCGCTGATCATCAACCTCACCAACCCGGCGGGCATCGTCGCGCAGGCGGCGCGGGCGGAGTTCGGCCTGGGCATCGTCACGGTGTGCGACTCGCCGCTCGTCCTGCTCGACGCCATCGGCCGGCGCCTGCGCCGCCCGCAGGACGAGGTGCGGGCCCGCTACGCCGGCCTGAACCACGTCGGCTGGTACGTGCCGGAGGCCCCCGGCGAGCTTGACCTGCTGCACGGACTGGTGAACGGCCTGGATCCCGCCCTGCCCGCGCTGCACGAGGCCGTGCCCGGGCCCTACCTGCGCTACTACGCCCACCCCGACCGGATGCTGGCGGCACAGCGTGGCCGGCCGACACGCGCGCAGGAACTGCTCCGGATACAGCGGGAGACGGCCGACTCCTACCTCCGCGGCGCCGTGCCGCCGACCTGGGAGCGCAAGGCGCCCTGGTACTCGCTTGCCGTCGTCCCGCTGCTCGATGCTTGGCTGAACGGATCGGAGCGGGTACTCATCGTCGGACTGCCGAACGGCAGCCGGGTGCCGTGGCTGCCCGGCGACGTGATCGTCGAGGGCCCGGTGCTGGCCGTGGCGGCGGGCAGCATCGAGCCGCTGGCTGTTCCCGGCCTGCCGGACCTGCCGCGCGGGCTGCTCGCCCGCCACGCGGCCTACGAGCGGCTGGCCGTGGCGGCCCTGGCCGGCCAGCCGTCCGCCGCGGGACTGACCCGCGCCCTGCTCGCCAACCCCATGGTGAGCAGCTTCGACCAGGCCAGCGCCCTGGCCGCGGCCATCCTGGCGCCGGCCCCGGCTGCGCGTGCCTGAGACGCTGGCCGCGGCCGACGTCGGCGCCTCCAAGACGCTGGTCGCCCTGGTCGGCCGGCGGTCAGGGGGGTGGGCCTGGCTGACGCCGCCGCTGCGGTTCGGCACGCCCCGCGATCCAGCGGAGGCGGCCGGGCTGATCACCCGCGCGGTCAGGAACCTGGCCGGGGAGCAGGCCTGGCCGGCGGCCGCGGCGGTCGCCATCCCGGGTCCCGTCGACAGCGGGCAGGGGGTCGTCGCGCACCTGCCCAACCTGGGCTGGCACGATGTCCCGTTCGCGGCGATCCTTTCCGGCCAGCTGGGCGTGCCCGTGATCCTGGACGACGACGCCCGCCTCGGCGGGCTCGGCGAGTGGGCCGCAGGCGCGGGCGCCGGCGCCCGCAGCCTGGGGTACGTCACGGTCAGCACCGGCATCGGGTGCGGGCTGGTCGTGGACGGCGAGCCCTGGGCAGGCGGCCACGGCCTGGCCGGCGAGTTCGGCCACATCGTCGTCGACCCTGGCGGGCCCCGGTGCGGCTGCGGCCACCGGGGCTGCGTCGAGGCTTACGCGGGAGGCCTGGCGATGTCGCGCGCTGCCCGCCGGGCGTGGCCCGGGGCCAGGCTCGGCGACGGCACCCCGGCGCCCCGCAGCGCCGGGGAGATCTTCCGGCTGGCCCGCCGCGGCGACGAGGCCGCGGCGGCCATCGTCGGGGATGCCACCAGCGCGCTCGCGCTGGGGCTGGCCATGATCGCGGCGGTCTTCGATCCCGAGCTGATCGTGGTCGGCGGGTCCGTTGCACTCGGGCAGCGCCGGTGGATCCGCTCCGTCGCGGCAGCAAGCCGCCGCCGGTGCATCGCGCAGACGGGCGCGTCGATGCGCGTGGTCACCGCGGCCCTGGCCGGTCAATCGTCCCTGGCCGGGGCCGCCGAGGCCGTCGTGCGCTTTGCGGGGCGCCACCCGGCGGTTGTCCGACAACAGATGTCTATTGACAGCCGGGAAAACGGGACTTTACGATCTTCCCCAACGCGGGACGCTTGGTGAGGGAGGGGCGGTCATGCCCAGGAATTCTGCGCGTGGGGAGACCGCACCAGCGGTGCAGCGCGGCAGGCTCGCCGCGAACGTGCTGGGCCTGTGGGACGGCATGGTCCTGGGGTTCGCGAGCGCCGCGCCGGGCGTGAGCATCGCCGGCGTCCTCGGTGGCCTGGCCGCCGCGTCCGGTCACGGCGCCCTGCTGGCGCTGCTGATCGGCTTCGTGCCCCTGGTATTCATCGCGTGCAGCTTCTTCCACCTGAATCAATGGCGCGCTGACGTGGGGATCTCCTACGCATGGATCGGCCGGGTGCTGCACCCGGTCATCGGCGGTTTCATCGGGATCCTGATCATCATCGCCTTCGTCGTGTCCAACTCCTTCGCCATCATTCCCGCGGCCTCGAACTTCCTGACGGTGTTCTCCAGCAGCGCGTCCACGAACAAGTGGCTCGTCACCATCGTGGGAACGATCTTCCTGATCCTCATCACGGTTGCCGTGGTTTCCGGCATCCGGCTGGCTGCGCGATTCCAATGGATTCTGACCACGTTCGAGATGCTGGTCCTGCTGGTCTTCGCCATCTGGGCGCTGCACGACGGCCTGCACGGACACGCCCACGGCGTCCGCGGCACCGCCGTCCCGTCCCTGTCCTGGTTCAGCCTGTCCTCCGCCGGAGGGTCGTCCGGCCTGATCGCCGGACTGCTGATCTCGGTCTTCTGGTACTCGGGCTGGGAAACGGCCGTGGTAGTCAACGAGGAGACCCGGCGGGCGCGGCGGAACCCGGGCCTGGCGGGGATCGGCAGCCTGATCGCCGTCCTTGTCGTGTCGCTGCTCTTCTCGGCCCTGTTCTTCGCCGCAGTCTCGCCCGGCCACATGAGCGCCAACGCCGCATGGCTCTCCGACCTGGGCATTCAGCTGGCGGGACGGCCCTGGGGATACCTGCTCGTGCTCGGCATCATGGCCGGCTACCTCGGCGGCATCGAGACCACGATCATCACGTTCGGCAACGTCGGCTACTCGATGGGCCGGGACGGCGTCCTGTGGCGGGCCTTCGGGAAGGTCAGCAACCGGACCGAGATGCCCTGGCTCGCCATCGTCGCCCTCAGCGTGCCCTCGTTCCTCATGTTCATCGTCCAGGTCTGGACCGGGGGAACCCTGGCCTCGATCATCGCCGACCTGGCCTCGAGCCTCGGCGAGATGTTCGTGGTCTACTACGCTCTCACCGGGATCGCATCAGCCTGGCTGCTGCGCGGCGTCGCGCGGACCAAGCCCGTCGTTGCCGTCACCGGCGTGCTGCTCCCGCTGGTCGGCGCGGCTGTCCTCATCTGGATCGGACTGAAATCCTGGGGCGAGACCAACACGGCCGTCAAGGTCACCTTCCTCGTCGCCATCGTGGCATCGGCGTTGCTCATCCTGATCAGCCGGGTCAGCGGGAACGCAGCGTTCTTCAGCGAGCGCCAGTCCCGGCCGGTCACCGCCGAGGAGCTGGCCGGGGCTGACGGGGCGTAGGGACACCGGCTTCCGCAGCAGGCAGGCATTCCGGCCATGGACGCCGACAACCCGACCGCGGAAGTCGTCAACGCGGAAGTCGTCAACGCGGCAGGCTTCGTCACCAGCCTGGGCGGCGGGCCGGCCAGCCCCGCGGTGGCCGACGTCGTCGCCCGCGCCAGCATGCGCTGCTATGACGTGACCGAGCTGGCCAGGGCCGCCGGAGAGCGGATCGCACGGCTGGCTGGCGCGCCGGCCGCCGTGGTGACCTCGGGCGCTGCCGCGGGACTGGTCCTCGGCGTGGCCGCCTGCATTGCGGGCGACGACCCCGCCCGCGCGGACGCCCTGCCGGTGCCGCCGGGCGCCGCCCGCGTCGTGTGCCAGTTGACTCACGCGAATGCCTACGAGCGAGTCGTCCGGCTGACCGGGGCGCAGCTGCACCGCTGCGGCCTGCCGACCCGGCCGGGCCTCGGGCAGACCGAGGCCTGGGAGCTGGAGGCTGCGCTGGCATCGCCCGGCGTCGTCTGCGTCCTCCATACGGTCATCGACGACCCCGGAGCGATACCGCTCCGCCGCGTCTGCGAGATGGCGCACTCGCGCGCGATCCCGGTCGTCGTCGACGCCGCAGCGCAGCTTCCGCCGGCCGGGAACCTCACCCGTTTCCTCGGGGCGGGCGCGGATCTGGTCGTCTTCTCCGGCGGGAAGGCCCTCCGCGGGCCGCAGGCATCGGGCCTCGTCCTCGGGCGGCCTGACCTGACTTCCATCATCCGGCGCCTGCAGGAGGACACCGACGCCGATTCCGGGGTGTGGACGGCGCAGGGCCGCGGAGCCCTGTGGCAGCAAGGAATCGGGCGGGCCATGAAGGTGGGGCCGGAAACCATCCTGGGGACCGAGGCGGCCCTGGCGGAGTTCCTCGGCAGGGACCACGACGCAGAGGCCCGCGAGCAGGAGTCGTGGCTGAACGGTCTGGCCGGCGATCTCGGCTCGTGGACCGTGATTCCCGCGGGCGGGCGGGCGCACTTCTATCCGTCCCTGACTCGCACGCTCACGCCCGCCGGCGCCCGCGCTGGCTGGCACGCCCTCGCCGCGTGCTCGCCGTCGGTGCGGGCCGCGGCGTCAGAGCTGAAGTCGGGAATCCTCCGGCTCCGGCCCGAGGCCGTGCGGATGACGGAACGAGAGCACGTCCGTGCCGCCCTGGAACGGGTCTCCGGGCAGTTGTAGCGCGGGGGTGGCCTTCCGAGTCACGGCCGATCTATGGTGGCGTACACGGCTACGACGCCGGCTGAGCCAGGAGGGCGCATGAAGACCAGGGCCGCCGTACTGCGCGGGGTAGGTCAGGATTTCGAGGTGACCGAGCTTGACCTCGATCCGCCGAAGACCGGCGAGGTGCTGATCCGTTACGTGGCCGCCGGCCTGTGCCATTCCGACGAGCACCTGCGGCACGGCGACATCGTGCCGCGCTTCCCCATCGTCGGTGGCCATGAGGGCGCCGGGATCATCGAGGAAGTCGGCCCGGGCGTCACGCGGCTGAAGGCAGGCGATCATGTCATCTGCTCGTTCCTGCCGGTCTGCGGCCACTGCCGGTGGTGTTCCACCGGGAAGTCGAACCTCTGCGACATGGGAGCCACCATCCTGGACGGCGTACTGCCCGATGGCACTTACCGTTTTCATCAGAACGGCGAGGACATTGGCGGCATGTGCATGCTCGGCACGTTCTCCGAGCTGGCCACGATCTCGGAGAACTCCGCCATCAAGGTGGACGACGACCTGCCGCTGGACAAGGTCGTCCTGATCGGCTGCGGGGTTCCCACCGGCTTCGGCTCCGCGGTGCATGCCGCGGCGACCGAGCCCGGCGACACCATCGCGATCTACGGGATCGGCGGCATCGGCATCAACGCGGTGCAGGGAGCCGCGCTGGCGGGCGCCCGCAACGTGGTGGCGATCGACCCGCTGGCCAACAAGCGGGAGGCGGCCGAGCAGTTCGGCGCCACGCACAGCTGCGAGACCCCTGAGCAGGCGCAGGCGCTGATCAGCCAGCTGACCAGGGGAGTCGGCGCCGACAAAGCCATCGTCACGGTGGGCGTGGTGACCTCCGAGGTCGTCACGAACGCGTTCAACGCCATCCGCAAAGGCGGCACGGTCGTCGTGACAGGGCTGTCCGACCCCGCCAAGAACACCATCGAGCTGCCCGGCGCCATCCTGACCCTGTTCGAGAAGCGCATCCAGGGCAGCCTGTTCGGTTCCGGCGACCCGTTCCACGACATCCCCCGGATGGTGGAGCTGTACCAGTCGGGTGACCTGAAGCTGGACGAGCTGATCACCACTACCTACACCCTCGATCAGGTCAACGAGGGCTATCAGGATCTGCTGGACGGCAAGAACATCCGCGGTGTCATCCTGCACTCCAGTTCCTGACCTGCCCGCTCGCGCGGCCGCGCCGGACGGCTCTCCGCTGGTCGTCGGGCTGCGGCGGGAGCGCCAGGTGCTGACCGTGGCGCTCGCCGCCGGCCGGCATGTGGTGATCGAGGGACCTCCGGGTACCGGCAAGTCGACGCTGCTGCGCGATATCGCCCGGCACGCGGGCAGGGAAGTCGTCTTCGTCGAGGGCAACGCGGAGCTGACGCCCGCCAGGCTCGTCGGCCAGTACGACCCGGCTCAGGTCCTGGCCGAGGGCTACGTGGCGGCCAGCTTCACCGACGGCCCGCTCCTGCAGGCGATGCGGAGAGGGGCGCTGCTCTACCTCGAGGAGTTCAACAGGATTCCCGAGGAGACGCTGAACGTCCTGATCACGGTGCTCGCCGAGGGCGAGATCGCGGTGCCCCGCCTCGGCATGGTGGCGGCCGACGCCGACTTCCGGCTGATCGCGGCGATGAACCCGTTCGACGCGATCGGCACCGCCCGGGTCAGCCAGGCCATCGCTGACCGGATCTGCCGGGTGGTGCTCGGCTATCAGGACGCGGCGGCGGAGCGGCAGATCACCACTGCCGTGACGGGCGAGAGCGGCCAGGTCGTGGAGTTCTCCGTGGCGCTGACCCGCGCCACCCGTGATCATCGCGACGTGCGGATGGGCGCCTCGGTACGCGGCGCGATCGACCTGGTGCTGCTGCTCACCGGCCTGGCGCGGCTGCGCGGCGAGCGGGGCATGGTCCGCGACACCGCGAGGGACGCCGCCTACGCCGCGCTGTCCGGCCGGATCAGGATCGCCGACGGCTGTGACCGCAGCCCGGAGTCGGTGCTCGACGAGCTGATCGGCCAGGCCTGGCCGGCCGAGCTCGTGCCGCCCGGCCCGGCAGACGGCGAGCGGCCTGGCGCCCGGGAGCCCGGCGGTGCGGAGGAGGGTGAGCGCCTGGGAAAAGCTGACGGCCCGCCGTCCTCCGCGGCGGCAGGCCACCCCGCCGGCCATCCGCAAGGCCAGCCCGCACGCGGGGCTTCTCGTTCCAGCCTGCGGCGCGGCCGCGTGCAGGGCAGCTCCCGGCGGACCTTCGGCCGGAGCGAGCTGGCCGCCAGGCACTACTCGTTCGAGGACATCTCGCCGGCCGCGGGCCAGCTCGACCGCGACGCGCTCACCCGGCTGATGGCGGCCGACCCGGACGCGGCAGCAACGCTGCTCGCCGACCTGGCGCTGGCCACTGACCGGCAGCTGAGCGCCGCCGCGCGGAAGCTGGCGGCGCGGGTCTTCGTCCGGCTCGGGGCAGGCGGCGCGCGTCCGGCTCGCGGTATCCGCCGGCTCGGCTCCGGTACCGGCGGTGACGGGGACCTCGACCTGGATCGCACGCTCGACCGCCTGTCGGGCACCTGGCCGCCGGCCGACGCGGAGCTGGTCATCCGGTCCTGGCGCGCGCACCACTGGTCACTGTGCCTGCTGATCGATACGAGCGGATCGATGTCCGGGCTCGCCGTCGCCATCGCGGCCGTGGCCGCTGCGGGCGTTGTACTCGCGGCGGACCGGCGGCTCGATCCGGCGGTCATCGCGTTCGGCAGCGACGCCACCGTGCTGCAGGCTCGCGACTCCCGGCGGGTCCCCCAGGAGCTGGTCGGCGACCTGATCGGATTGCGCGGGCACGGGATGACCGATCTGGCCGGCGGCCTCCGCGCGGCAGCCAGGCAGCTGGCCGGCCCCGCGGCCGGCGAGCGCGTCACCATCCTGCTGTCCGACTGCCTGCGGACGGCAGGCGACGATCCGGCGCCCGCGCTGGCGGGCATCGACCGGCTGCACGTGCTCTGCCCGCTGCCCACTGCGGAGTCCGAGCGTGCCGCCGCGGCCCTGGCCAGGCTCGGCGGCGGGATCAGCCAGCCAGTCAGGAAACTGGCCGAGGTCGCGCCCGCGCTGACCCGCGCGCTGTCCCGCCCCGCCTGACCCAGCGACTCCAGGGAGGTTCCCTGCGCATGCCCTGCAAGAGGGCGCTGATGAGCAGCGCACCCAGCAGATCATCGCGGACGTCCTCGCCGCACTCAGCAAGGACCGCAACTGCCTGATCCTCACCAACCGAACCAGCCATCGGGGAAAATTCGCCGGCTTGCTGCGCGAGGCTGGGCACGACCCAGTAATTCTTCGAGGCGGCATGGGTGCCAATAGCCGCGCGGCGGCGCATCCGGCGCGGTTAGTGCCCCTGGTTCTGCCCCGGCAGCTCCGCCGCCATGTCAAGCAGTTGCACGCGTTCGCGGCCTGCATGCGCCAGCACGGCCTGCCGAATCATGATCCCTGCAAAGTGAGTGAATGCAGGTCGGGAGGCGAGCCGGGGTTGTCGGTGACTGACCCTGTGGCCCTGGCTGACCACTTTTAGGGCACGCTGCGGGGCAGCGCTGGCGGTATCGGCCCGTATCGAGTGGCGCATCCGGTGAGATCCTGCACGGGCAGATCGTCGCGGGTTGTACTCAACCTCGGCCAGGTTCGCGGGATTCATATAGATGAGGGATGAGGGCAAGGCAGCCGGAGGCGTGCATGGAATGGGTCAGGGACGCGGCGTCGAAGCGCCAGTTTGAGGGCTTCGCGGCCGAGGCGTCGGACACCCTGTTCCGCACGGGCTACCTGATGACGGGGGACCTCAAGGATGCCGAGGATCTGGTTCAGGAGACGTTCCTGCGGGTCGCCCGGCGGTGGAGCCGGGTGCAGTCGATGGATCATCCGGCAGCCTACGCCCGCAGGATCCTGATCAACCTGGTGCTGCGTGATTCTGACCGCCGGTCACGCCAGAAGGCGGAGCTGGAACCGCAGGGCGGCGGAGCCGAGGCTGCCGACCAGTACGCGGCGCGCGCCTTGCGGGCGGTCGATGATCTCGCCGAGTTCCAGTGGGCGCTCGCCCAGCTGCCAGCGCGGCAGCGCGCCGTGCTGGTGCTGCGCTACTGGGCGGACCTTCCGGTCGCCGAGGTCGCCGGCATCCTCGGCTGCTCGGCCGGGACGGTTAAGAGCACCACATCCCGCGCCGCAGCCCGGCTGGGCGAAGTCCTCAGCTGCGGCGAATCGCCTGCACCCGAACCCGCCACCCGGCAATCAGGAAAGGAAGCATCCGATGTCCACCGACGAGCTTGAGGATGAACTGCGCAGTGCCTTCACCAGGGCTGCCGCCCAGATCACCGTTCCGGAGCAGGCGCGCCACCGGCTGCTCCAGCGCGACTACCAACCACGGAGCCGGTCCCGGCGGCACCGGCGGCAGGCGGAACTGTCCATAGCGGGCGTCGCGGCCAGCACGGTCCTGGCCCTCGGCCTGGCTGGCGTCTTCGGCTCCGGCAGCCGCACACCAGCGCTCGACTCGGGAACCATCCGCACCGCAGCGTTCACCCTGACCGAGAACGCCAACGGCACCGCCACGCTGACCTTGACCGCGGACCAGATGTTCAACCCCGGCGCGCTCCAGCAGGCACTGCAGCAGGACGGCATCCCGGCCCTGGTAGAGACCAACTCGTACTGCTCATCGAGCCCCGCCCCGCCCGGCCCGGCCTGGGCCGCCACCCTGTCCGTTCAGCTGCCCGACGGGACGCCCGTGGCCCCGAACCAGCCTGTTCCCGCCGATGCCGTCACCGTCATCAGCCCCGCGGCGATGCCCGCCGGGACCGAGCTGTTCTTCGGCTACTTCAACAGCGACCGCACGCTGGCGGGCAACCTCATCTACACCAGCTCCTACACCTGCAGTAGCGGCCTCCCGTCCCACGCCGCTGGCTGACCAGGGACGCCCGCCACTAGCTCACCATGATTCCCGCACCGGCCGGGCTGAGGCCATCAGCGTCGGCCCGGCCATTCCTATGGCACATCGCGGCGAGTATGCAGACGGGCAAAAGGGCATGATCGATTCATGATACTCGTGAGCCTTAATAAGACTTGGCCGATGGTTCTTCAAGAAGCGCATCCGGCCAAGCGCGAAGCGCTGGCCAAGCTTTACACGTGTTACGCGCGGCCGGTGCGCCCAGCCGAAGAAGCAGACCTGGCCAGGTATATGCGGACGTGATCCTCGGCATCCACCGAGGCGAGGTTGTTACCGCCTACGACATTACGGGATGGCGCCGAGAGGAGGATGCCGAGCGAGCACACGAGATGGGTGAGGGCCTTTCCGCGGCACTGGCCACGGATCGTCTTCGGCGGAACCCGATCGGGCACCTGGGCGCACCTGCCCGGGACGCCGTGCCCGGCGCAACCACCAGCTCAGTGGCCCATTCGGTATATCGACATCAGCACGGTGCAACGACGTTAAAGCACAGCAGCGCATGACACCGCTCAATCTCAAGCGCTCGGTCGGCGGAAGATGAGAGCGATGGGCGCGCTGATAGTAACGGAGCGCGAAGCACAGGGGATTATCTGGTCATTCACCATGTCCGTGATGAACGTACTTACACGCCCTCAGCCAGCGTAAATACATTGAGCTTGGGCGGGGTGGCCAGGACCGAGCCGAGGTTCGAGGCGCCAGCGCCGGCCCGCCACTCCCGGTAGGCCCGGTCATGTTCAGCCGATTCCCATCTCTCATGGAGGACCACGTGCGCCGGGTCCTTGCTATCGACCAGGACCGCGACGCCCAGGCATCCGGCAAACGCACGGGTGCCGGCGAGAGTCTCGTGAATCACTTCGATTCCGGTGGCCAGCGAGTCTGCCTTGAGCTGCAAATCGAGGAGTGCGATTACCGGCACGGCTGCTCCTGTGTGCGGAAGTTGGCGCGGCCCGGTGGTGCCCACATGGGCCCGGTCGCCTTACGGTAGCTCCTGCGGGGCCCGGCCACTCGCGATCAAGGCTGTAGCCCGCCACCGCAGCAGCATAGGGTCTGCCACCGGGCTGGGGACACGCGGTCGGCGGCAGAGCGGACGTCAGAGAGCGACCCGTGACGTGACGCTCTTGGGGGTGAAGCCATGTCGCTCGTAGAAGCGTTGCGCTACGTCGTTAGCGGCGTAGGCGGTAACGCTGGCCTGGTGCGCGCCGAGGTCACGGGCCCAGGTGAAGAAGTACTGAACGAGCAAACTGCCGGCCCCCGCCCGCCGTGATTCGGGGGCGACCCGCATGCTCTCCAGCACCGCTACTGCTTCGGTCTGGATAGAGCTGGGCCTGTTCAGCCTGCCGGCCAGGTGGCCGATGACGTGGTGACCGTCGCGGGCCAGGACGAGCAGGCAGGCCGGGTTGCTGATCATTGCGGTGTAATACTCGGCGCCGTGGCGGGCCGGCCAGCTGAGGTCCACGGTCGGATCGCGCTGGCCGGCGTCCTCGCGGAAGAGGCCGGCAACGGACGTGACGAGATCATCGATGTCGTCGGAGGTGACGGCGAGCACAGTGACAGGCGGCATGCCAACGACCTTAGCGATCTTGAAAAATCACGTAAAGCAGGCTGTGCCACACCGGGCGTCGACCGTGTCCCTTCGCTGGCCTACCTCTGCGCCGCCATCAGCAGCGCGGCCGGTGTGCCGAACCGCGGCTATGAGCATACGAATGCCGGGTGGCACGGGATGCTGAGCACAACCACAATCGACACGTGACAGAGCAGCTGCCGTCCTGGCCGATCACACCGCCGGCCTGTGGTTCAGTCGTTCTGCGTGAGTTCACCGACGATGACGCGCATCTCGCTGCCGCGTTCGGGGACGAGCCTTACATCCCCCTTATCGGCAGCCTGCCCGCTTCTCCCACAGCCCAGCAGGCTCTGGAGTGGATCCGCCGGCAGCGCGGCCGGCTCGCCGAGGGAATAGGGCTGTCCGCGGCACCCGGCGCGGCATGCTGCTCTACGCGGCAACGCGACCCTGAATGCCTCGCGGCTGTCCGGCCGGCCGTGGCCAGCTATTTATCGGGCCCTTCGTTGTCCAGGGCTTCGGTGAGTGACCGGACGGCGCGCTCTAGTTCTGGCAGGTCGTCATCGACGGTGGCCTGCAAGATCGCGTGGGCGGTGTCGAAGTACCGGTGGGCCAGGTGATCACGCATCCGGGCGATCTGGCTCCACGGAATACCGGGCTGGGTGGCGAGCAGTTCGCCGGGCAGTGCCTTGACGGCTTCCCCGATCTCGAGCAGGCGGATCCGGACCGCGTCGAACACCAGCCCGTCGGCGAGGGTGCCGCGCCGCAGGTGCGAGCGGATCGCGTCGATGGCTGCCTGGATGTCGGCGAGCCGCTGACGGTCCCGGTAACTCACAAAGCCACCAGGTCACGGCCGGCGCGCGCGCGGACGTCCGGCTTGAGATCGCCGGCCGGCACCAGGTCGACCCGGGTGCCGAGGATGGCTTCCAGTTCCGCCTGCAGCCGCGCCAGGCCGAGCAGGCTCATGCCTGGGGGCAGCTCCGCGAGCAGGTCCACGTCGCTGCCGGGGCGGTCCTCGCCGCGGGCCACGCTGCCGAACACGCGCAGGCCGGTGACGCCGCGGGCGGCGGCGGCCGCGATCACGTCGCGGCGGCGGCGGCGGAGCCGCTGGCCTACCGGCCCCGACAGCCTGCTCAGCCGATGCGGCTGCCGCCGCACACCGGTGACCAGCTCACCGCCGGCCGCCTCGATCAGCGCGGCCAGCACCGGGAGCGAAGGCTGCCGGTGCCCGGACTCATAAGCGCTGATCACGCTCTGCGTCACGCCCGCCCGCGCAGCCAGCTCCACCTGCGACATGCCAGCGCCCTGGCGCGCCCGCCGCAGCAGCGCACCAGCCATCAGCTTCCCGGAATCCACACTTACCAGTATAGCGGATCGTCGATATGTGCGTCTCCTCTGCAACCGTCCGCGTATCATGCAGAGGAGTAAGATCATCGCGTGAAATGACCTTAGGCTGCAGGCGATCGGCGGAGGGCGTGGCGGGAGTCCCGCAGCGTTCCTGGACTCTTGCGGACCGGCGGGGAAGTACAGCAAGGAAGTACCGCAACCTGCCCGGACTTTGGCGGACTGATGTGCACGCTGCGGGACGGTGACCTGCGGTGATGGACTTGGGTGGATGGGCTGCCTGCTGATGGCATGCAAGAGGTCCGGAGTTCGAGTCTCCGTAGCTCCACAGGTCAGAAGTACAATTCGAAAAAATGATCCTAGGATTCAGACCGAGTACAGCAGCAAAGTACAGCAGTAGGCAGACCGTACTCCTGTTCGATTCGGTCTCCGCGCCGGTGAAGCCCCGCTCGCCTGAGCCGGTCAAGCGCAGAACCTGTAAGGCCCGGATCGATCTGACCAGGAAGAATGCTGCTTCTTCGGCCCTGTGACCCCGCAGCGCTATCGGAGTGCAGCCCAGGGGAGAGCCTGGATTTGCGGTGACTCTTGCCGGCCGTGCAACGGGCAGGGCTTGTGATGGCGCTACTCGACCTGGCCGTGGCTGATCTCGCATTGCGTGGCGCTTGTCAGCTGCCGGGGCACTGCGGGCCTGCAGCGCGCCGTGATCGTGTCGGCCACGCGCCGCGCGCGGCGCAAGCGTCGTGGATCGGTGCATCGATGACGTGCGGGTGGTCAGCTTCGGCGAGGATGGCCCGCCCGAGGGTGACGACGCAGATGGGGTCGTTTGTGTATGAGTGGTTTCCCCGGCTTCACCGGAACGCCTACTACAAGGGCTTCTTCAGGAAGATGCTGGTGTCCGCGGTCAGGGTCGCCGACGATCTCGCCGACCCACTGGCCGGCTGGGCTGCGCGCACGGCCGAGGAGATCATCCGGCACGCCGCCGGCGTGATGGCGGGGGAAATGTGCGAGGCCGCGTTGACCGTATATCGGAGCGCACCTCACCTGTGTAACCCCTTAAATCGGTGATGACTAGGTTCTCCGTGGCCCGTCGGCATCACGCGATCTCTCAGCCATCAGGACCCACGATTTCCTCAGGGCTGGTACGTTCATCTCCTGCCATGGAGCGCGGGCGCGGCTGAGCCTGCCGAGTATCGCCTGCTGATTTCGGCAGAAGGGCTCGTTCAGCTCGACCCGGTAGGAGGGCCCGCCGAAGGGCGGATAGGGGCAGAGCCGGAAGCGGCAATCATCCCTGCAATTGGCTCCCGGCGTGCTGGGCGCGTTGGCCGTCACCGGCTGTGTCGGGTTCAGGAACGAGCGGTCCTCGGTGAGACAAGGGGGCAGATCCGGGCGATCGGTGAACTTAAGCCGCCGGTCGTGATCTTCTGGCCTGTCCCCGCGCTCGGCCAGATTCAGCAGCACGAGGACGTCTGCGACGAGGTTTCGCGCGCGGGGGTGGAGGACGCTCCAGCCCGTCGAGGGTGGGATCCACAGATTGTGCTTCCGGCCCGTCCGAGGTCCCTCCGCGTGCGATCCGACAATGCCGATCACGCCGCTCTCGTCGATCCAAATGTATTTCTCCGGACGCTGCTCCCGGAGGGCGAGGACAACGAGTTCGCCTGCCTCGGTGACGAATGGATGCGTTGTCTCCGGGTGCGTCCTCCTGCCGTCGGCAGTCTCGGTCCCGGCAATGGAAAGCCACTGGCGCACGATGGCCTCCGGCTGCGAGCCGTGCCCGCCGGCCACCGGCTCCGGGTCCTCGTCATCGCGCAGGTTCCACAGGCACAGCGCATGGAGCAGAGTGAGGTGGGTGAACCAGAAACGGGTCCGCTTGAGCATCTCAGTGGCCTGGTCGGCCAGCCAGTCCCGGGTGTCGGACCGGGTGCCCGGGTAATGTCGCTGGCGGTTCGCCGCGTACTTGAAGCCTTGCGCGAGCGCTATCTCCAGTGACACCGGCAGCGAGGCGTCCTCGGGCCGGGCTGAGCCCTTCCCGAGGCGCTGCAGCCATTCACTGAGAATGCCGGTGGACGACTGAACGTGCCCTTGCGGCTGTCCGGTCCCTGGCGGCCGGGACGCCGACCCGGCGAGCATCGGCGCCAGCCAGGCGCACAGTACGGCTTCCCGCCACTTGCACTGCGCTTTATCGGCTGGTGAATGCGCCGTCTCCGCGTCGCCGAGATTCTTCGGGGTCGCGACAAGTCTGTCTTGGAGGTGCTCGAAGGCCTCTTCTCCGCCAGCAGCTATTTCCTGCGCCACCGCGAGCCTGACGGGATAACTTTCTTCCTTTACAGCGATGTCGTAGAGCTGCTGGTAGGCGGGAGCGTGGCCGGACGAAGCGCCGGGGACGCCGTCGTGCGCGTGGTCTGCGGACGCCGCGGCCGGCCCGGTTTTTGTCCCGACCTTGCGGACCGCCTCGCCGAAGCGTCGGACCAGGCCGAGCTTCGCTTCCTCGAGCGGCCGGTCGTAGGTGACGGTGGTATGCGGCCAGCACTCGAGCAGCTCGGCGGCGATATCCGGGTGCTGCAGGCCCGCATTGGCGGAGTCGATCTCGAGCGCTGCCGCGTAGACGTCGAGTTTCTTCGCGTTTACGTCCTGGACCCTCGCGGATTCCTTCAGCAGGCTGAGGATGGAGCGCACATCCTCCTCCCACGAGGGAAGGCTGTCATCATTGCCGTCCTCCGCATGCCTTTCCGCCGCCTGGGCTCTGCGCGAGCAGAAGTACATGACGACCGCGATAAGAAATTCCCGGCCAGGCTTCTGCGCGGCCTCCCTGCAATACGTGTCATCGTGCAGGGCTGCCGACATCATGAGTGAGCCAAGATAGGCCTGTATCAGGCTATGCGGGAATCTCACACCGCCGCCGCGCAATTCCACGATCCCCAGGCGCTCTCCCCACGCGACCGCGACTTGGATGTCTGGCTGGGCCCCAGAGAGCCGACGGCTCATCAACTCCATTATCCCCTCGTGCGGGCTCGTTCGAGTCAGCGGCCGCAGGCGCAGTTCCCGCGTTTCCCCCTGGCCGTCGGGCGTTGCCCGCTCGCCTGCTCTGCGGGCTGTAAGGCGGCGCCGCAGCGGGGCCGGGCGAGGCCGTCTGGGATCCGCCGCGGGCGCGGCCGAGGGATCGCCAGCCCCGTCTGCAACGTGATGCGCGTCCTTCGGCGGCGGCCCGAGCAGGTCGGCGAACTTGACGTCCACCGAGTCCAGTTTCAGGCCGACGCAGGCGAGCGCAGCCGCGGCCTCGACCGCGACCAGCCGGTCCTGGGGGCTCATCGCCAGGCCCTCCGGTAGGTATCCCAGCTTCAGCGCCTCAGTCCAGGCATCGAGCAGGTGCAGCCGGAGGGTCGTCCGGTCGGCATCGCGGGTGTCGAGCGCGGGCGACCCCGACCCCGGCGACGGGTGTTCAAGGAGCCCGTTCTTGTGCAGGTCACGGGTGATCTGGAGATACAGCGGCTCCTCAACCACCTGCGCAGTCTCCACGATCCAGTCCAGCCGATCCACACTGCTGCCGGTTTCGCCGTGCGCCTTCTTGCGGCTGCCCGAAGTGAGATAGAACAGCGCCGCCTCTTCGCTCAGCGGCTCAAGTTCAATGATCGCCGCCGCTGTGTTTCGCAGCGGATCATGCGGCCGCGACGCGATCACCAATGGCAGCTTCTGCCTGTTTGCCCGCTCGATCGCGAGGCGGATGATGTTGTTCCGTTGGTCGTTGTCGATGAGGGCTTCCTCCAGGCCATCCGCCAGGACGACGATCCTGCCGTCCCTACGGAGCTGCCGCCAGGCCCGTTGGTCCTCGCCCTCATACAGCAGCGGTCCGGCCACGTCCGCCATGAACTTCCTGTTGGCGAGTGCGCGGAAATCAAGCTCGCTTTCAGTCTGGGCCTCCCGCAGCATTATCGGCACCGGGACGGCCCTGGCATCCGCCAGCAGCCTCGTCAGCTGGACAAGGACCGCCGTCTTCCCTACGCCCACGCCACCCACGATGATGAATGCCTGCCGAGTTTGAATGTCGGCGAGATTGTCCATGATGACATAGCAAAGCTCGTCCCGGCCCACCACCCGCTCCAGTATGCGGCCGGCGGTAGGCACGAGTTCCCGCGGGTGCTTCCTCGCCCTGCGCCGGTACCTCCTTCGGACACGGCTGAGCCGGAAGAAGAGGAATACCGCAGACGCGCCGGCCAGGCTGAGCAAGGGAACTGAGATACCCGCGAGCACGGCGCATGAAAAGCTGTGGTTCTGGCATCTTCTCTCGAGGGCGGGTACCGCAACCTTCGCGCCGATCACCACGATGGCGAATGTCCAAATGACTAGTGCCGCCAGCGCCAGCGTCAGCGCATATGACACTATCTGGAGGATCCCTGCAGACAGGCGGCGCCGCCATGTGTGATGTCTGTTTATTCCCTGGGATCTCGGATGACTTGGCTGGCTCCGGCGCTGCCTTATTCCAGCGAATAACACTGCTCACCACCTGCTGCCGGGCGAGCGACGCAATCCCTTTGCAGCCAGGCCCGGTGAGCACCAGGGGTCCCGAATCATCCGCGGAGCGTTCACTTGAGAACTAAAACGGACATGGGGGGATACATCGCTGCTTACCTGTATTATATGGATTAACCCTAACATGACACATTCGATTATGGGCGACTGCACGAGACCAGACAAGGGTCGGCGAATAGGCTGTCCGGTGCCGTTCGACCTGAACATGTAGGGTCTGGCCAGCGTCGTTTTTGGTGAGCACACCGGGATTCCCTGGTTGGGTTCTGGTGATTTAAGCGGCGCGGCGTCGTGCAGGGAGCGATGCGGCCGGTGCTTAGGCTGCAGGCGATCGGCGGAGGGCGCGGCGGGAGTCCCGGAAGGTTCCTTGACTGTTGCGGATCGGCGGGGGAGTACAGCACGGAAGTACCGCAACTGACAAGGACCCGGGCGGACTGGGGTGCACGCTGCGGGACGGTGACCTGCGGTGATGGACTGTGGTGGATGGGTTGTCTGCTGATGGCATGCGAGAGGTCCGGGGGCAGCAAGGCAAGTCCTCAGCCTCGGCGCGCACACCTCAGAGCTCGCTGAGCGCCCGCCTGTGAGCCAGCAATCCGCGCTCCACCTCGGCGAGGGCCGCTCGCACCTTGTCATCCTGTTGCTCCGCGAGCGCTGCGCCCAGGTACTGCCCGAGCCGGTCGAGATCCTCGCCGACAATACGGCGGACCTCCTCGTCGCTCGCGGCCCCATGCCAGGGGTGCGGTGGCGTTCGGCCGGACGCGGTGGGCATGCCCGCCAGCGGCGACACGCCGAGCGCCCGGTCCTGGTCCGCGAGCAACCGGGCCCAGGTTCTCAGATCGTCGAAGAGCTGGTCGAGCACCGCGTGGAGGGCGTGCGTCTCGGGAACCCTTCGGTGAGCCTGCTTCACGTCCAGAATCCCGTCGATGACCTCGCTGAGCGCCTGGTTGAGGGCGGCGGCCGGATCGTCGCGCCGGGGCGGGCTCACGCCGGCACCGATACGAGCCGCTGGCCTCCGCACGCGCAGGGCCGAGCTACTGGATCACGCCATCTCACGCGCGGGACCTCCCTGCCTCTGACATTGCGCTCCTCTCACCTCGGCCCGGATGAAGCCGCTCAATAAAACCAACGAGGTCATCATCGACAGAGCGTACCGAGGCCGACCCTGCCGCGGCGGTACCAAGGGCGGCGTTGCGCGAGGCTGAACCGTCCTCCACGCCGATTGCCATCACGGGCTTCCGGCCGTGACCGGATTGCCTCCCTTCAAGCCGACAAGCGCAAGAGCGAAGGACACGACGGCGAGGAAGACCCAGCCCGCGCCGTAGCTCGTGTGGGGCACGAGGTGCCCGAAGATGATGGGAATGAAGAAGCCGCCGATCGCCGCAAGCGTAAGCATCAGGCCGGTCGCCGAGCCAATGTGCTCGGCGCGGATGTTGCTGACCCTGGAAGGCACCGCCAGCCAGGCGGCGAAGCCGAAGATGAGGAAGAAGCCGATTCCGATCCCGAGGGGCCAGAGCAAGATGTTGGGCGCCACTGGGATGAGAGCCAACAAAGCGGCGACGGTGACCAGCGGTCCGACCACGAACATCCGCAGGTTCGTGCTACGGTCGGCCAAGTGCCCGCCGAGCACGCTGCCCGGGATGCCGGCCAGCAGGATGAGAGCGGACAACAGCCCGCCAGCAGGCGGGTCGAAGTGCCGGTCAGTCGTCACGTACTCGCTGAACAACTGCGATGTGGTGAAGTAGGCGCCATATCCGCCGAGAAGCGCGATGCCGTAGATCCACAAGTCCCGGGTCATGAGGGCGGACCACAGTGCGGCGCGGTCAAACCTCACACCACCGAGCGAGTGGCCGCCTTCAGGGAGCCGGAATGCCGCAACGGTGACCACGGCGACCAGCAGCTCGAACACTCCGCCGAGGACCATCGAGGTGTGCCAGCCCGCAGCGCGCTGGACGTACAGCCAGACGTAGAGGGCGAGCGCGGCTCCCGCGCTGAAGGCGGCTCCGCCGGTCACGCCGAGTGCAAAGGTGACCTCCTTCTGGTGGAACCAGACGACCATTGAGGCGGCGGTCATGGCGACGAACACTGACCCCCCGACACCGCTTGCAATCCGGAAGATGGCGAGCTCGACGTAGCTGTGCGAGAGCCCGGACATGACGCCAGCTGCCCCCTGGACGAGTAGTCCGAGCACGAGGGTCCTCTTCATGCCGATCTTCGTGGCGAGCACGCCGCCTGGGATGTGCGTGAGCCCGTAGCCAACGATGTAGAGCGAGATGAGGAGACCGAGCGACCCGAGCCCGACCTTGAATTCGGCGCCGATGAGGGGGAATGCCGTAGCGACGTCGAACCAGTTCAGCGTGAGGGCGACGATGCCGAGGCTGACTACGGCGAGCATGGGCCAGCGATAGGAGCTTCCCTCGACGCCACGGGCGGAGGTCATGTTCGTTTCCTTGCCGGCATGGCCGCCCGGGTCGCCATGCCATCGGTGAATGATGGGCCGGCCGCCTGCCCGCAGGACTGCTCTTCAGCCGACTCCGGCATAGCCTAGTCAGGTGCCCCCCGCCTCGACGGCCGCTGGCGCCCGCGCAGCGTCGAGTACAGCGCGCAGACCACGTCCGGGATGATCCGACGTGGGCAACACACTCCCCCCGGCATGCCGGGGGCGCCGCCGTTCACGGCCCAGACGGGGTAGTGCAGTAGCGCCGACGGCTGGCTTCGTGGGGCGGCAGGACGAGCTCGCCATCCTCAGCGAGCGGTTCTCCGAGGCGGCGAGGGGCCGCCCTCAGGTCGTCTATCTGGAGGGCGAGGCCGGCTCAGGCAAGTCAACCCTGCTCTCTCGGTTCCTCGGGTCGCTTTCGGACGCGGTGGTCCTCCAGGCTGGCGGGCGACGAGGACGAGTCGCACCTTTCTTATGGGGTCGTGGACCAGCTCGATCCCGATGCGGCCAGGGACCGGGGAGACGACCCGATGGCTGTCGGCGCCCGTTTGCTGGATCTCCTCGACCGCCTGCAGGCCGATGACCGGGTCGTGGTGTTGGTTCTGGACGATCTGCAGTGGGCCGACCGTCCCTCGTTGCGAGCGGTGCTGTCCGCGCTCCGGCGGCTCCGCGCCGACAAGGTGCTCATCGTCGTCTCGGCCCGGAGCGGCGCTCTGGTCGATGCCGGATGGGCTCGGTTCGTCGGTGGCGACTCGCGGGTCATGAGGGTTTGCCTGGGCAGTCTCGAGGCCGGCGATCTCACCGAGTTGGCCGCTGCGCTGGGCCTCGGGCAGCTGTCATATCGGGGAGCGTGCCGGCTGGCGGCACACACTGGAGCGCATGCCCTCTACTGCCGGGCGCTGCTCGACGCTGTTCGTGTCGGTGAAGACGGTCGAGTACCACCTTCGCAACTGCTATATGAAGCTCGACATCACCTCGCGCCGGGCGCTCGCCTCCCTGATCGGCTGAGCCTCCAAGCCAGCTCGAAAGATGGCGGGTCGCAAGTCATGCCGCCTCCTTGGTCATGGTGCGGGTCCTCATCTGGATGACCACGATGAGCACGGCCATGACGGTGATCCCGGCCGCCACGAGAAACGAAGCCTTGTAGCCGCTGACGAGCGAGCCGTTGTGGGCGTTGGTTTGAGCGGCGGCGATCGTGGCGAGTGCGGCGAGGCCGATGGCCTGGCCCACTTGTTGAGAGGTGACGAAGAGGCCTCCGGCCAGTCCTCGTTCACCTGCCCCGATGCCCGAGGTCACCGCGACCGAAGCGGTGGGGAAGGCCAGTCCCATTCCGAAAGCGGTCAGCAAGATCCCGCCGAGGACGTTGAGCTGATACGAGCCGGTGTTGCTGATCGTGAAGAGCCAGAGCTGTCCGAGCCCGACGAGGGAGAGGCCCGACAGAAGGAGCGTTCGGACCCCGAGACGAGCGAGTGCCCGGCGGGTGATCACTGTCGCGGTGACCATCACCGTCCCGGTCGCGGGGATGAGGGCCAGCCCGGTCTGGAGCGGGCTGAGACCAAGGACGTCCTGGAGGTAGAGCGAGGTGAAGTAGACGTAGCCGGCGACGACCGCTCCGAGGAGCAGCATCATGCTCAATGCCGCCCGTCGAGCCGGATCGGCTAGCACCGGCAGGGGCACCATGGGGGCCTTGCCGCGCTTTTCGACTACGACGAAGGTCATCCCGAGGAGAACGGCCAGGACGAGGGCAGCCAGGGCGGCGGAATTGGTGAATCCGTGCTGCTGGCCTTGGCTGAGCCCGAAGATAAGGAGCGCGATCGACGCAGTCGCCAGGACCGCGCCGGCGATATCCAGCCGGGCGCCCGGTCGCCGGGCGAGCGTGGGAAGCACGCGCCGGATGGCGATGACCAGCACGACGATGATCGGCGGGTTGACAAGAAAGACCGCTCGCCAGCCGACGAACTCGGTCAAGATGCCACCGAGGACGATCCCGGCGCTGGCGCCGGCTGCGGTAGCGCCCTGAAAGATCCCCAGTGCCCTGGTGCGGGCCGGGCCTTCGGAGAACAGGTCGGTGATGATGGCCAGCGCCTGGGGTGCCACGAACGCGGCACTCGCTCCTTGCAGGAACCGGGACGCAATCAAAGCCAGCGAAGTCGGGGAGAGCCCGGCGGCGAGCGATGCGACGCCGAAGGCGGCGAGGCCGGTGAGCATTACCCGGCGATGGCCGAACAGGTCACCGACTCGACCACCGAAGAGCAGCAGAGAGCCGAAGGTCAGCGCGTACCCGGTGACGATCCATTGCAGATCCGCCGGGGCGAAGCGCAGCTCGCGCTTGATGGTGGGAAGCGCGACGTTGACGATGCTGAAGTCGAGCTGGAGCACGAACTGCGCGGCGACTACGAGTCCAAGCGCCAGACCCAGCCGAAGGCCTGGCGATGTGCCGGTGTCAGCTGACTCAGCAGGGATGGCAGCGGTCGCCCCGTCGGTCATGATCTTCCTCCTCGGTCACGCTGACTCGGCGACGAGGTCCTTACCGCCGATGCCTGGAGCCCGTACTCGCGACGGTGCGCTATCGGCGGAGGCACCTGCCAGGGCTTCTCGGGCCGCGGCGACGACCTCGGTCCCGAACCGGATGATCTGATCGCTGGACTCGTCTTCGAGGACGAAGTTCACCGCGTCGAATCGCTCTTCGACGGCGAGCTCCGCGATGAAGCGCGCCCAGTGCTCTGGGGTCGCGCGGATGGCCTGGTTGCCCGGTCCCGAACGGGGCCGGCCGATCGTCGACGCAGTCCCTGTCACCCGCCCGACCAGCTGGATCATTCGGCCGACGTCCCCCGGATCGCGCCCGGCAGCGATGGCGCTGGCGTCGATGCGATCCTGCGCGGCGGGCTTGGTCTCGTAGCCGGTAGCCGTGGGAGCGATCCACCCGTCGGCTTTCTGCCCGATGAGGTTGAGCATCTTCGGCCCGGAACCGCCAACCCAGATTCCGATCCGGTGAGCCGGGGCCAGGCCAGGGGCGGCACCAGCCGCGTCGTCATGCTCGAAACCCCAGGCGGTCCGGAACGTGTCGATCGCCTCGCTCACCGCCCCGATGGCCTCGCCCGGGGTCCGGGCTGGACCTCCCATGCGTTCGATCCCGGCCCGCACCCGCCCGGCCCCGAGCCCGAGGTCGAATCGCCCGTCGGAGAGTCGGTCGATCGACGCAGCCGCCGTGGCCAGCATCGGCGCAGGCCGCAGCGGCAGGTTGGCAACGTTGGTGATGAATCGCAGCCTCGAGGTCGTGGCCGCGAGAAAGGCGATGAGGGAGAAGGCGTCGAGGTGGGCGGGTACGTAGGGGTGGTCCTGTATCGAGACGAAGTCGAACCCGGCCCGTTCAGCTGCGAGGACCCGCTCCCGGACCCCGGCGATGTCGTCAGCCTGGGGGCCAATGAGTGCTCCGAACTGCATGAGCCCTCCTACTCGCACTTGTCCCCGGGTGGAGACTCATGATATCTTATTTACTAAGAAAAAATTAGTCAATGGGTGGTCATGCGTGAATGAGGTTCACAAGGTGTGCGTTCGGTTCCACACCGCGATAGAGCTACTCGGTGCCCGCTGGACCGGTGCGGTGCTCCGGGCGCTGTTCACGGGATCCCACCGCTTCGCCGAAATCAAGGCGGCCGTCCCGAGCCTGAGCGACACGATGCTGTCGCAACGCCTTCGGGAACTCGAGGCTGCCGGGATTCTCGAACGCGAGGTGCTGGCAACTACGCCGGTGCACGTCGAGTACCAGCTAACGCAGATGGGCAGAGAGGTGCAGCCGGTCCTCGACGCGGTCATCGCCTGGTCCCATCGATGGATCCCGCTTCCGGCCGGCGACGCGGACGACTCAGCGAGCCACCCTGAAAGAGTGACCGTCTCATAGAACCGACATCGCGATCCCGGCACTGCGGCGGCGGGACCGCCGGCCTGCAGACGCTCAAGGATCTCGGACGTACCTCATCGCGACTCGCGAAGGTGCCATGTTCGCGGCCACTCAGTCGAGGCAGAACTCGTTGCCCTCGATGTCCTGCATCACGAGGCACGACTCGTTGTCGCCATCGGCACGCAGTAGTCGCACGCGTACCGCGCCGAGCGTGACCAGTCGTGCGCATTCGGCCTCAAGCGCGGCCAGGCGCTCTTCACCCGCGAGCCCGGTGCCGACCCGCACGTCAAGATGCAGCCGATTCTTGACGACCTTGCCTTCGGGAACGCGCTGGAAGAACAGTCGCGGGCCCGCACCTGAGGGATCAATGCATGCGAACGCTGAACCCTGATGCTCAGGCGGCAGCGCGCGATCGAAATCGTCCCAGTTAGCAAACCCCTCCGGTGGCGGCGGCACGACGTACCCCAGCACCTCGCACCAGAAACGAGCGACGCGCTCAGGTTCTGCGCAGTCGAAGGTGACTTGGATCTGCTTGACCGACGCCATCGGTCCACCATAGAGGCGGGGTTCCCGGCCGGGACCCAGAGGGAGCCCCTGGTAACCAGGGGCTCCCTCCTGCGTGCTAGGCCTTGACGGCGCAACTGGCGGTTCCGGCGGACCCGTCGGTCTGCCGGGAGGCCATCGTGGGCGATGGCTCACTTCCCAGCGCCGGCGTGCTGGCCAGCTTGAGGTTGTTCGTCTCGCCGGTAAAGCCTTCCTTGACGCACTTGGGGGCCGCAGGGCTGGTGCCCTTCAGGGCTGTCTGCGCCTCCAGGGTGTTGGCGGAGCCGAAGTAAGCCTCGCCGCCCCCGGCGTCTCCGAACACGCCCCACTCAGTCGTGTTCCAGTTCGGGGCAAGATCGACCATGCTGTCCGGGCCGGTGACGAGAGTTGCCTTCCCCGTGCCCAGGGCCAGGGACAGCTCGTCGTTACCGCCCGTGGCGGCGCTCCCCGTAACCTGCACGGAGGCGAGATTCTTGGCGGTGAGGTGGGTCACCCCGGCTGCCTCGCTGTTGGTGTAGCAGTCCGTGGTGCTGTCCACGGTGTAGGTGGTCCAGCCCGCGGGGCAGGTGGCATCGTAGTCGATCAGCCAGTACTGCATGAAGATCAGGCCGCCTTCGTCATAGGCGTACACGAACTGCTGCCACGCCATGCAGCCGGACGGATCGCTGCTCCCGGAGCATGCGGGACTGCCAGAGAAGAACTCGGTGTTGAGCTGGAGCGAGAAGGCGTTGGCGACCTTCGGGCCTTGGTCATCCACCTGGCCTTTCTCGCTGATATTGGAACTCACGCTCTTGAACGTGCCCGTAGCCGTGGAGATCGTCCCAGATACCTTGGCTGAGTAGTCAACGCCGTTACCCACCGTCGATGGCGCGAGGCGCCACTTCGGCGCGGTGACGCACTTGACGGCGTGCCACTGCAGCTTGGGATAGGAAGCGTTATAGCAGCCGGTGCCCGGTGCCGGGACCTGCGCTATGGCCGCCTGCCACTGTGTTTTCGTCTTGACGGCTGATGCCCCGGCTGCCGCGGACACGCCGAGCAGCGTCAGGCTGATCGCGCTTGCCGATGCTACCAGCGCGAGCCAATTGCGCTTAGACAATGTAGTCCCTTTCCTGTAGTACCCCGCTTTGATTTACCGGCAGCCATTACCCCTTCCTGCATCGCGCGCCGCAGCGCTTGTCCCTCCGACCCCCGTACGTCATTACGGCACCACTATCGTCCTGAAGATGCCGTAGGTCTAGTATTCCCCGGCGGCGGCAAGGTAGGCGATCTCGAGTAAACCAGCTACCCTGGGCTATCAACCTCCGGATGCACAGCGAGATCCGCGACCGGCTCACTGACCTCAGGGCCACCGATCCTGAGATCAGCCGCGTCGTCGGCGAGGCCGTGGTGGCGCTGCTCGACGCGGGCGAGAGCCTCGGTCCGCCGCTGGTCCTCCCGCTGGAGTCAGTGCTCCGGCCGCCGGATGATCCGCAGCAGGCCCTCGACTACTCCTACCAGCGCCAGCTGGATGTCCTGCAGAAGGTGCGCCGCGGTGTCGCCGACCTGGCGACCTCGCGGAAACGCGTCGAGCTGCAGGTCAGTCAGTTGCGGCAGAGCGCCGCGAAGCTCGCCAGCCAGCGCCGGGACGCGCTCGATTCCGGGAAAGAGGATCTGGCAAGGGAGGCGCGAGCCCGGGAGGCAGGGGTCCAGGATCAGCTCTCCGACCTGGGCCAGCAGCTCTCCAGCTTGAAGGGCGAGGAGCAGAAGCTCGTCACTGCCAGTCGCCGCCTGCAGGCGAAGGTCGATGCGTTCCGGACCAAGAGGGAGACGATCAAGGCCAGCTATACGGCCGCCGAAGCGTCCCTGGCGGTCCGTGACGCATTCGCCAGCATCGGCGAGGATCCTGGCGGCGAGGACCCTGCCAGCGACGCCGCTGGCGGCGAGGTCCCGGCCGGCCGGGACCTGAACAACGCGGAAGCGGGGGAACCGCTCGCGTCGGGGTAGCGCGCCGCCCGCCGCGGGCGAGACTCCGGAGGGGAGTCCGGATCTCGCGCCGGCTTCCGGCGATGAAAGCGGGCTCGCGGATCAGGGCGGCGTCGCCGCTCCGCCCGGCATGATGGAGCTGCAGCCGGGTGCTCCGGACAGCGTGCAGGCCGGGCTGCTGTTCGTCATGGAACCGCGGGACACGGCGGTACTGGTGGCCTGGGTCGAGGATCCGGGCGGCTCACCCGAGGAATACCAGAAGCTGATGCCGGTCGCGGCAGCCCGCCTGGCGATGGCGCAGTCCGCGCCGGCCGCGACCTTTGCTTCCCCCGGCGGCTTCCTTTCCTATGACGAGGAATCGTTTCTCGACGAGTTCTTCCCTGGCGAGGAAACCGAGGTGGAAATCGGTGCTGCCACGCTCGTCGCCCGTCATCGCGCCCACACTCTCGTGCAGGCCCGCGAGCGGATGCGGCTGACGCAGGCGCAGGTCGCGAAGCGCATGAACGTCCGCGTGGAGCGGGTCTCCGCCATCGAGCGCGCCGAGCCGGGCGCGGCCGAGGTGCGGACGCTGGCCGCCTACGTGCAGGCACTCGGCGGCAGGCTGGAGATCATCGCCGACATCGGCGGCGAGCGCATCGTGCTGAAATAGCATGGATATGCAGAACGCACTTTACGGCGCGCATCTCGCTGGCCGGGAAGCTGCCTATTGCGGAAGTCCTGATTCGAATTCGGCGAGAGTCGGCGGATCGTTACCCGCTCGCTGGCAGGTGAACGCCGCCACGAGGATGGCGTCGTCCAGCGCCGCGGCTAGCTGCGGCGGCTGGCTCCCGGCCAGCTGCCGTGGTGAGTGCAGGCCTCGCCGGACAAATGATGCGAGCAGGCCGGCGGTGAGCGAATCGCCCGCGCCCACGGTGTCGACCACGGTGACCTTCCGCGCGGGACGATGTACCGCCGGGCCATCTCCGGTGAAAGCATCCGCTCCGCTGGCCCCGTTGGTGATGACGACGACGGTGGCACCGAGCCCGAGCCATTGCCGCGCGACGTCATCGGTGCACTGGCCTGGATAGAGCCAGCCGATATCCTCCGCGCTGGCCTTGGCGAGATGGGCAAGCCGGACGCAGCGCTCGACCAGCTCCCGGCCATGGCCGCGGTCCGCCAGGAGCCGGGGCCGGATGTTCGCGTCATAGCTCACCAGCACGTCACCGCGGTCGCGCATCCGGCTCGCGAGACCGCGGATGTGCTCGTCACCGGGCGGGGTCCATGACGCGATCGACCCGAAGTGCAGCACCGCGGTGTTCTCGGGCGTCCGGCTGGTCTCCTCGGCGGTCCATTGCCAGTCCGCCGTGCCCTCGACGTAGAAGTCGTAGCTGGCCTGCGCGTCGGCGTCGAGGGAGACGACGGCCAGCGTGGCAGGCTCGCTGGCGTGCGGGGCCGCGTCGAGCTGGATACCCTCGGCCGCGGCGCGCTCGCGCAGCATGCGGCCGAACGCGCTGCCGGCGAGACGCGCCATCAGCGTCGTGTCGTTGCCCAGGCGGGCCAGGCCGATCGCGACGTTGTAGGGGCTGCCGCCGGGGAGGGCCAGGAAGGACCGGGGCTCGCCGCCAGGGACGAGATCGATCAGAGCCTCGCCGATCACGGTCACCTGGGGGCGGGGGCCGGCCGCTACCCGGGGGCGGGGGCCAGCCTCGGCGCTCGCTGGCCGCGCATCCTGGTCTCGCTCGGGCATAGGGAGATCCAACGCCTCATCGGCGGCCAGGTCCAGCCGGCCGCCGCCAATCACTTCACCCTCAGGGGCTCTCAGCCCTGCGGCGGTTCCGAGCAGCAGCGAGCCCGGCGGGCACATTCTGGTGTGCCCGCCGGGCTCGCCGTGATTGGCAGCGCCGCGATCAGCGCGTGTCGGCTAGGAGTTGGCCAGGTCGGTGATGAAGTCGGGACCGATCGAGCCGAGCCCGGTCATGCTGTCGTAGCCCTTGGCCGTGCTGAGCGTGTTGGGGCGCGTGGCACAGTTGCCGGTCTCGTCGCAGCCGGTGATCAGGCCCTCGTAGGTGATCTCGCGGAACGAGTCGATGTCGCCCGGAATCGGGCCGTACGTGAAGCCGTGGTCGACGCGGTACTGGGCCTGCTTTCCGCCCGGCAGGATGTCGTCGATCGCGCCGGGCTTGGTGTCGAGCCCGTAGATCGCCGGGTTGATGAACCCGACGGGCGAGCCGCCCGCCACCTGGTCGGCGTCGGCGATCACGCCGGCCAGCAGCGGCGAGGCGAGGCTGGTACCGCCGTACCTGGTCTGGCCGTACTCGTCCTTTCCGTTCGGGAAAATCTCGTGCAGGCCGATGAGGAAGCCGGTCGCAGGGTCGGCGTCCATCGAGATGTCAGGCTCCACCCGCAGCGGGACGGGGCCGAAAATGTTCGCGTTGCGCAGCGCGAGCGAGGCCGGCACGACCTTCGCCTGGTAGGCCGGCTGGAGGTATTCGTAGCTGGTGAACCCGCCGCTGCCGCCGTCGTACGTGACCGGCAGCCAGGTGTTGACCGTCGACTTGGAGCACCCGGGGAGGACGCCCTCGACGTTCGCCGTGCACTTCCACGAGCGGCCGGTGGCCCAGCCGAGCTGGCCAGTCTGCTGGCCGTTTGCCCCGATCTTGAGCGACGTGCCGCCGACGGCCGTGACGTACGGGCTCGACGGCGGGTAGTCGGCAGTGGAGAGGCCGAACAGGTTGAAGTCGTCGCCGTCGTCGCCGGAGGAGAACAGGACCGAGATCCCGGTCGAGTCGGCCATCATGAACACGTCGTCAAACGCGGTCCGGTAAGCGACGTCATCGAAGAGGTCCCCGCCATCGTCGCCCCACGAGTTGGTGATCACGTTGGCCAGTTTGTGGTCGATGACCTTCTGCTCGGAGTTGAACAGGCCGTCGATGCAGTTCTTGGCGCCGACATAGAGGATCCTGGCGTCCGGTGCCGTCGAGTGCACGGACTCCACGTCGATCGCCTGCTCGGGCAGCCAGCCGGACGCACCGCACTCGGCCTCGTCGTTGAAGGGCGTCGCGTCAAGCTGGCTGAAGTGCGCGTTCGAGAACGGGTCGCCCGGGTCGTTCGCCGCGAAGTACTGGCTCGCGTCACTGGCGATTGTCGACGAGCCGTAGGCGTCGATGACGGCGACCGTGACGCCCTTGCCGGTGTCGGCCGAGCCGATGTCATAGGCGGAGCGGTACTGGCCGGGCTTGTAGCCGCACACCTGGTCAGGCACCACGGAGGGGTAGCCGTGCCCGAAGGCCGGCGTGACCGTCGTGCTCTTGGCCCCGTAAGAGGCGCCGCACGGCGGAGCGGTGATGAACGCGGACGGCGCCGGCGGGAACGGGTCGGCTGCGGCCGATGCGCGGACCCGGGTGCTCGCGGCCCTCGTGGCCGTCGCCGCCTTCGCGACGCTCGCCAGCGTGGTGTCCGAGGCCGTGGTAGCGATGTTCTGGTTGACGCCCATGGCGCCCACCACGCTGCCGGCGACCGACGCCGGAATCGACATCTTCCTGGTGGCGAGGCGCACCACGTGGCCGTTCAGCTTGTAGTTCTCAAGCCCCGTGGCGAACGCGCTCTCCACCTGGGCGGCCGTGCCGCTAGCGGAGATGGTGATGCGGTCCGCGGACGTGGCGCCGACCTTGAAGCCCTCGCTGGCAAGCCAGGCGCGGGCGCCGGCGACCTCGCTGGCGGCCGGCGAGAACTTCGCTTCCCACTGGGCCGCGGTCAGGTAGTGCCGGTAGCTCCCGCTGCCCGGCGTGCTGACCGCCTGGACGAGCGCTTTCGCTCCTGCCGCGTCGCGCAGCTTCAGCACAAGCTCGAAGTCCACCGAGGAGGACCTGGCCACCGCGCTGACCGGATGCTGGCGGGCAGCCGCAGCAACGAGGGTCCCCGCGAGCGGGGTCCGGCCGGACGCGGACGCGCCCGCCGCCTGCGCTCCGGCGATGCCGCTGACCATCGCGAGGCCTAGCAGGGCGGACGTCCCGGCGGCCACCGTGGTCATCCTGTGTCGCTTACCAAGCATTAACCCCTCCAGGGGGAAGATGAGGAAAGTATCCTTCGGGACATTAGCGATCTTTAACCGCTGCTGCAACGGCCATGCGTCCCTTTTCGGATACTTTATCTAATTGAAACCCTGTATATGGATTTTCGCCTCCACCGGCAGAGCCGGCCGGTCACCGAGCTGGAACCCCGGTTCAGCTTCCTGCACCTTCAACCGCCTGGCATGTGAACAGCGTGGTTGGGATTCCGCTGTAGCTAGTACTGCCGTGCAGTCCCAGCCACGCGTTTCCGGCCGGGCTGGCTGCCCCGGCTTCCGCCTGCGGGCTACCGGTCCGCGTCCGGAACGTGCGCGAGCGCGTCCTCGACGTCGATGTAGAGTTCCCGGCCGCCCGGCAGCGTCACGCCGAGTGAGTAGGAGACGGTTCCCTCGATTATCTCGCTCTGGCCGAGAAGCTCGATGTCCACCACTTCAGGGTGGGAGATGAGCAAGCGGCACAGCATGCTGCCCGCATGGTCGGGCAGCGCTGCCTCGGGCTTTGCGGCGTCATCCGGGGACGTCATGTGGCCCTCGGCCGACCGGGCGGGGCATGCCGGTACGGAACGGCGTATGCGAACACATATCCCAAGGTAACTCGGCGTGAGCACAAGAACCCGGAATGAGCCCCCGAACCCGCTCTGGCGTGTCATCTGCCAGCCGCGGACCGGGAAGGCTGCTTCCCCGCGGGGAAGGCTGCCTCGCCGCGGACCGGACCGGATCGGGAGGTTGCTTCAGGGGGCCGGCGCGGGCTGCTTCAGGAGGCGGCGCGGGCCGGTCGCGTGAAGCTCCACTGCCTGATGGCCTCCAGCAGTTCCTGCCCGACCTCATCGAGACGGCCGGCGACCTCGGGGCCGCCGACGGTGCAGACGGCGGCCAGGAACGTGCCGTCGGGGTCGATCAGCGGCGTGGCCACTGCGTAGCGCCCGGGCAGCGTCGCCGCCCGGTTGAACGCGAGCGAGGTCGCGCCGATGCCGGGCAGTTCGGCGAGGAACGCCTCGACGACCTCCGGCTGGTCGCGCTGCATGCGCCCGAGGAACTCGTTGCGCTCGGCGGATTTCAGGTGGGCCAGGATGATCTTTCCGGTGGCCGTGACGAGCAGCGGCCGGCGGGGGTGGTTGGCCGAGACGAAGTCCGTCACCATCTCCTCGCCGACCTGGTCGAAGAAGACGTGGTCATCGCCGACGCGAGTGCCGACGAAAAGCGGCCGCCCGAGGCGCTGCTGCGCCCGCTCGAGCTCGGCGTGCCGCACCCGGTCCAGCGGCAGGCCCGCGGTGTGCAGGGACAGCAGGAAGGTGGCGGGCCCCAGGAGGAACCGTCCTTCGCGCTCGCTCAGGTAGCCGGTGGCCAGCAGCCCGTTGGTGAGTTCCTGCACCGAGGACTTGGGCGCGCTGAGCGTCTTGGCCAGCTCGGCCAGCGTCACGCCGTCGCGAGAGCGGGCCGTTTGCTCGATGATGGCGACCGTGCGGTCGACCGTCCGATGATGACGCGCAGGCATGCTGATCGCCCCTCGTGGGAGTAGCGCCGATTGTAGGAGCAGCGCCGATTGCAGCGGCACGCTTCCTGATGTTATCGTACGTAAAAGCGGTTCACTATCCGCATATACGGAGGATGTCCAGGAGGGAAGAAGAAGTGGCAGGCCCTCTGACTGGGATAGTGGTGCTCGATCTTGGTCAGGTGTACAGCGGCCCCTACTGCGCTCTGCTGCTCGCTCACCTGGGCGCCCGGATCATCAAGGTCGAGCCGCCGCCCGCCGGCGAGCCGCTGCGCTCGCGCGGTGAGTCGGAAGCATCGGGGGAGTCGTTCAACTTCCAGCTGCTCAACGGGGGCAAGGAATCGCTGATCCTCGACCTCAAGGACGCCGCCGGCCTCGACGCGTTCCGCCAGCTGGCGCAGCGGGCCGATGTCCTGGTGGAGAACTTCGCGCCGGGGACGACCGCGCGGCTCGGGATCGACTACCCGGCGGTCAGTGGCATCAATCCCCGGATCGTCTACGCATCGGTCAAGGCCTTCGCCGCTGACAGCGTCAGCAGCGGGCTGCGCGGGATGGACCTGACGGTCCAGGCCAGCTCGGGGGTGATGTCGGTCAACGGCTACCCGGACGGGCCGCCGCTGCGGTGCGGGCCCTCGCTCGTCGATTTCCTCGGCGGCGCGCACCTGGCGATGGGGATCCTGGCCGCGCTGTTCGAGCGCTCGGTGACGGGCCGCGGGCAGTCGATCGAGGTGGCGCTGCAGGACGCGGTGATCCCGACCCTCGCCTCCAACCTGTCCGGCTGGCTCACCGATCCGTCCGCCCCTGAGCGCACCGGCAACCGGCACGGCGGGATGCTCGAGTCGCCGTACAACACCTACCCGGCGGCCGACGGCTGGGTCTCGGTGCTCTGCCTTACCGAGGCGCAGTGGCGCGGCCTGTGCGAGCTGATCGGGCGCCCGGACCTGCGCGACGACAAGGAGCTGGCGACCTCCGCCGGGAGGGTCGCCCGGATGCACATGATCGACGAGGTGGTCGGCTCCTGGATCATCGAGCGCACCGCCGCGGAGGCGGCTGAGGCCCTGCAGCGGGCCGGGGTTCCCGCCGCGAAGATCGCCACGCTCGGTCAGCTGTTCTCCGGCGAGATGGCCAGGTCGTCGCCGATGATCCAGCGCAGCGACGAAGCGGGCGGCGACGCGACCTATACGTTCGGCTCGCCGGTGCGGCTCGGGAATCACCCGCCCCGCAGGTCCGGGCCGGTGCCGTCGCTGGGGCAGCATACCGCCGCCATCCTGGAGTCCCTGTCGCAAGGCGGCGCCGATGGCCGTTGACAAGGCCCTGCTTGCCGCCATGCGCGAGCAGGTCGGCGTAGAGCACGCCGAGGAGCTCGGCGCGGTGCCGGCCACGGCGACCAGGCGCTACGCGGCCGCCGTCGGCGACCGTAACCCGCTCTACACCGACGCCGGGTACGCCCGCTCGCTGGGCTACGCCGACGTGCTCGCGCCGCCCAACTTCCTGGCCGCCGTGATCGACTGGACGCCGGGCGCCCCGGAAGAGGACCTGCGGGAGGACGGCACCGCGGCGGGCACGCACCTGCCGGGCGTGCCCGCCAGCGGAGTGCGGATCATGGGTGGCGGCGAGGAGATGACCTTCGAGCGGCCCGTGGTGGCCGGCACCGTGGTCCGCCGGATCACGGTGCTGACCGAGGTCACCAGGCGCGAGTCGAGCAGCGGCCCGATGCTCGTCGCCCGCTACCGGGATCTCTACACCGACGACGCCGGGGCCGTGCTGCTGCGCACGATCCGCACGGTCCTGCTGCGCTGACGGCCGCCGAGGAGCCAGATGTCCCAGGGATCCCAGCCGCCGCCCGGCCCGAATTTGTCGGTCGGCAGCATGCTGCCGCCAGTGGCGCGCCAGGTCTCCACGGTCCAGATCTTCCGCTACAGCGCGGCAACCTGGAACTCCCACCGGATCCACTACGACCAGGGCTATGCCGCCGCCGAGGGCTATCCCGGCGTGCTGGTGCAAAGTCACCTGCACGGCGCGTTCCTTGTGCAGTACTGCACCGACTGGATGGGGCCGCGCGGCCGGCTGCTTGCGCTGTCGCTCAGCGTCCGGCGGTACGCCGTGGCCGGCCAGGAGCTGACCGTGGCGGGCGAGGTCACCAGCCTGGAGCAGCAGCCGGACGGGAGCCTCGCCGTCAGCCTGCGGCTGACCGAGACCCGCGGCACCGACGGCGAGGCCTGCGCGACGGGCAGCGCGCGGATCCTGTTCCCGCCGGGCTGACCCGCCCGCCGCCGCAGCAATGACCCAGGAGGAACGCCCACCATGGCCAGGACCCAGCCACTGCGGATCGCGAACATCTCCGGTTACTACGGTGACCGCATGTCGGCCGCCAGGGAGATGGTCGACGGGGGCCCCGTCGACTTCCTGACTGGCGACTACCTGGCCGAGCTGACGATGATGATCCTCTGGAAGACGCGGCAGCGCCATCCGGGCGGAGGCTACGCCCGCACCTTCCTGGCCCAGATGGAGAGCGTCCTGTCGACCTGCCTGGACCGGGGGATCAAGGTCGTCGCCAACGCGGGCGGCCTCCACCCGGCCGGCCTGGCCAGCGACCTGGCGGCGCTGGCCGGGAAACTGGGCCTCAGCCCGCGGATCGCCCACATCACCGGTGACGACGTATCCGGCCGGCTCGCCGGGTGGCTGGCCGACGGGATGGACCTGCGGCATCTCGACACCGGCCGGCCGCTCGCCGGGGCGCACGTCGAGCCGGTCACGGCCAACGTCTACCTCGGCGCCTGGGGCATCGTCGAGGCCCTGCGCGGCGGCGCCGACATCGTTATCTGCCCGCGGGTCACCGACGCCTCGGTCGCGGTCGGGCCGGCCGCCTGGGCGTTCGACTGGGCGCGCGACGACTGGGACGCCCTGGCCGGGGCCGTGGTGGCCGGCCATGTGCTGGAGTGCGGGGCCCAGGCGACCGGCGGGAACTATTCGTTCTTCACGGAAATCGCCGACCCGGTGCGGCCCGGCTTCCCGCTGGCGGAGATCCACCCGAACGGCTCGGCCGTGATCACCAAGCATCCGGGCACGCCCGGTGAGGTCAGCGTGGGCACCGTCACCTCGCAGCTGCTGTACGAGATCGACCGTCCGGAGTACCTGAACCCGGACGTGGTGGCGCACTTCGACACGATCTCGATCGAGCAGCAGGGCCCGGACCGGGTGCGGCTGAGCGGGCAGCGGGGCTCGCCGCCACCGGACACGCTCAAGCTGTGCATCAACTACCGCGGCGGGTTCCGTAACTCGTACTCGGCGATGATCACCGGGCTCGACATCGAGGCCAAGGCCGCGTTCGCCGTCGACTCGGTGCTGCGCGCGATCGGCGGCGCCGATGCGTTCGGATCGGTCGACGTGCGGCTGACGCGCAGCGATCACCCGGACGCGGAGCTGAACGCCGAGGCCGTGGCGCGGCTCACCATCACCGTTACCGGCGCAGACGCCGACGCCGTGGGCCCGGCGTTCGCCGCGGCGGTGAACGGCATCGGGCTGAGCCTCTATCCCGGCAACTACAACGACATCGTGAGCCAGAAGGCCACCGAGTACGCGGTGCTCTGGCCCACCCTGGTGCCGGCCTCGCTGATCACCCAGCACGTGGTGGTGGCCGGCGCGGACCCCGTCGACGTGCCCTGCGCCAGCCCGGGCTGGCCGCCGGTGACCGTCGCCGCGCGGCCCGGCCGCCCGCCGCGGGACTGGTCGCCGCGGGACTGGTCAGCGGAACCGGCCGAGCGGGCCCCGCTCGGCCGGCTGCTCGGCGCCCGCTCGGGGGACAAGGGCGGCAACGCCAACATCGGGCTGTTCGCGCGATCGGATCCGGCCTACGACTGGGCAGCGCAGTTCCTCACCGTCGGGCGGCTGCGCGAGCTGCTCCCCGAGGCCGCCGATCTCGTGATCGACCGCTACGAGCTGGCGAACCTGCGGGCGCTCAACTTCGTGGTGCACGGGATACTCGGGGAAGGCGTGGCCGCCACCAGCCGGCCAGACGCGCAGGCCAAGGGCCTGGGTGAGTTCATCAGGTCGCGTTACGCGCAGATTCCGCTGGTCCTGCTGGACGGCCAGCACCCGGCGCCGGCGGGATCACCCGCATGAGGCCGCCTGGGGAAACCGGCTCCTTCGCGGTGAGCGAGGAGCAGAAGCAGCTCTGCGCGACCGTCCGGCGCTTCGTCAGCGAGCGGATCCGGCCGCTGGAGGCGGACCTCGACCCCGACGAGAGCGAGCTCGGGCCCGCCGCGGCGGCCGCGCTGGTGGCCGAGACCAGGCGGATGGGGCTGCACAACCTGGACGTGCCCGCAGAGTACGGCGGCCCGGGCATCGACACCGTCACGCTGGCCCTGCTGGCCATGGAGATGTCCCAGCACCGGGCCGGACTCTACGCGCCCTGCTACGGGGCCTTCGGCGGCACCGGGATCGCCCAGCTCTACGACGCCGACCCGGACCAGAAGGAGCGTTACCTTTACCCGGCACTGCGGGGCGAGAAGCGGGCGTTCTTCGGCCTCACCGAGCCGTCCGGCGGCAGCGACCCGGCCCGTGCCATCCGGACCCGTGCCGTGCGCGATGGCAATGACTGGATTATCAACGGAAGCAAGGTGTTCATCAGCGACGCCCACCGCGCGGACTTCGGGCTGGTGTTCGCCAGGACGGGCGGGGCCGGGCGCGGCGGCATCAGCTGCTTCATCGTCGACACCGACACGCCGGGGTTCCGGGTCGAGCGCGTGATCCGCACCCTGCGCAGCGGCGCGTGCCCGACCGAGCTCTCCTTCACCGACCTGCGGGTGCCGGCCGCCAGCCTGCTCGGCGAGCCCGGCGGCGGCTTCGCACTGGCGAACGACGCGCTGGTCAGGACCCGGATCCCGTACTCCGCGGGCTGCATCGGCGTCGCCATCAGGGCTCAGGCGCTCGCGCTGGACTACGTCAGGCAGCGCGAGGTCTTCGGCAAGACGCTCGCCGAGCACGAGGGCATCCAGTGGATGCTGGTAGACAGCGAGATCGACATCCGCGCCGCGGCCCATCTCGTCCTGCACGCCGCCGCGCGGGCCGACCGGGGCCTGCCGTTCCGCACCGAGACGGCCATGGCGAAGATGCTCGCTACCGAGGCCAGCGCCAGGGTCGTCGACCGGTCCATGCAGGTCTTCGGGGGCTACGGCGTGACCAAGGACCTCCCGTTCGAGCGCTGGTTCCGCGAGCTGCGGATCCGGCGGATCGGCGAGGGCAGCACCGAGACCCAGCGCATGATCGTCTCGCGTCACCTGCTGAGGGCGCCCCGCCACAAGGCCATCTGGGAGGACTGAGCCAACGCGGCTGCGCGGCCCGGGGCCGGGTGCGCGCGGCCCGGGGCGTGGGCGGCCCGGCGGCGCCCAGCCCGGCCGTGCTCAGGCCAGGTAAGCGCTCACGACGTCCTGGTAGGTGACGTCCCCGGTGGTGCCGGACAGCACGACCTCGCCGCGGCTGAGCAGGTACACGTGATCCGCGAGGTCGAGCGCCCGCCGCACGTACTGCTCGACGACGAGCAGGCACACTCCCCGCCGGGCGAGCCCGGTGAGCACCTCGAAGATCTGGTCGACCATCTTCGGGGCAAGCCCCAGGGAGACCTCGTCCACCATGACGACGCGGGGACTGGCCAGGAAGGCCCGCGAGAGGGCGAGCATCTGCTGCTCGCCGCCGGACATGGTGCCGGCCACCTGCCCGATTCGCTGGCCGAGAACCGGGAAGACGTCGATGACTCCCTCAAGGCTGGTGGCTGCGGTGCGGCTGGGGCGGCTGGGGCGGAACAGCTCCAGGTTCTCCCGGACCGTGAGGGACCGGAAGATCCCCCGGCCCTCGGGGATGAGGCACAGGCCGCGCCGGGTCCGGTCCTGGGGCGAGCAGGCCGTCACGTCGCCGCCGTCAATGAGCACCTGGCCGCCGGTGGTCCTGGCCAGGCCCGAGGCCACCCGCATGACGGTGGTCTTGCCCGCCCCGTTGGCGCCGAGCAGGGCGACGATCGAGGACGGCGGGACCGCGATGCTGACGCCGCGGAGCACCGTCGCACTGCCGTAGCCGGCCTGCACGTCGCGCAGCTCAAGGACGGGCGTGGCGGGGGAGGAGCCGGCCGGGGAGCCGCCGGATCCCGGAGCGCTGGCCGGGTTCATCCGGGCACCACGTCGCCCAGGTAGGCGGCCCGGACCTGGCTCGACTCGCGGGCGGCGGCCGGCGTGCCCTGGTAGATCAGCTTGCCGAAGTCGAGCACGTAGAGGTCGTCGCAGACGCCCATGGTGAGCGACAGGTCGTGCTCGATCAGCAGGACGCCGACGGCCCGCTCCGTCACCGCGCGGCGAAGCAGCCGGCCGAATGCCTGCGTCTCGCCCTGGTCGAGGCCGGAGGATGGCTCGTCGAGCAGCAGGATGCTGAAGTTGCCCGCCAGGCAGCGGGCCAGCTCCACCAGGCGGCGCTGGCCGGTCGGCAGCGCGTCGACCCGGCGGGAGGCCAGCGCGGAGATGCCGCAGAGCTCCATCGCCTCGGCGCTCCTGGCGTCGGTATCCCGTCGCTGCGGCTGGCTGCGGAAGACGTGCCGGAAGGCGCTGGCGCCCACCATGCCGGCCTCGGAGCCGATCCGCACGTTCTCCTCGACCGTGAGCGGCTCGCAGAGCTGGACCTGCTGGAACGTGCGCCCGAGGCCGAGCCGGGCCCGGGCCGACGGCCGCCTGCGGGAGACATCGTGGTCACCGAGCAGGACCTGCCCGCTGGACAGCGAGTTCAGGCCGGAGCAGGCGTCGAACAGCGTGGTCTTGCCGGCCCCGTTGGGCCCGATGACGCCGGTAATCCGGCCCCGCCGGGCCGCCACCGACACCCCGTCCACGGCCACCAGGCCGCCGAATCGCACTGTGACGCCGTCGGCGGCCAGCTCACTCACGACGGCGGGCGGCTGGTAGGCCCGCCCGGCCCCGGCCGGCCGCCCCGCCCCGGCCAGCCGCTTCGCCCCGGCCGGGCGCGCAGGCACAGCCGTCCCGGCAACCGGCCGCGCGTGATGCCCGGCGCCCGGCAGCAGGGCGGCCAGCCTGGACGGCACCCTCGGCGCCGCGCCGAGCGAGAAGATGATGGCCCCCAGGCCGAACAGGAACTGGAGCACGTCCAGTGCCGTCTGGGAGGTGAAGTAAGCGGGCAGCAGGCCGACCGCGAGCGCGCCGCCCAGCGCGTACCAGGGCTCGCCGCCGACCGAGATCACCACCACGACCAGCAGCGTCAGCGAGGTATTGGGGTCGAAGTTCGCCGCGGTCACGGTGCCGAGCGCCACGCCCGACAGCGCTCCGGCCACCGCGGCGATGAACGCCGACAGGCAGAACACCAGAATCCGGGTCACCGTGACGTTGGCGCCGAAGGACTCCAGCGTCACCGGCGACTCGCCGAGGATCCGCAGCAGCGCGCCGAGCCTGCCCCTGAGCAGCCACCCGGTGCCAGCCGCGGTCGCGGCGGTGAACACGAGCAGCACGAAGTAGAAGCCCCGGTCGCCGCTGACCGGCAGCCACGGCAGGCTCGGCCTCGGCATGCTGAGCCCGAGGTTCTCCAGCCCGAACATCAGCCACGACTGGTAGAACATCGCCTGCAGCAGCAGGCCGAAGCCGAACGTGGCCAGCGCCAGGTAGAGCCCCGAGAGGCGGACGGCGGGGACGGCGAGCAGGATCCCGATCGGCACCACGACCAGGCCCGCGATCAGCAGGGCGGGCAGCCACGGGACGCCGGCCGAGGTGAGCCGGGAGAACGCCACCGCGCCGATGGCGGCGAAGGCGATCTGGCAGAGCGATACCTGCTGCGACGCCCGGACCAGCAATCCGATCGACAGGAACAGCATCACGTCGGTGAGGACGACCATCCACGAGGTGAGATACGCGGGGAACAGCCACGGCACAAGCGCCAGGAAGGCGATCGCGACGATCCCGCCGCCGATCTGGACCCGGGGCGGCAGCGGCGCCGCGACCTGGTGCCTGCGGATGGGCCGCGCCGCCTCGGTCCTGCGCCGGGTCCGGGTGAGCAGCAGCACGACGAACAGGATGATGAACGGCAGCGCCGTCGGCAGCCCGCCGAGGATGCTGGTGGTCGAGACATAGCTGGTGGTGATGCTCGCGGCGATGCCGATCACCAGGCCGCCCAGCCAGGTGAGCGGGAGGCTACGGAACCGGCCGATGGCCGCGGCGCCGAACGCCTGCACCACGAGGAGCGTCAGCGCGGTCGCGTCCAGGCCGACGCTCGGGGCCAGCAGCAGTCCCGACAGCGTCACCAGGAAGCTGCCGATGACCCACGCCGCCCGCCGCACCCGCACCGGGCTGGTACCGGAGATCGCCAGCAGATCCGGGTCGTCGACGACGGCGCGCATCGCCCGGCCGAGCCGGGACGCCCGGAGCAGGAGATACAGCGCGGCCGTCGCGACGACCGAGATGGCCACCACGATCAGCTGGCTGACCGTCACGTAGGTCGAGGCGATGGCCACCTGACCGGACGGCAGGAACTGCGGGTAGAGGCTGGCGTTGGACCCGTACCACTGGGTGCAGAAGGCCTCGACCACGAGCAGCACGCCGACCGTGCCCACGATCTGCGGGATCAGGCTGGCCCGGCTCAGCACCCGGGCGAACCGCTCGAAGGTGATCCCGAGCGCCGGGGAGAGAATTCCGACCGCGACTACAGCTGCCAGCGGCCACGGCACCCCGTGCCCGACGTACAGCGCGTAGAAGACGTACGCGGCCAGCGTGGCCAGCGCTCCATGGGCGAAGTTGAAGATACCCGAGGTGCGGTAGGTCAGCACCAGGCCGACGGCGGCCATCCCGTAGACCGACCCGGACACCGCGCCGATGATGATGAAGGGCAGCAATGCTGACACGACTGCATGTCCGTTCGTCGACGCGGTGCCGGGGCCGGCCGGGCCGTCGGGCCCGCACTCATCGGGCCGTCAGGTCCTCAGGATGCCGGGCAGTACGGCTTGAGTCCCTGCGGATTGCTGATCGTGCCCTTGTGGATCGCCATGATGAAGATGCAGTTGACGGAATTAGGCTTCCCTGAGTTGTAGGTGAGGGGGGGAGCAAGGCCGCCGGCCGTGTATGCCTGCAGCTTGTAGAGGCCGGCCTTCAGCTCGGCGCTGGTCGGGTCGTTGCCCAGGTTCGCGGCACGCGCTGCCGCGGCGAACACCTGGCCGGACACCCAGTCGTTAGCGTCCATCTCGGTGAAGTCCGCCGGGTTGGTCACGGACGACTGGTACTGCTTGAGCGCGGCCTGGAAATCCGCGGCCGGCCCGGTGGAATCGGGGAAGGGGAACTGGTCCGCCTCCCAGATGCTCCTGGCGGCGCCCAGCTGCTTGGCGAGATCCGGGGTGAGGACCACGCTGTTCAGCAGCAGCGTCGGGTGGTAGCCGAGGCTGGCGCAGTCCTGGGAGATCTTCACGATCGTGGGCGTGGGCCCGGCAATCTCCAGGTCCTGGACCCCGGCCTTCTTGGCCGCGAGGCACTCGGCGGCGTAGCTCGGCTGGGTGGCCGAGTAGGAGGCCGTGTAGGCGAGCTTCCCGCCGATCGCCTTGTAGGCGCCCTGGTAGACAGGCACGAGCTGGGCGCAGACGGGAGCCTCGACGCAGTACATGAAGCCGCCGACCTTCTGGTGCAGCTGCGACTTGGCGTAGGACAGGAGATCCACGACCGAGTTGTTGGCGGTCGCGCCGGTCGGGAAGAAATCGGACTTCAGGAAATAGTCCGGCTCGGGCGTGCTCCCGCCGATCACAGGGACGCCCGAGGACTGCGCGTAGGCGCCCCAGTTAGCCTCCACGCCGCTGGCCTGGCCGACGATGGCGAGCACGTGGTCCTGCTGGATCAGCTGCTTGACGTCCTGCACGGAGTTCGACGCGACTCCCGCGTCATCCAGCGTGATCACCTTGACGTCGTGACCGTTGATCCCGCCGTGCGCGTTCGTCCACGATGCCCATGCCTGCAGCGTCTGGCCACCGCCGGCGAATGGCGAGAAATTGTCCCCGCTGTAGGTTCCGACGTTCCCGATGACCCACGTCGACTTTCCCGACGCGGAAGCCGACGGCTGCGCGGCTGGCGAGCTGGAGGACCCGCAGCCGGCCAGCGCCGTCGTCGCGCCTGCGAACGCCACCACCGGGACAATCAGCAGCGCCTGCGGCGCCCTTGCACGAAGCATCTTCAGCATCTCGGTCCTCTCGCGTAGAAGCCATCCCTGGCCTGCGCCAGCGCAATGTGCATTCGGAAAGGCGTCGCCTGAGCCGGCGAACGGGGCTTCGGGCCCCTTGGTACTGTACGTATATACGTGTTTCTATTCTGGTATACGTATGTTAACTGTGACACCCGACACATGCAAGCACCTGAACGGGCAGCTCCGGCGGGCCGTCCTGGCAGCGCTGAGGACCCGGGTCTACAGTCGCGACCATGTCACCCATGGGGCCCACCGCGACCGGCGGCCGGCTCAGGTCCGGCCAGCTCGGCACCTGGGACCTGACCGTGTCCACGGTCGCGAACATCGGCCCGGGGATCGACTTCTACTTCGCCTTCGGAGTGATCGCTGTGACGGCCGGCGTCGCCGCCCCGCTGACGATCATCGCCGCCGGGATCGCGGTCGTCTTCCTGGCGACGACGGTGGCCGAGTTCACCCGGGCGGAGCCGTCGGCCGGCAGCTTCATCACCTACGTCGAGAGCAGCCTGGGGGCCAGGGCCGGCGCGGTCACCGCGCTGCTGGTGACCGTCGGCTACACCGTCGCGATGACCGGCGTGTTCACCATGTCGGGCGGGTTGCTGGCGATGACACTCGCGCATTACACCGCCCTCGACCTGCCCTGGGGGCCGCTGGCCGTGGTGCTGACCGTCGCCGCGATCTGGGTGACCGCCAGGGGCGTCAAGCTCTCCACCTCGGCGGTCGGCGTGGCGCTCGTCCTCCAGCTCGCGGTAATGATCGCGGTCTGCGCGGTCGCCCTCCTCGACAGCCGCGGCGAGCTGTCCGCCGCGCCGTTCTCCTGGGCGCATCTCACCGGCGGCCTGTCGGGCCTGTCCAGGGGCTTCCCGCTGGCGCTGTACATGTTCATCGGCTGGGAGAACGGGCCGGCCCTGGCGGAGGAGTGCCGCGACCCGAAGCGGACCGTCCCCCGGGCGCTGTACATCTCGATCGCGATTGGCGCCGCGCTGTTCATCCTCTTCGCGTACGCCACCGTGACCGGCTTCGGCTACGACGTGACGTCGATCGGCCGGTCGTCGGTGCCGTTCCTCACCGTGGCCGACCGCGATCTGGGCGGCTGGGCCGTGCTCGCCTGGGTCGCCGGGATCGCGTCGGTGCTCGCCGCGCTGGTGGCCGGCGCGTCCTCCCAGGCGCGGATGCTGTACGACGGGGGCCGGTCCGGGCTGCTGCCCGCGCGGCTCGGGCGGCTGCGCGCGAGCACCGGGACGCCGGTCAGCGCGCTCGTCGTGATGGCCGCCGTCGGCCTCGGCATCATCGGCGCCTGGTGGCTCACCCACCTGGTCACCGGGCACACCAGCGCGATGAACCCGGTCGGCCTCTATGCCGAGTGCTCGACGATGGGCACGATCGTGATCCTGGTCGTGTACCTGCTGACCAATATCTCGCTGCCGGTGTTCATGTGGCGCCGTCACCGCGCGATGTTCTCCCCGGTCCGTCACGTGGTCGGGCCGACCCTAGGGTCGGCCGTCCTAATCGTCCCGTTTGTCGAGCTGTGCCAGCCCGGCCAGCCGTCGCCCTACGGCTACTTCCCGTACCTCGCACTCGCGCTGCTCGCGGTGGCGATCGCGATCAGCGGTCTCGTCGTGCACCGCCACCCGTCCGCCGGGTCGAGCGAGACCGGCGTGGCCGACGCGCCATCGCCGGCTGGGTAGCCGCCGATCCGCCCGCCGCACCCCCGCCGCACCGGGCCCGCGAGATCCCGCTTCGCTAGTCTGGCCCCACGCGGAACGGGGTACCGGATGTCCCGCCCGGCAGGGGGAAGGGTGAGCGCGCTTCATGCCCGACGACGAGACGTATGACCCGTCCTACGATCCTGAGGAAAATGATCTCGAAGATGACGGAACGCTGGACGCCTCGGACACGCTCGACGGTGACCCTGGCGACGATCCGCTGGACACCGGCATCGCGCCGCCCGACCGGTGGTCGGCTGGCGAGGGCTTCGGCACCACGCTGTCGGAGGAGCGGGCGGGCGAGTCGCTCGACCAGCTGCTCGCCGAGGAGGAGCCGGAGCCTGACCCGTACGCCGACTCGGATCTCCCCCCGGACGGCTCGCTGGCCGATGACGATCTGCCGGCCGATGATGGCGAGGACCCGCGGGCTGGCCGGCTCGTGGCCGAGGACGAGGGAGCGCATCCCGACAGGGAGCCCGACCTTGTCGCACGTGATGTCGGGATCGATGGCGGCGCCGCCTCCGCGGAGGAGGCGGCCGTGCACGTGGTCGACGATGCGGAGGGCCGGTTGCTCGGCTGAGCGCGCCCGGCGCTGGCACGCGAGGGCCCGTGACTGGTCCGGGGTGAGGTCATGAGGCTGCCGCGGCCCCAGCTCGCCGACCCGGGCCTGCGCGCGCTGCGCAGCGCGGCGCGCGCCGCGATCGTGATGCCGGCGGTGTTCGCGATAGCGCTGCTGGTGATCGGCAATCCGCAGACGTCCACGTTCGCCGCCTTCGGGTCGTTCGCGATGCTCGTGCTCGTCGACTTCAGCGGCCCGCCGCGGAGCCGCTTCGCCGCCTACCTGAGCCTGGGCTTGATCGGCGCGGCGGAAGTCGTCGTCGGGACACTGTGCTCGCGCGACGCCTGGCTGGCTGCCGGGGCCATGGCGGTGGCCGGGTTCGCGATCCTCTTCTCCGGAGTTATTAACGGATACTTCGCGGCCGGCGGGACGGCAGCGCTGCTCGCCTTCGTGCTGCCGGTTTCGATCCCGGCTCCGCTTTCCGCCATTCCGTGGCGGCTGGCCGGCTGGGGGCTCGCGGCGGGCGCGGCGATCTGCGCTGTCATGCTGATCTGGCCGCCGCGACGGAGCCGGACCCTGCGCGGCGACGCCGGCGCGGTATGCCTCGCGCTCGCCGACCTGGCAGACTCCGTCTGCTTCGCTGGCCAGCAGTCCGCCGGGAGCCGCGCCGACGCCGCGGCAGCCGCCGTGGACGGCCTCCGCAAGCAGCTCGAGGCCGCCCCGCACCGGCCGACAGGGCCGACCAGGGAAGCCGGCGCGCTCGCCGCGCTGATCGACGAGCTCGGCTGGCTGCTCGGCTCGCTAGGCGCGGTGGCCAGGTTGCCCGCCGCCGACCTCTGCCAGGGGGAGAACGCCGAGGCGATGGCGGCAGCCGCCGCCGTGCTGCGCGCCAGCGCGGCGCGGCTGACGGGCGCGGACGCGCTACCCGACACGGGCAGGCTGGCCCGCGCCCAGCAGGCCGTGGCGCGGGAACTCACCGAACGGGTCTCCCAGCTCCCTCCCGTGCCGGATGACGAGGCAGTCGAGGCGCTACTCGGGCGCTCGTTCCGGACCCGGGCAGTCTGCTACGGAACGCTGCAGGTCGCGGCATACGCCCTCGCCGCCAGCGGCGCCACCGCCACATCACCAGGCTCACCAGGCCCGCTGCCCCCGGCGGTGCTGGCCGTGCAGCGATTCGCGGCGGAGCACGCCAGCGCGCGGTCGGTGTCGTTCCGCAATAGCGTCCGGGGCGCGGCCGGGCTGGCCATCGCGGTGTTCATCGCCCACCGGTTCGGACTCCAGCACTCCTTCTGGGTGGTCCTGGGCACGCTGTCGGTGCTCCGGTCGAACGCGCTGGGCACCGGCAGGTCCGTCCTTGGCGCGCTGGCGGGCACGGCGGCGGGGATCGTGGTCGGCGGCGCGATCCTGCTGGCTGTCGGCTCCAGCGACAATGTGCTGTGGGGCGTGCTGCCAGTGGCGGTGCTTTTCGCCGCCTACGCGCCGCGGGTGATCTCGTTCGCGGTGGGCCAGGCCGCCTTCACCGTCGTCCTCGTGGTGCTCTTCAACATCATCGCGCCGGTCGGCTGGCGGGTCGGGCTGATCAGGATCGAGGACGTCGCGATCGGCTTCGCGGTGAGCCTCGGCGTCGGCCTGCTGTTCTGGCCGCGCGGCGCCGCGGCGATCCTGCGGCGGAACATGGCAGCCGCCTACTCCCACGGCGCTGACTACATGGCCGCCACGGCCCGCCAGCTGACCGGCGACGACGATCCCGGTGTAGCGGCCTCGGCGGCCCAGGCGGAGCAGGCCGCCGAGGCCGCGGTCCACCAGCTCGATGACGCGTTCCGCCAGTACCTGGCCGAGCGCTCGGCGAAGCAGGCCGACCCAGAGAGCGCGGCCCGGCTGGTGGGGGGCGCGGCCCGGCTACTGCGCACCGGGCACTCGATGGCCGCGCTGACCACCGGCACCGGCGCCGCGAGCGCGGGCGGTTACGGCGCCAGCATCGACGGGCAGGTCCAGGCGGTGCGCGGGTGGTATGTCACGCTGGGTGACTCGCTGGCGAATGGCACCGCGGTTCCGCCGCCGCAGCCGGCTAACTCGGGCGACCGGGCACGACTGCTCCGTTTCCTGCGCGACTCCATTAACAGCGGCGACTCCGGCGCGGTGCGCGGCGCGCTGCAGGTGGTGTGGGCCAGTCAGCACCTGGAGATGCTCCGGCGGATGGAGGCACATCTCGGCGAGCATGCCCTCGCCGCCTCCAGCCTGCCGCCCAGCCACTAACCCCCAGCCGCTGACCCCGCGTTAGTGGCCGTCCGGCAGGTACCAGCGGTGCGGCGCGATCAGGCGGTGCACCCCTTCGGGCCCCCAGGACCCGGGGGAGTACAGCTCGACCGGCGGCGGATTATCGAGCAGCGGCGCGGAGATCTCCCACAGCCGCTCGATCCCGTCCGAGCGCGTGAACAGCGACTGATCACCGAGCATCGCGTCCAGGATCAGCCGCTCGTAGCCCTCGAGCTCATGCGCTTTGAGGAACGAGTCCGCGTAGCGGAAGATCATTTCCGCCTCGCCGAGCACCATGGCCGGGCCCGGCTCCTTGGCCAGGAATCGCGCGGCGATCCAGCCCGGGTCGTCGAAGTCGATCACGAGCTGGTTGCCGCGGCCGTTTCGCCTGGCCGTGGCGTCCACGGGGAACATCCGCAGCGTCGGCTCCTTGAGCGTGACCGTGATCACCGAGCGGCGCTGCGCGAGCGACTTGCCGGAGCGCAGGTAGAACGGCACGCCGGCCCAGCGCCAGTTTTCCACCTCGACGCGCAGCGCGCTGAGCGTCTCGGTCTGCGATTCCGCCGAGACGCCCGGCTCGGACCGGTAGCCACGGTACTGCCCGCGCACGGCGTGGGTGACGTCGACCGGCAGCATCGCCTCGAACACCTTCTGCTTCTCATCCCGCAGGCATTTGGCGCTCAGCGATGTCGGCGGCTCCATCGCCAGGAAGCCGAGCACCTGGAACAGGTGCGTCACGATCATGTCCCGGAACGTGCCGGTTCCCTCGAAGAACTGGGCGCGGCCCTCGATGCCGATCGTCTCCGGCACGTCGATCTGCACGTGGCTGATGTGGTCGCGATGCCAGATCGGCTCAAGGAACCCGTTGGCGAACCGCAGCGCCAGGATGTTGTCGACGGACTCCTTGCCGAGGAAATGATCGATGCGGAACACCTGGGACTCGTCGAAGACGGAATGCACCGTCTTGTTGAGTGCCTGGGCGGACGCCAGGTCGGTGCCGAACGGCTTCTCGATGATCACCCGCGAGCCCGCCGCGAGGCCCGAGTCGCCGAGCATGCTGACCACCGATCCGAAGGCCGACGGCGGGACCGCCAGGTGGAAGAGCCGGCGGGGCGTGCCGCCGATCTCCTTCTCGGCCGCCTGGACGGCGGCGACCAGCGGGCCTGGGTCCTTCGGGTCGGCGGCGCCGAAGTGCAGCACGGACTCGAAGGCCTTCCACGCGGCTCCCGTCGGCTTCGAGTCGCCGAACTCGAGCACCGCGTCTTTCGCGTGCTTGCGGAAGTCGTCGTCGCTGAGCGCGGACTGGGCCGGCGCCGAGCCGATGATCTGGTAGCGCGCGGGCATCAGGCCGGCCTTGGCGAGGTGAAAGGCGCCGGGCAGCAGCTTGCGCCTGGCCAGGTCCCCGGTGGCCCCGAACAGCACGATCACATGATCGTCGGGGGTGGGGACCGCCATCCGCCGGCGCCTGGCAGCGACGTCCTTCCTGGCAGCGCTGGCGGCCGGGCTCGCCGCTGCGCTCGCGTCCGTGCTCATCGTGTTCCTTGACGAAGGTGCATGCCTCATACTTGCGCGAGCCAGTCCGGCCGTGACACCCGGGGCTGGGTCGGTGACGTCCGGGGTCCCGGGGACCGGCCGGCCTGCCGTCCGGAAGACTAGCCAGCGTGACAGCCGACCGCGAGAAGCAACTGGCAGCCGAGGCTGCCGCCGGGCTGGTGGAAGACGGCATGGCCGTCGGCCTCGGCACCGGCTCCACCGTCGCCTACCTGCTGCCGGCGCTAGCCCGGCGGCGGCTGTCGATTCGGTGCGTGGCCACCTCGCCGCGCACCGAGGAGGTCGCGCGGGCGCTCGGCCTCGACGTCGAGCCGTCCGCCGCGATCGACCACCTTGACCTGACCATCGACGGCGCCGACCAGGTCGCCCCGGACGGATGGCTGGTCAAGGGCGGCGGCGCGGCGCACACCAGGGAGAAAATCATCGCCGCGGCGGCGAGCCGGTTCGTGGTCATCGCGGACTCGACCAAGCCCGTCACCGCGATCCGCGCGCCGATTCCGCTCGAGCTGATGGAGTTCGGCCTGCGGGCGACGCTGCGGCGGCTCGGCCCGGTGACCCTGCGCGACGTCGCCCGGAGCCCCGACGGCGGCGTTATCGCCGACTATCAGGGCCCCGTCGACGACCCGGCGGAGCTGGCCGCCTGGCTGTCCGCCACGCCGGGGCTGGTCCAGCACGGCCTTTTCCCGCCCGACCTTGTCGCGGTCGTCCTGATCGGCCGCGGCGAGTCGGTCGAGCGGCGGGACCTGCGCTAGACCTTCTTCTCCGCGTGGCCGCCGAACTCGCTGCGCATAGCGGAAAGGATCTTGTCGGTGAACTCGCCGAGCCCGCGCGACTCGAACCGCTGGATCAGCGCCGCGGTGATGACGGGTGCCGGAACGCCCTCGTCCACCGCGGCGAGCACCGTCCAGCGGCCCTCGCCGGAGTCCGAGACGCGCCCCTCGAAGTCGTCGAGCTGCGGCGAGCGGGCGAGCGCGTCGGCGGTCAGGTCGACCAGCCAGGAGCCGACCACCGAGCCGCGCCGCCATACCTCGGCGACCTCGGCGACGTCGATGTCGTACTGGTAGAACTCGGGGTCGCGCAGCGGCGTGGTCTCCGCGTCGGCCGCGGAGGTGCTGGTCTTGCCGATGTTGGCGTGCTTGATGATGGACAGGCCCTCGGCGATCGCGGCCATCATGCCGTACTCGATGCCGTTGTGGACCATCTTGACGAAGTGCCCGGCGCCGTTCGGCCCGCAGTGCAGGTAGCCGTCCGGGGCGGTCCCCGTCGTCCGGGTACGGCCGGGGGTGGGCTCGGCGCTGCCGAAGCCCGGCGCGATCGTGCGGAAGATCGGGTCAAGCCGCTCGACCGCCTCGTCCTCGCCGCCGATCATCAGGCAGTAGCCCCGCTCCAGGCCGAACACGCCGCCCGAGGTGCCGCAGTCCACGTAGTGGATCTGCTTCGGGACCAGCTGCTTCGCCCGGGTGATGTCGTCGTGGTAGTAGGAGTTGCCGCCGTCGATCACCGTGTCGCCCGGCTCGAGCAGCTCCGCCAGCTGGTCGAGCGTGTCGCCGGTGACCGCGGCCGGCAGCATCATCCACGCCGCCCTGGGCTTCTCCAGCTTCGCGACGAAGCCGGCCAGTGACGTGGCGCCGGTCGCGCCCTCGCTCTCGAGCTGCTTCACGTGGTCAGCCGTGTGGTCGTAGACGACGCAGCGGTGACCGTCCCGCATCAGCCGGCGGACGAGGTTCGCGCCCATCCGGCCGAGCCCGATCATGCCGAGCTGCATGGGCCTGTCGGTTGTCATTGCTCTCCTCGCTGGTGTGGCTCTTCAGGCTAGTGTCTAGCTCTTCAGGCTGCGGTAACGCCGGATGAGGGCGTTGGTCGACGAGTCGTGCGCGAGCTCGGGCTCGGCGTCGCTTTCCAGCTCCGGGATGATCGCGGCGGCGAGCACCTTGCCGAGCTCGACGCCCCACTGGTCAAAGGAGTCGATCCCCCAGATGGTTCCCTGGGTGAAGACGCTGTGCTCATACAGCGCCACCAGCACGCCGAGCAGCCGCGGCGTCAGCTTCTCGGCCAGCAGCACGTTGGTCGGGCGGTTGCCCGGCATCACCCGGTGCGGCGCCACCTCCGCCGGGGTTCCCTCGGCCAGCACCTCCTCCTCGGTCTTGCCGAACGCCAGCGCCAGGGCCTGCGCGAAGACGTTCGACGACAGGATGTCGTGGTGATCGCGCAGCGGGTTCAGGGTCTTCCCGAAGCCGATCAGGTCGACCGGGATCAGCTTCGTGCCCTGGTGGATGAGCTGGTAGAAGCTGTGCTGCCCGTTGGTGCCCGGCTCGCCCCAGTAGACCGCGCCGGTCTCGTAGTCCACCGCGGCGCCGTCGATGGTCACGTGCTTGCCGTTCGACTCCATCGTGAGCTGCTGCAGGTAGGCGGGGAACCGCTTCAGGTACTGCTCGTACGGCATTACGCCGGTGGTCTGCGCGCCGAAGAAGTCCGCGTACCAGACGGCCAGCAGCCCCATCAGCACGGGCAGGTTCGCGGCCAGCGGGGCGGTGCGGAAGTGCTCGTCCATCTCGTGGAACCCGGCCAGCAGCTCGCCGAAATGCCCGGGCCCGATCGCGAGCATGGTCGACAGGCCGATCGCGGAGTCCATCGAGTACCGGCCGCCGACCCAGTCCCAGAAGCCGAACATGTTCGCGGTGTCGATGCCGAACTCGGCCACCCGCTCGGCGTTCGTCGAGACGGCCACGAAATGCTTCGCCACCGCCGCTTCGTCGCCAAGCTGGCCGACCACCCAGTCCCGCGCCGAGCGCGCGTTCGTGAGCGTCTCCAGCGTGCCGAAGGTCTTGGACGAGATGATGAACAGCGTCTCGTCGGCGTACAGGTCGCGGGTCGCCTCGGCGAAGTCGGTCGAGTCGACGTTGGAGACGAAGCGGAACGTCAGGTCGCGCCGGGTGTAGTAGCGCAGCGCCTCATACGCCATCACCGGCCCGAGGTCGGAGCCGCCGATGCCGACGTTGATGACGTTCCTGATCGGCTTGCCGGTGAAGCCCTGCCACTGGCCCGACCTGACCCGCCCGGCAAAGTCCGCCATCCGGTCGAGCACCTCGTGCACCTCGGCGACCACGTCGGTGCCGTCCACCACCAGCGAGCTGCCCTTCGGCATCCGCAGCGCCACGTGCAGCACCGAGCGGTGCTCCGAGACGTTGATCGGCTCGCCCGCGAACATCATGTCCCTGCGCTGCTCAAGGCCGGACTCCTGGGCGAGCTGGAGCAGCAGCCGCAGTGTCTCGTCGGTGACCCGGTTCTTGGAGTAGTCCAGGTAAAGGCCGGCCGCCTCGGCGGCCAGCCGCTCGCCGCGGCCCGGATCCTCGGCGAACAGCTCGCGCAGGTGCCGCCCGCCGATCTCGGCGTGGTGCTGCTCCAGCGCCTTCCACGACGGGCGCTCGCGAAGCGGGATGGTCGGCATCGGTCGTTCCTCCAGGTGGTGGGGCTATCGGGGGCCCAAGCGCTCGCCGCTCAGGTGAGTGACCGGCTCTGCGACGCGATCCTGTCCATCAAGTCGGTCCACGCGTCGACGAACGAGGCGGCGCCCTCGGTCTGCAGCTGGCTGGCGAGTGCCTTGACGTCTACTCCCGCGTCGGCGAAGCGGGCCAGGGTCTCGTCGCAGTCGCCGCCGTCGGCGGGCATTGGATCGCCCACCTCGCCGTGATCGTAGAACGCTTCCAGCGTCTTGTCCGGCATCGTGTTGATCGTGAACGGCGCGGCGAGGCCGTGCACGTACAGCGTGTCGGGCGCGTCCGGGTTCTTGGTGCCCGTGCTCGCCCACAGCAGCCGCTGCATCCGCGCGCCGGCGTTCTCCAGCCGCAGCACCCGGTCCGAGCTCAGCAGCTGCCGGTAGGCGCGGTAGGTGTCCAGCCCGACGGCCAGGCCGAGCTGGTCGGTCAGCGCGGCCGGGACCTTGCCGGCGACGGCCACGTCCCAGCGGGACATGAAGATCGAGGCGACCGACCCGACGGCCGGGTCAAGGCCGGCCGTGATCCGCCGCTCCACCCCCTGCAGGTAGGCGTCGGCGGCGGCCAGGTACTGCTCGGGGGAGAACAGCAGCGTGACGTTGACCGGCACCCCGGCGGCGATCGACTCGGTGATGGCCGGCAGTCCCTCGGGCGTGCCGGGGATCTTGATGAACAGGTTCCGCCGGGCCGCCTGGGCATGCAGCCTGGCCGCGGCCTCGACGGTGCGCCGGGTGTCGTGTGCCAGCAGCGGCGAGACCTCCAGCGATACCCAGCCGTCGACCCCGTCGGTCCGCTCGTGGATGCCGAGGAACTCATCGGCCGCGCGCCGCAGGTCCTCGATCGCGAGCTCGAAGAACAGATCCTCGCCGGACAGGCCGGCCTTGGCCTTGGCGGCGATCGTCTCGTCGTAGTCTCCCGAGCCGATCGCCTTGTCGAAGATCGACGGGTTCGAGGTAAGGCCGGTCACCGAGTAATCGTCGATGTAGTGCTGGATCGTGCCGGAGTTGAGCATGGCGCGGGTGATGTTGTCGAGCCAGAGGCTCTGGCCCCGCTCGTGCAGAATCTCGGTGGCTCTCACGTGGTTCCCTTCCCTCGGCCCTGCCGGACCGCGTCCCTGCACAGCCCGCCTGCCCTTGTCTACCCCAGCCGGTACCCCGGACTCCCCGGCGGGTCGGTGAATTCCCCAGGGGCGGCCATCCGGTCCGGTCAGAGGGTGGTGGCGATTCCGCCGTCGACCGGGATCACGGCGCCGGTGACGTACGCGCCGGCCCGCGCGGACAGGTAGACGGCGACCCCGGCCATGTCGTCGGGACGGCCGATCCGCCGCAGCGGTGCCTGACTGGTGATCTCGTCCCCGAGCTCCCGCAGGGTGGCGGCCATCATCTTTGACTCGAATGGCCCGGGGGCGACCGCGTTGACGGTGATGTGCCGCGGGCCGAGTTCCCTGGCGAGCACCCGGGTCAGGTGGTGCAGCCCGGCCTTGCTGGCCGAGTAGGAGTAGGTCGGGACCCCCGGCACGTGCAGCCCGTCGATGCTGCCGACGTTGATGACCCTGGCCGGGTCGTCGTGCGTTCCGGCGGCCTCCAGCAGCGGGAGGAACGCCCTGGTCAGGAAAAACGGGGCCTTCAGGTTCAGGTCGAGCACCTTGTCCCATGCCGTGGCGGGGAACTCCGCCAGCGGCGCTCCCCAGTTGGCTCCCGCGTTGTTGACCAGGATGTTCAGGGCCGCCTCGCGGCCGGCGATCTCGCTGGCGAGCCGCAGGCATTCCGCCTCGGCTGACAGGTCGGCCGGGACCGCCTCGACTGTCCCGTGAGGGGCGAGTTCCGCGACTGCGGCGGCGCACGCGTCAGCCTTGCGCGAGCTGATATAGACGCGGGCTCCGGCATCGAGCAGGCCGCGCGCCATCATCAGCCCGATCCCCCGGGTTCCGCCGGTGACGACGGCCGTCTTCCCTGACAGGTCGAACAACGACATGGCCACTCCTTACGGGATTACCGGATCCGGCTAACGTACCCAGGCAGCCGGACCGGGGGTGCCGGGCCCTGGTGTGCCGGGCCCTGGTGTGCCGGGCCGCGGCCGTACGTGGCCGACAGGGCCCGAGGCAGGCCCTGGCGCTGGGCATACTGGAGCGTGGTCATGTCCTCGCGCTTCGTGGTGCAGCTTCATGACGCGACCAGATTGCATTTCGACCTGCGCCTGCAGGTCGGCGATGTGCTGCGATCCTGGGCGGTGCCCAAGGGCCCGTCGCTGGATCCAGGCGCCCGGCGGCTGGCCGTGCCTGTCGAGGACCATTCCCTGGAGGCCGGCGACTTCGAGGGCGTTCATGAAGGGCAGTCACGGGGCTCCGGCGCGGTGATCATCTGGGATGAGGGCACCGCTGACATTCTGCGCGACGAGCCGGGCCAGCTGTCCTTCAGCCTGCACGGGCACAAGCTGGCCGGCCGGTTCTCCCTGATCCGGACCGGCCAGCGCCGCTGGCTCCTGGTGAAGGCGCGCGACGATGACGCCCGGGCGGGCTCGGACATCGTCGCCGAGCGCCCGGCGAGCGTGCGCACCGGCAGGACCTGGCAGCAGCTGGCGGCAGCGGCAGACGGTGGCCGCGCGGCGGCGCCTCACAGCGGATGAACGGGGCCCGCGCGGCCAGTGCCGAAACAGCGCCACCTCCCGGCTGGAGCGCACTGCTCGAGCCGCGGGCCCGGGCCTTCGGTCGGCCCGGCTCGCCAGGCCGAGCGGCCCAGCCCGGCCGACGCCAGGGCGGCGTCCATCGGCCGGATGGATCGCGTTGCCCAGGGATGTGGGCGCTGGCCCCTCTCCGGCCAAGGACGGGGTACCGGGGCGGCCACTGCGGCCTTACAGTCGGTCCATGAGCGGAGGGGTTTCCCCGCTGGGGCCTGATGATGA